>SKEM01000012.1_pt1 | contig 150755 bp, 132 predicted proteins | sample 4826731 | NCBI WGS metagenome assembly SKEM01 (sample SAMN11008809, study PRJNA524170) | human gut metagenome | biome: Human fecal sample; material: Feces; isolation source: fecal sample from pouch patient p37 | host: Homo sapiens | place: Israel: Tel-Aviv | collected 2015-07-27 | reverse complement strand
GATCTCCTTTAGATGTTTGTTGTGGTGACTTCATTTTACAGGACTCAGGCTATGAGTTCTTTTTTATTTTCTTCTTACTTGTTGCACTTCAATTGTAAATTCGTCAGATGAATCCGTAGTATGGCCGCTGGCACAGCGACTGGTGCAACCAGTTGATTAAGGTGATGAAGTCAAAGACCGGCAAGCCGACCCCCGCTTGAATGGCGGCCGCGTACGGGGGTAAATCGCTACATTCCAAGAGGAGGGCGCCGATGCTCGGGTCCTGTTTGACGGCCGCTACCGCCTTTTGGACCAGGGCCCGTTTTAAGGCGCCGTTATCGAGGGTTGTTTCCCCGTAACGGATGGCGTGAAATTCCGGCAGGCTGCCGATGTCAACGAAGGTCACCTTGTCAGGCGTGGCGTTAACGTTGGCCAGCAATTCAGGGGTCGCCCCCTGAATATCGGCCACCAATACGGCAATCCGTTGGTCGGCCCGTAAGCTCGTCTTAATCAGGGGTAGTTGGGCCAGGCTCGACAAAAGGACCGGCACCCGCACGGCTGCTTGGACCTGGTTTTGAAAGTTAGCAAAGTAGCCACAGGCCCCGACGATCGCCCGCACCCCGCGGGCCTCCAGCCGCTTCGCCGCTTGAACAATTTGGTCGACCGCCCCCGGATCGGCTTCAAAGAGCTGCTCGATCGCCAGGTCAATTACCTCGTAGTCGACCGGAAAGGCAAAGGTGCTAGCGTTGGCCACGTTCCCCGGTAGCTTGGGGTAGACCAGGTTCACGGCGATGATTCCGATCGCCGCTCCGGCCACTGGTTGGGGAGTGACTGACACCACTCCGTCCAGGTCCGCTGGACTCCCCAAGTAGTCGCCCGTCTTCTTCATTAAGCTTCCTCCTTATAGTTGCCGTTTTCCAGGTAGTCCAACAGTTCGGCCCGGTCTAAGTGGCCGATCCCGAGTTCTTTAAGGGTGACCCCAGTTTGATCAAAATCAATCCCGACCATCGCTGACCCTAAGGTAATGATGCTGTCGATCACCGGGGTCTTGACGCCGAACTTTTGCCCCAACTCGTGGTAGATGTGGCAACCAACCGGGATGTCTTCGGTCACGTAGCGGTCCTGGATGCTAAACGGCCCGGTCCCAAAGGCCATCGGGAACTGCTCGTCAAACGGAGCGCTGGCCCCGTCGCCCATGTACTCGGGCCCTAAGATGTTAGAGCGTGAATAGAAGGTTTCCTTGGGGTACCTAGCGATGTCGACACCGATCTTTTTGGCCAGCTCGATTTCTTCTTGGTAAAAGGAGTACTGGACCGCCGAAACCGACTCGGTGTAAACGTGGGAATAAATTGAAAAGTCGCTCTTGTCGTTGCCACCAAAGACGCGGCCGTAGTTTTCCATCACTGCGGCCCCCAGAATCGTTCCCGGGCAGTGGAGGGTTGGGTTGACGTTGCTAAAGCCAACGTCTAAGACCGTTTTGCCGCCGACCGGGCCGTCGCCAAAGGTTACCGAGTCAAAGCAGCCAATGTGTTCGGTACTCTTTAAAAAGGCCTCCTGATCGGTGGACGGTAAAGACGCCCCCCGCAGGGAAACCGCCCGGTAACGCAAGAAGACCCGCTTGGTGTCAATTCCCGCTTCCTTAACAATCCGGGTACCGTACGGGGCACTCGACCAGCCCCCGACAATCACGTCGACGTCCGGCCTGGTTTCGCGCAGGACCTTGCGTAAGCGCAGGCTACCGAAGTTATCGGGGATAATGTGGATGATCTGGCCGTCTTCTAAGAGCGGCACCAGCCGTTCAAAGAAGGTTTGGTGACCAACCGACGGCACCGCGACTAAAATGATTTGGACGCCGGCAACCACTTCGGCCAGGTCGTCAGACACCAGGTCGAACTTGGCGATCCCATTGCGCTTAAAGTTGTACTTGCCCAACTCAAAGCCTTGAATTTCGATCCCGGTCTTGTCGAGGTCCTTAAGTGATTCACCGGCAAACTCCGGTAGGTCAAACAAACGGACCTGGTTGCCGGCCAACTTACAATCGGCGGCCACCGACCGGCCCACGGCCCCGGCCCCTAAAACGGCAATCGTATAATCTGCTAAGTGTTGTTTGGTCATGGTTCTTCCTCCTTTAATTAAAAAACTAATTAAAAAACGCCCCGAACAGAGTTTCCTCTCTTCGGGACGTCAAACGTGATACCACCCTCATTTAAGCAGGGGTCACCCCCCACTCCTCAATAAGTACCCCCAGCGGGGAGACTCAAGCGGGGTAACGACCGCTAACCGGGCGGGGCTCACCAGCGTTCACCCCACCAACTGCTCCGGAACCATCTTCGTCTACCGCCGCCCCCGTGGTTTCCACCAGTCCCACTTCTCTAGTTGGGGTTTGGTTAGCTTACTCATTCCATTAACGCATTATTATTTATTTTTAATCATTTTATAAGGGTGGTTTAACTTTGTCAACCAAAATTTGGTAGCGTTTTACTCGCACCACTTGGCGAGTTAGCATGCAGATTTCATTCCACCAACCCCCGCGCCCCTTCAGTAGCGTATAATGAAGGCGAAAGGAACTCCAGGCGAAAGACGTTTTACACCGACCGCTCTCGTCGAATTTTTTAACCGACGTCTGTAAGGGAATTTCAATCGGGTTAGCGACCGGCTTGGTGGTTGCACTCTTTCGCTGGCTGATTGACCAGGCGATGCTCTTTGCCCGCTTCGTTTACCCCCTCTTACGCAGCTAACCACTTTGGTTAATCCCCTATCTGATCGCCACCGTGATCATCTGGGGACTCTTAAGCTTGGTAATTGGCAAGGACCAGACTGACCTGCTCGGTTCCGGGGTCCCGCAAATCGAAGCAATCTTAAAGGACCAGCACCGGATGAAGTGGTGGCCGGTCCTGTGGAAAAAGTTCGTCGGTGGCCTCCTGGCAATCTGCCCGGGCCTGTTCTTAGGTCGCGAAGGTCCCTGCATCCAGATCGGGGCCGCGATCGGCCAGGGAATGGGTGAACGCCTTTTTCACGCCGACCGGGAAGAAAACAAGCTCCTCTTATCGTGCGGGGTCGCCGCCGGGTTGGCAGCCGCCTTTTCCGCCCCCTTATCCGGGACGATGTTTTTACTGGAAGAGATCACCTTCCGCTTCCAGATTCGTGAGTGGTTAACCGCCCTGGCCGCCGCCATCAGTGCCGACTTAATGACCGTGCTCGTATACGGCACCCGCCCTTGCTTATGGTTGCCGGTCAAGTTCAATCTCCCCCCCACCGCCTACCCCTGGCTGATCCTCTTTGGCCTGGTCCTCGGGGTGTTGGCCTGGTGCTACCAGTACTGCCTGTTGAACAGCCGGGTCTGGTACCGCCACTGCACTCACCTGCCCAGCAAGGTCCAACCACTCCTGCCGCTGTTATTAGTGATCCCGGTTGGCCTGTTGGACGTCAACTTATTGGGTGGTAGCCACATGCTGATTGACCACCTGATCGCCCTGCCATCTCACTCGGCCGGCTTCGCCAGTCTCTTTGGCCTCCTCAGTATATACTTTGTCGTCCGCTTTATTGGCTCCATGCTCTCCTACGGGGTCCCGGTGCCGGGGGGAATCTTTATGCCAATCCTGGTGCTCGGCGCCATTCTCGGCGCCCTGTTGGCCACCCTTTTAATTCACCTCCACTTGCTGGCCGCCGGCAACTACATCAACCTGGTCGTGATCGGGATGGCCGCCTACTTTGGGGCGATTGAAAAGGCCCCCTTCACCGCCATCTATTTATTAACCGAAATGGTTGGTACCATGGAGCAAATCTTACCGATGCTGATCGTAACCTTCATTTCCTATACCGTCAATGAATTACTCGGTGGGCGGCCAATTTACGCCGCCCTTCGAGAAGAAATGTTTGGCTGGGACCAAACAAGTTAGTAATTTCTCCTACAAAGCAACAGTCCCCACCAGAGCTAGCAACTAGCTGGCTCTGGTGGGGATTGTTTGGTTAACAAAACTTTATCACCCCGACTGTAGACACTGCACAAATGTTTAGATTTGTCGGGTGTGATTTTCTTAAATAATCGCTGACCGGGATCATCACCCCGTTGACCATCAAAAAGCCGGTCGTCAGCCATTGAACCGTCGAGGTGTTGACGGCGAAGTAGCGCATCAAAGTTGGGTAGGCGGTCGCCAGCAAGGTCTGATTCAAAACGGTGCAAAAGGACCCTGTCATTAACACCACAACCATGATGGTCCGTTGGGACTGAGTAAGGTCACTCCGCTTAGCCGTGTTCATCGTCTTCGCCCCTCCCTTGGCGGTCGATCAACGCTCGCTTCCCGTTTCGCCAACGTAAGCGGACCGCCTGACGGTCGGCAAATTCGGTCAGGAGCACTTTCTCTAGCGGTGTGGTCCCCTTGAGGATCGGTCCCTCCTACAACGATTCAGCAATTCGTGAGCGCCCTGGCCCACACGATTGCCGGCGTCGATCAACTGGAGCGAATTGACCAAACCCTCGAGTCACTCCGGTTAACCGGGTCAATCCGGCTGGCTACCCAACTACTCGACCACTTAGAAGAGATTACCGGCGCCAATCAGATCACCAGCCCCCACTTAACCGCCCTGCTTGACCATTGGCGCCAAGCCCTAACGGAATAAAGGGATCAAAAAAGCCCGCCCGGAATTCCCAGACGGGCTTTTGTGTGGCGCGCACCACATTTAGCACCACATTTATATGAGGGGTAACCCCTAACCCCCCTCTTCGCTTCAGGAAGGCGCTTTTCTAAGCGATTAATTTGGTTAGGCTAGGCCTTCTTAACTGGCTTCTTGATTACCGCAAAGATAACCAAGGAGATGATAACCATTACCAACAGAACCTTGTACAGTAATGGGAAGTTTTGCGTTAAGACCGCCCCGTTAGCAAGGGTGACCTTACCTGGGTTCAGTGGGTTACCTGATGCCATCAGGAAACCAACCAGGATGGCCCCAATCCCGAACCCTTGGTAGATTACCGAGTAGTTACGGGAAGTATCGCGAAGACCGAAGTAGTCAGAAACGAAGGTTGGGAAGACGGTGATGTTCCCACCGAAGCAGAAGGCCATCGCCATAACAACCGTGTAAATCATCCCCATGCTCATGTCCCCTGGCTTGGTCATTAAGAGGGCCAAGAGCGTCAGGAGTTGAATGATGAAGGTGATAAAGAAGACCGGCTTCCGACCAGTAATGTCAGACAGCCACCCCATTACGAACCGACCAATCGTGTTGGCAATTGCTACCACGGCCACGAAGAAGGCGGCGGCGCTAGAACCGGCCCAGATCGAAACGTCCTTTGGTGATTGGGTCCAAGCAGCGGCCATGTTCGTAACGGCCGCCCCCAAGAGTCCCATGAACATACATGCCGTCATCAAGCAGAAGAAGATCATGTAAGCTTGTGGCGTGTGTAGCATTTCAGAAGTTGAGAAGTTAACGTTTTCGGATTTAGCTTCCGCAGCGCTTGGTGCAGTAACGACTTCTGGGGCGTCCTTTAACAGTAAGGAACCAACCACGGCCAGAACTAAGGCCAAAATCCCCCACCAGAGGAGAACGCGACCGATGTTGGAGGCGTTGATCACACCGTTACCACCGGCAACCCACATGTCAATGTACTTGAAGACAAAGGAACCAAGGCCGTAACATGCGACACAGATCCCGGAGATTAACCCCTTCTTTTCTGGGAACCACTTAATGGCGTTAGTCAAAGAGGTTAAGTAAAGCACCCCGTTCATCGCCCCGAGGAGAACCCCCCCGAAGAGCCACAGGGTCCAGATTGATGATCCCTTACCGATCATCGTCAAACCAAGAATGGAAAGACCATAAATAATTGCTGCGATCGTGTCGACAATCTTAATCCCGTATTTTTTAGCAAGCGGGATCCCTACTAACGTTGCTAGGGACAAGCAAAGCATCCCTAAAGTAAACGCGAAACTAACAGACGCTGCCGGAAGACCACCAACGATCTTCTTTGAGCCGTTGACCATTTGAACAACCCCACCGGTTTTGAGCATAAACCCGTTGTTAAAAATGGCCCATGCGTAAAAGGAACCGGCAGAAAGCTGAATAAACACAGTTCCGAGGACCACCATCCACCGGTTTGTGTTTTGCTTAGTCGTATCCATAAGGTACACCCTTCTTTCATAATGATTAATAACAAAGCGCCTTCATAGATAGTTTAACATATTTTTAACAAAGTAACCCAAGAATTTCGTAACAATCTTAATTTTATTGTAAACAATTTATTGCACTTTTTATCATAAAGAGGCGATTATTTTATATAAAATAGATGAAAATGACTCATTTGTCGCCAAACTTGTTCATTTTAGTGAAAGTCAGATTCGTGAAAGGGCTTTCTATTGATCTGGATTTCACGATCGCTCAAACCCTTGCTGCTACTTGTCTAATGATAGTTATAATTCCCGAAAACACTAACCTTTAAACTTCCCCTCAGCCAACAAATCATCGTAAATAGTTGCTAGGTATTAGACATTCTTCACCCTTTTGATCGTAATCACCCGTTACCAAAAGAGGTAGGGCGAAAACACGGTTTTCTCCCTACCTCTTTACTGTATTCACGGATGTTAGACGGGAAAGATGGACAATAACCGCAGGTCTAGTGTCTTTACAGGCCGAAGAACGGTGCATCCTAATTTAGTCGTCCGACCTGCCGCGGAGGTCATTTCCCACCGACCTCATTTCTGTTAAATCTCAAACCCAACTCTTGAGCAAGAAGAAGAGGACGGGTATCAGGAGCGCCGGCAAGAGATTAACCGTTTTGATCTCCCGCAGCTTAAGCAGAGAAATCCCCGAAGCGGCAATCAAAAGGCCACCGACGATTGAAATCTCGGTGATAAAACTGGCACTAAAAAAGCTCGCCGACAGGTACTTAGCCACCAGGTAAATCCCTCCCTGCCAGCAAAAAAGGACCGGCGCCGCTAACATCATCCCGGCCCCGAAGCTGGCCCCCAGGATCACCGAACTAATCAGGTCGAGGGTGGCGTTGGTAAAGAGCATCGTCGGGTCGTGCTTGACGGCGGCCATTACCGGGCCGACGATCGACAGGGCGCCGATGCAATAAAGCAAGAGATCCCGGTGGACAGCCCGCGCCCAAGCTGGTTTTGGCTGTGGCGGTCAACGAGACGGTTAAAGCGTTCATCGAGGTTCCCCCAAGTGCCCAGGACCGCCCCAATGGCAATGCTGACGATAAAGAGGACCGGGTAGTGGCTCTTAGGCATGTTGTTGACCACGTTCTCCAGGCCGATCCCGAGCGCCGCCAAGCCAATGGCGAGGTAGAGGGCCTCTTGGTAGCGTGGCTTAATCCCACCGTGCAAGAGGCACCCGATCCCGGTCCCCACCAGGATCGCTAAGGTGTTTAAGTAGGTTCCGATCATTTGCTCCCCTCCCTGGGGTTGTCGTGTTGGCGGTGCCAGGCAGCGATGGCGGCTAGACGTTGTTTGACCCAGGCCTCGTTGCCCTGATCGGTTGGGCGATAGAGCTTCGCCCCGCTTATTTCGTCTGGCATCGTCTGCATCGTCGTCAGGTGGTCGCTACTGTCGTGGGCATACTGGTAGCCCTTGCCGTAATCAAGCTCCTTCATCAGCTTAGTTGGGGCGTTTCTGATTTGAAGCGGTACCGGCAAATTCCCGGTCTGCTTGATAATCTTTTTCGCCCGGTTGCGGGCCGCGTACACGGCGTTGGACTTAGGTGCGGCGGCCAGGTAGATCACGCACTCGGTCAGGTGGACGTCACACTCCGGCATCCCCAAGAACTGGCAGGCCTGAAAGGTGTTGGTGGCCACTTGGAGGGCGTTGGTGTCGGCGAGGCCAACGTCTTCGGCGGCAAAGCGAACCAAGCGGCGGGCAATGTAAAGCGGTTCCTCGCCCCCGGCCAGCATCCGTGAGCACCAGTAAACGGCGGCGTCAACGTCGCTGTTGCGCATTGACTTATGCAACGCCGAGATCAAGTCGTAGTGCTCGTCACCGGCCCGGTCGTAGCGTAATGAACGGGTGCTGGTTAATTGGGTCAGGTCGGCGTTAGTTAATTTAACCTGGTGACCGTTGCGTTGACCATTTAGCACCGCCATTTCCAAGGTGTTAAGGGCCATCCGGGCGTCACCGTTGGCAAAGTTGGCAATCGCTTCTAACACCCCGTCTTCAACCGTAATCTCCAAGTCGGCAAAGCCATTCGGGTGGTGTAAGGCCCGGTGCAAAATTTTAACCAGGGCCCCTTTATCGAGCGCCCTTAAGACAAAGACCTTGCACCGCGATAAAAGGGCGGCGTTTAGTTCAAAGGACGGGTTTTCCGTGGTCGCCCCGATTAAGATGATCTCCCCCCGCTCCACGTAGGGTAAAAAGGCGTCTTGTTGGGCCTTGTTAAAACGGTGAATTTCGTCAATAAAGACCACCGTCCGCTCCCCAAACTGGTGGTTAGCGGTCGCCGCTTCCATCACCTGCTTGATGTCTTTGATCGACGAATTAACCGCCGAAAAAGTAATGAACTTGGCCTTGGTCTTTTGGGCAATGATTTCGGCCAGGGTGGTCTTCCCCACCCCCGGTGGCCCCCACAAGATCAGGGACGGCAACCGGTCTTGTTCAATCAGCTCGCTTAAGACCTTTCCCGTGCCGACCAGCTGGTCTTGGCCAAAGAACTCCGCCAACTCCCTGGGCCGTACCTGGTTAGCTAAGGGCGTCGCACCACCCTGACCACTAGCGGAAAAGAGTGATTCCTGTTCCATCGTGCGTGCGCCCCCTAATTCAGCAACGCCCGGTCAACCGTGGCGGTTGGAAAGTGTTGTTTGACGACCCTGATGTCGTCCTCAGTCATCCGGTGGTTGTAATAAATTGGTAGCGGGTGGTCTTTGATCAGGGTTGCCACCTGGTCTAAAAAGTCGTCCCAGTCCATCTCCCGTTGGTTAACGACCCAGAGCTCCGTTTGCGACAGGCCGGGGTAGTTACCATTCGACCAGGTCATCAGGCCCCAAAAGTACTGCCTAGTTAGTTCCGGCGTTGCCAGCCAGTAAGCCCGAGCCCGGTTTTGATTTTGGTTAACTAAGCGAACTAGGCGCTCCTCAACCGTTTCTTCTGGTTCTTGTTTTTCCAATTTGCTGCCCCCTTTTAACATTTCCCCTATTGTAACAAATCAGGCACCACAAAAACAAAAAGGCCGGGAGAACTGTGAGTTGCTCCCGGCCCCTGATATTGGATACGTTAAACAATTAAGAGTTCATTAACTGGTCTAGCAGTTCCTGGGCCGATTCGTGCAGGGCACCTTTAGACTTGTCGGTCCCTAGGTGGGTGTAAACCTCGCCCACGTAAACACCGTCCTTAAAGAGGCGTTTGAAGACTTCGTCGATGATCGGCTTGGTCCGTTCCGGTTCTTGAACCGGGCCGAACGGGTTCGCGAAGAAGGTGGAAGACATCCCGACTTCATCGGTTGTCCCAAGGGCCTTGCGCTTACCGGCGATAAAGACTTCCTTGGCTTCCTCTTCGTTTTCAAATTGGTGGACCCCAATCCCGTCGGAGTAGTTATTGGCGTACACCCACATGTCGATTTCGTGGTGGGCCACCACGTTTTCGTACGAGTCGGCCGGGATGATCACCCGGGCGTTTTTCCGTTCTGGGTTCAAGAAGACCCCACGGTCCATGTTGCTAAAGGCCACGGAAGAAGACAAATCGTCGAGGCGGACAAAGGCTCCGGTTTCGGTCCCCTGGGCGTAGATCCCGCCCTTGGCCTGGTCATCCAGGATAAAGGAGCCCATGTCGTCGAAGATGGTTTCCATTTCCACGATTTGTTCATCGGCGATTTCCTGCAGGGCTTCTAGCGATTCGGACTTCCCGGCGCCGGAATCCCCGAAGAAGACCACCGCCTTGTCCTTGCCGTTGGTGAACTTAATCCGCACCATCGACCCGTGGATTGGTAGCTTGCCGCTGTAGATTTGGTGTAAGTTGTGCAGGGTTAGGCACATCTTCTTCATGTAACCAAAGTAGGTCGTCTTGTCGTTGTACGGGACTTCGCCGACCCAGAGGTTGTTGTCGCTATCGTAATGGTAGTGCGATACATCGCCCGCCGTCTTTTCTTGGCCAAAAATCAAGATGGCATCGGGCTTTTGCCCCTCAACTTCTTCTGCCGTTGCCAATTCAAACAAGTTAGAAAGGGCGAGCCCGTTAACCATGTAATCGACGTGGAAGTAAATAAAGATCAGGCTTTCACCGACCTTAGCCGGGTAGCACAGCCATTCTTGACGCTGGCCGGCAAAGTGGTCAACCGGATTGTAATCTACGGCGGAAAAGACCCCTTCCCGCTTGTTGGACTTGGTGTGCATCAGCATTGGCGGCCGTAGCATGACCTTGTCAATGAAGGTTATGTCGGTCAAGGATTCGTAACCCTTTGGTGCCGGCCATTGGTGGTCGCGAACCAGCAGGGTGGCGTTAGTCCCGGCGTCAACCTGACGGTAAACGTTGTTAACAAAGCCCTGGAGCTTTTCTTCGATGATCCGGTAGTTGCGGATCACCAAATCGTTGAACCGGGCGTCGGCTTCCTTAAAGGAGTGGGTAATCACCGAGTTGTCGTTGAAGTTAGTGATTGAAACCCGCAGGAAACTCCGGTAAAAGGAGTACAGTGATTCAAAGGAGGCCAGGATTTCTTGAGGCGTAAAGTCATCGTAGGCGTGGTCGTCGTTGATGAAGACCTTCTTTAGGATCGCCACGTACTCCTCGGCGGATACGTTTTCGATCCCCTTTGCGTCCTTAGTGTGGTGCGATGAGGTCAGGTAAAGACGGATGATCTCAACTAATCCCTTCGAATTGATGAGATTATAGAAGTTGTTAACATAGTATTTACTGAAGTCGAGGGTGGCAATCCCCCGGTCAGGATTCATATATAGGGCGTCAGTACGAACGGATTGGTGAGTTTCTGTCATAAACATTCGTCTTCCTTTCATCTTAGCTATGGCAACATTATAACATTCTCATTTAGGCTTGGCGTTGCTAAAATGCAACTTTTTGCAATTTTATTACAATCCGTCTAACCAAAGAAACCGCTTACCATTAGACCATTCAACGGATCGGCGGCGTCATTTCCGAACGCCCTAATTTAAGTGGATCGTCGTCTCGGCCGGCTTAGTTTGGGCCAGAACACGTCCGTGGCGGATGTTGTACAGGACTTCGGCGTGTTGGTTTAGGGCCTGGTAGAAGCCCTGACCGTTTAATAAGATGCAGTCGCCGGGCTTACCGACCTCAATCCCGTACTGGTCCTCGATGTGCAGGGTCCTGGCCGCGTTGGTCGTCACAAACTTAAACGAGTCTTGCAACTGGGAATAACCCATCAGGTGGGCAATGTAGACCCCCATCGTCACGGCGTCGAGCATGTTCCCATCACCCAGCGGGTTCCACGGGTCCTGGACGTCATCTTCACCAAAGGAAACGTTGATCCCGGCGGCGTCGAGCTCCTTAACCCGGGTGACGCCACGCCGCTTCGGGTAAGTATCAAAGCGCCCGCCCAGGTGAACGTTCACCAGCGGGTTAGCCACGAAGTTAACCCCGCTCATCTTCAAGAGCCGGAACAACTTGTAGGTGTACGCGTCGTTATACGAACCCATCGCCGTGGTGTGGCTCGCCGTCACGCGGTCGCCCATTTGCCGTTCGTACGCTTCGGTCGCCAGCACTTCTAGGTGGCGCGACATTGGGTCGTCAATTTCGTCGCAGTGCACGTCAACTAGCTTACCGTACTTGTCGGCTAGGGCCATTAAGAAGTGGACCGATTGCCAACCGTACTCGGTCGAAAACTCAAAGTGCGGGATCCCCCCGACCACATCGAGCCCCTCTTTGACCGCTTGTTCCATTAATTCCTTGCCGTGCGGGAAGCTTAAGATCCCCTCCTGGGGGAAGGCCACCAACTGCAGGTCAACCTGGTCTTTTAAATCGTGTTTGAGTTCCAAGAGGGCCTGGGCGGCGATCAGGTGCGGGTCGGTCACGTCAACGTGGGAGCGGACGTGTTGGATTCCGTGGCCAACCATCTTCATGATCGTCTGCTTAGCCCGCTTCTTGACGTCTTCTTTGGTTAGCGACTTTTTACGCTCGCTCCAGATTCGGATCCCGTCAAAGAGGGTCCCGGATTCGTTAAACTCGGGCTGCCCCGCCGTCAAAGTCGCATCCAAGTGGACGTGGGAATCGATGAAGGGCGGCAACAAAAGTTTCCCGTTCCCCTCGATTACCTGCTCGCCGGGCTTGGGAGTTAGCCCGGCTTCAATAGCGGTAAACTTCCCGTCGGTAATCGCGACGTCAACGAGTTCGGGTTGGTTGTTAACGTGGACGTTTTTAATTAGCATGATTAACTCCTTTGTAATTTTGACAGGACCATGTACAAGAGGCTGGAGACTACCATGTCGATAAAGGTGATCCCCACCGTGTTAACGAAGAACGTTTGTTTTTGACAGGCCAAGAAGATGACCACCCCCACCACGAAGGTGATGATCGCCGCCGGGTTAACCCCGCCCTTGTACCAATAACGCCCGTTAACCCGGCCAAATTCTTCGACTTGGTAGTGGCGCTTAGCCTTCCAATAAAAGTCGGTACAAATGATGGCAATCGTGGGTCCGAGGACCATCGCCACGTAATCCAGAAAGCTTTCGAAGGTGTCTAAAAAAGAACCGACAAACATCGGGATGAAGGTCACCACCGTTGCCAAAATCACCACTATCCAGAGGGCGAGCTTCAGGTTTAGCTTGGGGAAGATGTTGGACAGGGCCGACCCCGCCCCCAAGAGGTTAACGGCGTTGGCGGTCATGGAGGTCAAGACGATTACCAACAGGGCGATCACCCCGAGGCCAAGCTTAGCCGCAATCGTACTCGGGTCCGAGTTATTAGCATTATAAACCCCGGAGGTAATGGCAATCGAAATCGTTGAAATCAGGCCGATGAAGGCAAACCAGATCACCCCCACCATGGCGCCGACAAAGGGAGAGACCACCGAATTAGCCCGGCTCGGCGTAAAGCGAGTGAAGTCGGCTCCCGCCGTTACCCAGGCCAAGTTGAAGGCGGCCACGTAGTCAATTGCCGCCCCGGTCGTCATTCTCGCCTTGGCCGGTACTTGCCAGTGAGCGATTTCGGTCAGGGAGACCGTCTTGAAGACGGCCACCGATTCCCAAATCACAAAGACCAGCACCAAAATAATGCCCAGCCGTTCAATCATCTGAATCGAACGAGAACCGGAGGAAACCGACAGGATGTGTAAGATGCTCATTACCACAATTCCGACCACGAGGCCCTTGGCGCCCCCGGGTTGACCAAAGCTCGGCCACCCCAGCAGCTGGGTTAAGATTAACCCGACCGACTGGGCGGCAATGAAGGTGTTGACGGCCGTCCAGCCGATGAATTGGGTAATGTTCACCAGGGATGGTAAGTAGCTCCCCCGCTCGCCAAAGGAGGCCCGTGACAGGCTCATCGTCGACAGACCAGTTTTGTAGCCCATGTAACCAACCAGGCTCAAAAAGACGTAGGATAAGGCCGATGAAATCACCAGCACGTTCATGGCGACGGCAAAACCGCAGGCGGCGAGCACCCCACCGACAAACCAAGTCCCGTTGTTGGCGTTTGCCCCCACCCAGGTGGCAAACATGTCCCACCAGTTAGTGTGGCGCGCTTCCATTGGGATCCGCTCGATCATGACCTCTTTTTGCTTTGTTTCCATTTTGTCCCCCTTCAAAAAAATCCCCGCCCGGGTGGCGAGGATTCTAAATGACGGGACTACACCCATCCTTTGTCGTCTTCGCCGCCTCTCTGGACGTCGTTAAAGACTTTCGTATGTTCGTTTATTCAATTATAACAGTCCCCCGCCGGTTGTCAATCAGGCGCCGGGCAAAAAGAGGGGTGCTAACCTTTCCAGACCAGCTTGGTCCTCCTGATCAAACCGGGCGAGCTTAGGGCTGTCAATATCTAAGGCCCCCCAGAGTTTGTCGCCCTGATAAATTGGCACCACAATTTCCGAGTTTGAGGCGGCGTCACAGGCAATGTGGCCGGCAAACTGATGGACATCTTTCACCAATTGGGTTTCCCCCGTCTGGGCGGCAGTCCCGCAAACCCCGCTACCAAAGGCGATGTGCACGCAAGCCACCTGTCCTTGGAAGGGACCCAAGATCAATTCACCGTCCTGAACGCGGTAAAAGCCGGCGAAGTTAACGTCAGCTAAGCCGTTATAAAGGAGGGCCGCCATGTTACTGGCGTTGGCAATCCAATCAGTTTCCCCTTCAAAGAGGGCTAAGGCTTGCTGGTAAAGTAATTGGTAATCTGCTTGTTTACTCATCATTTTTTTCCTCATCGTAACGCTTGCCAAAGAAAACCAGGTCCTGAGTTTTGTCCGGAAAGCTAGCCACCCCCGGAAAGGCCCCCCCACTTTTGGTAGCCGAACTTCTTGAAGAGGGCCTGGCTAGCCTGATTGGTGCCAAAGATGTAAGCGACCACCGCCGTGATCTCGCAGGCAGCTAATTGGCTTTCCATAAAGGCCAGCGTCTTAGTTCCCAAGCCCTGGTGGCGAACGGCCTGGTCAAAGTAAATTGCTACCTCAGCGGTATGGCGATAGGCGGCCCGTCCATAAAAGGGCTTCAGGCCCACCCACCCAATCACTTGGCCACCATCTTCAACGACCCAGAGCGGGTGATCGTCGCTAAAGGAGTTAAACCACCCCCGCCGCTGTTCGACCGTCACGGGCTCCATGTCCGCCGTCACCGCGTGGGAGGCAATGTTTAGTTGTAGATTGCGACAATGGTTGGTAAGTCGGCTAGCGTTGCTTGACGAAAATTAATCATCAACGGTCCCCCTTTATTCACTATTGCTTGTTAATTATACGCTGACCGGGTCAAAAGGAAAGGGCTAGTTAATTTAGGCCTACCGTTTTCCAGTAGCTGAAATTTAAAAAGGGCCCTGGGCCAAACGAACCCAGTTCCCTTTCACTCCTGTACTATTCAAACAATGATCGGTACTGACCGTAACCGGCTCCTTCTAACTCAGCAACCGGGATGAAGCGCAGGGCCGCCGAATTGATGCAGTAGCGGAGGCCGCCTCGGTCGACCGGACCATCGGTAAAGACGTGACCCAGGTGGGAATCGGCTTCCTTAGAGCGCACCTCAGTCCGTTCCATGCCAAACGACTGGTCGCGGTTCATGGTGAGCTTCGCAACTGGTTTAGTAAAGGACGGCCAACCGCAGCCGGCGTCATACTTATCCTTAGACGAGAAGAGCGGTTCCCCCGACACAACATCGACGTACAGTCCCTCCTCATAAAAATCATCATACTTACCGGTGAAGGGGCGTTCGGTGGCCGCCTCTTGGGTAACCGCAAACTGGGTTGGCGTCAGCTTCTTTAGCGCTGCTTGCTTGTCTTCCATTGCGTCCTCCTAGCAATCGTGGGTCGTGCCCTGGGTGGCGTTGGCGTTGACTGGTTCGGTAACGTCGAGGATCTCCACGCTATCAGTTAAAACCCCGTGTGGCGAGGTCAAGGACATCACGAAGTAAGTCGGGTTAAAACGTAGTTCCATCCCGTCGGTGTATTGTGGGGCGTCAAAGCCCTTGTAGTACACGTCACCGAGGTTGGACGGGAAGTGGGCGTCAAAGTCCGGTAAATCAGCATCCTTATCCACAAAGATCAGCTTGTAGTTGGCCGCAAGCGAACAATCGCCCAGCTTGGAAAACGGGCCCACCCCGTCATCGTAATCTAAGATAATCTTCTTGTCGGGGGAAGGGTAACGGGCCACCCGTTCCTTTGCCGCCTCAGTAAAAGTCAGATCCACGCTAATCACTCCTTTATTCGTTCAGGCATCCATGCAATTGTCTTTAGTTTACCCTTATTTTAAGTAAGCACAACTTTAATGCTCACCAACCACCGAGGTCCTTCCCGGCTTGCGCGCCGAAAAAGAAAGCGGCAAACGAATAAAGGGCTTGGAGAACGCCTCGTTCTCCAAGCCCCTAGGTTCATTTTAATGTACTACTAGCCTTCGAAGGCCTTCGTCAACGGTGGAACAACTTGCTTTTTACGGGAAACTACGCCCGGCAGGTTCATCCGCTTTTGGTCGTTTAACTTCTTGTCAAAGGCGGCTTCCACCTTGTCAAGGTTGGCACCGAGGGCCAAGAGGTCGGAGTCGCTGTTCAAGATGTTGGTCACGATCAGAACAAAGGTGTCGTAACCGTTTTCGTCCATCAGGGCTTGCATAGCGGCTTCGATTCCCTCTTGGCGGGAGAAGACATCGTCTAAGTCAACCGTGTTAACTTGCCCAATTCGCACCTTGCTGTCCGCCAGTTCGAACGTCTTGGCGTCGCCGTCAACGATCGCTTCGTCGCTCTTGGCAGCCAGGTTAGTGCCGGCCTTTAGCATTTGCAGACCGTATTCCTCGTAATCAACCCCCGCAACCTTAGCTAAGTACTTAACGGCTTCCCCGTCGTGGTCGGTCGTGGTTGGTGACTTGAGCAAAAGCGTGTCGGAAATGATGGCCGAAAGCATCATCCCGGCCAGGTTTTGCGGGATGTCGATGTGGGCGTCTTGGAACAGTTCCGTGATGATCGTGGAAACACACCCGTACGGCCGTAGGGTTGCCCACAGCGGTTGGGCGGTGTTAAAGCCGTTCAAACGGTGGTGGTCAATCAGGTGGGTAACCGTTACTTGATCCAAGTCGGCAACGCTTTGGGCTGGTTCGTTGTGGTCAACCAACATTACGGCGTCAACTTCATTAGCCACCGTTTCAACCACCCGTGGTGCTTGCATCCCGAACTTATTCAGGGCGAACTTGGTTTCATCATTGACTTCGCCGAGGGCAACGGCTTCCGTTTCGTACCCCAATTGGTTTTGGTAGTAAGAAAAAGCCATTGCAGCGGCGATCGTGTCCGTATCCGGCTTTTGGTGTCCAAAAACTAACTCTTTACTCATGTCTAGGATTCCTCCTCAAATTTAACGAATTTCACTTCGCTGATATTACATATTTTAGCATGCAGCCCCGGGGCGTGCATGGCTTTTTCAAAAAAGCTACCGCTACACCCCTAGGCCTTTTGTTCTTGCTTGGCTTCGGTTAGGCGCCGGTAAAGTTCGCGGCCGACAATGTCATTAGTCCACATCCAAGCGATGTGACCCAAGGCTTCCGACAGGTGCTCTTCTTTAGGCTGTTCCTTGGCCGACGGGACGGTCCCCATTGCTGGCATAATCCCGAGGTGGAAGGCCACCCAGACCGCCAAGCCGAAGATGGTCCCATAGCCCTTCTTTAGGTACTGAGAGTTTTCGACCAACACCTCGTAAATGATCCCAAAGGAGACCGAAAAGCCGAAGTGGACGATAAACGATACCCACGGCATTTCCTGGTCGGAATAAGTGTAGGTCGAGTGGGTGAGGTTCGATGACATCCCCAGTTGCTCTAACAAGCGTTGGGGTGGGTTGGTGGCGTTGCGTTCCGGCGTCCGTGGTGGTAAGACGTCTTCCCAGCCTAGTTTAACCAGCCCAGAAATCAGCCCCGCTGCCGTCCCCGCCTTGATGGCGGCCTTTAAGTTAAAGTTCTTTTTCATGTTTAACACCTCTCGTCTAAATTGAGCGCTTACACACCATTATTATAGGCGTTTTTAGGGGTGGTTTACAGTAATTCGATTTCTTCGCCCTCCGACACCTTGGCAATCAGCTTTTCGCGCAGGGTGACCGGAACGCCTTGGGTGTCCGTGTCAACCACGAAGCTCCCGTTAGACTGGGCGGTCCCCAACCGTTGTTCAGCCACTAAAACGTCCTGGAAGGCCGGGCGGTTGGTGATAATCTCAAGGGCGCCGGTAAAATCAGCGGGGTGCGTAACAAGGGCAACTACCTGGTGCGGGTTCTTCTTCAAGCGGTGCAAGACCAGGTTCCCCCGCCTTGCCCGGGCGCCGACTTCGAGGTCGCCGACCGCCATTTCCTTAAAGGCGCCCCGCTGGGTGACTAGCCCTAAGTGGTCCCCGTCGCTAGCCAAGGAGATCCCCACCAGTTGGTCGTCTTCCTTGAGGTTGATAGCCCGAACCCCGGCGGTCCGTACCCCGGTGACCGGCACGTCTTCAACGGCAAACCGCAGGGCGTAACCCTCCCGGCTAATGGCGAGAACGGACTGGCCGGCTTGTTCAGGTTCAAAGTAGTCCACGCTGACGACCTGTGCCCCTTCACGAAGCTTGATCGCTACCGAGGCGTGGGTCTTGTAGCGCGAACCCGGTTGGTAATCACTTAGGGCGCTCTGCTTAACTTGCCCATCGGAGGTGGCAAAAATGAAGGTCCCTGGTAAGTCGAGCTTATCCAACAGCATGGCCTTGACGATTACCTCATCGTCGTCTAAGTCTATCGTCTGCGATAGGTGCTCACCAGTGTCCTTCCAACGGGCGTCGGTCAGTTCGTGAACCGGCCGGTAAATAAAGCGGCCCTGGTTGGTAAACATGTAGAGGTGGCTCAGAGTGGTCGTTTGCTCCAAGAGGAGTGGGTAATCGTCTTCCCGTAACCCGTTATCTCCCACTTCAGAGGCCTTAAAGGAACGAATCGACGAGCGCTTGATGTAGCCAGCCGCCGACACTAAAACGATCACGTCTTCATCGGCGACCGTCACCCGGGTGTCAACAGTCAACTTTTGGACGGTGTCCTCGATCTGGGTCCGCCGTGGGTTGGCAAATTCCTTTTTGATCGCCTGCATCTCCCGTTTCAAGACCCGGTCCAAGGTTTTTTCGTCCGTCAGGATCCGCTTGAAGTTTTCGATTCGCTCGGTTAACTTGGCTTGCTCTTGTTCTAAGGCGGTAACGTCGGTGTTGGTCAACCGGTAGAGTTGCAAGGCGACAATCGCTTCTGCCTGCGTCGGGGTAAAGTCGTAGGCCGCCACCAAGTTTTGCTGGGCGTCCTTGCGGTTCTTGGAGGCCCGGATGGTCGCAATCACCTGGTCTAAAATCGACAGGGCCTTGATTAAACCTTCGACGATGTGGAGGCGGCTCTGGGCCCGCCGTAAGTCAAAGCGGGTCCGGCGAGTAATGACCTCCTTTTGAAAGGCGAGGTAAGAAGCCAAGTAGTACTTTAGCCCCACCCGGACCGGACGTTGGTCATCAATGGCCACCATGTTGAAGTTGTAATTGATTTGCAGGTCGGTGTTTTTGAGTAGGTAGTTCAAGACCCCCTGGGCATCAACGCCCCGCTTGAGCTCAATGGCGATCCTTAACCCGGTCCGGTCGGTTTCGTCGCGGGCGTCGGCAATCCCCTCGACCTTTTTGTTTAAGCGCAGGTCGGTGATCCGCTTCATTAACTGAGCCTTATTGACTTCGTAGGGGATTTCGGTCACCACGATTTGTTCCCGGCCCCCGCGAAGGGTCTCAATGCTGGTTTTAGCCCGCACAACTACTCGTCCGCGTCCGGTTTCGTAAGCCTTCTTGATCCCGTCTTTTCCTTGAATAATCGCCCCGGTCGGAAAATCCGGTCCGGGAACGAACTTCATTAGGTCATCGAGGCTGGCAGCCGGGTGGGCCAACAGGTAAATTAAAGCGTCGATTAATTCGCCTAGGTTATGGGTGGGAATTTCGGTGGCGTACCCGGCGGAAATCCCGGTCGCCCCGTTGACGAAGAGGTTGGGGATCCGGGCGGGTAAAACGACCGGTTCCTTTTCGGTGTCGTCAAAGTTCAAAGTCATTTCAACGGTGTCTTTGTCAATGTCTTCGAGCATCCGCCCGGCGATCTTTGATAAGCGGGCCTCGGTGTAGCGCATGGCGGCGGCCGGGTCACCGTCCATTGACCCGTTATTCCCGTGCATTTCAATTAAAGGTTCCCGTAACTTCCAGTCCTGACTTAACCGGACTAGGGCCTCGTAAATCGATGAATCACCGTGGGGGTGAAAGTTCCCCATCACGTTCCCAACCGACTTGGCCGACTTGCGAAAGCCCTTATCGTAAGTATTGCCATCCTTGTTCATGGCAAACAGGATCCGGCGCTGGACCGGTTTAAGTCCGTCGCGGATATCAGGGAGGGCCCGTTCTTGAATGATGGACTTAGAGTAGCGGCCAAAGCGGTCGCCCATAATTTGTTCGAGGGTTAATTCTTCAATGCGTGTATCAGCCACTGGCGTCATCCTTTCTTTACTCGTCCCATGTCGTCACCGTGGGGCTCACTTGGCCCTTAGCTTCCACTAAGGCATCCGCTTCTTGGTCGTCGCTAATGGTGAAGTGGACGTTTTGATCGATCCACTCCCGCCGCGGTTCAACCTTGTTACCCATTAAAGTGGTAATTCGCTTTTCGGCTAACTCGGCGTCTTCAATCCGCACCCGAATCAGGGTCCTGGTTTCCGGGTTCATCGTCGTCTCCCATAATTGGTCGGCGTTCATTTCCCCCAGCCCCTTAAAGCGCTGCAAAGACGTCCCCTTGCTGCCCTTTTTGGTCAACTTAGTCAGTTCATCATTGGTCCAAGCGTAGGTGATCTTGGTGTTTTTACCGCTCCCTTTTTGTAGGCGGTACAGCGGTGGCATGGCAATGTAGACCCGCCCTGCTTCAATCATTGGCCGCATGTACTTGTAAAAGAAGGTCAATAACAGGATTTGGATGTGGGCGCCGTCGTCGTCGGCATCGGTCATAATGATGATCTTGTCGTAATTAGCGTCTTCAACCTTAAATTCGGTTCCAACCCCGGCCCCGACCGTGTAAATGATCGTGTTAAGCTCCTCGTTTTTCATCACGTCATCGAGCTTGGCCTTTTCGGTGTTTAAGACTTTCCCGCGTAGTGGCAGGATGGCTTGGAACTTGCGGTCCCGCCCCTGCTTGGCACTCCCACCGGCCGAATCCCCTTCGACTAAGAACAGCTCGTTTTTGGCGCTGTTTTTAGATTGGGCGGGGGTCAACTTGCCGGACAAGTTACGCTCCTTGCGTCCCTTACGCTTGCCAGACCGGGACTGGTCGCGGGCCTTACGGGCTGCTTCCCGGGCTTGCCGGGCCCGTAAGGCTTTTTTAATTAGTGACTGGGCGAGGTCACCGTTTTCCATCAGGGCGTAGCCTAACTGTTCGGACACGATCGTATCAACAATCTTGCGCGCCTCTGGCGTCCCTAACTTCCCCTTGGTTTGCCCCTCAAACTGCAGGATCCGCTCCGGAATCCGGACGGAAACAACGGCGGTCAGCCCCTCTCGGACGTCGGTCCCCTCCAGGTTCTTATCGCGCTCCTTTAAAAGCCCCACCTTACGGGCGTAATCGTTAAAGGTTTTGGTCCAAGCACCACGGAAACCGACCTCGTGGGTCCCACCACCCGGGGTACGGACGTTGTTGACGAAGCTCAGTAGGTTTTCGGTGTACCCATCGTTGTACTGGGCGGCCACGTCGACTTCGACCCCGTCTTGGGTGCCGGTAAAGGAAAAGACCTTCCCGAGGGTGTCCTTATCTTCGTTGAGGTAGGCCACGAAGTCTTCAATCCCGTTTGCAAACTGAAAGACCTCTTCTTGCTCCATTCCTTCCCGCTTGTCGGTCAGGGTGATCTTAACCCCCTTGAGTAAGAAGGCGGACTCGCGCAGGCGCCTTGCCAAGGTTTGGTAGTCGTAAACGGTGGTCGAAAAGATCGTGGGATCCGGTTTAAAGGTGACCGTGGTTCCCGAGCCTTCCCGGGTCTTGCCCAGTTCCTTTAGGGTGCCGATTGGTTGACCACCGTCACGAAACTTCTCTTGGTAGCGGACGTGGTCCCGCACGATCGTTAGGGTTAACTTTGAAGACAGGGCGTTAACTACGGAGGCCCCGACCCCGTGCAGGCCCCCGGAGCTCTTGTAGCCATCCGCTTGGCCGAATTTTCCCCCGGCGTGAAGGATGGTCATGATGACTTCCGGGGTGGGCTTGCCGCTTTCGTGCATCCCCACTGGCATCCCCCGCCCATGGTCCTGCACCGTAATGGCGTTGTCTGGTTCAATCGTCACGTTGATCTCGTCACCAAAACCGGACAGGGCTTCATCGACGGCGTTATCAACGATTTCGTACACTAGGTGGTGAAGCCCGTGGGCATCGGTCGAGCCAATGTACATCCCTGGCCGCTTGCGAACCGCCTCCAGTCCCTTCAGGATTTTGATCGAGGATGCGTCGTACTTGTATTCTTCTTGTGCCACAAAGGGGCCCCCTCACATTTCGGATTTGCATTTTTGCATTCGATTTTTTATCATAGCTAACTCCGGCCGCAATTTCAAATCATCTTTTGAATTGACCAGCCGGCGCCCTGCTGAATTACACTTAATTAGTGTAGCACACCCCGCCTATTTTAACCAAACACCCGTTCCCTTATGGTCGAACCTAGTAAAAGGTGCTATGATAGGTGAGCTATAATTCAAAGGAGCGTCTGTATGCTAAAAATTACTCTGATGGTCGTCATTGCCTATTTACTGGGCTCAATCCCCTCGGGGCTCTGGATCGGCCAACACTTCTATAATAAAGACATCCGCCAGCTAGGCAGTGGTAACATTGGCACCACCAATACCTACCGGGTCCTCGGCCCCAAGGCGGGAACGGTGGTCTTGGTCATGGACATTTTAAAGGGGACCTTGGCGGCTAGCCAACCCTACCTCTTCCACAGCAACATCAACCCTTTGTTGATTGGGATCTTTGCTTCCCTTGGTCACACGGTTTCCATCTTCGACCACTTCCACGGCGGCAAGGCCGTGGCCACCTCGGCTGGGATCCTCTTGGCCTACAATCCGCCAATGTTTCTACTGGCCTCCGCCATCTTTGTGGCGGTGTTGCTAATCACCTCGATGGCTTCGGCGGCCTCAATCATTGGGATTACCAGCATCTTCGTGATCGCCCTGGTGATGCATGACTATATCTTAGCGACCGTGGCTGGTATTTTAACGGCGGTGGTTATTTACCGCCACCGCAGCAATATCAACCGGATCATCCACGGCCAAGAATCGATGGTTTCCTTCGGCCTGGGCCACTACCTCAAGAACCGCAAGTAGACTGGCAATTGAAAAGACCTTCTCCTAGGTGTTTCCCTGGGCAGAAGGTCTTTTTTTAGTTACTGATTTAAAAGGGACGGATGCTGAATTGGTAGTTGGCAACGCCTCCCGGAGTTAACTGGTTCATGGCCGGCTTGTGGGTCAATTGACCGTCACTATCAACCCCATCCGCCAGCCCCCACCACGGTTCGATGCACAAGAAGTTCCCGGTGTTAGGGTATTGCGACCAGACCCCCACGAAGGGGTTACCACTGGTGAGCACCGTAACCCCGTGGCCGCTCTCCGGTTCGGTTAGGGTTAAGGACAGGTCAGCACCATAAGGGGCGAAAACTAAGGCGTCGTGGTCAAAGAGGTCGTGGTTTAACTGAATTGGCCGCCGGGCGTCCAGTTCATTGGGGTGACCAAGGTCGCTGTATGGCCCCACCAAAGGAATTTGGGGGTAAACTTTAGCCGGGTCAGCCGTCAAAGTCGCCGTTTCAAACTGACCAGCCGCCGTTAACGGAACGTTGAATCCCGGGTGGGCCCCCAAAGCGTAGCGTAATACCTGCTCACTTGCGGGGTTAGCCACCTGGTAGCTGATCACTAACTGATCTTCCACCAAAGCGTAAGTGATCGTCAGGCGGAATTCAAAGGGGTAAACGGTCCGTGTTTGTTCATCGCTTTCTAACTCAAAAACCGCTAAATCAGCGGCCTGGTTAACCAGTTTAAATTCTCGACCGCGGGCAAAGCCGTGCTGGGTTTGGTGAAAATCTCGTCCTTCAAAGCCGTAGTGATCATCTTTCAAACGCCCTACGAAGGGAAACAGGACCGGGGCCTGGCGTGACCATGACTGGGCGTCCCCTTGCCACAAGTACTCAGTATCCTCACCCCGCCGCTTAATGCTGTGCATCTGCGCCCCCAGGGGGTCAATTTGGACCATTAAACGCTCGTTTGTGATCGTAATCATCGTTGCTCTTCCTCTCTAGAAATACTGTTGATACTTCTTCTTCAAATCCTGAACCTGCCCTTGTTGGTAACCCGCCGTGGCCACTAGGGTCTTATGGCCCGCCAACCGGTTCGCATCTTCCAGGCGTTGTTCTAACACGACCTTGTTCAAATAGGCATGGCGCAGGGTCGCGGGGGTGGCGCCTCCGCTAACCCGGCGGACGGTTCGTTCAACCCAAGAACGGCTAACCGGTTTCCCATTCGCCAACGTCAGCACCCGTTCCCTGACCGTCGGTGGCGTCGCATAAGCCGCTTCTAACTGGCTTAATAAGCCTAACAGGTCATCAGGCAAGGGAACGTAGCGCTCGGTTTGGTCCTCGCCTTTAATCAGGACCATTTTCATGGTTACGTCCACCTGCCCCCAACATAGGGCGATTAGCTCGCCCGTTCGCATGCCAGTCTCGATTACCAAGTAGGTGGCGACCCGTTCTAAGAGGGTCGCCCGCTTGCTGTTTTGCTCGATCGATTCCATCAACAATTGGTAGTTGGGCAGGTTGCCCCTGGCACCACCGACCTCGTCAAATTGGATCCCGACCAGGGGATTTTGGTCCACCAACCCCTGCTCCAGTAAGTAGTGGTAAAACCGGCGGAGGGTCGTGGCCTGATAACGGGTAGTGGCCACGCTAACCCCCTCTTTTTGCCGGCGAACGAAAAAAGCGCGAATTTGGGCGGTCGAAAGGTGGACCCACCCCGGCCACTCGCCCTGGTAAGACCGGCGAACAAAGTTGAGGTTGCGACCGTACCCCGCGATGGTTGATGCGGCGAGTCGTCTTTCCTGTTCCTTTAAAAAGGCCGCTTCTAATTCTTCATCCATTACCAAATGATCCCCTCCCGACAAAACTTTAAAAAAATTATAACATAGTAAATATCGCAAGAAAATCGGAAATGGAAACCCTTTCGTAAAAATCGCCTAAAAACGCCCACCATCTTAGGCAGGCGTCAATTAGATTATTTTTGAACTTCTTCCTTGTAATCCCCGTTTGGACAGAGGACTTGCTTGCCCCCCTTGACCTTTTTTTCAACCAAGAAGTGCCCGTCCTTTGGGCAGTCGCGACCAATTGGCCGGTCCCAAGACAGGAAGTCACAGTCTGGGTACCGAGAACAACCGTAAAAGACCCGGTTCTTCTTGGACTTACGTTCCACCACCGTTCCCTGGTGGCAAAGTGGGCATTCGACCCCGGTGTCTTTAACGATCGCCTTGGTGTTACGGCAGTTCGGAAAGCGGGAACAGGCGTAAAACTTACCGTACTTCCCCATCTTAATGACCATCGGGGCACCACAAATCTCGCAATTGGACCCGGCTGGTTCATCCTTCATCTCAATCTTAGCCACCTGCTCTTCGGCCGTGGCCACTTCCTTTGAGAACGGCTTGTAAAAGCCATCAACGACTTGTACCCAGTTTTCCTTGCCCTCTTCGATCTTATCAAGTGAGTCTTCCACCTCGGCGGTAAACTTGACGTTGACGATGTCCGGGAACTGCTTGGTAATCAAATCGTTAACGATTTCCCCCAGTTCAGTTGGTTCAAAGTGACGAGATTCTAGCTTGACGTAGTAGCGGCGTTGGATCGTATCTAAGGTTGGCGCGTAGGTGGACGGGCGCCCAACCCCGTTTTCTTCCAGCGTCTTAACTAGGGCGGCTTCGGTGAAGCGAGCCGGTGGCTGGGTGAAATGTTGGGCCGGATTGTCGGCGACCATCTTGACGGCGTCGCCCTCTTCTAGGTTAGGTAAGATATTATCCTTACCCTGGCTCCCCTTGTAGACCTTAGTAAAACCATCAAACTTAACCTTCGACCCGTTGGCGCGGAAGTCGACCCCATTTTGAGTGATGGTGACGGCCATCGTGTCCGTCACTTGCGGGGTCATCTGACTGGCGACAAAGCGCGACCAGATCAGGTTGTAGAGTTTGTATTGGTCCGGGGTCAAAAACTCCTTCATCTCGGCCGGGGTCCGGTTAACTGAGGTCGGCCGAATTGCTTCGTGGGCATCTTGGGCCCCTTCTTGTAGCTTCCCCTTGACCGGCTTGGTGGTGGCGTATTCCGCCCCGTAGTGTTCGTGGATGAAAGTGGAAGCCTCGTGCTTAGCCACCCCAGCAATCCGGGTGGAGTCGGTCCGCATGTAGGTAATTAGCCCGACGGCGGCGCCCTGGCCGATGTTAATCCCTTCGTACAGTTGTTGGGCGGCCATCATCGTTTTACGGGTCCGGAAGTTTAAACGGCGGTTGGCATCCTGTTGCATTGTCGAGGTGGTAAACGGCGGTTGCGGCATTCGGCGCCGTTCCCGCCGGTCAACCTTGGTAATTGAAAAGTCCTGTTGGCGGTCGAGTTGTTGTAGAACCGCTTGGACGGCTTCTTGGTTCTTCAGGTTGGCCTTCTTACCGTTTTGGCCGTAGAAGCTCGCTTGGAACTTTTCTCGGCCCTTTTTGAAGTCGGCGTCAATCGTCCAGTATTCTTCGGGAACGAAATTCCGAATCTCGTTTTCGCGCTGGATGATGAGGTTCAAGGCGACGGATTGCACCCGCCCCGCCGACAGGCCCTTTTTAACCTTTTTCCAGAGGATTGGCGAAATCGAGTACCCCACTAAGCGGTCGAGCACCCGGCGGGCCTGTTGAGCGTCCACTAGGTCCATGTTAATCGTGCGGGGTTCTTTAAAGGCCTCTTTAACGGCATCCTTGGTGATTTCGTGGAAGGTGACCCGGTTCTTTTCGGTTGGGTCCATCTTCAAGAGGTTCGCCACGTGCCAAGCGATGGCTTCCCCTTCCCGGTCCGGGTCGGAAGCCAGGTAGATGGCCTTGGCCGCCTTGGCGTCCTTGCGCAATTCCTTAATCACGTCCCCCTTACCCCGAATCGAAATGTAATCGGGTTGGTAATCGTGGTCGATATCGACCCCCATCCGCGACTTGGGGAGGTCGCGGACGTGGCCGAGGCTTGCGACGACCTTGTAAGTCCGTCCGAGGTACTTACCAATCGTCTTGGCCTTGGAAGGCGATTCAACAATGACCAGCTTCTTTTGGTTGGTCCGGCTAACTTTGCGCCGGGTGGTTTTTTTCTTTGTTGTGCTTTCTTGTTTAGTTGCCAAACTCATCGGCTCCTGTCATTTAATAATCTATTCCATTTATTATTAATGCACGGGCGCCCTGCTGTCAAATGAAAGATGCAAAGTTAAACTAAGCTTCGGCTTCAAACCAGGGGTCAAACTCCGCTAACAAGTCCTTGCTGTTTAAGATTGGTTGCGCCCCTTCACTAATTAATTCGTTGGTGCCAAGCGAGGTCGGGCTGGTAATGGGGCCGGGGACCGCACAAACATTGCGGTTCTCCTGTAGGGCTAAGTTAGCGGTGATCAAACTGCCACTCTGCTGCTTTGCTTCCACCACCAAACAAGTTTGGCAAAGCCCGGCGATGATCCGGTTGCGGGCGGGAAAGTGGCTCGGCAAGGGCGGGGTTTGCAGGGGGTACTCGGTTAACAAGAGGCCTTGGTCGGCCACTTGGGCCTGCAAGGCACCGTTTGAGCGGGGATAAGTTTGGTCCAGGCCGGTCCCGATCACCCCGATCACGGCGCCCCCGCTTGCAAGGGCCTGCTCGTGACTCCGCGAATCGATCCCCCTCGCCAGCCCCGACACAATGGCAATCCGGTGGTTAACGACGCTGGGAATCAGTTTCTCTAAGACGGTGAAGCCGTAGCTAGTTGCCTGACGAGACCCGACCACCGCCAGGGCCGGCATTTTGAATAGGTCCCGGTTGCCCTGGTAGTACAAAACCAGGGGTGGGCAGTAGATTTCCCGTAAGATTGCTGGGTAATCGGGATCCAGCAGAGTAATTTGGGGGACCCGGTAATTTTGTTCAACCAACCGGTCCAAATAGGGGCTCGCCCAGTTTTTTAGCAAGCTTTCCTTGACCCGTGGCGTAATCTGCGACTGGCTGGTGAGTAATTCCAAATTGTCAAAGCAGTAGTTTTGCTCGGCGACTCGCCACAGGCGCACCCGGCTTAACGGACCGAGGCCGGGACAGAGGCTTAAGCGAAAGATAAATTCTCGTGGTTGCATAAAAAATTCCTCCCTACTGTTAAGTACGGAGGAATCGGTAATGGTGACGAAATTAATTGACGTAATCTGGCACCGGTCGGAAGGTCCGCCGGTGGATCGGGCAGGCCCCCAGTTGCTCTAAGCCAGCTAGGTGGGCCGCCGTGCCGTAGCCCATGTTGTCCTTAAAGCCGTAGCCGGGATACAGACGATCGTAAATTGCCATCAGGTGGTCCCGGTACTCCTTAGCCACGATTGAAGCGGCTGCCACCGAGATGCTCTTTTGATCCCCCTTGATTAACGTCGTTTGGGGTACCGGAATGTCTAACGGGACCGCATCGACAATCAGGTGGCTGGGCTGGTGGTGGAGTGCTTTGACCGAGCGAATCATCGCCGCCTGGGTGGCCGCATAGATATTAAGCCGATCAATTTCTTGAGCCGGACTGACCGCTAGGGAAACCTCAACGGCTTCATCGAGGATCCGCAGGTACAACTGTTCGCGCTCGTGGCGGCTTAACTGCTTTGAATCGGTCACGCCAACTAGGTCAAACTGGCTGTCTAAGACCACGGCGCAAGTCACCACCGGGCCAGCCAATGGGCCACGCCCGACCTCGTCGATTCCGGCGACGTACTGGTGACCGGCCTGCCAGAGTTGATTTTCGTAGCGGAAGCGGTTCAAAAAGGCGGCCTTCGCCTCGGCCCTTTTTTCCAGCCGCTTGGTGAACTGGTTTAACGCGGCCTGAACGCCCTTACGCGGGTCATCCTTGAACTCTGCCAGTCGGGGGTCCCGGGGGTCCTGGGGATCAGTGATTGACGAAAGCAACGCCCTGACCTGGGCCACCGATTGCTTACTCATCTTCGTCCCCCGCTTCCAAATCGGTGGAATCTTCAAGGGTAAAGGTCCCCAATTTACCCCGCCGCATTTCAAAAATCAGCCGCTCGCTGGCCCGGTCGTAATCGTCTTTCATCCCCATTTTCTTGGTGATTTCTAATAATAGGTCTGGGGTGGTCACACCGCCTTCAAGACTAGCCGGGCTCAACCGGTAGCGGGTCATGAGCTCTTGGGTACGGTGGGCCCGTAAGTAATCCAGGGCAAAGATCGCCACGTCGTCTTTAGGGTACAGCGAGTCCTTGATCGCCCCGGACAGGGCCAACATCTTGGCCTGGGTTTGGGTGGCAAACTTAGGCCATAAAACCCCGGGGGTGTCTAACAGTTCCAAGTCGGCCGAGGAACGTAGCCATTGTTGGCCGGTCGTCACCCCTGGCCGGTTCCCGGTCGCGGCAACGTTTTTTTTCACCAAGTGGTTGAGCAAGGTGGACTTACCAACGTTGGGGACCCCGACGCACATCGCTCGGATCGCCCGCTTTTGCATCCCCTTTGCTCGCTCGGCGGCCAACTGGTCCTTTAGAATCTGTTGGGCCTTTACGGTCACCTGTTTAGCAACCTGGTGGGCCCTGGAATCGAGCGCCAAGACCGGTTGACCGTTTTGTTCAAAGTAGTCGATCCAGTGGGCCGTTGTCGTCGGGTCGGCCAGGTCGGTTTTGGTCATGATTAACAGGCGGGGTTTGTCGCCGGCCATCCGGTCAATCTCCGGGTTTTGCGTTGAATACGGAACGCGGGCGTCGACCAGTTCAAAGACGATGTCGACTAAGGGCATTTGTTCTTTAATTTGGCGCAGGGCCTTGGCCATGTGGCCGGGGAACCATTGAATCGTTGCCATCATTTTCCTCCTAATTCATCTTCTGTTCGTAGCGGCGCCAAGCGTCATCAAAGATCAGCATTGACGGTAGGTACTCGGCGTTTTCTTCTAAGTACTTAGAAATCTCGTCAAAATCTTGTGACTGCTTGGGAAAGGCGGAGTCATAAAAGGCGTTATTGGCAAACTGCTCCACCTCATCGGGTTGGTTGGGGTTTCGTTGGGTCATCAAAAAGTGGTAAAAACTCTCGCGGTACATGGGGGCCTCCTATTTAGTTGGAATCGTAATCAAAAAGCGGAAGGTGCCGTTGGTCATGTTGATTTCTTTGGCGGTATATTGCACGGATTTATCCTGGCTGTACTTATTTAAATCCAGCAGGATCGTTTCTTTTTTCACGTTTAAACTAACCCACTGGGGCAGCTTATAGTTCTTCTTTAAAAAGGCCATCACAAACCGGATCGGCAGGTTTAGTCGTCCAACCGCTAATCCCTTGGCGCGCAATAAAACGTTACCCTGGCTGGTTTTTTGCGGGATGAAGTTCAAAGAAAACTGCACCGTTGCCCCCAAAAATTTAGTCCGGCCAATGACGGTCGCGTACTTTTTACCGACGACGAAGCGGTACTTCACCTTGGAGTCCTTTAAGAACTTATTCAAGTAGTTAGCCGACAGGGCGTTAACTTGCTTGCGGTTTAAGGTTACCTCCACCGAGGTGTCCGCCTGTTTGGTGGCACTGATCTCTTTGGGAACGGAGACCGGGGCGGTCGTTTTATCGATCACCACCCCAATGAAAATCACGACCAAAGTGGCCAAAATGAGAAAGGCCCACTTCCACGGGTTCCGTTTTCTTGGTTGTCTGTGCATATCCTACCTCGTTTGGTACTCAAAGTTGTTATTTTTCACCATTGCGTCAAAGAGCTTCTCGGTCATCTTGGTGTAGCCCAGGTGATTGGGGTGGAAGTTATCTGACGTCGAAATGTAGTTGTTTAGGTTATGGTCCTTGTTGTTCATGATTGCAAGAACCGCCGCTTGGGTGATCTGATCGTTATTGGATTTTTTCACCTGACTGACCAATTGCTGGCGGGCCGCCCGGGTCGTGTATTGACCATAAGAAAGGGTGTGATTGATGTCCACAAAGGTTGCTGGTTGGTACTTGGTAACCAGCCGCTTAGTCAACTGGTTCCACTTGGCAACCGACTTGGAAATCACCGTCACGTTCGGAAAGTAGGCGTAAAAAGGATTATAGATCGAGAACACGAAAAGCTGGGCGTTTGGGTTATACTTTCGGACGTCTTTAAAGAGGGCCGTGAGCTTAGTCTGATAAAGCTTACCCGCCGCATTCACGTCTTTTTCCACCGTTGCCGAGGACGTCGAAAAGGCGGCCTTTTCTAACGTTTGCATCAGGTCATTGCCCCCAACGGTCATCACGATCACGTCGGCGCTCTTGAGTCCGGTTTGGATTTCCCTTTGGCTATCGAGCCGGGCCTTAATTTGATCGGACCGGTCCCCGGTGACACCAAAGTTTTCGGTGGTCACCTGGTTGCCATACTTATCTTCCAAGCGGGTCTTAATTTGCCCCACGTAACCACCCTGCTTTTTTTCGTCCCCCTGGCCGTGGGTCAACGAATCCCCCAGGGCAACCAAGAGAATTTTCTTCTTTAAAATCCGTTGTTGCTCCTGGTTGGCGACGAGGGACGGTTCGCCACGCAAGTACCAGGCCGCCCCACCACCAATGGCGATCAGGGCGATGATTAACAACAACCAGCGCCATACTTTCTTGCTCAAAACGCTTCCTCCATTAAAAAGGGACGGCCGCTTTGGTCGCCCCCTTATTTTACCGGGGCGGTGAGACATCACCGTGCCCACCAAAGGTTAGTCGCTAACCATTGTAGCACACTTCCCGGCCCCGCTTAAATTAATCGTGAAGGTGTTTTTGGACAAATTCCTCAATTGGCAACCGGAAGTCGAGGTAGTTAGCCTCTAATTGTTCCCGTGACCAATCCCACCAAGCGATCTTTTCTAGGTCCGCCTTAATCTCGTCGGGGAAGCGGTCCTTGATTTTCTTGGCCGAGACCCCGCCGACGATCGTGTAGGGTTCCACGTCATGGGTGACCACGGCCCCGGAGCCAATCACCGCCCCGTCGCCGACCGTTAGGCCCGCTTGAATGATGGCACCGTGCCCAATCCAAACGTCGTTACCAATCGTGGTCCGGACTTGTTTGCGGTTAGCTAAGAACTCCACGTCGGGTTGGTCAAAGCCAAAGGTGGTCCCGTTGTATGCAAAGACGTGTTGGGAAGCCCGGTTGTAAGGGTGATTGGTTGGCCCAATCCGCACCTGGGCGGCAATGCTAATGAAACGCTTCAAGTCGCTGTTTTGCAGGTAACAATTTTGCCCGGTGTAGGTGTAGTCCCCAATCGTGCAGTTATCGGCTAACGTCCGGTCGCCTAGTTCCACCCACTGGCCAAAGGTGGTCTTGTTAACTTGGACCCCTTCACCTAGGGTTGGTTCGTCTCGCTTTAACTTTGGAAATTCGATGTGCATTTTAGTAATTCCCTCTTTTCGGTTTGGTTTATACTTACTTTATAATCCATCTTAAAGGAATGAGCAAATATGTACCAAGTAAAAACAATTGATAAATTTGAATTAAGCGATTTTGCCCACGATCTACTTCAAATTTCTGACACGGACGCTCCTAACGCCCTGTTGGTTCGTAGCTCCCAGGTTGACGACGCCCTGATCAACGACCAACTACTGGCGATCACCCGGGCCGGGATTGGTACCAATACCATCAACGTTCAGGCCTGTACCGAAAACGGGACCGTCGTTTTAAACACCCCCGGTGCCAACGCCAACGCCGTTAAGGAATTGATCATCCAGGCCCTCTTCCGTTGCGTACGCCCAATTGACCAGGCGATTGAAACCGTCAAAGACCTCACGGCCGAACCGGGGGCTGACCTCCAAGTGCTGGCCGAGGCGACCCGTAGGGAATTTATTGGCCGTGAGTTATACGGGAAGACGATCGGGATCCTGGGCCTCGGGGCAATTGGGCAACGGGTTGCCGAAGCCAGTTATCACCTCGGGATGCAAGTCTTGGGTTATAACCGTAGTCCCAAGAACCTCCCCCATGTCGTTCAACTACCGACAATTGAAGAGGTCATGTCATTAGCCGACTTTGTGGTCGTCATGCTGCCCCTGACCGAAGAAACCACCGGCCTGATCAACCGGGAACGGCTCCAACAGCTAAAACTGGACGCCTACCTCCTGAACTTTGGCCGCGGCGAAATCGTTAATAACCAAGACCTCCTCGAAGCACTGGCCAATGGCGAGCTGGCCGGCTACGTTAGTGACTTTCCAGCTAGCGACCTGCAAAACCAACCGGGGGTCACCCTCCTCCCTCACATCGGTGGCAACACCGAAGAGGCCCTGACCTTTAGCACCGATATGGCCTTACAAAACCTGCTTAACTTCTTAGAGAACGGTAGCGTCCGGACCTCCGTCAACTTTCCGCGCGTCGACCTCCCCTTTGACACCCCCCACCGAATCACCCTCTTTTACAAGGACCGGGCCAACCTGTGGCTCGATTTCGTCCAACTTTTAACTGACCAGGGCTTAACGGTCAAGGAAATGACGAGCAACACCAAAAACGGCTACGGTTACGCCCTGATCAACACCGACCTCAGTGTGCTCAGCCAAGCGGAGATCGCCAACTTACGTCAACTCTTACAAGGCCACGGTGACATCATTCGCTTCCGCTTCTTAACCAACCCATCTATAAACCCGGAGCTATAAGCTCCCCTTAAATCAACAAACCGGCCAATTACGCAACCAAGGTTGCGTAATTGGCCGGTTTTTGATTGGAAAGTAGGAAATAACCGCAGACCTAATAGCTAAGTAAGTCGAATGGGTTGGTTACCACCCACCGTTATTCCGTGTAGTAAATCAGGCAGCAAGCGCCCAACCCGGTATGGGTGGCGATCACGGGCACCGTTTCACGCACCGTGACCTCGATCCCCGGGAACAACTCGTTTAATTTTCCCTTTAAGCGGGCAACTTCCTTATCGGCCTTGACGTGGGAAATTCCAATCCCTTTCACCTTGGGACCATTAGCCATCTGGTCTAAGATCTTGTCCCATTCTTTGTGGATGGCCTTAATTCCCCGGCCCTTCATGGCGATGTGGATTTGACCGCCCGCTACTTCCAGCATCACCTTAATGTTTAACAGGCTAGAAATTGTACCGGCAAAGCGGGAAATCCGGCCCCCGGCCACCAGGTTGTCCAGGTTGTCAATCGCCAGGTACAGCTTGTGGTGGTCAAAGACTTCCTTCATCTTCGCCACGGCCTCATCCATGGTCCCGCCGGCTTCGATTACCTTAGCGGCCTCTAAAATCTGGAAGGCCATCGCCCGGTCGGTGGTTTGACAATCAATCACCCGGACCGGTGTCTTAGTCAAACTAGCCGCCTGCTCCGCTGCGTAAACGGTACCGGAAATTGATTCCATCATGCAGACACAGAGGACTTCGGCACCATCTTCGCCCAGTCGATCAAAGGCCTCGGTGAACTTACCAATTGGCGGCTGGGAGGTCTTTGGCAAGGAGCTGGCCTTTTCCATCATGTCGGGAAACTGGTCGTTGGTAATCGTTTTGCGTTCAACGTAAACCGTCCCGTCGATCATCACGGATAAGGGGATGATCGTGATGTCATGCTCTTTGATTTCCGCTTCGGTTAAGCCGGCGGAGGAGTCCGCCACAATTTTAATCTTTGCCATGGAATTTATCACTCTTCCTGAAAAATTTGGTATAATTAATCTAGTCTTTAAAACTAGATTACGTTATCATAATATCACAAACTTGCGAGGAGTTTGCCTTCGTAAATCAGTATAACAAAAGTTACCCTTGATTTCACTGCTTCTCCTTGCCCCAAAGGAGTCCGTCATGCATCGTCAACAACCGAATCTGTTAATTGAAATTGGCAACGCCGTTACCCATGGGCTGGGCGTCGGCCTGTCAATCGTGGGGATGATCGCCTTAATCATTACCGCCGTTAATGCCCACAGCCCGCTCAAGTTAGTGGCCTTTATTATCTACGGTACCGTTCTAGTGCTCTTTTACCTGGCCTCAACCCTGTTTCACTCGCTGATCTTTACCCGGGCCCGCCACGTCTTTCAAGTCTTTGACCACTCCATGATCTACCTTTTAATCGCGGGTTCTTACACCCCTTACTGCCTGGTGGCGATTAGAGGGTGGCTGGGGATCAGCCTTTTAACGGTCATTTGGTTAATGGCCATCGGCGGCGTTATTTACAAGGCACTGTGGCTAAACAAAAAGAGCCTCTGGTCAACGGTCATTTACGTGATCATGGGCTGGATGTGCTTGTTTGCCATCATCCCGCTTTACCACGCCCTAGGGCCGGTTGGCTTTGGCTTACTTTTGGCTGGTGGGATTACCTTCACGCTGGGCGCAGTTTTGTACAGCTTTCCCACCCAATACACCCACTTGATCTGGCACCTCTTCGTTTTAGGTGGCACGATCCTGATGTATTTTTCAATTTTACTTTACGTTTAAGACCCACTTTTCAAAGGTGCAGGCCGGGTCCGACTCGGTCGCTTGAAGATGGCGCTCAGCGACTTTTTGCCAGGTGCGATAGTCGATGGGCGCCATTTTTACGTCGCCGTGGTGGTTTCCTTCAACAACCGTCCGGTACAAGACGGTCGCTAAAGACATGGTACTGGCAAAGAGGTGGGCGCCCCCAATGATGAAGACCTCCTCGTCTTCACCGTAATTGGCTAACAAGTCGGTCAGGGCGTTGACCCCGTTAACCAGGGTGACTCCTTCAATTGGCGTCGTTTGTCGGGTCACGACGATGTTGGTCCGCTTAGGTAGCGGCCGCCCCAAGGACAAGTAGGTGTTTTTCCCCATGATGACCGGGTGACCACTGGTGAGGTGTTTAAAATGCTTTAAGTCGGCTGACAGGTGCCAGGGCATGTCATTGTCCTTGCCAATCCAGCCCGCCTCATCTTCCGCCCAAATAAAGGCAATCTTAACCATGCTGTTCCTCCTTAGACCGCTACCGGGGCCTTAATGGCGTCTTCGTGTTCGTAGCCCTCTAGCTTGATGTCTTCCATTTGGTACTCGTCAATTGGCTTGGCCTCCGCCGGCAAGATCAGCTGCGGTGCCTGGTGAACCGGGCGGCTAAGCTGTTCTTTAATCTGATCGAGGTGGTTTAAGTAGATGTGAGCGTCCCCCAAGGTGTGGACAAATTCCCCGACTTCCAGCCCGCACTGGTGCGCAATCATGTGAGTCAACAAGGCGTAAGAGGCGATGTTAAACGGTACCCCTAAGAAAATGTCGGCACTGCGCTGGTAAAGCTGGCAAGACAGCTTGCCGTTGTTCACGTAAAACTGGAACATGGTGTGGCACGGTGGCAGGGCCATGTTATCGACGTCGGCCGGGTTCCAAGCCGTTACGATCAGACGCCGGGAATCGGGATTGGTCTTAATCTGCTCGATCACCCTTTTGATTTGATCAACCGGGCCGTTTGGCGTTTGCCAACTCCGCCACTGGGAGCCGTACACCAAACCTAGGTCGCCGTACTGCTTAGCAAAGTCGTCATCCTCTAAGATCCGCTGGCAAAAGGCCCGCTTTTCCTTTTTGTACTCTTCGTTAAATGCGGCATCCACCAAGGAACGGTGGCCAAAGTCGGTCATGTCCGGGCCCGTATACTCATCGCTTTCGACCCACTTCTTAAAGGCCCACTCGTCCCAGATGTGGTTTTTGTGTTCCAAGAGAAAGCGGATGTTGGTGTCGCCGCGCAAGAACCAGAGGAGCTCGCTTTTGATCAGCCCAAAGGCCACCTTCTTGGTCGTCAGGATCGGGAAACCTTCCTGCAGGTTAAAGCGCATCTGGTAGCCGAAGACCGACTTAGTTCCGGTTCCGGTCCGGTCCCCCTTTTGGTCACCGAATTCCAGGACGTGGCGCGCCAGGTCTAGGTACTGTTCTTCATTATGATTTACCGTCATTGCAATCGCTCCTTTTGTTCAATTGGGTCTAATTGTAACAGATCTCAACCGGATTACCGGCAACTCTAATCCACGTAATCACTTAGGTATTCCCAGCGGGCCGTCTTATCATCGAGCTCCTTAGTAACCTGGTTTAACTGGGCCTGTAACTTAGCCAGTTTCCCGTAGTTATCACCATTTGCGGCCATTGCCGTTTCAATCTCTTCTTGTTGACTGGCTAACTGGTCGATTTGTTCGTTAATCTTTTCCCACTCCAGTTGTTCGGCGTAGGTCAACTTGGTTTTTTCCTTTTTCTCCGCTTGTTTGGCAACCGGCTTTTTCTCTACCGGCGCCTTTTTAGCCGGGACCGTCGTTTGAACCTGATTAGCCAGGTAATCGGTAAAACGCCCGGTGTAGCGCTCAATTTGCCCCTGCCCCTTGAAAATCAACAGGTCGTCGGCCACCCGGTCCAAGAAGTAGCGGTCGTGTGAGACCGTGATCACGGTACCACTAAAATCGTCTAGGTAATCCTCTAAGACGGTCAGGGTACCGATGTCTAGGTCATTCGTCGGTTCGTCCAAGAGTAAGACGTTTGGTTGTTGCATCAGGATTTTTAACAGGTAGAGGCGCCGCTTTTCACCCCCAGACAACTTCCGAATTAGGGTCCCGTGCATGAAGCGGGGGAACAAGAAGCGCTCCAGTAACTTCGTCACGTCAACGCGCTGACTGTACTTATCGACCACGTTGTCGGCAATTTCGGTTAAATAAGAGATCACCCGTTTGTCGTCGTCGACCCCCTCGGTTTGCTGGGTGTAATAACCTAGGTTGACGGTCTCACCAATCTTTAAGACCCCGGAAGCCAGCGGAACCCGCCCCGCGATGACGTTGAGGAGGCTGGTTTTCCCGGCCCCGTTTTCACCGGTGATCCCAATCCGGTCGCCACCCTGAACAAGCAGGTTGAAGTCCTGTAAGATGTGGTGTTCGCCAAGGGACAGGTTGGCGCCCTTCAGTTCGATGACGTCCTTACCGAGCCGTTGTGAACCCAGGTCAATGGCGATGTCCTCGTCCGTTTCCACCTGGCCCAGGGAGTCCTTGAGCTCGTTAAAGCGGTTGATCCGCCCCTTTTGCTTGGTGGAACGGGCCTTGGCGCCGTGGCGCATCCAAGCCAGTTCCTTTCTGTACAGGTTTTGCTTCTTGCGTTCACTAGCCTGGGAGAGTTCGAGGCGTTCGGCCTTCTTTTCGACGAAGGCTTGGTAGTTACCGTCGTAGTGGTGCATGACCCCGTAGGCCAATTCCCAAATGTGGTTAGTAACTTGATCCAAGAAGTAACGGTCGTGGGTGACCACCAAAACAGCCCCCTTGTACGAGGCTAGGTATTCTTGGAGCCACACGATTGAGGCCAGGTCCAGGTGGTTGGTCGGTTCATCAAGCATCAGAAGGTCCGGTTCTTGAATCAGGACCTGCGCTAGGTCAACCCGTTTCACTTGTCCCCCCGACAGTTCCCCCATCTTTTGGTCCATGTCGGTGATTTTAAGTTGGGTCAGGATCGTCTTAATCCGGGAATCCGCGTCCCACGCGTCCTCTTGGTCCATGGCCGCTTGCAGCTTGGCAAAGCGATCGGCAGCCGCCGCATCTTCGGGGTGGTTAGTGTACTCCGTGAGGGCCGCTTCATAGCTGCGAATTGTTTGAAAGACCCGCTGGTTGCCCGCAAAAACGGCATCGGTGATCGATAAATCCGGGTTAAAACTCGGCTGCTGCATTAGGTAGCCAATCGTGTAGTCCCCCGGCTTAGTGATCTGGCCGGCGTCGGCACCGGTTTGCCCGGCAATCACGTTCAAGAGGCTGGTCTTCCCACTACCGTTAGTACCAATCAGGCCGATCCGATCGCCCTCGTTAATCAAAAAGGACACGTCTTCAAAGAGCACCTTTTCGCCGTAACGACTCGTTAAATTATCCGCACGTAATGTCTGCATGTTTCCTCCTTACTACGCCTTTAACAGCTCGCCCGCCGCCTTTAATAGGGTCTGGTAATCATTGGCCAGCTGACCTTCAACCACTTGTTTAGTCAGGGTGGTGAGGGTCTTGCCCATTGCTGGCCCCGGCTTAACCCCCGCTTTAATTAGGTCGCCCCCGTTTAAGGCCAATTCGCCGCTCTCCTTAATTGGTAGAGCCTGGTACGCTGCTTGAACCGCCTGTGGATCGACCTGACCACCCAGGGAGTTGGCGATCACGACGGCGTCTGCCACCGCTTGCTGACCCGCCTGGTAAAGATCGCTTGCCCCAGCCGCCTTAGTCGTCAGTTTTTCCACCAGTGGAACGGCCCGAGAAACGGCGGTAATCAAACCATTCGATAGCTTCCACCCCTTTAAGAAGGGGCGCAGCTGGTTTTTATCAAGGCCCAAGCAGATTGCAAGTGCTCCCCAAGCCTGCGTGGCGTTGTTTAACGTCAGTGGTTGCTGAGCCAAATATTGGAGCCCTTGGCCACCCTCCTTCAGTCCTGGACAATGCAGGTACAGCTTGGTGTCTAACATGGCAGCCAAACCGTTTTGGACCGCCTTACCAAGGAGTAACTTTTCGAATTCGACCTGGATCCGTTCAACGGCGATCTTTTCCAACAGGGCCGCGTTTTGTGACATCCCGGCCAGCGTGCCCGACTCAATTTGAAAACCAAGCTTGGCGGCAAACCGGGCTGCCCGCATCATTCGTAAGGCATCCTCGTGAAACCGCTCGGCCGGATCACCAACCGCCTTGATCAAGTGGCGCTTTAAGTCCCCTAACCCGTCAAAAAGGTCCACCACCGTCCCGTCCTCTTTTAAAGCCAAGGCGTTAATCGTAAAATCCCGGCGCTGTAAGTCTTCTTTTAAAGACCGCACGAAGGTAACGGAATCCGGACGCCGGAAATCTTGGTAACCCGACTCGGTCCGGAAGGTGGTCGTCTCATAACCAGTCCCGTGATCTAAAATCATCACCGTCCCGTGTTCAATCCCGGTGTCTACCGTCCGTGAAAAGATCTGTTTAATCTCCGCCGGGTAGGCCGAAGTGGCGATGTCAATGTCATGAATGGGTAAGTTTAAAATCGTATCGCGAACGCAGCCGCCGACAAAGTATGCCTCAAAGCCAGCTTCTTCAATGCGCGAAAGGATTGGGCGGGCCAGTTCAAATTCCGCCGGCAGCGTCTCAATTTTCATGGTGAAGCCCCGTTTCGTCCAAATTTAAGGTGCGGACAATTACTATTGCTCGGCACCCAATTAATCTATTCTAGCAAATTTTGGCTGGCCGTGTTAGGGTGTTGGTGATTTGTTTGAGTTGGTGTATAGTTATAGTAAATATCTGCTTACTTGGAGGTGTTCTTATGGCAGACCATTACCCCTACCAACAACCGTTTGAAAATTTTTTAACCCAACAGGGATTGGCGCCGCTGACGGTGGCAACTTATGCCACCAGCCTCACCAGCTTCTTTGACTTCTTGCGTGCTAACCGCCCCGCCTTTGCCCACGATCCCCAGGTGGACGCGGTCACCGAAACCGACGTCCGGACCTTTTTTAACTACCTCAAAGACGATCGGGTGGCAACGCTGGCGACCACCAATAAGGTTTTATCCCACCTCAACCGCTACTTTCGCTACCTCTTCACCCACCAGCTGATCCATGGTTACCCGACCCTGACCCTGCACGGGGCCCTCCCCCGCCCGGCGGTGAAGGTCAGCCCCAAGTGGGTTAACCAACTCGACCAATTATTGGAAAGCGACCAACTCCACTTCTACACCCGTTTGACCCTATTCCTCTCGGCCAAGGGCTACACGGTCGGCGAATTCTTGGCCCCCGACTTTGGCCAACAACTGCAACGGCTGACTCCCCAAACCAAAGCCGAAGCAGATTTCTTAGCCGCCTTTGCCACTTTTCATCAACCCTTAGAAGAGCTGCAGGGATGTGCCGACCCCTTCTTAAAGACCCGGCTTAATCACGATCAGCCACGCCTTACCAACGCCGGTTTGCACAAGTACCTCAAGGCCGACGAGTCGTTAACCAACTTCTCGCTGGCCCCCCGTAACCTCCACCAGGGTTACGTCTTAAACCAACTCCGCCTCCACCGGGACTGGTCGGACCAACAATTAATGGAGGTCCTGCGCATTGACCCGGCCTCCTTGCTCTACTACCGCCGGCTCTTGTTTAATCAAGACAGGGCGGAAAAAACGGCGGAAAAAGACTAGGGTGATTGGCCACTAACGTTTGGAAATACAAGCAGAGCCCAAGAGGAAGCGACGCTTTCTCTTGGGCTCTGCTTTGCTTTATGCCCCGTTTCTCACGGGTTTCCGTCATCTGGTTAGTAGTCTTCGTCCAGTTGTTCTAGGAGTTCTTGTAGTTCGCTATCGGCCGGGTCGATCGTCAAGTAGTGCTCAACGGCCTCCCGCAACTGCGGGCGCATCCCCATTTCCTGGTAAAACTCAATCAACTGACGCAAGAAGGTTGGGTTATCACTCAGGGCCGGGGCGGCCGCTTCAAAAGCTTGCTTGGCCCCGTCAAAGTCCTCTTTGTGCAAGTACGACTGGGCCAGATTCCACTCAACTTGGGGATCATCGTTTTCGTCCACCAGCGGTGCCAAGAGGGCGAGGTTCTCGTCGTCTTGACCTTGGTGAAGCAAGAAGTTGGAATACTGGAGGGTAATGGTTTGGTTATCCGGATCCAGTTCGTGGGCCCGCTTCAAGTAGGTCGCCATTAATTCCGTATCGCCAACGTGGCTAGCCATCTCGGCTGCTTGGGCGTACAGGTGCTCATTGTACTGGTCAACCGCCAATCCTTCTTGCAGGGTGGTCAGGGCCTGGGCGTAGTGGTGCTCTTCGGCGTACGCTTGGGCCAGGGCCGGGTAGACCGAGGCGTATTGGCCATCGTCTTCTGCTAGCTCCTTGAAAGTGATAATCGCCTCCTTGAGCTGGTAGAGGGCTAACTGGGTCAACCCGGTCTGAAACCGGATGTCACTAGTTTGATAACCAGGCGCTACCTGCTTTAAGTAACCCAGTGCCTGATCAAACTTACCGAGCTGGGCGTAAGCGGTCCCCAACCGTCCGGCAATGTCAACCTTCGCGAATTCAAGGTGGCCCGCCTTAATCAGGGCGAAGTAAAAGGGAATGGCCTCTTGGAACTTACCGATTAGGTAGTAGTACTCGGCCAGGGCAAACAAGACGGCGGGTTCGTCGGGCGCCATCCGGTAGGCCTCGTTTAACTTGGCCTCCGTAATTTCAAATTGCTCCTCGGTTTGGTAGAGGTCGGCTTGCACCAGCAGCGACTGCAGGTAAGCCGGCGAGCTGGGTTGAATTTGGGATAGGTAGGAAAGGGCCTCGTCATTGTCGCCATTGTCGATGGCAATTTCGGCTAAGGCGGTTCGTAACTCATCCTCTTGTGGGTAGCGGTCCAAAAGCTTTAAATAGGTCCGCTGGGCCTGGTTGGTCAACCCGAGTGCGTAAAGCTCTTCCGCCAAGCTGTAGAGGGTGTCATCATCATCCTTCCGCAGGGCCCAGGCGAAGTCTTTTTGGGCCTGGTCCATGGCACCTTCTTCAATGTGGTCTAACATTTGTTCTGAATAGGTCACGGTGTTACCCCTTTCTAATTGACCTTAAAAGGGGCTGTGACGTACTTGTCACAGCCCCTCGTTTACGCTAAGTAAAGCTTACTTAACGGCGTCCTTAAGCGCCTTTCCTGGCTTGAATGCCGGAACCTTGCTTGCAGGAATTTGGATTTCTTGACCAGTTTGTGGGTTACGACCCTTACGGGCAGCACGTTCACGAACTTCGAAGTTACCAAAGCCGATCAGTTGAACCTTTTCACCCTTAGCCAAGGAAGCTTGGATGGAGCTGAAAACTGCGTCAACAGCTGCGGTTGCATCCTTCTTAGTCAGACCGGTTGCAGTTGCAACGTTGGTAACTAATTCTGCCTTGTTTGCCATGTCACTTTCACCTCCCACTAACGATCACTCCACGGGGGTGATCCAGTGATTGTTAATTTTGAGTGGTCCAAAATTAACGAAACAATGACGAACCTTCGCATTATTTCAAAAACTAGATTAGCATAGTAAAACCCCGTTAGCAAGGCATTTCCCGGGGTTTTTACCATTTTTGCCATTTTCCGGGAAATTTCCGCCCTCAATCCTTGCGCAAGCGGTTTCTTCCTACTTGCGCCGGCGTTTGATTAAGCGAATTGGGGTCCCGGTAAAGTCAAAGGCCGCCCGGATCCGGTTCTCTAAGTAGCGGGCATATGAAAAGTGCATCAGGTCCGGATCGTTAACGAAGATCACGAAGGTCGGCGGCGCCACGGCAACCTGAGTTGCGTAGTAAACCCGCAGGCGCCGGCCGTTGGACGATGGGGTTGGGTTAGCGGCCAGGGCATCCATCAAGACGTCGTTTAAGACCGCCGATTGAACCCGCCGGTGTTGGTGATCGTAGGCCTCTTCAATCATCTCCGGTAAACGGGACAGCCGTTGCTTGGTCTTGGCCGACACAAACACGATCGAGGCGTAACTAAGGTACTGGAATTCGTGACGGATCAGGTTGGTAAAGTCGGTCATCGTCCGTTGGTCCCGGTCCGGGATCGTGTCCCACTTGTTGACGACGATGATCACCGCCCGTCCCGCCTCGTGAGCGTAGCCGGCAATGTGCTTATCGAGTTCCCGGATCCCCTCTTCGGCGTTTAACACGACTAAGACGACGTCGGAGTCATCGATCGCCCGCATTGAGCGCATCAGGGCGTAACGCTCGGTATTTTCGTAGAGTTTGCCCTTCTTTTTGATCCCCGCCGTGTCGACCATCGTGAATTCGAGACCGTCCTTCGCCGTAAACTGGGTGTTAATCGCATCACGGGTGGTCCCGGCCATGTCCGAAACGATCACCCGGTTTTCGCCTAGGATGGCGTTAACGAGCGAGGACTTACCGACGTTGGGCCGCCCGATAAAGGAAAAGCGAATCCGGTCGTCCTCTTCTTCGGCGTCCTTTTCAGCAAAGTTTTCAATCACGGCGTCGAGCATATCACCAAGCCCAACCCCGTGAACGGACGAAACCGGGTACGGTTCACCCAAACCAAGTTGGTAAAAGTCATAAACGTCGAGTCGCCGCTCAGGGTTATCAACCTTATTGACGGCCAAGACGACCGGCTTGTTGGACCGGTAGAGAATTTGGGCCACCTGCTCGTCGGCATCGGTCACCCCGTTTTCAACGTTAACGACCATGATGATCACATCGGCTTCTTCAATCGCGATTTCAGCCTGTTGCCGGATCTGCGTCAAGAGGGGTTGATCGGACATTTCAATTCCCCCGGTGTCAATCATCGAAAAGTTTTTGCCCAGCCATTCCCCGTGGGCGTAGAGGCGATCCCGGGTTACTCCGGGGGTGTCTTCAACGATTGCGATCCGCTCCCCGGCGATCCGGTTAAAGAGGGTCGACTTCCCCACGTTAGGGCGTCCGACAATCGCTACTACTGGATTTGCCATGAAGTTTCCTCCCTTCAATAAATTTTGGCAAAAACAAAGCCGGGATTGCTCCCGGCCCTGCTTATTGATGGTTATGATTACTTGTCGAAGTTCTTCAATTGGTCACCAAGCAGGTCACCCAAGTTGAAACCACTTTCTTCTTCCGGTGCGTCTGCGATGTAGTTGTTGTTACGACGACGCGGACGACGGGAACCACCGTTGTTGTTATTGTTGTTGTCACTGCCCGCCGGAGCTTCTTCAAGCGCCTTGATGGACAGACCCAAACGTTGACGTTCAGGGTCAACGTTTAAGACCTTCACCTTAACTTCTTGCCCTGCTTCAAGCACGTCAGCTGGCGTAGCAATGTGCTTGTGGGAGATTTGGGAAATGTGTACCAAACCTTCAACGCCAGGGAAGACTTCCACAAAGGCACCAAAGCTAGTCAGACGCTTAACCGTCCCAGTCAGGACAGTACCAACGGCAGCCTTTTCTTCGATGTCATCCCATGGGCCAGGCAAGGTTTGCTTGATCGAAAGGGAAATCCGTTCGCGTTCTGGGTCAACGTTTAAGACCTTCACCTTAACTTCTTGACCAACTTTTAGAACGTCGGCTGGCTTGTCAACGTGGTCGTAAGAAATTTCGGAAACGTGAACTAACCCGTCAACACCGCCAAGGTCGATGAAGGCCCCGAAGTTAGTCATCCGGGCAACCTTACCTTCAACCACGTCACCAGCAGCCAATTCAGAGAAGATCTTCTTGGCAGCTTCTTCGTGTTGTGCTTGAACGATTTCCTTGTGGGAAAGGATCAGGCGGTTTTCACTTGGTTCGATTTCAATGATCTTGAATTCAAGTTCTTCGCCCTTGAATTGGTTCAGATCTTCAACGTAGTGGTCAGTAATCATTGAGGCCGGAACGAACCCACGGACGCCAGCGTCAACAACCAACCCACCCTTAACGGCTTGCGTAACCGTAGCGGTGATGGTTTCGCCATCGTCAAATTTCTTTTGGATTTCGTTCCAAACCTTCATGGCTTCTAAGCGCCGGTGAGAAAGCAGGTAAGAACCATTTTCCTTGTCGCTCCCGATCTTGGAGATAACAACCAAGTCAAGTTCGTCACCAACGTTGACAACATCATTGATGTTATCAACGGGCTTGGTAGACAGTTGGTTGGCTGGGACAACCCCTTCCACACCAGAGTCTTCGATCCCAACGATCGCTTGGCGGTCGTCGTCGATTTGTAATACCTTCCCCTTAACAACATCACCGACGTTTACCGTCTTGATGGAGTCAAGTGCTTCTAACATAGCGTTATTGTTTTCGTTTTCAGCCATCTAAAAATATCCTCCTTGCAACAATCAACTCTAAACACCATTTTACAGGATCCGAACTGACATTGCTAGTCTTTTACTATTTTTGTTTCAGTGTTTTTTCAATTCGACCAGCAATCTGATCGGCCACTTGCTCAATGGTCAGGTGAGTGGTGTCGAGTTGATAGGCGTCCGCGGCTTTAACGAGCGGAGAAACCGCCCGGGTAGAATCCTTTTGATCCCGTAGTTCGATTGCACGTTGGAGTTCTTCAATTGAACCACCGTCGATCCCCCGCTCTTGGTTATCCAAGAAGCGGCGCCGGGCCCGTTCGTGTGCCGAGGCCACCATGAAGATTTTGACCGGGGCAGCCGGGAGGACGGTCGTCCCAATGTCACGGCCGTCCATCACGATCCCGCCCTCTTGGGCAATTTGACGTTGCAATTCCACCATCCGGCTCCGCACGGCTGGAATGGCGGCCACCGTCGAAACGTGCTGAGCCACTTCCGTCAACCGAATCGCCTGGGTAACCTCATGCCCGTCGATGAAGACCTTTTGTGGGTCGCCGGGGGCGAAGGTGATCGTGATTTGGTTAGCCAGTTCACTCACCAAGTCATCTTGGCTTAAATCAATCCCCCGCTCTAAAGCGGCCAGGGTTACCGACCGGTACATCGCCCCGGTGTCACAGTAAATGTACCCGAAGCGCTTGGCCACGAGCTTGGCGACCGTACTCTTTCCCGCCGAGGCCGGCCCGTCAATTGCAACTTGAATTCCCTTTACCATATAAAAATGTTCACTCCTAAATATTACTTAACCCGCAACCGTTCACCGGGATGAATTGCCGTGGTAGTGGTGATGCCGTTTAAAGAGGCTAACTCAGCCACCGTTAAGCCATTATCCTTGGCCACCCGGTAAATCCCCTGTCCGGACTCAACCGTTGTGTAAACAGCCGTCGTTGACGAACTGCTAGCACTCGAAGCGCTCGAAGCACTTGCCAACGCGGATGAACTAGAGGTGCTGGCCGCCTTACTTACAGAAGAACTGCTACTGGCCTGTTTCCCCTTACTCACGCTAGCTGATGAACTGGTTGAGCTGGCTTTTTTTTTAGACGTTGCTGTCGAAGATGACGCCACCTTCACCGTTCGTTGCGGGTGATTAAATGACTGCTGGTGGTTAACCCAGTATAAAACCGGGGTCGCCGCCAAAATAATGATCAAGACGATTAAAATCGTGGTGATTTGGGCGTTATGCGTACTTTGCTTGCGGTGTGCCATCCGCGATAGGTGCCCTTCTTTATCGATGTCTTGGTTATCGGTAAAGGTCTTATCCCAGAGCTTTTCGTTCCGTTGATCTTCCCGGCGTTGAGCCATGTGCCACACCCCCTTAAGTAGATTTCATCAACGATTGTAGCGCATCAAAGCGCCGTGTGTCTAGCCCAACCCCTGTCGGTTGAACAAAGTTGCGACCCGGTTTCGCCAATCGAGGACGGACGAAGCCACTCGCTGTTTGACCGCGGGCAGTTGCAAAGCGGTCACCGTCCAGTCCCGGTTGGTCAGGTCACAACACCACTCGACCTCCGCCTCCAGACTTGCTTGGCCAAAGTAGGCTAGTAAATTAGTTCGCCGGCACTTGTCTTCCTCGACGTAACTTAACATCCGTTGCACCTGGCGGCCACGCTTTTGTTCTAGGTCCGTAAAAAAGCGCCACACCGCCTGCCCGTCCATTCCCTGATCCAGGTAGTAGGTGACCACGCGCTTAGCCTCCCCTAAAAGATCGGCTTTCACCTTGCCCGCCTTGATTTGATCTAAGACGGCGGGGCTTGGTAAATCGACGTGGTTTAACAAGAGTGGCAACTGCTCATCACCGTGACAATATAAGAGCACGGCTAAGGACTGGCGGCCATCTCTACCAGCCCGACCAATCTCTTGGACGTATGCTTCTAAACTCCCCGGCATCTGAAAGTGGATCACGTAACGGATGTCTTGTTTATCAATCCCCATCCCAAAAGCCGACGTGGCCACCACTAGGTCCAATTCTCCACCTAAGAACTGCTGCTGAATTCGGTAGCGGTCAACGGGGTCAACCCCGGCGTGGTAAGCCGCCACCCGTAAGTTGGCTTGTTGATTTAACCAGTCCGCCAATTGGTTGGCCCCCTCACGGCTGGAGAGGTAGACCACCCCACTGGGCCCTAATTGGTTGACCAGTTCGAGAAGGCGGCGCCGCTTTTCGTCTTGGTCAGCCAGTTTTTGGACGGCCAGGAAAATATTGGGGCGGTTAACTGATTTAACGACCCGCACCACCGCGGCCGGATTGAGGCCCAGGCGCCGAATGATATCATCTTGGATTGCGGGGGTGGCCGTGGCCGTCAGCATCAATAGCCGCGCGGGGTTGACCGCTTGGATGGCCTGGGCAACCCGGAGGTATTCCGGACGAAAATCAGGGCCCCACTGGGAAACGCAGTGGGCCTCATCGACGACAAACATGCTAATCGGTTGACGGTGCAACGCCCTTAGTACGGCGGGCTTGAGCAAGGTCTCCGGGGAAGTAAACAAAAACTTAAGCTCCCCTAGGTGGCTCAGCACCCACTGTTGCTCTTGGTAATCGAGGCTAGAATTGAGGCTCGCCACCGGCCCTAAGCCATCGCTACGCAGGCGATCAACTTGATCTTGCATCAAGGAAATTAGGGGGGCGATGACCACCACCAAGCCGTCTAACATTACCCCCGGGAGTTGGTAAAGGAGGGTTTTGCCGGCCCCGGTTGGCAAGACGGCCAGGGTTGGTCTCCCCGCCAACGTCGCTTCAATCGTCTCCCTTTGTCCGGGACGAAAGTCAGCGAAGCCGAAAAACCGTTTCAGCGCGGTGCGGACTTGTTGTTCATCAATGGTCACTGTTTTGACACCTCATGATTTGGTACAAGCGAAACAAGAAAAACTCCTGGTTTAAGTCCAGGTCCGGATGGGTCGCCACGAACTGCCAACTCGCCACCGGTCCTTGATAGCGATTTGCCAACTCTTCTAGCATCCCGGCTGGAAAGAGGGTGCGCCAGTCCGCCATCCCGGGGGTCAAAATGGCAGCGGTTAACAGGTGATCACGGATCGTCGACAATTTACGGTGGCGACGACGACTAATTGCCACGGGGCTTTGACCGGTTAAAAAATCGGCGATCGTCTGCTGGGCGCTAGTCGTCAACGGGCTGTTAGAAATTAGGGGACCCACCAACTGACTGAGCGGCCCGGGGGTGGTGGCTAAGTAGGCTCCTAACCCTAGCCAGGCGTCATGGATAATGATCGCCGTTTCGCCCTCACTCACCCGGAGCTCACGCGCTAACTGACCAAGCGTTGCCCCGCTGGTCTGGTGACCGATTAACAGGGCCACTAGCACCTGGGGCAAGCGGGGATCCACTTTTTCTAGGGCGGCAAAGGCGGCGGTAACCTGCTGTTCAACGGCCCCTTGGATCCCCCGCCCACTCTTAAGGAGCCACTGCTTAACGGTTCCCAGCTCGTAGTTACCAAGGTTTAAGGGACGGTAGCGACGATTATGGTGGGCAAACTCGGAAACCACTTGAATCCCCAATAGGAGCCGGTTGGCCAAGCGTTCCGGGTTAATTCGCCACCCCCAGTTACCGAAACGGGGCTGGTAGTGTTCGGTCAATAAGCGTTGCTTTTCGACTAACCCCGCGGTGGTCAACCAGGCCTGGCCTTCTTCTTCTTGCACCATTAGCCCCGCCGTGACCTGCTGGTTCATCCATTTGTCAAACTTCGCCCGCTTTAACTGACGTTGACCGGCGACGGCCTCCTGAATTCCGTAGACCATCGCCCAGAACATCGTCGCCTCTGACAAACGGTTTTTTAATAGGTTTTCAATTACCCGAAACCGCCGCGGTTCCTGATCAAATAAAACCAACCAGTAATCGTTCACTGCTAGCCCCCCTTTTACACTTAGCATACGGTGTTTTGCCAAGCCTGACAAGCACCTATAAACAGCCCTTACCATAAGAAAAAAGGAACGGGAGAAAAGACGTTTTTCTCCCAGCCCCTGACCGGATTCATAAATATTGGACGAAAAGTGACCTCAGACCGGGGTCTAAGTACGGTCTTTTTTGGGGGTCATTTCCCACTCCCTAGTGATTTTCAATTGCGCTCCAATTAACGGTTTAACCGGGTGGCCACCCAATCCCGCAGGCTCCAAGCCAAGAAACCAAAGATCAAGCTCAACAAGATTCCCTTAATCAGATTGAAGGGCACCACCCCGATTGCTACTAGCTCCGGCAGTGGTAAGCTTGGTTTCCACCCCCACAGGGCCATGTAGGCCGGCGTTAAAACAAAGTAGTTTAATAAAGACATTACCACCGTTAGGGCTACCGTTGCCCATAGGCCACCAAAGAAGAGGCGCCGCTTCAAACTTCCCTTGCCCCGGCGAAGGAACCAGACAAACGGCAACAAGAGCGACATTGACGACAGCAGGTTGGACAAAACACCCAGTAGCTCGCCAACCGACATCCCGTACATCAAACCGTGCAAGAGGCACTTGATGGCCGCCACGATGATCCCGGCCACCGGACCGTAGAGCCAAGTGGCGATCAAAACCGGCAGGTCGGAAAAGTCCATTTTCAAATACGACACAACCGGAATGACCGGGAACTCAAACAGCATTAAGACAAAGGCCAAGGCACTCATGCATGCCAAGACGGCGAGGCGCTGAACGCGGGTATGGGTAAGAGACATAGTATAACCTCCAAGAGGTCATCTTCTTGGTTTCAACCACTACCACGAAAAAACCGGGGACACCATCAGGGCGTCTCCCGGTTGAAACATCGTTGTGATGATCTTCTACATACCAGACTTTACTGTCGGCACCCGGAATTTCACCGGGTTCCACCGCGTGTGCGGGTTGCGGGCTATACCGCCGGTCGGGAATTACACCCTGCCTTGAAGACAAACCTATTAATTTATTTAATTCTTAACCATTATAACCCACCCGGCTCTGTATTTCAAATTAATACAACTTGCGTAGGGCCCGCACCTCATCGACCTTGAGCTTGCGGAACTGGCCTGGATTGAGCCCAGCTAGCGTCAGCGGTCCATAACTTTCCCGGTGCAACTTAAGCACGGGGTGGCCGACCGCTTCCATCATCTTTTTAACCTGATGGTAGTGACCCTCGTGAATGGTTAACTTAACCACCGAGGTCTTTTGGCGTTGGTTTGCTTCGAGTAGTTTGGTCCGGGCCGGTTGGCTCTTTTTGCCATCAATTTTAACCCCTTCGCGGAGCAGCCGCATCTCATCGTTTGAAACGAGGCCTTTGACCTTGGCGATGTAGACCTTATCGACTTCAAAGCGGGGGTGCATTAACCGGTTGGCTAATTCCCCGTCGTTAGTCATCACCAAGAGGCCGGTGGTGTCGTAATCGAGGCGCCCCACCGGGTAGACCCGAGTTTGCACCCCTTCGTTTTTTAAGATATCGACCACCGTCTTGCGCCCCTTATCATCGTGGGCCGAAGAAATGACCCCGCGTGGCTTATCGAGCAAATAGTACTCGTGTTGCTCTTGTTCGACCGGTTCGCCGTTGACCATCACCTCATCGTTGCCATCAACTTTGGTCCCCAGCTCGGTTACTACCTGGCCATTGACCTTCACCTTGCCGGCGAGAATTAGGCCCTCCGCAGCCCTTCTGGAGGCAACCCCGGCGTGGGCGATCACCTTTTGCAGACGTTCTTTTGCCATCTATTCGTTTTCCTTTCCTTCTTCAGTTCGTGATTGTAGCGCCCGTAAGAAGACGTCCCCGTCCAGGTCGTCTTCGGTCAGGTCGGTTTGCAACGGTGGCAGGTCCGCTAACGACTGCAAGCCAAAGTAGTCCAAAAAGGCCGGGGTCGTGACGTACCTGAAGGGGCGGCCGGGTACTTCGAGCCGGCCGTGGGTCTGGACGAGTCCCCGCACCACGAGTTTTTGCAGCGACCCCGAGCTTTGCACGCCACGGATGTCGTCGATTTCCAAGCGGGTTAGTGGCTGCTTGTAGGCGACAATGGCCAAGACCTCCAAGACGGCTTGCGACAGTGGGGTGGTTAGTGGAACCTCAAAGTAAGTTTTCATAACCGGCGCCAGTTCCGCTTTGGTGGCCAAACGAAAGACCTCCCCGCTATTAAGCAGGGTTAAAGCGGTCTGGGGGTCGGCCTGGTACTTTTCTTGTAGGCGTGTTAATAGTTCATTGACGGCTGGTTTCATAAACCCGGTGATCCGGGCCAGGTCAGCAACACTGATCCCCTCGTCACCAGCGATGAAGAGCAAGCCCTCAATTTGTGCGATATTCTCCATTTCGGTATTCCTCGTTTCGTGGGCCCGGCATTACAATTAGCGGGCCGAAGCGTTCAGATTGGGCTAAGGCAATCACCTGGTGTTTAGTCAGGTCCAAGACCGCCAAGAAGGTCGTTACCAGGCTGTCTTTGGTCCAATCATTTTCAAACAGGTCCTCAAAGCGGGTTGGCTTGGTCACCACGGTAATCACGTGTTCAATCCGCTCGGCAACCGTCACCGGGTCGGGATCGACGGTTTGGGTAATCGGTTCGTGAAAGTGGTGGCGTTTGACCACGTCTTCAAAGGCCCGTTGTAACTCTTCGATGCCAACCCCGGGGGCAAAGCGGGTCTCTACCAGGTTCTTTGGCACCGCCATTGCTTCCCTGGTGTACTCCCGCTGCCGGTATTCTTCTTTGTCCTTCAGGGCCGCCGCTGCCTTTTTGTAGCGTTGGTACTCTAAAAGTTGCGCCACCAATTCCGCCCGGGGATCCTCTTCTTCAGGTGGTAGCTCATCTTCGACCACCGGGGGGCTCGGTAATAGCATCGCACTCTTGATTGACATTAAGGTCGCCGCCATCACGAAGTACTCTCCGGCGATGTTGAACTGGTTTTGCTCCTGTTGGTGCAAAAATTCAACGTACTGGTTGGTAATCTTGGCGATTGGAATGTCGTAGATGTCGACTTCGGCCTTTTTGATCAGGTGTAACAAGAGGTCTAGCGGCCCCTCAAAGTCACCTAAAACCAGCGTCGGTTGCCCCACCAAGCGGGCCAGTTCTTGTTCAGCCATTTAAATCCCCTCCCTGGCGGTAGTAGCGATCACGGGCCCAGTTGGTCACTACCCCCTGGGTGGTCAAGGTTCCCATAATCCGTTTTTGGGGGTACCTCTCCTGCAGGGCCGCTAGCAAGGCAAACACGTTTTTGCCCGCCCGGTCACTGGGCGTAAAGGAAAGGTGCCGGACTAACACGTAGTCTTGGCCAACGGAAACCACGACGATCCCGGTGAATTGGCCAATCGTTTCGTTTTGCCACAGGTAAATCAGCTGATCGGACTCCCCCGACCAGTCAATCGCCGCTTTTAGCCGGTGGTAATCCTTAAAGGGGGGCAACAGTGACAGTAACCCCATCGCAATCTTTTGGTAGTCCTTACGGTAAGCGATCAGCATGGTGCCCCTCCTTTGCTTGCTCTAAGTACACTTGGGTCGTTAGGATGCTTTGGTGCCCCATCAGTTGCTGAACAAGGCTTAAATCAGCACCGTGGGCTAGCAGGCGGTAGGCAAAGCCATCCCGGACCCGCTGGGGGGTTACGGCCCCCTCAATGTTGGCCCGCTGCCCAGTTGCGTTCACAATCTCCCAGATTGACTGGCGCGATAGGGGCTGGCCCCGGTTATTTAAAAAGACGTATCCCTCATCGGTCGCCGACTGGTCGGTCCTGGCGGTTAAGTAGGTCGTCAAGTACGTTTGGGCCTGTTCGTTGAGCGGGACCAAGCGTCGGGAGGACTGCCCCAGGTAGACGACCCCCAGTTCCAGGTCGAGGTCGCCCGTTTGCAGGTCCCGAAGTTCGTTAGCCCGCGCCCCGGTCGCCACCAAGAGCGCGACCAAGGCACGGTTACGTTCCTTAGCCCTTCCCTTACCCGGGACGTGATCGGGTAGCGAATCTGCCTCTTGCGGGGTCAACCCGACCGGGGCCAACCGGGGCGTTTGCTTGGCCTTCAGCAAGGCGACCGGATCGTGGTTGACCTGCCCCGTCACCTGTAAGTACACATAAAAGCGGCGTAGGCTGCTAATCCGGCGCTGAATCGTCGTTGTTCGTCGGCCCTTATCGTTTAACGATTGTAAGTACGCCGTTAAAGTAGCCCGGTCCACTTGCTGCCAATTAGTGACCCCCCGACTGGTTAAATAGGCGGCCGTATCCCGCAGGTCCGTTAAGTAACTGGCGATGGTCAACTTGGCGCCCCCCTTTTTAGTCAACCACTCCTGGTAGCTGACTAGTGAAGCTTGCAGGGCGTCTGACCCCTTATTCATTTACCGGCGCCTCTTTGATTAAAATTAGCCGGCCGTTGACCTGGCTGACCAAGCGGGCCTTTAAAAGGTGGCCGACCGCCCGCTTAAACTGCCCCTTGGAAATCCCTAATAGCTCCTTGATTTCTTCCGGTGAACTCTTATCGGTCAGGGGGAGCTGCTTTTGCGGTGCACGTTTCAACAGCTCCAGGATCTGCTTGGCGTCATCATCGATTGCCTGGTAGGCCCGGGGCTTTAAGGACAGGTTCAGGCTACCGTGGCCGGACAAGCCAATCACCCGTGCGTTAACCACTTGACCCAAGCGCGGTTCCTGGTCCCGCTCGCTGGGGTGAATAAAGCCCAGGCAGTAATTATCGGTCAAGACAAGGGTGCCGGCCATCTTCAACCGGTAGACGGTCGCCTTAACGTTCCAATTGACCATCTTCTTTTCGGGGCGGTTGGCGATCGTTGCAAAAATTGCTTCGTCCGCAAGGGTCCCCCACAGGCGGTCGTGGTCATCGACGCGCAAGGCGATCAAGAGGCGGTCGCCCGGTTGGGGCCAGAGGTGCTTTAAAGTCGGCAGTTCGTCCAAGGAAACCACCACGTCCTTGTTGGGCAAGCCAATGTCAACAAAGACCCCCAGGTCGCGGCGCACCGCCACCACCGTTCCGAAGTCATAGTGATCGACGGCAACGGTTGGGATGTGTTGACACGTCATCTGGAGCTGGTGCTGGTCGTTTTCGTAAACGAAGCCGGAGACCGATCCACCAATGTGGAGGAACTGGGGGGCTTCATCCTTGGGGAGACGGTAGGTCTGCCCGTTGCGATCCGGTTGGACAAAGTAGTCCTGGTCGTTTTCATCAATCATGACCGCCGTCACGACTTTACCGAGTGCTTGGTTCATTTCATTTCCTCCGCTTACCTAGTGCTTAACTAACAACCTATAATACAAAAATTTACGCCAAAAGAAAAGGAGCGTGGCGAAGCCGGTTGACTCCGCATCACGCTCCAAGCACTTAACCGGGACCCGTGCTCGCTTACGTTCCCCAGTTGAATTGCTTACTTAACTTCTTGCACCCGCATCATGTTGGTCGTCCCGTGTTGACCGATTGGCAAACCGGCCACAACGATGATCTTGTCACCAACGTTGGCAAAGCCTAAGTCCTTGGCTTCCTTGGATGCTAATTCAAACATTTCGTCGGTGCTGGTTGGCTTTTCAACCACGTACGGTTGAACCCCCCAGTTGATCATCAGGCCGCGTTCCGTGCGTTCATCAAAGGTGAGCGCCAAGATGTCAGCGGAAGGACGGTACTTAGAGATCATCCGGGCCGTGTAACCAGAAGCGGTAGCGGCAACGATTGCCTTTACCCCTAAGTCACGGGCAGCCGTGGCAACGGCGGAACCGATCGTTTCAGTTACGTCAGACTTGTCAAAGTCAAAAACTTCCCGGCCAAACTTGTCCAGGTTGTTTTCGGCCTTGATGTCGATCCGGTTCATAGTGGCAACTGATTCAACTGGGTAGTCCCCGTTAGCGGATTCACCAGACAGCATCGTTGCGTCGGTGCCGTCAAAGACCGCGTTGGCCACGTCGGAAACTTCCGCCCGGGTTGGCCGTGGGTTTTCTTGCATCGAGTCTAACATTTGGGTAGCGGTGATGACCGGCTTGCCCAGTTCGTTACAACGACGAATCATGTTCTTTTGAACCAGCGGAACGTTTTCGGCCGGAATTTCGACCCCCATGTCCCCACGCGGAACCATCAGACCATCAGCGACTTCGATAATCGCTTCGAAGTTGTCAATCCCTTCTTGGGATTCGATCTTCGGGAAGATTTGAACGTCTTCCATGTTCTTTTCGCGTAGCAAGACCCGAATGTCTTCGATGTCTTGTGGCTTCCGAACGAAGGAAGCGGCGATGAAGTTGATCCCGTTATCCAGACCAAAGTTGATGTCGCTAGCATCCTTTTCGGTGATCCCTGGCAAGTTGATGGAAACGCCCGGTGCGTTAACCCCCTTGCGGGAACCGAGGATTCCGTGGTTCAAGACGTGGCAGACAAGTTCCTTGTTTGCTTCATCCTTTTCGTCCACCAACATGTCGAGCAGGCCATCATCAAAGAGAACGTGGCCGCCTTCGTGAACGTCGTCAAATAAACCGGCGTAGGTAACGGCGATCTTTTCCTTCGTCCCTTCCAGGCTGTCGTCCATGGAGATCCGAACCTTGTCGCCGATGTTGAATTCGATCTTCCCTTCCTTTTGAACGGTCGTCCGAATTTCAGCCCCCTTGGTATCAAGCATGATCCCAACGTGCTTGCCAGTAATTTCTTCGGCCTTGTGGACGTTTTCAATCCGCCCGAGGTGTTCTGGGTGATCACCGTGGGAGAAGTTAAACCGGAAAATGTTCGCCCCGGCGTTAATTAACTTTACAATCGTGTCAACATCCGTACTTGCCGGCCCCAAAGTGCTGACAATCTTGGTCTTCTTCATAAGTGACATCTCTCCTTTTGCGTTTTCCGGACTAGTTAGTCCCTTTTTGCACATTGCCTATCATAGCACCTTTTGGGGTGGGTGTCTTGTATATTTCCGGCATTTTTCGCTGTAAACGGTTTCTTATTTTGGTTTACCTAACTTAACACTTGGAAGGCCAAATTGCTCCTCCCCACCAGGTTAATCAAACCCTCTTGGACCACCCGTTGCTTAGCTAACCACAGTTGTCCGGGCAGTTGAGTGGCTTTTTGAGTGACCGGGTCGTAAATCACCACCGGGACATTGCCGGCGTGTTCCTTAGCCAAGGCCTTGATCCCGTCGGTCACCGTGGTCTGCGCAACCCCACTAGGTAAGCGGAGTACCCAACGGTGGTCGGCCGGGTGTAATTCCCGGTTGACCACCTGGGCGTCGGTCAATTGATCGGCTAAGAGTTGGACCTGGCCCTCTCGTTGCTCGGTCTTGGCCGTAATCAAGTAAATCCCGTTGACCCTTAACTCACCTTCGAGCTGGGTGAAGAGGCGGTTAAAGATCGTCACTTCAACGGCCCCGGTTTCGTCACTAGCGGTTAAAAAGGCCATTGGTTTGTGCTCGCGCTTGGTCGTTACCTTTCGCATTCGGGTCACCATTAAAACCAACCGTACCCGCTGGTTAGGCCGTAGCTGGGCCACGGTTGGTAACTTTAACTTGGTTCGGAGGTCTTGGTACTGACTAACCGGGTGCCCCGAAAGGTAAGTTCCGAGGACCGCGTGTTCGCGGGCCAAGCGAACGGCGAGCGGGTACTCATTGCGTTGGGCAACCACGGGCGCCATCCCCAAGCCCAAACCGGCGTACTCGGCGCCCTCCAAAATCGCCTTTAAACCCTCGGCCATCTCAGCCCGGTTGTAACCAAGGTGATCCAAGGCCCCCGCGTCAATTAGGGGTACAAAGAGGGCTTCCTTGTGCCACTTGGCGTCGAGGCGATTGACCAGGTCGGGCAAGTCCTGGTAGGGGCCGTGTTGGTTGCGCTCTTCAATGATTACCCGAATAAAGTCACGGCGCAGGCCTTTAATCATGTCTAACCCCAGCCACAACTCCTGGTCGACTAGGCTCACCCGTTCTTGGCTCTGGTTGATCGCCGGTCCGTGGGTGGTAATCCCTAGTTGCTTAGCCTCGCTAAAGTAGGCCCAGACCTTACTGGTATCCGGGTCGGTTTCCATCAGGGCCGCTAGGAATTCGGCCGGGAAGTGGACCTTTAAGTAGGCCATTTCAAAGGCCATCTTCGAATAGGCAACCGCGTGGGAGCGGTTAAAACCGTAGTTGGCAAACTGGTCGATGTAGGCAAAGACCTGTTCGGCAACGGCGTTCGGGTAGCCCCGCTTGTTGGCCCCGGCTAAGAAGGCCTCCTTCATGCTCGCCATGGTCGCCAGTTTCTTTTTGCTCATCGCCCGCCGTAATAAGTCGGCCTCGCCCAGGCTAAAGCCCCCCATCACCGCCGCCACCTGCATGACTTGTTCTTGGTAAACCAAGATTCCGTAGGTCGGAGCAAGAATCGGGGCTAGTTCCTTAGCCGGTAGGTTAACCGGCTCTTGACCCTTCTTTCTGGCGATGAAGTGGTTGATGTTGTCCATTGGGCCCGGCCGGTAAAGGGCGTTGACGGCGACAATCTCTTCAAAGTTATCCGGGTTCAAGTTGACCAAGGTTTGGCGGATCCCACTTGATTCAAACTGAAAGATCCCACTGGTCTGGCCGCGGTCAAAAAGGGCCAGCGTCGGTCGGTCATTTAAAGCAATGTGGGTGAGGTCAAAGTCCGGCTGGTGCTGGTGGATCAAGTTAAGCGCCGTTTCCACCGTCGTTAAGTTCCGCAAACCCAGCAGGTCAATTTTGAGTAGCCCCAGTGATTCGACGGTGTCTTTTTCAAACTGGGTCACGAGCATCGCCCCCGGCTCGTTACCGGCCTGCAAAGGCACCGTCTTGATCAAAGGTTCGGCAGCCAAGACGACCCCGGCGGCGTGAATCGAATCGTGGCGGGGTAAGCCCTCTAGCTTGGCCGCCACTTCCAGCAGGCAGGCCACGAGTTTGGAATCGCGGGCCAGGTTCTGGACCGGCTGGGCGCTTTCCAACAGGTTGGCGAGGGTCTGGTGGGGCTCCTTAACCCGGTCGATCACCTGGCTGAGCGAGTCGACCTGATACTTGGGTAGGTTAAAGACCCGGCTGACGTCGCGCAGGACTTGCTTGGTCCCCAAGCTGCCGAAGGTGATGATTTGGGCAACTCGTTCGTGACCGTAGTGGTGGTGGAGGTAGTTTAAGACCTCCTCGCGCCGGTTATCCGGCAGGTCCAAATCGATATCTGGCATCTGGGCACGCTCCGGGTTCAAGAACCGTTCAAACAAGAGCCCGTATTGGAGTGGGTCGACGTCGGTAATTTCCAGGGCGTAAGCCACCAAGGACCCGGCCGCCGACCCCCGGCCGGGTCCGGTCAGGATCTGGTGTTGGTGCGCAAAGTTCATCAAGTCCCAGACAATCAAAAAGTAGTTGTCAAAGCCCATCTGGTGAATGACGGTTAATTCATGCTCCAAGCGGACCTGGTACTTGGCTGGCTCCCCGGTCAACTTTCGCTTAGCCAACCCCCGCTGACACAGTTCGCGCAGGTAGTCAGCCACCCCCTGGCCGGCCGGAGTCGGAAAGTCGGGCAGGACAGGTGTTTGATCGGCAAAGTGGACCTGGCACCGTTCGGCTACCGCCACCGTTTGGGCCGCCGCTTCCGCAAGCCCCGCCGCCTGGTAAGCCGCCAATACCTGGTCAGCCGGCCGCAACCAGTGCCTACCCGTTCGCTGACTGGCCTTGAGGGGATCTTCAATCGTGTGGCCGGCCTTGATCGCCCGCAGGACCTGGGTGGCAAAGTAATCATCTTGATTTAGGTACTCGACCGGCTCGAGGGCAATTAGGGGCAGCCCACAGCGCTCGGCGACGGCCTGTAAGTCCTGGCGTTCGGCCGCCGTGAAATCGAGGTTAATCCCCAGGTAGTCGGCCACTTCCCCGAGCTGGGCGTACGTTTGCTCACTCATTCCCAACAACATCAACTGCGGGGCCACGATCACGACCAGGTCGTCTGAAACCTCCCGTAAATCTTCAATGGTTAGTGGTTGGTTGGCCCGGTCGGTCATCGCCCTGGTCGAGAGGCGGGTCAGGTTTTGGTAGCCCACCGCCCCCTTGGCCAGCAAGGTGACGTTCAGGGTCCCCTCCGCAAAGGTGAGCGGTAGGCTGACGCCGATCACCGGGTGTAGCCCGGCTTGGTTAGCCCGGCGAACGAAGTTAACCGCCCCGTACAAGACCCGCGCATCAACAAGGCCGACCGCCTGGTAGCCCCGCTCTTTAGCTACCGCCACCAGCTCCGCGGGGCGAACCGGCGCCTCTAGTAGGGAGTACATACTCTTAACGGCTAAGGGTACAAAGCCCATTTCAACCCCTCCTTTTCTTCTTACTTATCTTACCACAGGGCAAGTTAATAACTTCACTGTTCTCCCCCTTCATTTTGTGCTAAAATACCAGTGTACTTTAAAGGGGTGAACTTCATGAAATTAGTAATGCAAAATGTAATGGCCGTCTTTTGGGGCGTCATCTTCGGGCTGGTGATTGGTTACATCGCTGGTCAACTTGAATCGGCGACCACTAACTTCACCACCGCAGCGATCCTTGGTGGGGTGGTAGCCTTGATCTTCGTTAACGTGATGTCCTGGATGACTAGTCACGCTGACCCGTCACGCCACACTAACTAGCCGGTCAACAATCAACTCAAAAAGGGAACGAACTTGGGTGCTGCCCAGTTCGTTCCCTTTTTTTGTTGGCCTTATTCTTCGGCGTTTAAGGCGATCATCTTCAACAAGACGTCCACCGCTTTTTCCATCGTTTGGACGGAAACGTATTCGAAGCGGCTGTGCATGTTTTCGCCCCCGGCAAAGAGGTTGGGCGTTGGCAGGCCCAGGTAAGAAATCGTGGAGCCATCCGTCCCGCCCCGCACCGGGTAAATGTCGGGCTTGATGCCCAGGTCTTCCATCGCCTTTTTGGCCAGTTCAATCACGTCTTCGTGACCCTTCAAGGCGTCCTTTAAGTTGTAGTACTGATCGTACAAGTTAAGGCTGATCCGGTCTTCACCCAGGCTAGCGTTTAGGTCGCGCACGATCGCCCGTAAGGCCTCCTTGCGCGCCTCAAAGAGCTTCTTGTCGTGGTCGCGAATCAGGTAGACTAAGCGGGCGTGGTCAACCGTGCCATCGAACTTGTAAAGGTGGTAAAAGCCCTCCCGGTCGGCCGTCTTTTCCGGCCGGTCGTGCACCGGCAGTTGGTTTTGCAAGTCGATCCCCACCTGAATGGCGTTAACCATCGTATCCTTGGCCGTCCCGGTGTGAACGTCCTTACCCTGGATGTCGATCTCGGCTTGAGCGGCGTTAAAGGTTTCGTCTTCTAGTTCCCCCAGCGGGCCGCCGTCAATCGTATAGGCAAAGTCGGCACCAAAGTCCTCAACGTCAAAGTGGTCGGCACCGGTCCCGATTTCTTCGTCCGGGCCCAAGCCGATTTGGATCTGACCGTGCTTAATCTCCGGGTGTTCCTTTAAGTAGGCCGCCAGGGTGATGATTTCGGCCACCCCGGCCTTGTCGTCGGCCCCGAGCAGGGTCGCCCCGTCGGTGGTCACCAGGGTTTGACCGGAGTACTTCTTGAGGGACGGGAATTCGTCAATCGTCAGCTTGTAACCCGAATCACCCAGGGCAATGTCACTCTGGCCGTCGTAGTCTTCCACCACCTGGGGATTGACGTTTTTGGCGTTAAAGTCCGCCGTATCAACGTGGGCGAGGAGCCCCATCACTGGCACCGGTCGGTCGATGTTAGCGGGGATGGTGGCTAACAGGTAGGAGTTTTGGGGGTGAATCCGCACGTCTTCAAGCCCCAATTCCGTCAGCTCGGCTGCTAGCTGCTTTAAAAAGGCCGTTTCCTTAGGGCTAGACGGTACCGTTTTCGATTGGTCGTCTGAGCGGGTTTCCACCTTGGCGTACTTAATGAAACGTTCCAATAATCCTGGGTACTTTGAATCTGTCATCTTGATGCTTCCCTTCTAACTACTTTGTGACAAACTGAAACGGCTCGGTGTTGACTTGGGAGCGGTAAAGCGTGATTGACCACCCGTGCTCTTGTTGCCAATTTTGCAACAAGTTAGCCAATTGGTCAATGGCGACCGCTTCAATGTGGTGGCCGGGATCGACTAACACCACCCCGCTTGCCTGGGCGTCGTGGGCGGTGTGGTAGGAAACGTCCCCGGTCACGTAAGCTTGGGCGCCCTTTTGCTGGGCGTTTAAGTAAAACTCACTCCCCGAGCCCCCCAAAATTGCCACCCGTTTGATCGACGCGGGGGCCGGTGTCGGCGTAACCACCCGTAAGCCGGTCACCCCAAAACTGGTTAGGCAGTGCTTAGCAAAGTCACTGACGCTAAGCGACTCCTTAAGGTCACCGATCCGGCCCATCCCAACTGGTTGACCGGTAATGGGGTCGTAGCCGGCCTCCACCAGCGGGGTCGTGTTATTTAACCCCAACTGATCGGCGAGCCAGTCATTCATGCCCCCGTTGGCGGTATCGAGGTTGGTGTGGGCGGCGTAAACCGTAATTCGATGGGCTAAGAGCTTAGCGTACATGGCGTTTTGCAGGTTCCGGGTGTCTAAGTCCTTGGCCGGCTTAAACATGACTGGGTGGTGGGCAAAGATGAAGTCCACCCCCTGGTCAATTGCTTCGTCAACGACTGCCGGCCGAACGTCGAGGGTGGTCATTAACTTGTGCACCGGTAGGTCGGGGTTCCCAATTTGCAGGCCACTGTGATCCCAACTTTCGGCCAGTTGTGGGCTGGCAAAGCGCTCGAAGCGGGCAATGATTTCAGTTCCCTTAGTCATCTTCTAAAACCCCCTTAATTAGCGCCACTCGGGCTTCGTAAGCGGCCAAACGGTTGGCCGGAACCTCCTTGGCCCCCCGCATTTGCTCGATGGCGTACTGATCCCGGGCTAATTCCTTTTGCCACTTTTTAACGAAGACCGGTCCCCCCGCTTGAATCAACAGGGGGCCAAACAGGGCCTCGCGTTGGTTGTAGGCCACCGGGTTAGGCGTCGGGGTGGCCACGATGATTTCGTAAACGTGGTCATCTTCTTCTAGGATCTCTTCGTGGATAACTTCAAAGTGGTGCTTAGCCAACCAAAGGCGCAACCCCTCTTCGCCAACGTTTGGCTGGAGGATCAAGCGCTTGACCCCTTCCAACTTCTCCTGGCCGGCGTCCAAGATCTTGGTGATCAAAGTCCCCCCCATCCCGGCAATCGCAATCGTGTCAATCCGGTCTTCTTTTCGAATTGCGTCCAGGCCGTTGGCGAGGCGGGGAAGCAAGTGGTCAGCTAGGCCGCGGTGCTCCACTTCTTTTAGCATGTTTTCAAAGGGTCCTTCGACCACTTCCCCGGCGACGGCAAAATCGATTTGCCGAGCCATCAACAAATGGGCTGGCAAGTATGCGTGATCGGACCCAATGTCGGCCAAGCGGCTCCCCTTGGGAACTTGTGCTGCCACGGCGGCTAAGCGCTTTGATAAGTTCTGTGCATCCATTAAATTTCCTACCCTTCACCAATAATTTCGTTTAAATGTTGTATGTTTTTCGTTTTACCCAGGACGGTAATCCGGTCGCCCTTTTCAACCCGGTCTTCACCAGCCGGCAGTGTGTTGGCCTGGTCGTCTTTAGTGACGATGGCGATCACGTTGACTTGGTAACGATTCCGAAAGTCCAGCTCGCTGAGTGTCTTGTTAAAGAAGCGGGGGTTGACAACGGTTACCTCGGCAATCGTCGTGTCGTCGCTGATGTGAACGTAATCGATCAGGGACGGGTTGAGCTTAGCAAAGATCAAGCGCTTGGCCAAATCGTGCTCGGGACGAACGACCAGGTCGGCGCCGACCCGCTGTAAAACCCGGGCGTGGTTACGGTTCTCCGCCCGGCAGATAACGTCTTTTGCCCCCAGGTCCTTAGCGATTAGGGTCGCCATGATCGAGGCTTCAATGTCCTTGCCAATCGAAACGTACACGTGGTCAAAGGTGCCGATTGAAAGGTCCTTTAAGGCCTCTTCGTCTTGGGCGTCGGCAATCACCGCCCGCATTACCGAGCCGGCTAAGTCATTGATTACTTCTTCGTTAGAATCAATGGCTAAGACTTCTTGCCCGGCTTCGACCAGGGCCTCGCACAGCGCCGAGCCAAACTGACCAATGCCGATCACGGCAAAGCTTTCTGTTTTATCCAATTAGAACACGCTCCTCTGGGTACCGATACGTTTGACGGTGGGGCTGGGCGTTAAAGATCGAGAACATCACCGTGTAAATCCCCACCCGCCCGATGAACATCAGGGCGATCAAAATCATTTTGCCTAAAAAATTAAACTGGCTCACCATTCCCACCGAGATCCCGGTCGTCCCAAAGGCCGACACCGCCTCAAAGGTGACTAAAGACAGGGCATCGTGGCTCGGCAAGGGCTGGGTTTCGGCCAGCAGGAAAATTGCCCCGGATAGGATCACTAAGGAGATAAAGACCAGGGTCAGGGCCCGGAAGACGTTTTCCTGAGCAAAACGGCGGTGGGCTAAGGTGGTGTCGCGGCGCCCACGCAAGGTCGCGAGTGTTTGGAGGGCCAAGAGCCCCACCGTGGTGGTCTTGATCCCGCCGGCCGTCGAACCCGGCGTCCCCCCGATAAACATCAGCAAAACGGTGAAGGCCAAACCGGCTGCCGACAGTTGGGTGTACGAAAAGGTCGTTAACCCGGCCGTCCGCGGGGTGATCGCCATGAACACCGTGTTGACAAAGCGGTTAAAGCCATCCATCTGGCCGGCGAACTGGTGGAGGTTGCGTTCCGTAATTAAGTAGACGATCACGGACCCCACCATGATGACCACCCCGGTGCGCAGGGCCAACTGGGTGTGCAAAGACATTTGGTGGTGGCGCCGGAAGGTCAACAGGTCATCCCAGACCAAGAAGCCAAACGAGCCGGCGATAATTAACAGGGCGACCACCGTTAGCAAGTAGGGATCCTGGCGGAAGTTGGCTAGCGAGTTACCAAAGAGGTCGAACCCGGCGTTACAAAAGGCGGCGATGGCGTGAAAAACGCTGTACCAAAGCCCCTTCAATAATCCGTAGCGGGGCCCTAAGTCACACCATAAGAGCAAGGCGCCGACCACTTGAATCAATACCGACAAGCGGATGATCAACCCCACCACCTTCAATTGCGAAAGGTGGTCTAAGTTGAGGGCTTCTTGGGCCAACAAGCGCGTTGACATCTTCATCCGGCGCCGAATCAGCATCGACGCCATGACGGCGAAGGTCATAAAGCCCAGCCCCCCGACTTCCATTAGGACGGCAATCACCGCTTGACCAAAGGGCGACCAAAAGCTAGCGGTGTCAACCAAGGAGAGGCCGGTGACGCAAGTGGCGCTCGTCGACGTGAACAGGGCCGTAATAAATGGGGCCCGCGCTCCCCGGGTGGCCAAGGGCAACATCAACAGCCCCGTCCCCACCAAGATCACAATTAAAAAGCCCAGCGTTAACAACTTGGGAAAGGATAACTGATGATTTTTAATTTCAACCACGACCGGACCGCCCTTCTTTTAGCCCCTATTATTACTCATTTACCCGGCCAACGTCAATTGACCGCCGCGATCAAAGACCATAAAAAGGGGCGGGAAAATTGCTTCTCCCGCCCCCTTTGACTTGTCAAGCTACTATTAGATTAAGCCCCGTTCAACTAAGCATTCGGCGTTTTGGACCGCGTTCCACGCCGCCCCCTTCAAGAGGTTATCGGCCACGATCCACATGTTAAAGGCGCCCTTGTTTTCGTAATCGGGACGGACCCGGCCAACGAAGACGTCGCGCTTCCCCTCTGCGGTCAGTGGCTGTGGGTAAACCTGGTTAGCGAGGTCGTCTTGGAGCACAACGCCCGGCGCGTTTTGCAGTAATTCCTTAATTTGATCTGCCGTGGCGCTTTGGTCTTCGACTTCAAAGTAGACCGATTCCCCGTGGGAAATTCCCACCGGTACCCGGACGCAAGTGGCCGTCACCTTTGGCTCAGCCGCGTCCATGTCCCCGACCATGATCTTCTTGGTTTCGTGGATCATCTTCCATTCTTCATGGGAGTAGCCGGAGTCTTCCAGGACGTCGATTTGCGGCAGGAGGTTAAAGGCCAACGGATAGTGGCGCTTGTCGCCCTTGGTCGGTAAAATCTCAGCCGTCATTTCCTTACCAGCCAGGTAGTCTTGCGCTTGTTGGTAGAATTCGTTGAGCGCCGACTGACCGGCCCCGGAAGCGGCCTGGTAGGTAGACACGATCACTTGCTTGAGCCCAAAGGCTTGACGGATCGGTTCTAGGGCCACCACCATTTGAATCGTTGAGCAGTTCGGGTTGGCGATGATGCCGTGGTGGTTATCTAAGGCCTCCGGGTTGACTTCCGGTACCACCAACGGCACGTCCGGATCCATTCGGTAAGCCGAGGTGTTATCAACGCAGACCGCCCCGCGCTTGACGGCTTCGGGCAAGAACTTCTTGGAGGTGCTCCCCCCGGCAGAAGAAAGCACCAGGTCGACCCCTTCAAAGGAGTCCGGGGTGGTTTCTTCAACCTCCACCTCCTGGCCCCGGAAGGTCAGGGTCTTCCCCGCCGACCGGGCCGAAGCGAGCAAGTGCAGCTCCTTGACCGGAATCGATGATTGTTCTAGTTGTTTGATCATGCGGTTCCCAACCGCCCCCGTGGCTCCTAAAATTGCGACCGTGTATTCCTTTGACATAGTATCTTCCTCCCTTAGTTAATCGTTTGAACAAATGCTTCGAGGCGGTTCATCGCCTCTTCAATCTTTTCATCAGCAGCGGCGTAGGATAAGCGAACGTAACCTTCACCCCCATCACCAAAGACGGAGCCGGGGATTAGGCCGACCCGCCCTTCCTTGGCTAGGCGCTTAGCAAAGGCAAAGTCATCGCTACCAAAGGCGGCCGGGATCTTAGCAAAAACGTAAAAGGCGCCCTGCGGGGTGGCCATTTCAAAGCCCATCTTACGCATCCGGCTCACCATCAAGTCCCGCCGGCGCCGGTAGGCCTCACGGAATTCAAGCGGGTCGTCTTGGCCATTTTCCAGGGCCTCGACCGCGGCGGCCTGGGCGGCGTCGTTAACGCAGGTCACCATAAACGAGTGCATCTTAGTGATCGGGGCCATTAAGCTGGCCGGGCCCGCCAGGTAACCAAGCCGGTAGCCGGTCATGGCGTGGGACTTAGATAAACCGGAAATCAGAATCGTTTGTTCCGGCAGCCGGGTGGCCAAGGAGGCGTGTTCTTGGTCGTACACCAAATCAGAGTATATCTCATCGGCAATCACCAAGAGGTGGTGTTCTTGTAAGACCTTGGCCAACTGGTCAATCAATTCCGCCCCGTACGAGCGTCCGGTTGGGTTAGACGGGTAGTTTAAGAGGATCGCCTTGACGGCCGGCCCTTCCTCTTTTAAGACCGTCTCTAGCCGCTGTGGGGTTAAAACAAAGCCCTCGTCGGCCGTGTTCACCATCACCGGGATTGCCCCCGTTAAGGAAATGATCGGAAAGTAAAGGGAAAAGACCGGGGTCGGGACCAAAACCTTATCGCCGGGATTCAAGAGGCCAAAGGTCGTCGCCGTCAACGCCTCCGTTGCCCCCACGGTCACCGTTACCTCACTCGCCCAGTCGTAGTCCACGCCACGGGTCTTTTTTAACACCTTAGCAATTGCCTGGCGCAATTCCGGCTTGCCGGCTGAAGGGGCGTAGTGAGAATCGTCGTCTTGGATGCTCTTGATGGCAGCCTCCTTAACGTGTTCGGGGGTGGCAAAGTCCGGTTCCCCCAGGGTTAGCTTGATGATCCCGTCGACGGCGGAAATCTCGTTGTCAAAGGCCCGAATTGCCGACGGTGGCACCTGGGTGAGCTTTTGGTTTTGCAACCCGGTTAGTTCTTGAATCACTTCTGGCATCTCTGTTCCTCTCTTTTCACTCGTTTACAAGACGTTTTCTAAACCGACGACCAATTCCGTCAGGGTGCCGACCTTTTCCAAGCCCACCTTGACCCCGCTCATAAACGACGAGCGGTCAAAGGAGTCTTGGCGAATGGTTAAGGCTTCGCCACTGCCCCCAAACAAGACCTGTTCGTGGGCCACGTAGCCCGGCAAACGGACCGCGTGGAGCTTAATTCCTTGGTAATCGCCACCACGGGCCCCCGGCAGGCTTTCGGTTGAGTCCGGCGCCGTTTCGTGGGCCGGTCGGTTTTCGCTAATCAGCTTGGCGGTCGCCAGCGCCGTCCCGGACGGGGCATCCTTTTTGTCTTCGTGGTGCATTTCGATGATTTCGACTTCCGGGAAGTAGGCGGCGGCTTCCTTGGCAAACTTCATCAAGAGGACCGCCGACATGCCGAAGTTGGGCGCAATCAAGCCCCCCAGCCCGTTTTGCTTGGCTAGTTGCTGGAGTTCTTCGACCTGTTCGTCACTCAGCCCGGTCGTCCCCACCACCGGGGCCATCCCGTGGCGCAGGGCGTACGAGACGTTTTCAAACACCGCCGCTGGCACCGTAAAGTCCAACCAGATGTCGGCCGCCCCCGTTTCAACCTGCTCGCGGTCGGCGTAAACGGTCGTTGAATTTTCAAGGCCGTAGCTTGTCGGATCCAGGTCGGTCAAGTGGTGCCCAACCACGGCGCTCAGCTCAAAGCCGGGGAGCGATTTTACTAACGCGACGGCCTGTTGGCCCATCGCCCCGGCAAAACCGGCAATCAATACCTTAGTCATTGGCTAGTCCCTCCCCTAAGTCGGTTGGTAATTGACCCGCCAAGGCGTCGCTAGGCAACCCCAGGGCCGTCGCTAATTGCTCCTTTTCTTCTGCGGTCAGGTCGCAAATTGGCAGGTGGCAGTGGTCGGTGGCCAAGCCCTGGGCCGCTAAAACGGCCTTGACCGGGGAAGGCGACGGGAACATGAACAGGGCCGCCATCCGCGGGGTCAGCCAGCGTTGGAGCTTAGCGGCCGCTTGGTAATCACCCGCGCTAAGGGCGTCGTACATGGCCCGCATCTGCGGCGCGTAGTTGTGGGCGGCCACGGAGATAACCCCGTCGCCCCCTAGTACCTTGGTGGTCAGGGCCTGGGCGTCTTCACCGGTGTAAACGGCAAAGCCGGCCGGCCGGTTTTCTACCAGGGTCTGGAACTCTTCCAGGCTGGCACACTGCTTAATCCCGGCGATGTTGGGGTGTTCAGCCAGGGTTAAGACGGTTGAAGTTTCCATCTTGACCCCGGTCCGGCCCGGAATGTTGTAAATGATCAGTGGCAATTCGACCGCGTCGGCAACGGCCGTGAAGTGGGCTAACATTCCCCGTTGGTTGGGCTTGTTGTACGGTGGCACCACCACTAGGGCGTAGTCGATCCCCTCGATTTGGGCCACCTCGTTGGTGAAGGCGATCGTTTCGGCCGTGTTGTTAGACCCGGTCCCGGCAATCACCGGTACCCGACCGGCAATCAACCGGCCGAAGTGGGTGTAGAGTTCAATCTTTTCGTCGTGGGACAGGGTTGGCGTCTCCCCGGTCGTCCCCCCGACGACGAACCCGTTGTTACCGGCCTGCAACAGGCGCTCAGTTAATTGGTCCAGGGCCGGGTAGTCAATCGTCCCCTCGTCGGTGAACGGTGTAACGATGGCGGTTAAAAGATCGGCGTTGGTAAGTTCTGTCATGGTTAGTCCTCCTCTGCTTGGCTGCGGTAGGTGATAAAACTGGTAATCGCATCAATTCCCTTTTGAATCGCCCCTTCATTGGGGGTCAGGGTCGCCTGGTGAAGCTGGGCGTCGTCTTCGACCCCCAGCCAAAACATCGTCCCGGGGAACTTGGACAACAAGTAGCCAAAGTCCTCTCCGGTCATCGCCGGCGCCGTTTCCACGTAGTCAACAGCCGGGTTGTTTTGCATGAAGTTAATGAAACGTTTGGTCAGGGTGGGGTCGTTTTCAACCGGCAAGTAACCACCCTGGTTCAGGGCCAAGTTGACCGTGACGCCAAAACTCTTGGCAATCCCCTCACAGACGTCTTGCAGGCGTCGGTCAATCGTTTCAATCATTTCCTGGGTCAACCCGCGGATCGTCCCTTCGATCCGGGCGTGGCCGGCAATCACGTTGCGGATGGTTCCGGCCTCTAACTTACCCAGGGTGATTACCCCGGCTTCGACCGGGTTGATCGAACGAGAGATAATCGTTTGCACCTGCATGATTAGGGCCGCCGCGGCCACCACCGCGTCGTTGGCCTCCTGGGGGAAGGCGGCGTGGCCGTCCTTACCTAAGACGTCAATGTCAACTTCGGTCGTCCCGGCAAACAAGGTTCCCAGCCGGCAGCCAATCACCCCGGTTTTCAAAGCCGGGTTATCGTGCAGGCCGTAAAATTCGTCGGGGCGCCACTTACCTTCAAATAGCCCCAGCTCATAGGCCCGCTGGCCCCCCGCCTCACTCTCTTCGGCCGGTTGGAAGAAAAAGAGCAGGTTATCCTTGGGTTGGTGGCTGGCAAAGTAGTCCAAGACCCCCAGCGCCACGGTCATGTGGACGTCGTGGCCGCAGGCGTGCATCACCCCGGGGTGGGTAGAGGCGTAGGATAAGCCGGTCTCCTCTTGAACCGGTAGGGCGTCAATATCGGTGCGGTAACCAATCGTTCGGACGGGCGCCGTACCGCTCACCCGGACCAAAATGGCGGTCGGCAAGTCCTCCGGTTCCAAGATTTCCAGGTGATCTTGCTCCATCTTCCCGATCACCTCCATTAGGTAGGCGTGGGTCTCAGTTTCCTGTAGGGCTAGTTCGGGAATCTGGTGTAGGTGGCGGTGAATCTGAATTAACTCCTCCGTGCCTAACATTAGAGCTTCCTCAAATCGTCTTCCAGCCCGGTCTTGGAATCGGTCTGTTCGTCAACGTCCTTAACGTAGCGGGCGGGCACCCCGGCCACCACCGTGTGCGGCGCCACGTCTTGGGTCACGACCGCCCCGGCGGCCACCACGGCCCCTTCCCCGACGTGGACCCCTTCGATCACGACCGCGTTGGCCCCGATCAGCACGTCGTCATCGATCCGGACTGGTTCGGCCGACGCCGGTTCAACCACCCCCGCCAAAACGGTTCCGGCACCGATGTGACAGTGCTTACCGACCAGGGCGCGGCCACCGAGGATTGCCCCCATGTCGATCATGGTTCCCTCCCCGATTTCGGCCCCAATGTTGATGACGGCGCCCATCATGATGACCGCGTTATCGCCAATTAAAACCTGTTCGCGAATCGTGGCCCCCGGTTCAATCCGGGCGTTAACTTCCTTTAGGTCCAGCAACGGTACGGCGGAATTACGGGCCGCATTTTCCACCCGGACCGCCGCAAAGTCCGCTTCGTGCTCGGCTAAGAAGGGCTTTAAGACCTGCCAGTCGCCAAACAGGACCCCGGTAGTTTGTTCCACGAAGGCCTCCACTTCAGCGGGAAACGTAAGTACTTTTAAGTCAGTCCCCTTAACGTAGACCTTAACGGGGGTCTTCTTGGGCGCGGTACCGATGTAGTTAATGATTGATTGCGCGTCTAATTGTGCCATGAAAATTCTCCTTTTTCTTCCTATTATTTGTCTTCACTTGCGAGCGGTAAGTCGAGCCGGCAGGTATCCGCCCAGCTTTCGCGTTGGATGACTAGTTGCGCGTAGCCGTTTTCAACGAAGACCACCGCCGGGCGGGGGTTCCGGTTGTAGTTAGAGGCCATCGCGTACCCGTACGCTCCGGTGTCTAGCATTACCAAGAGGTCGCCCGGCTTGGTTTTAGGGAGGGCCTGATCCCTTGCTAAGATGTCGCCGGATTCGCAATACTTGCCGGCAATCCTGACGGTCTCTTCCGGTTTTTGACGGGGGTCTTTAGCGTACACCGTTTCGTAAGCGGCCTGGTAAAGGGCCGGGCGGATGTTGTCACCCATCCCACCGTCAACGGTCACAAAGGGCTGGTAGCCCGGGAGGTCTTTTCGTGAACCAACCGTGTACAGGCTGTAGCCGGCCGGTCCAACGATCGAGCGCCCCGGCTCAATCCAAATCGCCGGCATTGACAGGCCCTTTTTGGCGACCTCCTTTTTAACGGCCTTGATGATTGCATCGACAAAGTCTTCCGGCGGGAGCGGTTGGTCTTCTTGAACGTAGCGGATTCCAAAGCCCCCGCCGACGTTTAAGACCCGTGTTTGAAAGCCAAACTCCTCGTGCCAGTGCTCGGCGACGTCCACCAGCTTCTTAGCCACCCCTTCAAAGCCCGCGACCTCAAAGATTTGGGAGCCGATGTGGGCGTGGAGGCCGACCACCTTGAGCCGGGGGTTGGCCAAGACCTCTTCTAGGGCCCGGTCCGCTTGCCCCGATTCCAGGTCAAAGCCAAACTTGGAATCTACCTGGCCGGTTTGAATGTACTCATTGGTGTGGGCGGCAATCCCGGGGGTGATCCGCAGGCTAACGGTCGCGGTGGCGTCTTGTTCATCTAAGACCTCGCCCAGTAAGTCGATCTCGTGGAAGTTATCGATGATGATCATCCCGACTCCGTTTTGGACGGCCAATTCCAGCTCTTCTTTAGACTTGTTGTTACCGTGGAAACTAACCTTTTCCATCGGGAAGTGCGCCTTGATGGCCGTTGTTAATTCGCCACCGGAGACCACGTCAATGTGGCCATCCTCTTGGGCCACCACCTGGTAAATGGCGATGGCGCTAAAGGCCTTGCTGGCGTAAGAGACCTCCGCTGCCACCTGGTTTTTGGCAAAGACCTTTTTAAAGGCGCGAATTTGATGGCGAATCGCCGCTACGTCGTACACGACCAGAGGCGTTTGGTACTTGGCCGCTAATTCAAGGCTGTCAACGCCGCCAATCGTTAGGTGCCCCTGATCGTTAATCTGTTCTGGTTCAATCTGTGAATTCATCTTAGTTCCCCGTTTCTTTATCGGTATGAAAAAAGGCTCTGGGTGCGGTGCGCATCCAGAGCCCAACCACCCGGGGTGGTTTATTCAGCCGTAATTGATAGCGCACCGCAGGCTCTCATTGTCCCGCGACAGTCCGTAGCCTCTTAAGCCACGCCCCAGCCCCAGGGAACGGTCACTTCCCCGTGCTTCGGCAACCGCCCCTTTCGCTCCCCCTCCTTGCCTGACCCGGCTCTTGGTAGCTACTCATGTTGGTTGCGCCTCTTCAATTTATTGGTAGTTTATAATTATTTACCCCCGCCGTCAAGGCTTTTTAATTTTATTCTCATTCATAAATAATTTTACCCCTTGATAAACCGCGCCTAAAACCGTATTAACGAAGATTGTAAAAAGATTTAGGACTTGCGTCAATTAGGAGCCGTGTTAAAATTCAATTAAAAATTAACGCCCTAAACTGGCAAAAGGAGTATTTTTATGAAGGTTGTAAAATTTGGGGGAACTTCCCTCGCCGACGGAGCGGCCTACGAAAAGGTCGTTAAGATTATTCAAGACGATCCCGAACGGACGGTGATTGTCACCTCCGCCCCGGGGAAACGGTTTCAGGGCGACATTAAGGTAACCGACCTTTTGATTCGTTACGCTAACCAGGTTTGCCAAGGCGAAGACGCTACGGCCACCGTTAAGGAAATCCTCGGCCGCTATTCGGAAATCGCGACCCACTTCGGTTTACCCGCCGTGGCCCTCACCCCGCTGCAAGCGGCCCTAGAGGACTTGCCCAAGCAAGACTATCCAAACCAAGATTACCTAATGGCCGCCTTCAAGGCCCACGGTGAGCGCCTCAACGCCCGCTTAATGGCGTTGGTGCTGACCCACGTGGGGTTGCCCGCCCGCTTCGTTGACCCCAGCGAGTGTGGCCTTGAGGTGACCGGGACGCCCAACGACGCTACCGTTAGCCCGCAAACTTACGGCAACTTGCACGCCTTTAAGTACGATCCCAACCAGCGCCTCGTCTTCCCGGGCTTTTTCGGCTTCACGCCGGCCGGCCGGATTGCGACCTTTGCCCGCGGCGGTTCCGACACGACCGGGGCGATCCTAGCTTGCGGATTGCGGGCCCGCTTATACGAAAACTTCACCGACGTGGACGCCATTTACACCGCTAACCCCGACATCGTGGACAACCCGCAGCCGATTCGCCAGATGACCTACCGGGAGATGCGGGAACTTTCCTACGCCGGCTTTTCGGTCTTTCAAGACGAGGCCTTGATTCCGGTAATTCAAGGCCAGGTGCCGATTAACGTTAAAAACACCAACGCCCCGCAAAAACCGGGAACGATGATCGTACCGGAAAAGGGCTTTAAGCCAGAGGACATCATCACCGGGATCGCTGGGGGCGCCCACTTTGCCGCCCTCTATCTGCACAAGTACTTGATCAACAAGGAAAATGGCTTCACCCTGCGCTTGCTTTCGATCTTGCAGCGCCACGGGATTTCATACGAGCACATGCCATCCGGGATCGATGACGTGACCGTGATCATCAACCGCAACCAAATTTCCGACGAGCAAATCGATTTGGTCTGCAACGAAATCCAGCGCGAAATTAACCCCGACCAACTCAAGTGGATCCCCGATTACGCCATCACGATGATCGTGGGCGAAGGAATGCGAACCAGCCTCGGCGTGATCGAAGACGTCTTGGCGCCCCTAGCAGAAGCCCACGTCGAAGTGCCAATGATCAACCAGGGGGCTTCCCAAATCTCAATCATGATCGGCACCCGGGCCAAGGACGCCGACAAAACCGTCAAGGCCATCTACGACCGCTTCTTTATTCACTAACAGGAGGAAATAATGGCACAGTTACTAAAGGTTCACGGATCACAAAACCAATTCTTCTTACTCGACCAAACCACCCTTTCCCGCCCGCTTTCCGACCCGGAACTAAGGGCGCTGGGCCTTCAATTATGTAATTCAGCTACCGGAATTTTAGGTAGGGCCGATGGCTTGCTCGTGGTTAACGACAGCGACAACCCGGCCGCCAGCGGTCAAATGCGGGTGATCAACGCCGACGGATCTGAAGCCTCGATGTGTGGCAACGGCCTGCGCACCGTCGCCCGCTACCTGGCCGAAAAAACCAACCAGACCCGCTTCCAAGTCGAAACGATGAAGGCCGACCTAACCGTGGCCTACCACGACGACTTCTTCCCCGGCGTGCCGGGCTACGCCGTCGAAATTTCACCGGTCCGTTTTAACAAGGAGGCCCTTCCCTTTGACCAGGTTGGCCACGAACGGCTTTTAGACACCCTGGTGCCAGAGTTTGTGCCCGGCTGGCGCTTCTCCGCCCTGGCGGTGCCCAATCCCCACCTGATCGCCTTTGTCAGCGACGAAAAACTCGCCGGGCCGGTATTGGGGGAACTGGGCCAACGCCTCAACGGGGAGAACCCCTACTTTGCAGACGGGGTCAACGTCAACTTCGCCCACATCCTCGGTCCCAACGAACTCTTCGTCCGGACCTATGAGCGCGGGGTCGGCTTCACCAACGCCTGCGGGACCGGGATGTCGGCGACGACCCTGGCCTTCGCCCTAACCCACCCCGACCAGGCTGGCTTTGAGACCCCGATCACCGTTTACAACCCCGGTGGCATGGTCAAGACGATCCTCCACCACCAAGCCGACCGTTACACGATTGACTTAATCGGTAATGCCACTTTCACCCACCAAATCGAAGTCCACGAAGCCGCCCTCCACGACGCCCAGGTCACCGATGCAGACGTCACCGTGACCGAAACCGGCGAGCAGGCCGCCTACTTAGACTTCGTCGCGAGCCTGCCCCAGGTCAGCGCCGTTAAAAGCAAGTAGGAGGGAAATCCCTTAACCAACTAAAATAAAAGAGGCTGGAAAATCTGCTTTTCCAGCCTCTTACTGTATACTCAAATGTTAGACAGAAAATGTGGTAAATAACCGCAGGCCTAGTGCCTAAGTACGGCCGAAGAACGAAGAACGGTGCGTACCGCACTAACCGTTCGCCCTAACTTAGTCATACGACCTACCAAGGAGGTTATTTCCCACTCTCTTCCCCTTACCGCAACTGAATAACGGTGCCGCCGTCTTCAATCAACACCCCGACGGTCTGCTCGAGGGTTTTGACGACGGCAGCGATCTGCTCCTTGGTTTTACCAAACAGCATCGTCGTCCACAGTTCCCCTAAAAAGGCGGTCGGCGTCACCAAGGACATTGACACCACCGTCGTCTCGTCCGGGTAGCCGGTCTGGGGGTTTAGGATGTGATGGTAGGTTTTCCCGTTGGTGGTCAACTTGCGCTCGGCGACCCCCGAGGTGGTCAGAGCTTGGTCCTTGATCGAAACCACCTGGCCGTAATCTTGGGCCGGGTCTGCCGGGTTTTGAATCCCGACGTGCCACATCCCGTCTTCATTCTCCGGGTTGCCGCCCAGGCCAATCACCGTTGACCCACCGAAGTTTAACAGGGCCGATTCGACCCCCTGTTCCTTGAGCCAAGCGATCACCTGGTCCCCGATAAAGCCCTTGGCCAACGCCCCTAAGTCAATCTCCATGCCCGGTCGGTTGAGGCTGACCGAGTAGGTAACGTCGTCCAGGGTGATTTGGCGCGGGTCGGTCAAAGCAAGGGCCCGGTCAATCTCCGCTTGGCTGGGCACCCGGGCGTCTTGAAAGCCGATGTGCCACAGCTTGACCAGGGGGCCAATCGCCACGTTGAGGTTGCCCCCGGGGTACTTGCTGTAGTGGACGCCAAGCTTAATTAATTGATAAAGGTCCGGCGCCGCTTCGACTGGCCCCTGCCCGGCACTCGCGTTGATCTTCATCAGGTCCGCCGACTCATCGTTGGCCGAAAAATGGTGCTCCGCCGCCCTTAATTGTTCAACCACCTGGTCGGCGAGGGCCCCGGCGTTGGGGCCACCGTTGATCACCAACGTAATCACCGTCCCCATCAAGTGAACCGTTCTTCCTGCTTGCATGCCAATCCCTCCGTTCTTGTTACCCTAAATAATACCACACCACTCGCCCCTAACTATGCTATAATGTCATTAATATCTTACAAGTCGGTAAAGCTAGAGCTCTATCGCTAGAATGTATAATATGGGGTTCCCTCTAATTCTGGTCAAAGTTCGTTTGTGGAAACACAGGTGGGCTTTACCGCAGAATTGGAGGTTTTTTTATGCGGCGAATTTACAATTGAAATGCAACACAAAGTAAAAAAATAAACCCATACCGGGTAGAATATGTTTAACGACCAAATCAAACAATTCGAGGTATCCGGTATGAGCTATAAACATCTTACTATAAAAGAACGTGAAATACTTATGTTTTTACGAGCTAAGGGGTTATCTATCCGGGCTGTTGCGTTACGGCTGGGGCGAAATCCAAGCACTATTTCACGGGAGTTAAAACGTTGTGCAGGTAATTATTCCCCAAGCAAAGCAGATAATGACTATCATCAAAAGCGGCAGAATTGTCACAAGAAGCGGCTATTAGACAGCCATCCACAATTACGCCGTCAAATTGTTCATTACATCTTAGATCTACACTGGTCACCAGCGCAGATTACCGCTCGCTTTAATAAGGAACATCAATGGTGGGTTAGCTACAACACAATTTACCGTCATATCTATCAACACAATTTAGGTGAGAAGTACTCCTCACGTGGTGATACCGGTATTCAGCACCATCTCAGACATAAACATCGGACTCGGCATTCAAAGAATACTAGACGACATCGAGAAGTACAGACCGACGATATCTCGATCCATGAGCGCCCTGGTTTTATCAACTAGCGTCAACGTATAAGTGACTGGGAAATTGATACTGTGATTGGTCGAACGGGTCACTCCATCCTTTTAACGGTTGTCGATCGGCTTACGCTTATCAAAAAGGTTGTGCAAAAGGACTCGCAGGAGATAAATAAAGGCTTAGTTGAACTGTTAGGGGCCATTCCTAAAGAATTTGTTCATTCTATTACACCAGATCATGGGACTGAATTTCTTCATCTTGATGAAATCAGCGAAAGGTTAGGTGTTACTGTCTATTGGCCCGATCCATATTCGCCTGAACAGCGTGGAACAAATGAGAATACAAATGGATTAATCCGGGAATATTTTCCCAAGCGAACAGATATTGATAATTATACAGAACAGGACGTTGAACACTGCCAAAAGCAGTTAAATCAACGTCCTCGCAAAGTGTTAAATTATGAAACCCCCTATGAAGTATTTTTTGACAAACCGTTGCACTTAGTTTGAAAATTCGCCCCAATAAAAAAGGACGCCACTATGAAGTGAACCCCCGAGATTGGACAACAATCTCGGGGGTTCACTTCATGGCAGCAGGTGTTGCGAGCGGCCTTTTTGTTTATTCTGTAGGTGCGTGGTGGTCAAACGGCCTACCAATGGTTGGGTCGCACTTCCTGATAACGTGCTCCTAGCCACGAGCCTAGTACCTAAGTACGGGCAAAGAACGGTGCTGGCGCACCAACCATTTGCCCTAGCTTAGTCATGCGGCTCGTCGAGAAGGCTAGTCGCACTTCTCACGCAGTACGCCAATGGACCCCATTGGCTCGACAAAGCCGAGTCTGCTGGAATCCTATTGGCGCTTGCGGGGGGCACGACGACGAAATCAGAGATTTCTGTCGTGCTCCCTAATTATTATTATCATCCGGGTTCGTAATCTTAATCCGGTTCGAACTAGTCGAAGAGTGGCTCACTTCTGGGGCATCGGTACTGAAGACGTCGGCGGTTGTCTTACCGCCGTTTTCATTAATGAGCGAAGTCGACTTGTTACCAAGTTTCTTTTCGATCGCCTCTTCTTTCTTCAACCCGTTGGCGTAGTTGTAATCACTTGCCTTGACCTTGGTGAAGCCCTTCGGCGTGTAGAAGCGCAGGAGGTTCTTTTGGTTGAGCGAGTCGGATAAGGACAGTTCTTCGTTGACTAACTTGGCGTCGGCCTTGACCTTCTTCTTTTCGGCCGCCGTCAGCGTAGCGGTTTTACCGGTCTTATTGCTGTAGACCGTGCCCGAAATCGAGGTGAAGTTCGGGGTCACAAAGTCGTGGTTGCGGAAGGCAACGACCTGGCTGTGCTCCTTGGAGAAGAGGTCGGTCCCAAACATGATGTAACGCTTGGTGGAAATGCCCAGCAGGTGCAAGAGGGTCGGTAAGACGTCCACTTCGCCCCCGTAGGTGTTGAAGACGCCCCCCTTGTTAGTGCCTGGAATGACAAACATTAACGGTACCCGTTGGAGCTGGGCGTTGTCAAAGTCGGTCCAGTCGTCGGCATTCTTACCGAGCACGGAGGCCAAGGCGGTGTTTTCGCTGTTGGAAATCCCATAGTGGTCCCCGTACAAGACGATAATTGATTTCTTAGCCAGTCCCGACTTATCGAGGTAGGTGAAGAATTCCTTGACCGCCTGATCGAGGTAGTGGGCGGTGACAAAGTAATTGTCGACTGTGGTGCTCCCGGTGTCCGGGGCGGTAAAGTTCGGGTCGGTATCTTCGCTATCGAGGTCAAACGGGAAGTGGTTGGTAACCGTGATGTACTTGACGTAGAACGGTTGTTGCAGGTTTTCTAGGTACTTGATCGAGTCCTTAAAGAGAAGCTTGTCCTTTAAGCCGTAGCCGGTTGACTTGTCACCCGACGTGTCGTAGTAAGAGGCGTCGAAGAAGTACTGGTAACCCATGTTTTTGTAGACGTTGTTACGGTTCCAAAATGAGGCGACGTTACCGTGGAAGACGGCGGAAGTGTAGCCGGCCCGCTGGTTTAAAATGGCCGGCGCCGCTTCAAAGGTGTTGTCACTACCCAAGGTGGCAAACAAGGACCCCTGGGAGAGGCCAAAGGTAGAGGTTTCCAGCAGGTTCTCGGCGTCAGAGGTCTTTCCTTGACCGACCTGGTGGAAGAAGTTATCGAAGGCGTAGGCCTCCTTGCTCTTGTACAGGGAGTTCAAGAATGGCGTTACCTCCTGGCCGTTGACCTTCAAGTTAATCAGGAACTGTTGGAAGCTTTCCAGGTGGATAACGATTACGTTCCGCCCCTTGACAATCCCGTACATTTTGACGTTCGGTGAAGCGTAGTGCGAATCGGTAAACTTCTTGACCTTTTCTAATTCCGATTTAGTGGCCGACTTACGCATGTCGTTGACGTGCTCGGTCTTAACCAGGTCGTAGGCGGTAAAGGTATCTAGGCCGAGGTACTTGACGATGTAGGTCCGGTCAAAGGTCCGCACCAGCAGTTGGGGCCGGTCCATTTCCGCGACCGCCAGGTTCACCCCAAAGACCACTAGGGCCACCGAGGTGAAGGCGAAAGCGACCCGGTGGCTGACCGCCCGCGGATCGAACTTGATCTTGCGAAAGAGCATCAAGACTAAGATCACCACGATGTCTAGCCAGTAAAAGACGTCGTGGAGGTTGGTCAGAGCAATCGAGCTTCCCGACAAGCCCTGGTTAACTTTGGAGTAGCCGGTCATGGTGGCGATCGTCATGAAGTCGGTGAATTCCCGGTAGTAGATGACGTTTAAATAGAGCAAAACGGTATTTAAAACGTCAATTCCCATCAGGACCGGGTAAAAGAAGCGGGACCGCTTAAAGTAAAAGGCGAGTCCGAATAAGAGCAGGGTGGTCCCAAGCGGGTTAACTAACAGGATGGCGTATTGGACAATTCCCTCGGCGCCCAACTTAAAGTCGGTAAAGTAGGCAAAGAGGGTCTTGGCCCAAAAGAGAACCACCAGAAGGGCAAAAAAGCCGATCCGGGTGTTCACGAATTTTCCGAGTCGTTTCATCGTAAAGTGATCCTCGCAAACATAAATAATTTCGTTATTAAAGCGATGGGGCTAAGTAAATTAGCAGGTAACGATCAACATTCTAACATAGGGGGAGCAGGGAGTTGGGGGATTTGAAAAATCGTTGAAGAAACTTAACGGAATTCAAAGCGGGACGCCGCTACATTCAACCCGAAAATGGGGTACAATAAGGTGTGAAAGCACTAACAATGGAGGGATGACGATGACCAAGATCAATATTTACCTCGTTCGCCACGGGCAAACCTACTACAACATTTATAACAAGCTGCAGGGCTGGAGTAACTCGCCCTTGACTGACCAGGGTTACCAAGACGCCGAAAAGGCGGGACAACGCTTAAAGGACGTCCACTTTGACGCCGCCTTTTGTTCCGACCTTACCCGCGCCGTTGAAACCGCCCAAAGGATCCTCGATGAAAACAAGGCCGATTCGGTCAAGGAGCCGACGACGGCACCGTATTTCCGCGAGGAGTTCTACGGCTCTTACGAAGGGACCTACATGGACCAAGCTTGGTATAACGCTGGGGCTCCCCACGGGTTAAAGACCTTCAAAGACATCGTCACCAAGTACAACATCGACACCGCCAAGGACTGGTTAAAAGGCGCCGATCCCTTCCACGACGCCGAAAACAGCACCGAGTACTGGAAACGGATGAACGAAGGCTTAGCGATCATTCGGGACGCGGGGCTGCCGGACGGGGCCAACGTTTTGTTGGTTTCCCATGGCAACACCTGCCTGTCCTTGATTGAACGTTTCGGCGAGGGAAAGTACGACATTACCGAACGGCCGGCAAACGGGAGCCTATCCAAGTTGGTGATGGATGGCGACCGGGTCAGCGTTGAGTTTTATAATCATTAAAAAAGGAAGTGCGACCCAACCTCCTCGACAGGCCGTCGGTAAGGCTCGGGCACAGGTTAGCGCGTCAGCGGTGTTCTGTGGCCAGACTTAGCCACTAGGCTTGCGGTTATTGGCCACGTTTTCTGTCTAATATTCGGACATACAGCAAGAGGCTGGAAGAAAACCTTGTTTTCTTCTAACCTCTTTTTTCGGCCATAGTTGTTGACAATAAAATAACAGGTGTTACAATCGATACTGTGATTTAAAAAGTAACAGATATGAACCGAAGGAGGAAGTAAATGATGAAGTATGCAGTAACCGCAGCAACCGGACGTTTTGGTCGGGTGGCCGTTGAACAATTGGTTGATTTAGTTGGTAAGGATCAAGTGGTAGCGATCGTGCGCGACGTTGCCAAGGGGCAAGAGTTATTACCGACGGGAATTGAAATTCGCCAGGGTGACTACGCCGACCAAGCGGGGATGACCAGTGCCTTGGTAGGCATTGATCGTTTACTCTTTATTTCCTCGCAACCAGGGGGGGCAGTTTCCCGGGAGACGCAACACTTAAACGTGGTTGCCGCTGCGAAGGAAGCCGGCGTTTCCTTGGTTGCCTACACTAGCTACCCGAAGGCGGGCCAAGCTAAGGCTCCTTTGGCCCACGATCACCAGGTGACTGAAGCGGCCATAAAGGAAGCCGGGCTCGCCCACGCTTTCTTACGTGATAACTGGTACCTGGAAAACGACGCCAGCTTCCTGACGGCTGGCAAGGAGGGGCAAGCGGCCATTTACTGGACCACTGGTAAGGCAGCTTGGGCACCGGAAGCCCTTTACGCCACCGCCGCCGCTAAGGTGCTGGTGAGTGACCAGCCAAAGGAAGTTTACGAATTTGGTGGTCAACCAATCAGCTACGAAGAACTCGGGGACGCCTTAAAAGAAGCCCTGGGCAAGGAGGTAGAAGTGGCTAAACTAAGCCGGGAAGCTTATGAAGCCGCTTTGGTAAAGAGTGGCATGGACGAGGCGATGGCAACCATGATCGCCTCCTTTGAAGAACCGCACGAGGCGGGGGATTTAGATGTGACAAGCGATGACTTGGCCACCGTCCTCGGTCACCCGCTGCCGACGGTCACCCGCTGCCGACGTTAGTTGCTAGCATCAAGGAATTGCTGGCTAAGTAAAAAAGGATCCGCCGACTGAAGTGCTATAAAAAAGTTGGACACTTTGTTAATTTTTAAAGATTGGAATGATATCGAATATATTCATTCGGTGTCATTCCTTTTTTGTTTACCGAAATTCGAATGTTGTTGTACCAATGGATATACTGATCGATTACATTTTGAAATTGTTGAAATGAAGTGATCTTTACACGATTCAAGCATTCCCGTTTTAACAGATTGAAGAAACTTTCTACCGGTGAATTATCCAAGCAATTTCCCTTACGGGACATCGACTGAGTAATTCCATGTTGACATAGTAAACCTCTATACTGCCACTGTTGATATTGCCAGCCTTGATCTGAGTGCATAATTGGACTACTCCCTTGCGGTAGCTTTTTGAACAAACTAACTAGCATTGTTGTAATTAAATTCATATTAGGATGAGTCGAGGTCGCGTAAGCGACAACGGCACCGCTGGCTTCATCTATGACTAGCGATAAGTATCCCTTTACGTTTTCACTAATAGAGATTTGAGTAATATCCGTGTGTAAGAATTGATATGCTTTTCTAGCATTAAATTGCTGATGTAGATAGTTGGGAGCCGTTTTAACCACATGACCACGATACGAGTGGTAGTGACTCTTGGATGAATACAACGTGACCTTTAGTCCCATACTAGTCATTAATCGACGTACCGTTTCTTGACAATATGTGAAACCCTGCTTCATGAGGCAATACCAGATTCGTCGATAACCGTAGGTCTCTTTGCTTCGCAATTTCTTGCTTTACTTGACGATATTTATCGATGCGTTGTGAAGCTTTTAGACGTTCATAGAACGTGGAGCGTGGAATTCCAAAATATGTTAACAACTTGGATAATGGATACTTTGCCCTAAGACCTTGGATAGCTAGTGCTTGTTCTCGCCGCGTTGCTGTCTTAGGGCTCGTAATTTTTTTAGGATATCGATCTCCATTTCTTGATTGGCGACTTTAGCTTCTAGTTCGGCAATTTTTTGCTTATATTGTTCTTCTTTAGTAGGTTGAATTTTCGATTTCTTAATCATTTTACGTTTATTCATGGCTTTAGTTGGTCGGCCTAAGGCCAACGATCCCTTCATTTTTATATTTACGATACCATGAATAAACTTGTGATCGATTTAGATTAAATTTTACGGCTACTTGTACTGTGCTTAACTCATGCATACGGTAGTAATTCACTACCTGGAGTTTAAAATCGAGCGAGTAACTATGGTGAGTTTTTCTGGGAGCTAAGCTCTCATATCCGTTCGCTTGAGCCTCATGCACCCATGTTATTAATTTCCTTTTCGAATGAATGTCGAATTTACGACAAACTTCTGCGTAGCTACATTCCTTGCTCAAATACTCTTGAACTGCGTGAATTTTAAGTTTATATGAATATTTAGACATAAAAAATACCCCAGAATCGTTAGATGTGTGTCTAACAATTCTAGGGCACTTCACGACGCGGGTCCTTTTTTTTACTTGGCTTCCTTTTTAAAGAAATCTTGGTAGTTCAAAATTAGGTTTAAGATAACGGCGCAGGCCGAACCGACAACCACCCCGTTACCCAAGATGATTTGGGCTTCGGTGGGCAGTTGTTGAAAGATTTGCGGGTAGACGGTGACCCCGAGGCCTAACCCCACGGACAGGGAGGCCACCAAGAGGTTGGAACCCTTAGCAAAGTCGACCTTGTGCAGGATTTGGATCCCCTGGACCCCGACCATCCCGAACATGACGATCATCGCGCCCCCTAAAACGGGCGTGGGAATGATGGTGGCAAGGGCGCCAGCCTTTGGCAATAAGCCCAGCAAGATCAAAAGGAAGGCGGCGTAGTAAACCGGCTTCTTGGTTTTGACCCCGGACATCTTAAGCACCCCGACGTTTTGCGAGAAAGTCGAGTACGGGAAGGTGTTAAACAGCCCCCCGAGCATGGCGGCAATCCCTTCGGCCCGGTATCCACGGGCCATATCCTTGCTGGTGATCTTGGTGTCAGTGGCGTCACTTAAGGCAAAGTAGACCCCGGTTGATTCGATCATCGTGGTTAAGGCGACGAGCATCATGGTAACGATGGCGCTGGAGTTAAATTGCGGGGTGGCGAAGTAGAAGAATTGCGGGGCGTGGAACCAAGCGGCGCTGGTGACCGGGCTTAAAGAAACCATCCCCAAGACGCCGGCAAATAAGGACCCCAGTAAGATCCCCAGCAGAATGGCGATCGACTTTAAAAAGCCCTTGGCAAAGCGGTTGATCATGACGATGATGATGATCGTAACGATCCCGATTAAGAGGTTGCTGGGGGCACCAAAGCTCTTCGCCGTGGCATCCCCACCACCGAGGTTTTGAAAACCGACCGGTACCAGGGTGAAACCGATGATCGTGATCAAGGACCCGGTCACCACCGGTGGGAAGAGCTTCTTGAGCTTGGCAAAGACGCCGGCAATCAAGAAGATAAACAGCCCCGAGCAAATAATGGCGCCGTACATGTAGCCGATCCCGAGCTTGCCGCCGATTGATTCCAAGGGGGCGACGGCCTGGACGGCGCAGCCCAGGACCACCGGCAGGGCGATCCCGGTTAAAGCGGCCCGTTTTAACTGGAGTAAGGTAGCGATCCCGCACATGAAGATGTCGATGGAAACTAGGTAGGTCATCTGGGCGGCGTTAAAGTGCAGGTAGTTCCCGATCAACAACGGCACCAAGACGTCACCGGAGTACATGGCTAACAGGTGTTGGAAACCTAGGATAAGGTGGCGCCAGAAGGTGGTTGCTTGCCCCTCCAGGCGTTGTTCAGCGGAAATTGACGGTGAAAGTTTCAAAAGATTCCTCCCCGCAGGTACCTAAATAAAAAAGTGGACCCACAAAAGCCCACTCACCTTTGCTTATAGTCTTCAGTTTGCGGCTGAAGGTAGAGACTTGCCGACCATATTACGGCGATTATATAGGCACTTACGTTTTCTAAATTTGATACCAGTATCTTACCACTTAAAAGCGAACGATACAATCTTATGGAAACGAAATCATCGTTATTTTCCGAAAATTAACGCCACCACCGTTTGTTAAAGACCAGCCAAATCGAAATGGCGACCATGATCAGGGTAATGATGACGGTGATTTGCCAAGCAAAGTCGTTGTTGGCAAAGGGGAGGGACTTGACGTTTTCCCCGTAAAAACCAGAGACGATCGGCGGGATTGATAAGATAATTGAGTAAACGGTCAAAAACTTCATCGTTTGGTTCAGGTTGGAATCCAGCACCTTGCTGTAGGCGTCGGAGACCCGGCCGGTCACGTCCGAGGTCATCTGGGCCATTTCCAACCCCTGCTGGGCTTCGATGATGACGTCGTCCAGGTCGGATTGCTGGTCGACACTCATCCGGTAGCCGAAGCGGCGTTTGAATTCCTGGAGCAGGGAGACGTTGCCCTGCAGGGAGGTCAAGATGTAGACCAACCCGGTTTCTAGCTCCATAAACTCGGTGATCGCCGAGCGTTCGGTCCGGCGCCGCAAGTTATTTTGGATCTTTTGGCGTTGCTGGTCGGCCCGCCGAATCGGGGGAAAGTAGGCCGTTGACAGCCGGTAGAGGATCGGCAAGATAAAGTCGTAGCGGGTGTCGACGTCGCCGTGAGCCTGGAGGCGCTTGAGTTGTTCGGCAATTAAACCGTTAACGAAGTTAGTATGGGCGTTGGTAAAGGTCAAGACGTTGTTTTCGGTCAGCATGATCCCGACCGGGGCGGTTTGGGGGGCTGATTCCTCGTGGTTGGGGATGTAGACGTCAAAGATGAGCAAGGTGATCCCGGCGTCACGATCGATTTCAATCCGGGCCTTTTCGTAGGGGTCGATGGCGTAGTCAAGCAGATCACTCGTCACTTCGTATTTTTCAAAGAGTTCATCGCGTTCGTGGGGGAGGGGCTCAAAGACCGACACCCAGTAACTGTGGTCATTAAACTTGACGGAACTTAGCACATTGCACACCCCTCTTTCTTAGCTTTCCCCATTATACAACAGTTTGCCAATCCCTTGGTCTAGGTTACAATAGCCACAAAGGGGGAATGATGATGGAATATCGCTGGCAACTAGAAGAACGCCTGTCGGTGGATCAAGAGGAAACGCCCTTACGGCACCTTTTGCAGCGCCAGTGGCTGTTGCCCAAGCGCTTGGTCCACTACCTACGCAGTCGCCGTCAGGTTTTAGTCAACGGCTCCTACCGTCCGGTGTCAAAGACGGTTGCGGCCGGTGACGTGATCAAACTTAATTTTTCCGGCGACGAGTTTCGCACGCCCGACTCATCGTACCTCCCCGATCCGGGACCGCTAACCGTCCTGTACGAAAGCCGGGACCTCTTGGTGGTTGACAAGCCGGCCGGGATTAAGAGTCACCCCAATCAAGCGGGGGAAGTCGGCACCCTGATGAACCGGGTGGCGGCCTATTTAGAGGGAACTACCGACGCCGCCTACATGGTCCACCGCTTGGATCAAGAAACCAGCGGGGCGATGATCGTGGCCAAAAATCCGGTCGTGGTGCCGATCTTGGACCGGTTAATTAGCACCGGCGAGATCCACCGTGATTACTTGGCCCTGGTGGCCGGGGTGCCGGACCCGGCCCGCGGGATCTGGGACCTTCCCTTAGGACAGGACCCGACCGACGTTCGTAAGCGCAAGGTCTTCGGCAAAAACGCCCAGCCCGCTCGGACCCATTACCGGACCCTAGCCGTCAATGGCGACCAGGCACTAGTGGTGTTGAACCTCGAGACCGGGCGGACCCACCAGCTACGGGTGCACTTGGCGGCGGCTGGCTGCCCGATTGTGGGCGACCCGTTGTACGGCACGATAGCGGCTCCCCGGATGTATTTACACGGGGTAGCGCAAGAGTTAGTGGTCCCCTTTTCTTTAAAACGGGAGCGGATTGTGGCTAAAATCCCTGACGATTTCCCCCAGTTTTGATAGAATAGGGGTAGACAAGTCACAAATCAACAATATAAGGGAGTGTGCATAATTAATTGTCACTTATTGAGAATCTCTACGGACCATTCTTTGACTTACACAACTGGGCGGCGGTCGTAACCTCCGGACAGGACTGGTTAATCATCCTGTCCTTGGTAATGATGGAGTGTTTGCTCTCCGTCGATAACGCCGTCGTCTTAGCCGCCCAAACCCGGGTCTTGCCAACCCTAAGGGAACAAGAGGAATCCCTTTTCTACGGAATCTGGGGTTCGTATCTGTTCCGTTTCCTGGTGATTGGGATCGGGACCTACTTGATTCACTTCTGGGAAATCAAGGCCCTCGGGGCGGCCTACCTAATGTATATGGCTTACCGCTTCTTTCACGTTAAGTTCTTTGGTAAGCATTCCCTACACAAGGATAAGAAGAGCTCCCGGCTGGGGAAGCTAACCGGACGCAAGCGCTTTTGGGCCGTGGTGGCGCAGATTGAGTTTACCGACATCGTCTTTTCCATCGATTCGGTCTTAGCCGCCCTCGCCGTCTCCAACAATCCGGTGATCGTCTTGATCGGGGGCCTGATTGGGATCCTGTGTATGCGGGGGATCGCCGAATTCATCATGCGCTTAATGCGGAAAGTTCCGGAACTGGAGCCCATGGCCTACGTATTAATTGCCGTCATCGCCGTTAAACTGTTTCTGACGATCCCGGCAATTGACATCGAAATTCCATCGGGGCTCTTCGGGATTTTCATTTTACTGGTCTTTGCCTTGACCGGGGTGGTACACTTCCTTCGCCGGGGGAAGCACCCAGCTTCTTCAAGCAAGTCAGTAGGGGGGAAAAAAGATGGCACAAGTGGCACACAAAGATAACTTTAAGCAACTAGTTGAGGGTCCGGTGACCGTGGTCGACTTCTGGGCTCCGTGGTGTGGGCCCTGCAAGATGATGGCGCCGGTCATGGATCAACTAGAAGCCGAATACGGCGACCGGATTAAGTTTGTTAAATTTAATATCGACGAGGATCAGGAAACGGCCACCCAATTCAAGGTGATGAGCATTCCGAGCCTAGTCTTATTCCGGGACGGGAAGGCCAAGGAAAAGGTGACGGGACTGTACCCAAAGGACCGCTTGGCCCACTACTTGGAACGGAAACTTAGTGAGGGATAGAAAAAGTGGTGACAGGAATCAGTGATTTCTTGGTCACCTTTTTTTGATTCCCTAAGTTTACACAGATATCGTGCTAACCAACCGCAGGTCTAGTGTCTAAGTACGGACGAAGAACGGTGCGTTTCGCACCAACCGTTCGTTCTAGCTTAGCCATACGACCTGCCGAGGAGGTTGGTTAGCACTTAAATTTTGCTTGTAACCGGTTTACAAGTTCGGTATACTAGTAAACGATCAAGTAACGTAAAACGATTTACCGAAAACGAACGAACCAGAGGAGGAAAATCATGACTAACCGCATCGCCGTTTTAGGGAGTATTAACGTAGACACCACCTACCACGTCGCTCGGTTCCCAGAACCAGGGGAGACGCTGTCGGCTATCGACAAGAGCTCGGCACCGGGGGGCAAGGGGGCTAACCAAGCCGTGGCCGCTGCTCGTTCCGGGGCGCAGACGACCTTCATCGGGATGGTGGGCGCCGATAACGAAGGGCGTTTCATGCGTGAAGCCCTGCAAGAAGACGGCGTTGATACCCAGTTTGTTGGCAATGACGTTCGCCACGGGACCGGGACGGCTCTGGTGACCCTAGACGCAAACGGCCAAAACGACATCATGGTTTACGGGGGGGCCAACCAGGCGATGACGACCGCCGTGTTAGACCGGACCGGCGACTTGTGGGACCAAGTCGACTTTTTGGTTAGCCAGTTTGAAACGCCGCAAGAAGTAACTTTGGCGGCCTTTAAGCTGGCCAAGGAACACGGGGTGACGACGATCTTAAACCCGGCCCCAGCCAAGGAAATTTTGCCGGGCTTGCTGGCGGTGACCGACGTGATTGCTCCTAACGAAACCGAAAGTGCCCTGTTGACCGGGATTGAAATTAACGACGAGGCTGACCTGGTTAAGACGGCGGACTACTTCCGGGGCCAAGGGGTTGCTACTACCTTGGTAACCTTGGGTAGCCGGGGGGCGTACTTCAACCACAACGGCAAGAGCGGGATTGTGCCGGCCTTTAAGGTTAAGGCGGTTGATACGACCGCAGCCGGTGACACCTTCATTGGCGGCCTGGTTTCGCAGTTGACCCCGTCAATGGAAAACCTAGCGGACGCCATTACCTACGCTCAACGGGCCTCCAGCTTGACGGTTCAAGGGATGGGGGCAATGCCATCGATCCCTACCCGGGCCCAAGTAGAAGAAGCCTTGAAAAACTAATTACGGCACAAACGTCCAAGGCGCACTCTAAAGCGGGGTGCGCTTTTTATTTATCATCAAAATGGCTTTCAAATCAATAAGAAACCGGTTACTATTGTTAACAAAGGAAGGCGAAGGAAATGAAAATCGGATTTATCGGAACTGGGGTCATGGGCACCGGAATCGTCAAAAATTTATTGAAGGCTGGCAACCGGGTCACGGTCTACAACCGGACCAAGGCCCACGCCGAGGAGGTCATCGCGGCGGGCGCTCGTTGGGCGGACAGCCCGGCGGAGGCCACCTTAAATAACGAGGCCGTGATGGTGATGGTGGGCTTTCCGGCGGACGTCGAAGAAACCTACCTGGGACCCAAGGGAATCTTTAGCGTTGTCCAGCCGGGCCAGATCGTGGTGGACATGACCACCAGTAAGCCGAGCTTGGAGCGCGAACTCAAGCAAACGGCCCCGGCCGGAGTGGGAATTCTAGACGCTCCGGTTTCCGGTGGCGATAAGGGGGCTAAGGAAGGCACCCTGACGGTCATGGTTGGTGGCGACCAGGAAGCCTACCAAACCATGACCCCGGTCTTTTTGCAACTGTGCAAGGACATCCACTACTTCGGGGTTGCCGGGGCTGGTCAACACGCCAAGATGGCCAACCAAATCATGGTGGCTGGCACGATGACCGGGCTGGTGGAAACCCTGGTTTACGCCAAGGCGGCGGGCCTCAATTTACAAGATGTGGTCGCCACGGTTGGTGGTGGGGCGGCGGCTAATTGGAGCCTCACCAATTACGCCCCCCGGATCCTAAAAGACGATTACACGCCCGGTTTCTTTGCTAAGCACTTCTTAAAGGACCTGCGCATCGCCTTAGAAGAAGCGGACGCCATGGGAATCGACCTGCCGGCAACGAAGGTCGCAAAACAACTCTACGAACAGCTGGTGGATTCAGGCCACGGCGACTCGGGCACCCAAGCCCTAATTAAACTCTGGTGGAAGGACGAGAAAGAAGATGGAAAAAAAGATTAAGTTAGACGACGTGGCACGCTTGGCGGGGGTTTCTAAGGCCACGGCCTCGCGGGTGTTGAACCACCGCGGGTATTTAAGCCAAAAAACGATTGATAAGGTTCACCAAGCCATGGAGGACCTCAACTACCGCCCCAACGCAATTGCCCGTCAGCTCTACAAACAGGAGACGATGCTGGTGGGGTTGATTTTCCCGACCATCAATAACCCCTACTTTGCTCAGTTGGAGGCGGCCCTCGAAAAGTGCCTCTATAACGAAGGCTACCGGGCGGTGATGGGGAACAGCGAAAACAACGCCAAAAAAGAAGAGGACTACTTGCAACTCCTCTTGGACCGCCAGCTCGACGGCCTCATCGTCGGGGCCCACAACCCGGAAATCCCGGCCTACCACAAAACCAGCCTGCCCATCGTCTCGATTGAACGGGTGGTTTCTAACCAGGTGCCGGTGGTGTCGGCGGATAACTACGAGGGCGGGCGACTGGCCACCCAACGCCTGCTCGACGACGGCTGTCAGCACATCATTCACACCAACTACCCGGGGGGCTTTGCCTCGCCAAACCAGGCCCGGGAGAGCGCCTACCGCGATTTAATGAGCCAAAACGACCGGCCGGCGATTGTTTACCAGGTGCCCTTCGATGAACCGGAGGACCAAAAATTAGTCCGGATCCGCAAGATCTTTGAGGAACACCCCGAAGTCGATGGGATCTTTGCCGATAACGACACCAATGCCCGCTTGGCCCTCACGGCGGCGATCGAGGCGGGGCGGCGGTGCCCAGAAGACATTAAGATCATTGGTTTTGACGGCGCCGATATGACCCGCTTGCTCTTGCCGGAGTTGACGACCATCCAACAGCCAATTCAGGAAATGGCCGAGGCGGCCGTGGAATTGCTGAAGGAAAAGATCGCGGGGGAACCCGCCGTTCAGTACCGGACCCTGCCGGTTAAATTAGTTGAGGGGACGACTGCTTAGCCCCCGCTTTCCTCGTTCGCAGTGCGGGCGGGGAATTTTTTGAAAAAAATATACAAACCGGTTTACATATGGCGACAAGCAAGCTATTATAAAAACCGAGCAATGGAGTTAGCGCTTTCATAAAACTGAAAACGCGCGATTGAGATTTACCTAAGGAGTGACATCAAGATGGAAACGTTATTGTTTGATTCAAGTGCTTTAAAGAAGTTTGTTCACCCAAACGAACTCGGTGAAATGCAGGCGATGGTGACCGCCGCCGACAGCGAGCTGCGCAACGGCACTGGGGCCGGCGCCGACTTCCGCGACTGGCTGCACCTGCCAACCGACTACGACAAGGACGAATTTGCCCGGATCAAGGCGGCCGCCAAGAAGATCCAAGCCGATTCCGAGGTCTTAGTCGTAATCGGGATCGGGGGCTCTTATTTGGGCGCCCGGATGGCGGTGGACTTCTTGCACCACTCCTTTTACCAGGCCCAAACCGCGGCGGACCGCAAGCAGCCACTGGTCCTCTTTGCCGGCAACAGCCTCTCCTCTTCTTACATCGCCGACCTGATCGACGTGATCGGCGACCGCGACTTCTCGGTTAACGTGATCTCCAAGTCCGGGACGACGACCGAACCGTCAATTGCCTTCCGGGTCTTCCGCCAACTGCTAGAAGATAAGTACGGGGTTGACGGGGCCAACGCCCGGATCTACGCCACCACCGACCGTCAGCGCGGCGCCTTAAAGACCGAAGCCGACGCCGAGGGTTGGGAAACCTTCGTGATTCCGGACGGCGTCGGCGGCCGTTTCTCGGTCCTGACTGCCGTGGGGCTCTTGCCGATTGCCGTTTCCGGCGCCGACATCGACCAGTTGATGGCTGGGGCCGCCAAGGCCGAAGCCACCTACGTCAACCCGGATCTGACCCAAAATGAGGCTTACCAGTACGCCGCTTACCGGAACATCTTGTACCGCAAGGGCTACACGACTGAACTGCTGGAAAACTACGAACCAAACATGACGATGCTGGCCGAATGGTGGAAGCAACTGGCCGGTGAATCCGAAGGCAAGGACCAAAAGGGGATTTACCCGTCCAGCGCTAACTTCACCACCGACCTCCACTCCCTGGGTCAATACATCCAAGAGGGACGCCGTAACCTGATGGAAACGGTCGTGAAGTTGGCCGAACCAAACCACAACGTCAAGGTGCCAAGCGCCAAGAGCGACCTCGACGGCCTCAAGTACCTGGAAGGTAAGGAAATCGACTGGGTCAACACCCAAGCTTACCGGGCCGTGGTCGCTGCCCACACCACTGGGGGCGTGCCGGTGATGACCGTCAACATTGCCAAGGAAGACGAGTTTACCCTCGGTTACCTGATTTACTTCTTTGAAGTGGCGATTGCGATTTCCGGTTACCTAAACGGGATCAACCCGTTCAACCAACCAGGGGTCGAGGCTTACAAGACCAACATGTTTGGCCTGCTGGGCAAGCCGGGCTTTGAAGAAATCGGCGAACAACTCAAGAAAGAAATGGACGACTAAAAGGAGAATTACCATGACCATGTTATTAGGATCAATCGAAGCTGGTGGAACGAAGATGGTTTGTGCCGTTGGAAACACCAACTACCAAATCAAGGATTCCATCCACATTCCGACCACGACACCGGAAGAAACGCTGGGCAAGATTATCGATTACTTCAAGCAGTTCGATAACCTGTCCGCCATCGGGATTGCCTCCTTTGGCCCGATCGAAATTCGCCGCTCCTCACCGAAGTACGGTTACATCACCGACACGCCGAAGCCGGGTTGGTCAAACGTGGATTTCGTTGGCCCAATCAAGAAGGCTTTGAACGTGCCGATCGCTTGGACGACCGACGTGAACGGCTCCGCTTACGGGGAATACCTGATGGCAACCTTATTTAACCGCCGGATTCACTCCCTGGTTTACTTCACCATTGGGACCGGGGTCGGCGGCGGTGCCGTCATTGACGGGAACTTCGTTGGTGAACAGGGCCACACCGAAATGGGGCACATCCGTGTTAAGCGCCACCCAGACGACCTGGATTTTAAGGGAATCTGCCCGTTCCACGGCGACTGCCTAGAAGGCTTAGTTGCCGGACCAACCTTCGACGCCCGCTTAGGCAAGCCGGGGAAGGAAGTGCCGCTGACTGACCACGTTTGGGACATCATGGCATACTACGTGGCCCAAGCGGCTTTAGATACGACCTTGATGTACCGGCCGGCCCAAATCGTCTTCGGTGGTGGGGTCATCTCCGAAGACTTCTTAAAGAAGGTCCGGGCGGAATTCAAGAAGCTCTTAAACGATTACGTAGAAGTGGGCGACCTCGATAAGTACATCACGATGCCGATGGCCAAAAACAATGGCTCAGCCACGATCGGGGACTTTGCCCTCGCGTTGCAGGCGGCCACGGAATAGAGAGAGCGACAGAAATCTCTGATTTCGTAGTCGCTCCCCCGCAAGCACCAATAGGACTCCAACGGGTTCGCCAGAACCAATGGAGTCCATTGGTGTACTGCGTTTAAAGTGCGGACAGGCCGTGGGCTAAGTTAGGGGGAAAGGTTGATGCGGCACGCACCGTTCTTCGTCCGTACTTAGGCACTAGGCTTGTGGCTAGGAGCACGTTATCTGAATATCCGTAAAAAATAAGCATCCAAAATAAGCCCCGTCACGTTCGTTTAACGAACGCGGCGGGGCTTTTAAATTAGACTAGAATTTTGACTGCATCGAAGGTTGGTTTCCACTTCTTTTAACTAAAACTTCGGCTTATACCGCGCAAAGAGGGCGATCGCTAAGATGGCGGTCAACAGGTCGGCCACGGCTTGGGCGGCGATGATGCCGTGGTAGCCAAAGAAGTGGGTGAGGATGACGATGGCCACGGTGAAGATGATCCCTTGGCGAGCCAATGACAAAAGTAGGGCGGGCAGGGCCTTGCCCATCGATTGGAAGACGGTCGTAAAGACCAGGGTGAAGCCGGCGAGCGTCGAAGAGATGACCAGCCAGCGAACCATGACGGCCCCCTCCTTGACAACCGTCGGGTCCTTCATGAACCAAGTGATGATGACTGGGGCCAAGAAGAACATGATCACCGTCATGACCAGGGCAAAGCCGCAGACCACTAACAGGTCAAAGCGTAGGGCGCCCTGGAAACGGCGCCAATCCTTGGCACCGTAAACGTAACCGATCAACGGTTGGGCCCCGAAGGCAAAGCCGATGAAGATCATGTTGATGATCATCGACACCTTAAGGGCGATCCCCATGGCGGCGACGGAATCGGCGCCGTAGTCAATTAGGTAGCGGTTGGTCAGCGCCATCGCTAGGGTGGCCATGACGTTGGTGATGCTGGCGGGAATCCCGATTGCGTAGATTTGGCGCTTAAGGTCCCAGGAGACCTTGGTTTCCTTGATCGAGGTGGTCAGCTTCTGAGACTTGGTGCGCAGGTAGTAAATCATTAAAAGGTCACCAATTACGTTGGAGGTGACGGTGGCTAGTGCCGCCCCGGCCGCCCCTAAGCCGAGGGTGAAGATGAAGATCGGGTTTAAGACGATGTTGATGATTGTCCCGGTCATCGAGGCCTTCATTGATTCGACGGCTAGTCCTTCGGTACGCAAGATGTTGTTGGGGGCCAGGCCAAAGACGACAAAGGCCGCCCCCCAGGCCATCACGATGTAGTATTCATCGGCGTACTTCCAAGTCGCCTTGCTAGCCCCCAGCAAGTGTAGGCCTGGTCCTTGAAGATCAGCATCAGGGCGGAAACGATGATGCCCCAGAAAAAGGCGGCGTAGAAGGCGTAGCCGGAAACGTTACGCCCCTCTTGATCGCGTTTTTCCCCGAAGAGGCGCGAGATCACGGACGAGCCGCCGAGCCCAAAGATGTCACCAATCGCAATCAGAAGGGTGAAGACTGGGGCTCCCTGCGAAACCCCGGCGACCAGGGCGGGGTTTTGGGTTTGGGCGACGAAGAAGGTGTCGACCATGTTGTAAATCAGGGTAACGGCCATCGATAAAACGACCGGCATCGCCAGCGTGAAGTAGACGCGGCGGATCGAAGTATGTTCAAATAGTTGCTCCATGGTGGGTTTCCCTTCTTAAAAAATATTATATCCATTGTAGGAGAATTGCGAAGGAGCGTGCAAGTGCAAAATTGGTCTAGTCGAAAAAATAAGAAGTTGGAACCGCTGCCAACTTAAAAAAGCCCCGTTTGAACCCCACCAAACAAAAGATATCCACAAACCAAGCGGCGCCCCTTGCGAAGGGGATTAGAATGGTCTAATCTTATCAACATTAATTCGGAAAGGGTTGAAGAAAGATGAACGCAGCAAACGTATTGTTCGTGATGGTCTCAAGCATCCTGGTCTTTTTCATGACACCGGGCTTGGCCTTATTCTATGGAGGGTTAAGCGAAAAGAAGAACGTGGTCAACACTTTTATGTCGGTGTACTTTATTTGCGGAGTCGCCGTGATTATGTGGATCATCGTTGGCTACTCCCTGTCGTTTTCCGGTAACGTTTGGGGATTGTTCGGGAATTTACACTGGGCGATGTTTCACCACGTTAACATCTTTGCCCTGACGGCCACCAAGATTCCAACCGGCCTGTACTCGATGTTTCAAATGATGTTTGCCATCATTACCCCGGCCCTCTTCATCGGGGCGGTGGTTGGTCGGGCCCGGCCATGGTTCATCGTCGCCTTCGTGATCTTCTGGTCGCTCTTGGTTTATTACCCGCTAGTCCACATGGTTTGGGGCGGCGGCATCCTCGGTAAGTTAGGCACGCTCGACTTTGCCGGCGGGACAGTTGTCCACATCAACGCCGGGGTGACGGCCCTGATCCTTTCCTGGATGGTCGGGCCGCGTTTGCAACGTCACAACGACCAACCGGCCAACCTGGGCTTGGTTTTGATCGGGACTTCCATCCTGTGGCTCGGTTGGTACGGCTTTAACGCCGGTTCGGCCCTAGCGATTGACAACGTGGCCGTTCAAGCCATGTTAACGACGACGGTGGCCACCGCGGTAGCCATGGTCGCTTGGCAACTACTGGAAGTCAGCTTTACCGGGAAGGTTTCCCTAGTCGGTACCTGCACCGGGACTGTCTGCGGGTTGGTGGCGATCACGCCGGCGGCCGGCTACGTCACCATCAGCGGGGCGGTCATGATCGGCCTGGGGGCGTCCATTTGTTCCTACCTCTTTATCACCTACGCTAAGCCACGTTTGCACCTGGATGATACCTTGGATGCCTTTGGTTGCCACGGGGTCTCCGGGATTTGGGGCAGCATCGCCACTGGGCTCTTTGCCACCAGCCAGGTTAACTCCCAAGTTACCGACAACGGACTCCTGTACGGCGGCGGACTGCACCAGTTTTTGGTTCAAATCGTTGCCACTCTGGCCACGATGGTCTTTACCGGGGTAATGTGCTGGCTGATCATCAAGGGCCTACGCCTCGTGATGCCGGTTCGGGTTTCGGCCAGGGAAGAAGCGGTCGGCCTGGACATCACCCAACACGGTGAGCGGATCATGGCCCGCTAATCGATTATTCTTCAACCCAACCAAGAAATAAGGGACTGAGAGAAAACGCATTTTCTCCCGGTCCCTTATTTGTTTTTTTGGATTATGTGCCTGCCTAATGGCTGGGTCGCACTCAACTATTCAAAGTACGCCGCCAACTTCTCCGGCGTCAGGGTCGCCTTGTCTTCGCCGGTCAGGTCGGCTTTGATCTGGCCGTCCTTCAAGACTAAGAGACGGTTGCCATAGTGGATGGCGTCTTCCATGTGGTGGGTGATCATCAGGGCGGTCAACTTGTCTTCGCGGATCCGCTGGTCGGTCGCCGCCATTAAAGTGGCACTGGTGTGGGGATCGAGCGCGGCGGTGTGTTCGTCTAACAAGAGGATGTCGGGACGCTTTAGGGTCGCCATCAAAAAGGAGAGCGCTTGGCGTTGACCCCCAGACAGGGCGCCGGTGGCCGTCATTAAGCGGTTTTCCAGCCCGTTATTCATCGTGGCGACCAGGGTCTTAAATTCGGTCAGCCGGGACTTGAGGCGGCGGAAGACCAGGTGGCGGGCCTGACCGCGTTTTTCGGCTAACAAGAGGTTTTCGGCCACCGTCATCCGCGGCGCCGTTCCTAGTTTGGGGTCTTGAAAGACCCGGGCTAAGAACTTGGTCCGCCCCTCCTGGGAGAGGTGGGTGATGTCTTGGCCGTTGTGGAGTAGTTGGCCGCCGTCCGCGGTCAGGTTGCCACCAATTACGTTGAAGAGGGTTGATTTCCCCGCCCCGTTGGTTCCGACGATCGTGATGAAGTCACCGGGGTTGATCGTCAGGTTGATTCCCTTGAGGATCGTGATTTGGCTGGCGGTGCCGCGGTTGACGACCGTGGTGACGTTTTTTAGTTCGAGAATTGGTTTAGTCATGGGTGGCAACCCCCTTTAAGATTGGCTTTTTGATGTTTAAGATCCGGTCAATTTGCGGGATCATCATGCATAAGGCGAGGACGATTGCGGAGAGTAAGTTGAGGTCGTTGGCCGAAAAACCGAGTTGCAAAACGGCTAGGAGGATCAACCGGTAGAGGATCGACCCTAGGGTAACGGCGACCAGGCGTTGGCCCAGCGTCAGTTCGCCAAAGGCTACTTCACCGATGATGATCGAGGCCAGGGCGATCACGATGGTCCCAATCCCCATGTTGATGTCGGCGTAACCGTTGGACTGGGCGATTAAGGCGCCCCCCAGCCCAACCATCCCGTTAGAGATCATCAAGCCAACGATCGTCATCCGGTCGGTCCGGATCCCCATCGAGCGGGCCATGGTGGGGTTATCCCCGGTGGCGATGAAGGCCTGGCCGTAATCGGTGTTTAAAAAGAAGATTACTAAAACCGTCACGATCACAATCACGGTGAAACCGAGCACCACCGAGTCAAAGTACTGGGGCAGGCTCTTTAAGAAACCGTTGGAAAAGAGGGTGGTTTGGCCGAGCAGGGAGGTGTTGGACTTGCCCATGATCCGCAGGTTAATTGAGTAAGCGGCGGTCATGGTGAGGATCCCAGCTAAGAGGCTGGGAATCTTTCCCTTGGTGGTTAACAGCCCGGTGACTAATCCGGCGAGCATTCCGGCCCCGGTGGCGGCTAGTGAAGCCAAGAGCGGGTTGACCCCGTGGACGATCAGGGTCACGGCAACGGCCGCCCCGAGCGGGAAGGTCCCTTCCACGGTCATGTCGGTAATGTTTAAAATGCGGAAACTAAGGTAAAGGCCGAGGCCAAGTAGCGCCCATAAGAGCCCCTGGCCGATGGCGGATGTGATTAGAGTCATTATTTAAATACCTCCCCGTGATCTTCGGCAGCCTTTTCGAAGGCCTTTGGCACCTTGAGGCCCAGCTTGTTAGCCTGCTTGAGGTTTAAGACTGGTTCCCCGTGACGAATGTATTCGATGGCGGTGGTTTCCGGCTTGGCCTTGCCCTTTAAAATGGCGACGACCACCTTGGCCCCTGCCACCCCGAGCTTGTATTGGTTGATGCTGTAGGTGGCGACCCCGCCGTCTTTGACCATCGTGTCGGCCGCCGGGAAGACAGGCTTATTAGCGGCGTCGGCGTTTTTAACCAGCGTCTGCATTGCCCCGGCAATCGTGTTGTCGGTGGGCACGATGACGGCGTCAACTTCGGATAACATCTGTTGGGAAACCTGGTCCAAGTCGTTGGAGTTAGCGATCGAATAGGACTTAAGGTTTAAGCCCATCTTCTTAGCTTGGGCGACGAATTGCTTGTGTTCCGATTCGGCTGACGGGTCCGAAGAAGTGTAGATGATCCCGAGGGTCTTGGCGTTTGGCATGAACTGGTGGACCAAGCGCAGTTGATCGGCGACCGGGGCCTGGTTGGAGATCCCGGTGATGTTGCCGCCCGGCTTTTTATCATTTTTAATCAGGCCGGCGCCCTTCGGATCGGTGACCGCCCCCAAGACGATCGGGATCTTCGTGCTGGCGTTGGCTAGGGCCTGGCTGGCTGGGGTGGTGATCCCAAACAGGATCGTGGAGTGGTCGTTCACCAGCTTGGTGGCCATCGTCTTTAAGTTTGACTGGTCGCCCTGGGCGTTTTGGTATTCGATGGTGACGTTTTTGCCGTCCTTGTAGCCCTCCTTAGCTAGTTCGTCGACAAAGCCCTTGTAGATTTGGTCCAGGGCCGGGTGGTGCATCAGGGTTAAGACCCCGATTTTAGGCTTGCTGGTGGTGGTGAGGCTGCCCCCCTCCTTGAAGAAGGCGACCCCCAAAAAGGCCACGAGCAAGACGATCAGTGTGTACATCCGCTTCATTGATTTTTCTCCTTTCCAAAATAAAAGGGGTCCGCGTTTTACGGGCCCCTTTTTGGAAAAAAGAAACGCCCGTACGTGGATCCGTACGAGCGCCAAAGTATGCTTTGAAGCCGGTACAGATGCAATCTGAAAGATCCCAGGTTGCATCCGTAAACGGTCAACCTGAGTTACCGGCTTTGCCAGGCGTTATTCACTTGGATAAATGGGTTACTCATGTTGACTGCTCCTCTCGTTTGATTTGTAACCACTATACCGGAGGGGCGCTCAACCTGTCAACCAAAAAATGAGAATAATTTAATTTATTTGTTAGAAAGTGAGTGCGAACCAACCAACTTGAATGAAGCCCCCTTTTACTAGTAGAACAAGTTAGCGGTGCCTTAATCGCCACAATCTTCAGCATTCTTGGTTTTACGGTTATACAGATAACGTGCTCACCAACCGCAGGCCTAGTGGCTAAGTACGGACAAAGAACGCCGCCGGGGGCGCCAACCATTTGCCCGAGTCTTACTACGGCCTGCCAGTTGGTTGGTTCGCACTTCCTATTAGTGTTACAATTGATCATTAGACTGAAAACGGGGGATTGATTTTCATGGCAGTACTAGACGTGTCCGGTTTGACGATGAGCTTCGCCGATAAAAAGCTCTACGATGACGCCAACTTCCAATTGGAACGCGGCGAACACATGGGGGTGGTCGGCCAAAACGGGGCCGGCAAGTCGACTCTAATTAAGATCTTGATCGGCCAGCTCTTACCGGTCGCCGGGCGGGTCCAGTGGCAAAAGAACACCAAGATTGGCTATTTGGACCAGTACGTCGACATTCCGGCCGGGATGAATTTGATCGACTTCTTGCACACCGCCTTTGCCGACTTGTACGCCATCAACGACCAGATGAACCAACTCTACCAAGACTACGCCACAAAAATGGACGACCGGCTCTTGACCCGGGCCGGGCGCTTGCAAGAAGAACTTGACGCCCATAATTTCTACGGGCTGGAGACCGAAATCGAGCGGGTGATGGCCGGGTTGGGCTTAAACGAACTGGGCAAGGAGCACGTGGTTGCCGAGATGTCCGGGGGGCAGCGCTCTAAGATTATTTTGGCCAAGATGCTCTTGGAAAATCCGGACGTGATCCTTCTGGACGAACCGACCAACTACCTAGATACCGCCCACATTGAGTGGCTGATTGAATACCTAAATGACTTTGCCGGGGCGGCGATGATCATTTCCCACGACTACGACTTCTTGGAACGGGTCACCAACACGATCGTCGACGTCTCCTTTGGCAAGATCACTAAGTACCGGGGCAGCTTCAAGCAGGCGATGCGCCAAAAAGAGGGAAAAAAGGCCCTCCAGGAGCGCGAGTACGAAAAACAACAGGAGGTCATCGATAAGGCCGAACGCTTCATCCGCAAGAACAAGGCCGGTTCCAAGTCGACGATGGCCAAGTCACGCGAAAAGATGCTGGCCCGGATGACCCGGATCGACCCGCCGGAGGATAACTTGAAGGCCTCCTTTAACTTCCCTTACGAAAATACCGGTTCGGCCAACGCCCTGCGGGTCGAAAACATCCAGGCTGGTTACGGTAAGCCGCTTTTGGCGCCGGTCACCTTTTCGATGACCGGGGGTGAAAAGCTGCTCTTTTCCGGCTTTAACGGGGTCGGCAAGTCGACTTTGATCAAGACGATTTTGGGCAAGATTCCGGCGCTATCAGGGACCAGTACCTTCTCCCCGTCGGCGAAGGTCAGCTACTTTGACCAGGACCTGATTTGGGATGACCCAACCAAGACGCCCCTACAAACGATCCAAGACCAGTTCCCGACCATGTTACCCAAGACGATTCGCCAGCGCTTGGCCAAGGCCGGTATCAACGCCGCCAACGCCCAAAAGCCGATGAACCTCTTGTCCGGGGGGGAACAGACCAAGGTCAAGCTGGCCCTCTTGGAGCTGACGCCCAGCAACTTCTTGATCCTAGACGAACCGACCAACCACCTCGACGACGAAACTAAGGAGGGGCTCAAGCGGGCCCTGCAAAATTTCCCGGGCAATTTAATTTTGGTTTCCCACGAGCAGTCCTTTACCAACGGCTGGCTGGATAAGGTCTTAAACGTCGAAAAGCTAAGCTTAAAGAAGTAGGGGCAACTTGGTATAATTGTCTGTAACAAGGGGGGACCACGATGACTGAACGAATTAAGATTTTTTCCCACAACGACTTGGATGGTTTTGGGGCGCCGTACCTGCTCCAAGCCGTCCAGGAGACCGTTTTTCCGGACACGACCTTTGACATTGATAACATCGGTGCCGGCCGGATCGACGAGTACTTTGACCGCTGGTTGCACAGCCCGGAAGCCGGTAGCTTCACCGATGTGTACATCATGGACATGACGCCGGACTCCGAGCACACTTTCCAGGAACTAAACGCCAACTTCGCTAACCACTGGCTGGTGTTTGACCACCACGAAAGCGAGGCCGAGGCCCGCCAAAACCACGCCGCCAACGTGGTCACCCAAGCAGATGCGGACGTTAACCCGAGCGCGGCTAGCCTCGCCTGGGACTGGTTGACCACCCAGCCGCGGTTTGACCAGCTCAGTGCTGACCGGCGCTGCGACTTGGCCTACCTGATCGAGCTGATCCGGGCCTACGATACCTGGGACTGGCAAAACGACCCGAACATGAGCCAGGAGGTCCGGGTGGCCGCCGACGAGTTCGACCAGCTCTTCTGGTTCTACCCGCTCAGTCACTCGGCCGAGTTTGTCGAGCAGGTCTTTGCCCAGGGCTGGGAGCAGTACCGCCAGCAAAACGACCTGCTGGTCCAGACGCTGAATGACCGCCGAGGCCACTACTTAAAGGGGCACTTAAAGGACCTGATGATCGAAGAAATCGCCGGTCACAAGTGGGGGATCGTCTACGCTAGCGACTACAAGTCCGAGATTGCCCACCGGCTGATGGAGGAAAACCCGGAGGTCGACGCGGCAATGGTCGTCGCCCCTACCAGCGTTTCCCTGCGGTCTAACGGCAAGGTCGACGTAGCTCAGTTTGCCGAGCAGTACTTCCGCGGTGGTGGCCACGCCGATGCCGCCGGCGGCCGCTTGGACGTTAACCTGATCCAAGTCGGAGAGCAAGCGGTGATCGACTTCGTCAAGGAAAAGATCGCCAACCAAGCAGAAGAAGCCAAGGAAGAAGAAACCACCCTCGCCGACAGCCTCGACCCGGAGCTGGCGGCTAAGATGGCGGCGCTGTTTAAGAAGTGAGTGTGACCAACCTCCTCGACAGGTCGTATGACTAAGCTAGGACGGGGGTTAGTGCGGCACGCACTGTTCTCCGCCCGTACTTAGGCACTAGGCCTGTGGTTGGGAACACGTTATCTGTGTAATAGAAGTCAAAATCCCCAGTTAAGGAGTTCTTCCTTAGCTGGGGATTTATTTTTGCCTAAAATATAGCACCAACGGCCAGCCAATCAAGAGAATGATCATCCCGACCCAGGCCCACCAGCCTAGCGCCCAAGAAATTGGGGCCAGACCAGTCTGGTGGGTGGAGAGGTTATAAAGCCCCACCCCCAGCAAGTAAAGCAAGCTGGGCAGGCCCAAAGGCTTTGGCGAGTTTTTTAATCATTGGTGATCACAACCTTGGTGCCTTCCTTGATGTTTTCGTAGAACCACTTGGCGTCCGGCACGGATAAACGGACGCAACCGTGGGAGGCAGCCTTTTTACCAAGTTGTTTTGCTTCAGAAAGTTTGTAATTACCGGATTCATCGGTTGGGACGGAGTGGAAGAGATACTCACCGTGGTTTAACCAGGAAACCCAGTAATGGGCCCCTTCACCACTCTGTTGACTGTAAAAGTAAGTCCCCCGCTCAGCCTGGATGTAATAAGTCCCGGTTGGCGTATCGTTTTTACCGGTCCCGGTTGAGCAATACATCGTGTATAAGATCTTGCCGTTATCGATTAGGTAAACCCGCTGTTTCTTCTTGGAAACCTTGATCCACAGGTCGGGGTGGGCGTTGACGTCCGGGTAGGCGACCGTTTCCGATGACTTTTGCCAGTCAATTGGTGTCCGCATGACCGAACTAGTTTCTGATGTACTTGAAGAGCTGGCTTCGTTGGCGGTATCGACCCGGTGGTTACCCAAGAGGTTGGCAAACCCGATCGCCACGACTAAGGCGAGGGCAACGGCGAGCAGGCCGCGTTTTAATGAAGACCGCATTCTGATCCTCCTTTGATTTTCACTAATAGCTGGATTGTAGCACACTTTCACGAGCGGTGACCACCTTCCAGGTAATGGTAACCAAAGTTTAACCAAGTCGTAATCCCGACCGGTCGATCACTTAGTTAACGAAGTGACAATCTGAACGGTGATGAGTTCGGTGTGAAATTAAATTTTTCTCATCGGATCCGTGACGGGGGTCAAGAAAGGGCAGAGGGGAGGCCCCGTTAATCAGGAATAGCGGTGGGGAACAAAGTGGTTGATCACGAAGAATATTAAATTATTCTAATTTTAATTAATAACTAAATCTAGTACAATCACAACCACAACATCTTGTGATTGGAGTGCGATGAATGGCTAAAGAAATCAATATCTTGTATATCTCGTTGAGTGGCAACACCCGAGATTTTGTGCGGCGCTTAACGGACTACTACCAAGACCTGGGGGTGGTGGTGAATTCGATTAACGTCCGTGAGAAACCGGACCGCCAAAAACTGACGGCGCCCTTCGTGACGATTTTGCCGGCCTTTTTAAACGGTGGCAACGGTCGCGATAACGGCTACAGCGAGATTTTATCACCGGCGCTGGGCCACTACCTCGCCTACGAAGGCAACTACCACCGCTGTTACGGGATCATCGGCAGCGGCAACCGTAACTTTAACCGCCAGTTCGCCCTGACGGCTAAGCAGTACGCCAAGCGGTTCGGTTTTCCCTACCTGACCGACTTTGAACTACGGGGCAGCGACAACGACATCACCCGGATCGGCCAACTGCTACTGGAACGGTCCCAGGCCTTTGAGGAGGAACAAGCATGACGGAAGAACGAACGGATCCACAATCCTATTTTTACTACAACAATCTAGTTAACATCCCGGAAAATGGCTCGATTGCCGTCCATTACGATCAGGACGCCTTAAAGGCCTACTTTAAAGACCACATCATTCCCCAAACGGTTCGCTTTCAAAGCCCCGCAAAACGGCGGGCGAAGCTGGTCGCTGACGACTACTTGGACGGGGCGGTTCTCGACCAGTACCCGGCGGAATTCATTGACCAATTAGAGGCCCGGGTGCGCGCCCACCACTTCCACTTTAAGAGCTTCATGGGGGCTTACAAGTTTTACGCCCAGTACGCGATGAAGACCAACGACGGTAAGCGATTCCTGGAAGACTATAACGACCGGGTGGTGGCCAACGCCCTCTACTTGGCCCGCGGCGACCAACAGTTAGCCAAGGACCTTACCGACGAGTTGATTAATCAGCGCTACCAGCCGGCGACGCCCACCTTTTTAAACGCCGGTAAGAAGCGGCGCGGCCAGATGGTGTCGTGCTTTTTGATTGACGTCCAGGACTCGATGCTATCGATTGGCCGGGCGCTCAATTCGGCTCTCCAGCTGTCCCGGATTGGTGGCGGCGTTGGCGTCAACTTGTCGAACTTGCGGGCGGCTGGTGACCCGATTAAGAAGATCGAAAACGCCTCGTCTGGGGTCCTGCCGGTGATGAAGTTGTTAGAGGACGCCTTTTCTTATTCCAACCAACTGGGGCAACGTAACGGCGCCGGGGTGGTTTATTTAAACGTCTTTCACCCTGACATCATGGCCTTTTTGGAGACCAAAAAGGAAAATGCCGACGAAAAGATCCGGGTCAAGACCCTCTCCTTGGGCCTGGTGGTGCCAGACAAGTACTACCAGTTGCTCAAGTCCAACGCCCCAATGTATTTATTTAGCCCCTACGACGTCGAGCGGGAACTCAAGACCCCCTTTTCCTACGTTGATTTGACCAAGGAGTACGACCGCCTGGTGGCCAACCCGCGGATCAAGAAGACGGCGATTTCAGCCCGCGAGCTGGAGCAAAAGATTTCCCGCCTCCAACAGGAATCGGGCTACCCCTACATCTTAAACATCGATCACGCCAATCGGGACAACCCGGTCGCCGGTAAGATCATCATGTCCAACCTCTGCAGCGAGATCCTCCAGCCCCAGGAACCGTCGACTTTGACGTCCGACCTGTCTTACGAAACGGTCGGCACCGATATTTCCTGCAACCTGGGCTCGACCAACATCGATAACATGCTGCAGGCCCCGGACTTTGGCCGTGCCGTTGAAGTGGCGGTGCGGGCGCTGACCAACGTCACTGACACCACCAACATTGAGGAGGTCCCTAGCATTGCTAAGGGCAACCGCCTCTACCACACGATCGGCCTGGGGGCGATGGGCCTCCACACCGCCCTGGCCCGCCGGCAGATTGAGTACGGCTCCCCGGAGGCACTCGAGTTTACCGAGGCCTACTTCTTAGCCCTGAATTACTACTCGCTTCTGGCCAGCCACCAGATTGCTAAGGAACGGGGCGAGACCTTCGCGGGTTTTAAAGACTCGCGTTACGCCGATGGTTCTTACTTTGACGACTACGTGACTAAGCCCTTCACCCTTAAGTTTGAAAAGAACCGGGCTGCTTTTTCAGGCGTTCACCTGCCGACGACGGCCGACTGGCAAGCCTTAAAAGAAGCGGTGCAAACGGATGGTTTGTACCACCGTAACCGGCTGGCGGTGGCGCCGAATGGCTCGATTTCTTACGTTAACGAAACTTCAGCCTCGCTGACGCCGATCACCCAACTGGTGGAACAGCGCCAGGAAAACAAGGTCGGTGCACTCTTTTATCCCGCCCCGTACCTTTCCAACGAGACTTTGCCTTATTACACGCCGGCTTACGACCTCGACCAGCGCAGGATCATTGACACCTACGCCGTGGCCCAAAAACACGTCGACCAGGGGATGAGCCTAACCCTGTTTATGCGCTCGACCTTGCCGACCGGCCTGTACGAGTGGAAAAAGCCTGACCAACCCAAGATGACGACGCGCGACCTAAACCGGCTGCGTAACTATGCCTGGACCAAGGGGATCAAGTCGCTGTACTACATTCGGACCTTTACCACCGACGACGAAATTCACACCGCCAACGAGTGTGAATCCTGCATGATTTAAGGAGGAAGCAATGGATTACTTGTACTACAAGGCAATTAACTGGGACGAACAAGAAGACCAGGTCGACCAAGCCACCTGGTTAAAGTTAACCAATAACTTCTGGTTGGACACCCGGGTGCCGATTACCGACGATCAACCTAGCTGGCACGCCCTGACGGCGCAGCAACAAGCCCAAGTGGGGCACGCCCTAGCCGGCCGGGCCCTCTTGAGCGCCTTCCAGTCTGAACTGGGGGCGCCGAGCCTACGGGCGGGACGGCGGACCCAACAAGAAGAGGCGGTCTTAAACTTGATCACCTTCATGGAGTCGGTCCACACCAAGGCGGTGACGACGATCTTCCGCCGCTTGACCGATGAAGAAACCACCGCTGCTTATTACGCTTGGGCTGACGGTCAGGCACCTCTTCAAGCGGCGCTGACCGACTTAACGAAGGGAATTGAAGGAGACGACCTAATGCGCCGCGGCCTCTTTTTGATCGCCGACACGGTCCTGTGTGCCGGTTTTGACTGGGCGGTCCTGACCCAGCCGGCCCTGGCCCAAACTAACCAAATGCTGAAAAATATTTTGACCGGGAACCTGATCTTTCGTGACTACCTGGCTTACAAATTCCGCCAGGGGATAGCTGAGCTGCCCTTTGCGAAACAAGAGGCCCTGGTAGCGCAACTAACGAAGGGTGCCCAATCGTTAATCAAGCTCGCCCACCAGCAAAACGAGGCCCTGTTAGAAGACGCCGGGGCGGCTAACGACTTGGTTGACTTCCAGTGGCGGATGCTCTTAGTGGCCCTTGGCCTGGGTGAACAACCAGCCGAAAGTGGCCCGGTAGCCCACCAAATCGATCAACTGGCAAATCAAGCTCAGGAAACGGTGGTGGTTGAAACGATCAAAGACGCCGACGCCACCGAGTTCATGAGCGATGACGATTACGATTTTTAGGAGGAGACAATGGCTTATACAAGCGTAAATTGGAACGTCGAAGAAGACGAATTTGACGAATACGTCTGGGACAAGGCAACCGCCCAGTTCTGGCTGGACACCCGGGTGCCGGTTTCAAACGACCGCGGCGATTGGCGAACCCTAACCGACAGTGAAAAGGGGGTCATCAACAAGGTCGTCGGGGGCTTGGCCTTGCTTGATACCCTGCAGTCAGAAGAGGGGGTCAACGTGATGCGAGAGGACGCCCGGACCCGCAAGGAAGTTGGCGTGATCAACGATTTCTTGATGATGGAATCGATCCACGCCAAGAGTTACGGGACGATCCTGAGCACTTTAAACGATCAAAAGACGATTGACGATACCTTTCACTGGATGAATAATGATCCGCGGATGCAATACAAGGTTCGGCGCATTAACGAGATTTACCAAAATGGCAATAACCTAGAAAAAAAGGTCGCTTCGGTCTTTTTGGAGGGGATCTTGTATTATTCCAACTTCTTCACCCCGCTGTGGTACCGGGGTAACAACAAGTTGGCCAACCTTTCAGAGGTCATCAAGTTGGTGATCAGAGACGAATCGGTCCACGGTACCTACCTGGGTTACAAGTTCCAACAGGCCTTTGCCGAACTGACCCCGGATGAGCAAACCCGCTTCCGGACCTGGATGGATGACCTCTTAGCTGACCTGTTGGAAAACGAGTTCGCCTTTACCGAGGTCGTTTACGCTCCCATTCAGATGGTCGAGGATGTCAAACAGTTCGTCCGCTACAACGCCAATAAGGCGATGAACAACATGGGCTTTGCCGCCATCTTTAACCACGCCGCCATTGAAGACATTAACCCGATCGTGATGAACGGGATCTCGACGGAGACGGCCAACCACGACTTCTTCTCCCAGGTTGGGGCCGGCTACTTGATGGGCAACGCCGAGGCGATGTCCGATGAGGATTATGATTTTTAGGAAGTGTGACCCAACCGATAAACCAAAAAGCACCCCACGGGGTGCTTTTTGGTTACTGGGGTTGAGAAATCCTTCCCAATCCCTAATTTGATTTTTGCCTATTCCACAGATAACGTGCTCCCAACCACAGGCCTAGTACCTAAGTCTGGCCGCAGAACATCGCTGACGCGCTTATCCTTAGTCATACAGCCTGTCGAGGAGGTTGGGTCGCACTTCTTATTTACTTAACCGGTAGTCTGCCTGATCGGTACCACCCGGTTCGTAGGCCCGCATCCCCATCGCCGCCCGGTAGAGGGCCCGTTCAAAGGACTGGACGGAAAATGAGGAGGTATTGGTAAACGGCAGGTCGTACTTCTTGGCAATCTCGGCGGCCGACCAGGAGGTGGCGTGCTTGCTGTAGGCGGCGATCATCACAATCAGGTCGACGCCCTTAAGTTGGCGTTCCATCAGGCGCTTTTTGGGAATAAAGCTATCCACAATCCGTGGCTTACCGTTGTAACGCTTGACGATCCGTTCAAAGAGGACGTGGTTTTGCCCGCGCCCCACGATGATGGCGACCTTTTTCCCCTTCAGGTCCAGGTCGTAAGTCGGCTTGGCCGCTGGTTTGGGCTTGGCAACTTGTTTTGGCGCCGGTTTTGCCTGCCGGATTTGACTGGCGATCGTTGGCTTGGCACTAGCTTCGACCGGGTAGTGCCAACGGATGTGGGGTTCAAAGGGGTTAACGTCGGCGGGTTGCCCCGTGTACCAGGCTAGTTCAACGATGGAGCCTTCGTTGATCTCCATCCGTTCGATACTAAGCGTTTCCACTTGGTAACTCGTCTGTTGGCCATTGATGACGAGGGGAGCGCCGCTAACGTTTTGGCGGACGACCAGTTGGCCTGGACCCAGCTTTTCGACCTTCCCGTACCCGAAGGTGGCAATGGTAGAAGCCGGCACGTCCTTAGCGTGCCCCACCACCTTCTTGATTAGTAGGGTGCCGTCGCGGTGGCCGGGTGTGGCGACCACTTCGTCACCGTGTTGAATGCCAAACTGGCGGACAAGCGGTTCGGTGATGTGTTCGATATCTTGGTGATCGGCGTCCATCAGCATGGCCCCATTCAGTTGCCGCCGTACGAGGTAGTGGTGGGCCTTTAAGCGTGGTCGCTTAGCCGCCTGGCGTTCCTCTTTGGCGACTGAAGCGGCAAACAGTTCCGCAAAGCTGGGTTCTGCCGGGGCGGACTTGGCGGCCGGTGAAGGAGTCGCTGGCGCCGTTGAGGCAGGCTTGGCTGGCGCTGGGCTTACCGGCGCCTCGTTAACTGCGGGGTTGTCCGTTTTAGCTGGGGTGGCTTCCTTAACTTCCGGCGCGTCTGTTGGCTCCGCCGTTGGTGCCTGCTCCTTGACCAAGTTGGTGATGGCGCCGTGCAGGCTGGCGGTCACCTTTTTGAGCCGCTTTAAATGGCTCTTAGCCAGGCCTAGTTCGCCGGCCAGGGCTTCCTGGTCTTCTTTGCTCAGGTCGTCAATTAGGGCGGTGAGCCGTTTTTCCACCGGAGCAAAGTCCACCGTGGCCAGGGGATCTTTGACCAGCTGGTTTAGGCAGCCGTCAAAATCCAGGATCAGGTTTTTGATGGTTTGGTGGGCGCTGAACTGTTCGCCACTGTATTTGACGGGTTCAAGGTCGTCTTGACCCGTGGGTTGGTTTAACGATGGGGCTGGGGTGGCCTCTGGTTCCGGCGTCACGGTAACTGGTTCCGGCGCCGCTTCTGGCTGGTCCTCCTCAACTGGGGTAACGTTAGCCTCCGGTGGCGTGGCGACCGTTTCTGTTGCCGGAGCACTAGCGTCTGCGGTAGTTTTCGTGGGTGTTTGTTCAATCAGGTTCGCCAGCGCGCGCAAGGCGGCTGGTCCGTTGGTTAGCTCAGGGGCTTGGCTCCCAAAGCTGTTCAGGACGGTTTGTAAGTCCTGGCGGTAATCGTACATTTTAAATCCTCCCGTGGTTTGATTAACCGGCGTATATCCCCAATGCACGGCTAATCAAACGAAAAATTAATCAATAGTTTCGTACCTTCTATCTTACCGGACTTTGGGGGTGATGAAAAGGGAAGTGCTCCCCAACCTAGTGAAAACAAAAAGGCTGGGAGCAGGTAACGGCTCTCAACCTTTTTGAATGTTACAGAGAAACGTGCTCCCCAACCGCAGGCCTAGTGGCTAAGTCTGGCCGGAGAACGACGCCAGGGCGTCAACCCCCGTCCTATCCTTAGCCCACGGCCTGCTTTACGGTTGGGTCGCACTTCTTTTTATAAATCCAACAACTGTTCAGGGGAAGTCAGCATGAAGTCGGCGTCGGCCAGCTTATCCTTATCGCCGGAGCCGTACAAAGCGGCGGCAAACTTGATCCCGGCGGCGTGGGCGGCTAGCAGGTCGTTAACCGTGTCACCGACGTAAACGGCTTCGCTTAAGTCGGTGTTACCCAGGCGCTTTAAGGCGACTTGGATCATGTCCGGGGCCGGCTTACCGTGTTTGACGTCATCAAAGGTGACCGCCGTCTTGAAGTTCTTGGCAAAGGCAAACTTAGCGGCGATGTGTTCTTGGTATTCGGCGCCTAACTTAGAAGTCGCCACGGCTAGGGACGTTCCCGGCCGGTTGGCTAACTTGGCCAGCGTGTCTTCTACGCCCGGGAAGATCGTCGTCCGGTCCTCGCGTTCGTAAGAGAGCTTGAACCAGTCGGCTAAAATTGCCTCGTGCTGGTCTTCCGGGATCTGGGAGATGACCAGGGCGTCCTTACCGGTGATCCCAAAGAGGTCGTGCTTCATGCGTTCGGCCTCTTCTGGCGAGTAGGTGTAACCGTACTTGGCCAAGACGTCAATCATGGCCGGCATGTACATTTCGTAGGTGTTGATCAGGGTGCCGTCAACGTCGAAGATGAAGTTTTTCATTGCTGTTCCCCCAAATGGTGTTTACTTGTTAAAGGTGTCCGCTTCGACCTGGCGAATGAAGTCGGCCAGGTGCTTGTAGTAGACATCCGGGTTGTCGATCATGTGGTGGTGACCACCGTTTGGCGTGGTGACCAGCTTGGAGTTTGGAATCAGGCTGGCCATCGTTTCAGCCGTTTGGAGTGGCATCGTTTCGTGTTCCCCAAAGGTTAACAGGGTTGGCACGGTGATCTTTGGTAATTGGTCGCGGAAGTGCCAGTCCTTGAGCTTACCGGTAATGACGAATTCGTTGTCCCCTTGGAAGGCGTTGTAAACGGCGGTGCCGCCCAAATCCTTAACGTGGTACAGGCGGGACGGTTGCTTACGGTCAACGAAGTTTTCGTTTAAGACCTGGACGTCTTGTTGGTAGCGGTCGTTGTCGTAGTCGTTGTTTTCTTCGCACTTCTTCATGAAGACGACTTCTTCGGCCGGCAGGACTTCTTCGCGGCATTGGTTAACGTGGGCAACGTATTCGTCGATTTCGTCAACCATGGAGGAGATGATGGCTCCCTTCAAGTGGTCGCCGTACTTAACCGCGTACTCTTGGACCAAGAGCCCACCCCAGCTTTGGCCGATCAAGTAGAAGTTGTCGATGCCTAGCTTTTGGCGGACTTCTTCGACTTCATCCAAGAAGTATTCGTAGGTCAAGTACTTGTCGGCGATCGCTGGGTTTTGGTAGTCCGGTTGGTCGGAGTACAGGGAGCCCAGTTGGTCGTACATGTGGACTTGGACGTTTAAGCCCTGCTTTTGCAGTTGGGCCGCCGTATCTTCCCAGTATTCGTGGTTACCACCGGGGCCACCGTGCAGGGCCAAGAGGTGGATGGTACCTTCCCCTTGGGTGTTGGTCCACAGGTGGTAGCCGTTATCAAGCGTCAAAATCGTAGTGCCTTGTTTCAAAATTTTCAACTCCCATTCTCTTTGCGTCATCAACTAACGGTTTCCATTGTACCGCAAACTTCAAATAGTTGAAAACGGTCGCTAGGCAAAGTCGGCCGGGAGCCGGAGCTCGACCGTGGCCGGGTCAATCGTGTAGGTGGCCTCTTCGTTGCCCCGCACCGTCATCAAGTAGTCGGTGGCAAAGAGGATTAACTCCAGCTGGTGGCCGTCCTCTAAGTGGTGGTAGACCGGCTGTAGGGGCAGGGTTAGGGTGACGGTTTGGTTTGGTTGGTAGTCGTCCGGTTTGGCGAGGCTGTGGCGGTTTTGCAGGTTAAGGTGGCCGTAGGAGATGACGTGGTAGTCGCTCGGCTCCTTTTCCAACTTGAACTCGCGCAGGTCATCGTACTTCCATTGGTAGCCCAGCGGAATGGCGTTTTTGCCCAACAGGACCGGGTTCTTGGTCAAGCGGCGGGCGATCCCGCGGTCAACTAGGTACGCCGATAAGAGGCCGTGGTCGAGGTTGGTGGCCACGTCAACGGTCAGCTGCGGGGTACCGCGTAAAACCAGGTCGCCGGCCATTACCTCGGTGGCAAAGTGGGCCGAAAACTGGCCGTCGTCGTTTAACAGGGCGGTTTGCCACTTGGCGGGGTGGACGCACCAGTCTTGGTAGGTGGCGTCTGCTTGGTGGTCGTTGAAGGTGATGGGGCTGGCTGAAGTAGCAGCGCCCTTCACCAGTTGGTGGTCGGCCACGTGGTAGGTAAAGTTCATCCGGCCGTCCCATGCCTGAGCGACTTGCCAGTTGTCTTCCTGGCGGTTGTCTTCGAAGAGCACCCGCGGTAAGACTTGATCGGCGTCGTTTTTGACGCCCCACAGCTTATCGGCCAGCCACAGGTTAACCATTTCGCTAAAGTCCAGGGAGGCAAAGGCATTGATGTAGATGTGTTGACCCTGGTGAAGGATCAGGTGGGCCGGGTGGTCGGCCGCCTTTAAGTAGTCGTCTAAGGCCTTAACGTGAACCGGCTTGACGTTGGTGTCGTTTAGGCCGTGGACCATCATCACGGCCGCCTTAATGCCGGAGAAGTGGGGGTGGTAATTGCGCTGGGCCCAAAAGTCGTTGTAGTTACCACTCTCCCGGTCTTGGGCGGCGGTCATTTTCTGGAGGTACTTTTGGTTGGTGCTTTCGATGTGTTGGTAGTCGGCGGCGGACTTGGTGCGGCTGAAGGTTTCGGCCGCTAAGACGTCGGCGTCTTCGCCCTGGAAGCCGCCCGGGGCCACCACTAGGCCGCCCTCGCGGTAGTAGTCGTACCAAGAGGAAATGGCGGCTTCTGAAATGATCGCGTCGAGCCCCGCGACCCCGGTGGTGGCGACCGCCGTCGCCAAGGTTCCCAGGTAGGAACGCCCGGTCATCGCCACGTGTCCGTTGGACCAGTCGGCGACCACGCTCTGGTTGCTGGTTCGGTCGCTAAAGGCCACCCGGTCGCCGTGGAGCCACTCAACGACCGCCTTCATCGCCTCGGTTTGTTCCGGCGAGCCACAGGTCTGCAGGCCGTCGGAGTCCTTGGTCCCGATTCCGGCCGAATAAACGACGGCGTAGCCACGGGTGGCCAGGTAGTCGTTTAAGGTGTATGACGGGGTGGCCGCAAAGCTTTCGCTCGCCGGCCCGACTCCCTGGATGTCACGGTGCTGGGCGGGAGTCGGGAAGGTTGCTTCGGACGGGCTGTCGGCGTCAGGATCCTTGTGGGTGAGGGGCACGTTAACGTCGTGGGTGATCTTTTCGCCCCACTCGTCGTTGGTGCCCTGGTTGTACGGGCTCGCGGTAAAGAGAACCGGGACCTTGAGCCCCTGGTTAGAATCGGCCGGGCGGATTACCTCGGCCTTAACCAGGTCGGCTTCCCCATCGAAGTCGGTGTCGAGGTCGGTTTGGACGTAAACGACCTCGTGGATGAAGCGGTGGGGGTTAAAGGAGGCGACTGGTTTACCGTTGAAAAAGATCGGTTTTTGGCTGGCCGGCAGGTGGTAGGTCCAGGTGAGCATCCCCTGGCTGGTCAGCTTGTCGAGCAGGCTAATTCCGTTTTTGGTCCGGGTCAACAAGAGCAGGTAAAACGAATCGATCACCGCTGCTTGGTCCCATTCCTCGTGGTAGTGGTGGGGAAGGTTGCTGCGCTTGATCCCCAGCAGGGGGTATTCGAGCGGGAAGTCGACGGCGACTTCGAAGTCGAGTAGCTGGAGGGCCAGCAGGTAGAATACGGCGTCGGTTGGTTGCTCGTCTTCTTTAAACCAGTCGTAGGCGTTGGTGGTTGGCGTGGCCAGGAGGCTCTTTAACCAGGCGGCCCGGCCGGCGTCACTGGTGGTTTCCAGGTGGGTTCGCAAAAGGAGGGCCAACAGGAGCTGGCTGGCCGAGAGGTTTTCGTCGCCGTCCATTAGCAGGTGGAGGGCCTTTAATTCGTGACGGCGGGTGGCGTCGTCGGTTTGAATCAGTGAGAATTGGTTGACTTTCACAATGAACACCCTTTCAAAATTGGCAATTTGTATCATTATAACGCAATCAGCGACGGGCGTGGTCAGTTAGCCGTGCAACCAGCCGGAAGGGCAGAAAGTGAGACAGGACAAATGTTTGAATTTGCGCAAATTCCCGTCTCAAGCGGGGTATCGTACGGTTAACCAGTTGGCTTTGCGCAAATATTTAGATTTGTCCTGTCCCGGCAGTGGGGGTGCATGGGAATAAAAAGGGACCGGAGAACAAATGCTCTCCAGTCCCTGGATATGTTTTTTACGGATATTCAGATATCGTGCTCCCCAACCGCAGGCCTAGTGGCTAAGTACGGGCGAAGAACGGTGCTAAGGCACCAACCTTCCCCCTAGCTTAGTCCACGGCCTGCTTGCCGGTTGGGGAGCACTTAATTTTAATTATGCGCCAACTTGCTGTGGCGGTAACCGTAGCTAAAGTAGAGGATGATCCCGATCACAAACCAGATGCCGGCGCCAATGAAGGTTTCAACCGACAAGAGGGCGATCATGACCAAGCAGGCGATCCCAGACAGAATTGGTAAGACTGGGAACCACGGCACTTGGAAGCCCCCCTTGTTCCCGATGTCCTTGCGCTTGCGCAGCGGGATGATCCCAAAGGAAACGAAGGTGAAGGCCAGCAGGGTCCCAATGTTAACCAAGCTAGTCAGCTGGTCTAAAGAAGCCAGTCCCCCCATGGCGGCGATGATGACGGCCACGATCCAAAGGGCGGCTTGTGGCGTGGAACTGTGTTCATCGAGCTTGCTCAAGAACTTTGGTAAGAGCCCGTCACGCCCAATGGAGTAAACCAGTCGTGAGGAGGAATAGGTCATCGTCACCATCATGGTGAACATCCCGACTAGGGCCCCAATTGATAAGAGGTCGGCGATCCAACCCTGGTTAACGGCCTTTAAGGCAAAGGCGACCGGGTTGGCAACGTCTAACTTGGTGTACGGAACCATCCCGGTCAAGACCACGGAGACCCCCATGTAAAGGATCGTGGCGATCACCAAGGTGCCGATGATCCCCAGTGGCATGTTCTTCTTAGGGTTCTTAACTTCGGCGGCCGAGGAAGAAACGGCGTCAAAGCCCAAGAAGGCGAAGAAGACGGTCGTCGCCCCGTGCATCACCCCACCCATCTTAAATGGTAAGAAGGGGTGGTAGTTGGCCGGCTTGATGAAGAACAACCCGACCCCGATGAAGACCAGGATAATCAAGATCTTGATGATGACGGCGACGTTGTTGATCCGCATCGAAGACTGCATCCCTCGCGATAAGATCAGGGTGACGATCAAGACGATGGCCACGGCGACGATGTTGATGTAGGTACCGTGGGCCGGGTCAAAGGGCCCAGAAAGGGCGGTCGGGATGTTAATCCCAAACGAGGCGAGTAGGGAATTAAAGTAGGCCGCCCACCCGGTTGATACCGAGGCGACCGCCAACATGTATTCCAAAATTAGGGCCCAGCCCAAAATCCAACCGATGAACTCCCCAAACACAACGTTACCGTAAGAGTAGGCACTCCCGGCAACCGGAAGGGCCGAGGAGAATTCGGCGTAACACATGGCGGCCAACGCACAGACGATGGCCGCCATTAAAAAGGACAGGGTCACCCCCGGCCCGGCATCATTGGCTGCTACCGTGCCGGGAAGGATAAAGATCCCGGTCCCGATCACTGCCCCGATCCCGAGGGTCATCAGGTCGAAGGCAGTCAGTGACTTCACGAACTTTTGGTCGGCCCCCAAATAGGTTTGAAGGCTCTCCTTTCGCATTATCTTCAGACTCATAATCGCTAACCACCTTTGCTATAATTTATGATAAAGTCTACTTAAACATGATAGAGAACATATTATTAAAAGTCAATTAAATTTTAATGAGGTGAGTTTTGTGGCAATTGAAGTAACCGCCGGCGCCGTCGTTTATCGGCACGGTCAAGCAGGAATCGAGTACTTACTCTTACAAAGCATGAATAAGGGCAACTTCTGGGGCTTTCCCAAGGGACACGTGGAAGCGGGCGAAAGCCTAGTCGAAACGGCGACCCGCGAAATTAAGGAAGAAATCAGCCTCCAAGTCGCCGTCGACACCAGCTTTTCTGTTTACACCGAATACGACTTGCCCAACGGTAACCGCAAGCAGATGACCCTGTACTTAGCCGACTTTGACCAGGCGGCCGGCCTCCACTTGCAAGCCGAAGAAATCAAAAACGCCGGCTGGTTTGATTACCAAACGGCGCGGCAAAAGCTGACCTACGATAACTTAAAGGATCTGCTTGACCAGGTCAACGCCCACCTGGAGGAAGCATAATGGCGGGAACAACTAAGCCCGTCTTTGTGATCACCGGGGCGGCCGGGAGCGGCAAGACAACCGTGGCCAAGTACCTAAAGGAGACTTACCAAATGGCTAAGGTGATCACCCACACCACCCGTGCCCCGCGGCCGGGTGAAGTTGATGGAGTCGATTACTACTTTGAAAGCCCCACGTCAATTAAGGACCGCCACTTGCTGGAACGGGTCGAGTACGATGGCCACCTCTACGGCTCTTCTTACGAGGGCCTAGAGGCCGGCTGGGCCAAGCACCCGGCCGACGTGATCGTCTTGGATACCGCCGGCGCTTTGACCTACCACCAGGCGCTGGGGGACCAAGCGGTGGTGATCTTTTTGACCGTTAGCCATCCGCAAACCCTAGCCAAGCGAATTAAGGAGCGGGGCGATCAGTTGGACGCCGTGAAGTCACGCCTGACGTCTAACGAGTACCGCCGCGATCAATCGCTACCGGACTACTTGAAGGGGATTGCCCACGTGATCGTCAATGACGACTGGGCCCAGACCACGCAAAGCCTGGACGCATTAGTCGCCCAGGTCGCCCCCGGGGTGGTACAATCAAGCTAGTTTCAAAAACGTAATTATTACTAAAAAAGGTGGGATAACCGTGGATAAACTCATTACCCAAGCCGAAACGATCATTAAAAATCACCAGTTGCGTTTAACCAAGCAACGCCGCTCCCTGATTGATTTACTGGTTCACCAGCCGGACCACTACTTAGATATCACGATGGTGGACCGCTTGATGCGGGACATGTACCCCGGGATCTCCCACAACACGATCTACCGCAACCTCGAGGAATTTGAGGAGATTGGCCTGGTGGAAATCACCCAGCGGAGCAACTGCAAGGCGGTGAAGTTTTCTTGTGAGGACGGGGCCCACCAGCACCACCACCACTTTATTTGCCAAAAGTGCGGCCGGGTCCAAGAGATTCAGATGCCTAAGTGGCCGACCAATTTTTACGAACAACAGTTGCCGGGGGTCCAAATCACCGGCCACTCCTTTGAACTCTACGGTCTTTGCGCCCAGTGCGCTAAGGAAGCTGGGTCAAAATAAATTCACGGGAATATAAGAATCTTTTAAACGTTACGAATCGCCGGCTAGTGTATAATTTGTAATGCTAAAAAGGGGGATGAGAACGAAATGCCATTAAACACACCACCATTTATTACACCGTTTGCCCTGGTGTCGGTGGTCCTCGCCTTGGGGGCGACCAACGTGGTGGTCAACAAGACGACCAACACCAATAACGGAGCGGCGGTAGTTTCTTCGAGTTCCCGCTCGACGTCAACGAACTCCGGGCCAGCCAATAGCGCAAGCAAGCCGAGCGATGACGGCAGTGATAAGGATAGTAGTCAAACGCCGGGGAACACGACCGATTCTTCGTCGGCTAACAAGACCAACACGGCTAACAACACGACCACCAATAATAACGACACGACGGATGATGACGGCAAGGCCACCACCAGCTCGTCCACTAAGAGCACGGGAACCACCAACACCACCAATTCTTCGTCGTCAACCAACAACACCACGAACAATAACACCACGACGGGGACGACCACCAATAACACGGCGGGAACCACCACGACAACCACTAACTAAAGGAGGGGCGCCATGTTTTCATTACTGGACATGATCAACGGGTCGCTGGGTTACTTTAACCTCAGCGTCAAGATTAAAAACCGGATTTACGTGGGCCTGGCCTTTTTTGGTGACCTGTACCTGATCTACGTCACCTTCATGCTCCTAAAGAATCAGTCCTGGTTGCGGGGCTTTTTGTACTTCTTGGCCGTGGTGGGGGTAACTTACTACCTCTATTTGAACGCTGTTTATTATTTTCTGGGAAAAACCTCGCGTTTTGACTTCCTGTCGCCTTGGCTATCTAAGTTGACCGGGACGACGCGTGAGACCCCCGAAGAAAAGGAGCGCCAGCGGCTCGAAAAACTGGCCGCCCTGCAAAAGCAAGCAATGGGGGCGTCCAATGGTTTATTCACCGGTGAAGACGTGATCCAAGCCGAGGTCGAAATCGATTCCCGCGAGCAAGAAAACCTCCGCAAGGTGGTCGACCACCTAGTCGCAGAAGGGGTCCTGCTCGCCGACTACAACGGCTTGGACGCCGACGGGATTATCGCCCAGTACCAGGAAACTGGCCAGCCGGTTGACGCCTTAAACGTTGGCCAGCAGCCACCTTACTTTGAACTGGTTCACGATCCTTTGGGCCATCGCCTGGAAATTTACATGGGGCTAAACCAGATGGAAAAACGGCCGGTCGGCCACATCAAGCGGGTCGGCTTGACCGACGTCCATACCGCCCACGACCAGTTTGCCCTCTACTTGGCCAGCCTCTACGTCACCGGGGGGCCACACAAGATCCCAGGCCGGCGCGGTTCAACAATCCTGACCGACGGCGACTTTGGCTTAGTTGCCCAGGTTGCCTACCGGGATCGCCAGGGGCAAACTGATAGTTCAACCACGACGGGCGCATCAACCCAGCCGCTGGGGGCCCGGGAACGGGCCCGGCGCCGCCATTAACCAATCAAAAAAAGCACCCCGCGGGGTGCTTTTTTGATTGGTTAGCTAAGTCTGGCCGGAGAACGATGCGTACCGCATCAACCCCCGTCTTATCCTTAGCCCACGGCCTGCTTTAATGGCTGGTCCGCTAAAATTTCACCACGTACTGCAGTTGGTAGTGTTGCGGCTTACCCGGGCGCAGAACCGTGTCGCCAAAGGCCGGGTTGTTAATGGCGTCGGGGAGGGTTTGACCTTCCAAGGCCATGGCCAGCCACGGTTGAGCGGGGTGGTCGAGGTCCTTGACGTCATTGTCCAAGCCGTTGGCCGTGTACATGATCATGGCGTTACGGTCGGAGTAGATCTTAACTTCACGCCCGGTAGCCGGGTCGTTCATGATGGCGACCGGCATGTGGTCCAGGGTGTTGCTTGGTTCCACCACGAAGTAGTCGTCAAAGCCGCTCTCTGCGGTTTGGGCCTTCATTTGGGCCAAGGCGTCGCCCATCCGGGTAGCGGTGGCAAAGTCGTACGGGGTGCCCTCGTTAACCAGCTTTTCGCCGGTCGGGATCTTACCTTCGTCCACGGCCAGGTGGTGCTTGGAGTTTAAGGTCAGCTTGACGTTTTCGATCGTGTCGTCGTCGCTGATGTTCCAGTAGGTGTGGTTGGTCGGGTTAAACAGGGTTGGTTGGTCGCTAGAAGCGAAGAAGTCGATCGTCAAACTGTTGTCCTTGTGGAGGGTGTAGACGATCCGGGCGTTTTCGGTCCCCGGGAAGGTGTCCATTTCCTCGGTGAAGGTCTTGGTGAAGATCACTTGAAGTTGGTCGTCGACTTGGTCGGTCGCGGCGTCCCAAATTTGGTCCTTAAACCCGTGGGAACCCCCGTGGATGTTGTTGTTCCCCTCGTTTTGTTCAACTTGGTACTCTTTGCCATCGATAAAGAAGTGGCCGTCGCCGATTCGGTTAGCCACCCGGCCAATTGACTTGTTTAAGCACAGGCCGTTGTCCATGAAGCCGGCCACCGTGTCGGAGGACAGCACCAAGTTCTTGTGGCCGCCGTCCTTCGTTGGAACGGCGTAGGCCTGCAGCAAAGCGGCCAGGTTCAAGACGCTAACTTGAACGCCGTTATCGTTTTCCATCGTGTACTTAATGACGTCTTGGCCCTGCCAAGTACCAAAGGTTGAAGTCGTAATTTGCATATCAAAAACATCTCCTTGATGAATTAGTAAGCGCTTTCCGTATTCCCTATTGTAGCATAGCTAAGGGCGCCTGCGGCTGTTTTTCGTAAAACTTTACTAAAACTAACTTTGGAATAATTTGCTACATTTGTCTTATAATGAAACAAAAATCCTAAAATTAGCCTGTTAGAGATCGGTGTCCCACTCTATAATGTGGGGCGTTAGTTTGGAATGGAGGACAGGGAAATGAAAGCCAACCGAACCGTGCGGGACTTTGAAGTCGCCTTGATGAACCTACTGCTGACCACCTCGTTTGAAAGGATCACCGTCGATCAGATTTGCGACGAGGCCCTCTTGCACCGGAGCAGCTTTTACCGCTACTTTCACGATAAGTACGATTTACTCGAGCAAGCCTTAGGGGCCTGGGTGGAGCGGATTGTTGACCAAACCGCCACCGAAGACGACCTGATCGAAGCCTTAGTCAGCCAAATCGAAGCCAACCGGGCTATGTTTTCCAACCTGGCCAACGGGGGGATGCGGAGTTCCTTTTCGGCCGAGTTGGTCCGGATGATTGCCGAGATCTTACTGGCCCGGCGCCAGACGCCGAGCCAAAATACGATCGTGGTCGCCCTCAAGAAGGCGAACAACCCGGAAATGCTGGCTTACGTCTTGAGTGGGGCAATCATGGGCACCTTTTACTGGTGGCAAGAAAACAACTACCACGTCCCGAAAGCAGAGGTGGTTACCTTCATCAAGCGGTCGGTGCACGCACGCCCTGGTCCAATAGTTTCAAACTCAAAATCAATTGAGAGAGAGGAAAAGATCAATGTGGGAAATGATCAAGGCCGAATTTCGGCATATTCGACGTAATCGCCTCCTGTTGTTATCATTTATCGTGATTTGTTTTATTCCCTTCTTGTACAGCATTTTCTTCTTGAAGTCGGTCTGGGACCCGTACGGGAGCACCCAAAACTTACCGGTCGCCGTGGTTAACGAGGATCGCGCCGTTAAGTACCAGAGGCAAACCCTAAAGGTCGGCGCCCAGCTGGTTCAGGAATTAAGGAAGAATAAGCAGCTCAAGTGGGAGATTGTGTCTAAGCAAACGGCTAAGGAGGGGCTAGCCCACCGTAAGTACTACACGGTGGTGACGATTCCAAAGGACTTCTCTAAAAACGCCGCCACCGTCTTGGATCAGAACCCTAAGAAAATGGAGCTGAAGTACGAAACTAACGGCTCCTTGAACTACATCGGCCAAGTCATTAGCGAAATGGCGATGACCAAGCTCAACCAAAAGATTCGCGCCCAGGTGACCCAGGCCTACGCCACCACGATGATTAAGTTAGTCAAGCAGGTGGGCACCGGCTTTAACCAGGCCGCCAGCGGGGCTAAGCAGATTAGCACCGGGATGGTGACCTTAAATTCGGGGACCAACCAGTTTGTCGCCGGGGTTTCGACGGTTAACAACGGGGTCCAAACCCTGCAAGCGGCCGTGACGCCCCTAGCTAGCGGCGCCAGTCAATTGGCTTCGGGAAGTACGACCTTAGCCAGCGGGGTTAACCAATACACCAGCGGGGTGGGCCTGTTAGCGGCCGGTTTAACCAAGTTGAGCGCCAATTCGGCGGCCTTAAACGCGGGGACGGCCACCCTGGCCAGCGGGGTCAACCAGTACACCAGCGGGGTGGACCAACTCGGCAGTGGCCTGACGACCTTAAAGAAAAACTCGGCCAGACTGCGCAGAGGGGCGGACAGCCTGAACCAGGGGGCTAGTCAGTTAAGCAACGGGGCGAGCCGGTTAAACGCCACCGTTAACAGCTCGCTGGGCAGCCTGGACTTCACCGGGATCATGTCCGCCATGAACCAGGCCAGCCAAATGAAGAGCAGCCTGGCCAGCCTCCAGTCCGGCTTGACCCAAGCCCAGAACGCCCTTTCCGCGGTCAGCACCGAAGCGAACCAGTTAAAAACGGCGTCGAGTGCCTTAAGTGGGGTCAGCTCGGCGGCTAGCTCCCTGAGCGGGGTGGCCCAAAGGGACAACGAGATCGCCCAGTCGGCTCGCGACCTGGCCAAGTCGACCACCGACGCCAACACTAAGGCCCAGCTAGATGCGATTGCCCAAAAGGCCCAGCTCAACGTGACGACCATCCAGGACTTGGGCTTGGAGACGGCTTTAAGTCAGGTCAACAGCTTGAGCACCAGCCTGAGCGACCTGCAAAGCCAGCTTAACAACCTGGCTAACTTACAGACGACCTTGAGCGGCGGCCAAACAACTTTGAAGCAGGCCAACCAACTGTTGACGACCCTGCAGGGCTACCAAGGGGCGTTGTCTACCATGCCAAGCCAACTGGCGGCCCTCAAGCAGGCGACTAACAGCTTGGCCAGCGGGGCGGCAAGCCTGCAAAGCGGGATGAGCACGGCCCAAGCCGGGATTAACCAATACACGGCCGGGGTGGACACGGCCGCTAGCGGTGCTAGTCAATTGAGTGCCAACTCAGCTAGTCTGACCAGCGGGGCCAACCAACTCCAAAGCGGGGTTAGCCAGTACACGGCTGGGGTTAACCAAGCTAACGACGGGACTGGTCAGTTAACCGCTAATTCGGCGGCCCTGGTTAGTGGGGCCAACCAATTAGCCACCGCCCTGATTCAACTTAACGCCAAAGTACCAAGCTTGGTCAGTGGGGTGAGCGCCCTGGCTAGCGGCACCCAGAAGTTGGTCGATAATTCGCCAGCCTTGGTGGCCGGAACGGCGAAGTTAAACGCCGGGGCCGGTGAGCTAGCTGATAAGTTGATTAGTGGCGCCGAAAAGGTTAATGCGGTGCAACCAAGCAAGAAGACCGCCAAGATGTTTGCGGCCCCGACCACCGTTAAGCACACCAATTACAGCTACGTACCAAACTACGGCCACGCCCTAGCGCCGTACGTCTTGTCGGTGGCTCTATACGTGGGGGCCTTGATCTTTAACTTCGTTTACCCGATTCGCCGGGTCGCCTTGTTTGGCCGTAAAGCCAGCGCCTGGTGGGCCAGCAAGTTAGCCGTCGGGATGACCAGCATCACCGTGATGGCCCTGGCGGAAGGCGGTATTATGATGCTGTTGGGCCTCCAAGTCCTACACGTGCCGTCCTTTTTCTGGACCCTGATCCTGTTTGGCTGGGCCTCGATGGCTGTGGTCATGTTCTTATCGATGACCTTCGATAACCCGGGCCGGTTCGTGGCGATGGTCCTCTTGATGCTCCAACTCGGGGGCGCGGGGGGGACCTTCCCGATGCAGGTGACGATGAAGTTTTATAACGTCATCCACTGGTACCTGCCGATGACCTACTCGATCCTGGGACTGCGCAACGGGATTAGCGGCGGCCTGGGAGCACATTACGTGGCCTTTTGCAACAGCGTCTTACTTGCGATCACGATCGTTTTTGTAATATTATTGCTCGTTTCGATGATCTACCTACAACGCCATCACTACGCCGGCAAGTCCGAGCTTGACAATAATCAAGAGCTCCTCGGCCCGGAAGCAGACGATGACGGAATGCACCTCAAGGACCGTTAGCAAATCGTCTGATAATTAGATAATAAATATTAATAAGCGTCGGGACACTCCCGGCGCTTATTATTTTGTGTGAAATTTTAACGTTACCAAATTGTTATCTTGACGTAAAAAATAAAGGCGTTTATACTAATTTAGTTTTAATAACCATAAATTGATAAACGTTACCATTTTAAATTTAATTTATACAAATTTAGCACACGTTAATATTATTAACGGAGGGAGAAGTTAATGATACAACGACACATTGTTGGAGCGGGACTAGCGATCCTGAGTGGCGTCATTGCGCTGGCGGTGGCCTTGATGTGGCTGGCGGGAACCTACTCGGTGACTCTAATGACCGCGATGGCGATTTTAATCATGTTAGGCATTCTGGTTGGCGCGGTAATCCCGAACATTCTAATCACCTGGTTAGCGATTGGAACGACCACGATCGGCGCCACCATTCTCTTGTTGGGTTACGTGGTGATGGACAACTGGCTCAAGCTGCTGTTGCTGGCGACCTTCCCGATCATGGCCTCGGCGGTCGCCCTGGCCCGGTTTATCCTCGGTAACTGGGGCTGGTTGGACCGCAACCGTGCCGACATCGATTCCTGGGCGGCCCACTACGATAAGATGATCAAACTCCAGACCGAATATAACGCAAGCAAGTACTACCAAAAGGTGGCCCGCTTCATTACTAAGGAAGTCACGGCCGACTTACGCGTCGACGTATTGGCGATCCGCTGGGCCCACAGCAGCCAGTTGCGTCAGTTTAACGAGGACGACTACCTGGCTAACCTGCGCCAAATTGCCAAGGTTTTAAAGGATGAACGTTTCCCCTCCGAGCAACTCTACTACGTTGGGGGCGCCACCTTTTTAATCATCTCCTTGGACGTGTCACCAACAACCTACGAGTTTAAAAACCGCGCCATGATGCGCGACCTGCGGCAACTGACCCTGGACGGGACCACCCCGCAGTTTCAGCAGGGCCACCTCCAAGTCGACCGGCGAAACGTCTTGGGCTACCCCAACTTGGACCGGGTGATGCGCCACGTTGAGCGGGAAATGGAGACCGACCTGGTGGTTGAATACATGAAACAGGAGGTCGTTAACTAATGGTGGCATGGTTTTTCTGGTTGGCAACGGTGATCACCGTTGCCTTTTTAGCAATGGCAATTGTCCTCTTTATCTGCCAGTGGGTGATCTACTTCCGGGTTGAAAAAACGATGTTAGAGCGGCGCCAGTTATCCAGGACCATTAACAAGCAAGGGGGGGCGAAGCGATGATTAGCGAAACCCTTTTGATCGTCAGCATGGTGTCGATTTGGATGTCGTTACTAATGTCGACGCTGACCTTAACCGGGGCGACCCACTTTTGGCTTCGGCACGCGACCAAGCTGGTGACGACCGAGCCGCTCCCCGCTTACCCCAAGATCACGATCGTGGTACCGGCCCACAACGAGGAGCTGGTGATCGCCAAGACGACCCGGGCGATTTTAGATATGAACTACCCGGCTAGCAAGGTCGAACTGATCTTGATTGCTGACAACTGCACCGACCACACCGCTGACGTAATGCGGGCAATCCTAAATAGCCGCGCCTACCGCTTTCGTAACGCCCGGGTGATGGAACGCCGCGGCGGCGGGGGAAAGGCCGGCGCTTTAAACGACGCCTTGAAGATGGCGACGGGCGATTACATCGGCGTGTACGACGCCGACGCAATGCCGGAGGAAAACGCCCTCTACTTCCTGGTCAAAGAGACCCTAAAGGATCCGGACCAGCGCGTGGCCGTCTTTGGCCGCAACAAGACCCGTAACGCCAAGCAAAACTTCTTGACCAAGTGCATCAACCAAGAGATCGTCGTTACCCAGCGGATCCAGCACTGCGCGATTTGGCACATGTTTAAGATCGGCCGGATCCCGGGGACCAACTTCATCATTAGAAGGGACTTTGTCGAATCGATCGGCGGCTGGCGTGATGGGGCGTTGACCGAAGATACCGACATTTCCTTTACGATTATGCAAAGCGGCAAGTTGATTGCCTTAGCCTATAATTCCGAGGCCTTTCAACAAGAACCCGAAACGTTGCACGACTACTACTTCCAACGCCTGCGCTGGGCCAAGGGAAATTACCAAGTGGTCGTCCACAATTTCAGGCACCTCTTTGATCACTCCAACTGGCGGGTCAAATTGGAGACCTTCTATTACTCCTGCACCTTCTTTTGGTTTAACGCCGCCATCATTTTGTCGGACGCCATTTTCTTGGCCAACGTGGTGGCGCTAGGGGTGCACCTCTTTAACCCCAGCGTTTCCTTGCCCTTTACCTTTGGGGAGGGAAACATCCTGATCGCCCAGCTGCTCTTGTTCAACTGGTTGTTGATGATTATCTTGTACGCCCTGCAAATTTCGATTGCCATGGCGGACCCAGATTGGCCAGGCGACGACCAGCCAGGTTTGGATGGCGCTGGCGGCTTACTTTACCTACAGCCAGCTGTTTATCATCATCTCCGTGCACGCGGTTTGCTCGGTGATCGCCGATGGCCTCTTCCACCGTAACGGGAACGTCTGGGTCAAAACGCGGCGGTTCAGTGATTAGCATTTAGATTGAAAGAGAAAACCATGAAAGAGAAGAATAAACGCCGCTGGTGGATGTGGGTGGTGGTGGCCCTGGTCTTTGTCGTGTACGCCGCGACCATGCTGGTGGTGCGGTTAAACAACCCGATTCACCTACAAAAGACGGTTTACCAGCAGTGGAAACAAGATTATCTGGTTACTAGGGGGCAAGCGACCTTCGTTAACGCCGGTACCACCAAGCACCCGGCCGGATTGTCAGAGGCCCAGGGTTACGGGATGATGATCACTGCCGTGGCCGGTCAGCGGGGCTGGGCTAGTCAAAAAGAATTTGACCGCCTGCTTAACTACTACTTAAGCGAACGCGACGTTGTTGATAACAAGCAAACCGCCCTGATGAAGTGGCGCCAGTACCAAAAGGACGGTCAATGGGTCAGCGACGCCAATTCGGCCACCGATGGCGACTTGTACATCGCCGACAGCCTGGCGCTAGCCGCTAAGACTTGGCCAAAGCGGGCCGCTTACTACCACCGCTTGGAAAAGGCGCTCGCCAACGACATCTTGGCATACGAATACAACCCGGCCACCAAGGTTTTGATGACCGGGGACTGGGTGGACGCCAAGTCGCGCTATTACAAGTTGATGCGGACCTCCGACGTGATGCCGACCGTCTTCGACCAGCTGGCTAAAGACACCGGCAATCAGCAGTGGGCAAGCGTCAAAAACCAGATGTTAGACCGGCTAGTGGACCTGTCTAACCAGCACAAAACGGGGCTGGTGCCCGACTTTGCTTGGGTAACGGCAAAGAGTGCCAAACCGGTCGGCGCCAATACGATCGCCTCTAAATACGACGGCGACTACTGGTTTAACGCCTGCCGGGTACCGTACCTGCTGGCCACCAGCAAGGACCCGCGGGCCAAGAAGGTCTTAAACAAGATGATGAAGTTCTTCGCCAAGCAATACGAAGTCTTCTCTGGCTACACCCTCAAGGGTAAGCCGATCTTAAAGCGCAAGAACGCCGGCTTTAGCGCCCCGATCTTTTACGCCGTCAACCACAACCGTAACCAGGGGTACGACAACCTGTTTAACAGCGAAAAGAGCATTTACGCCCAACGATTGAACCAAAATGACTACTACGGGGCGACCTTAACGACCCTGGTGGCCGTGGAAGGATGGAAATAATGACCAAGAAAATCATGACCGTTTTTGGCACCCGCCCGGAGGCCATCAAGATGGCGCCGGTCGTCAAGGCCCTGGCGGCGGATCCGGACCTCGAACCGATTACGGTGGTCACCGGCCAGCACCGGGAAATGTTGCAACAGGTCTTAGACATCTTTAACCTGACGCCGGATTTTGACCTGAAAGTCATGGAAAAGCGCCAGAGCCTCACTTCAATTACGACGAAGATTCTGGCGGGCTTGGGACCGATTATTGAAAGCGTGCACCCTGACATGGTGCTGGTTCACGGCGACACGACGACCACGATGGCCGCCGCGATGGCTAGCTTTTACCACCGGGTGCCGGTGGGCCACGTCGAAGCCGGGTTGCGGACCTGGGATAAGTACTCGCCCTACCCCGAGGAGATGAATCGCCAGGTCACTGATGACCTCGCCGACCTTTACTTCGCCCCGACCAACCTGGCTGCCGCAAACCTAAAGCGAGAAAACCACCCGCTCGACCGGATTGTGATCACCGGCAACACGGCGATCGACGCCCTGCAGTACACGGTCAACCCGGATTACCACCACGACTTATTACAGCAGCTCAACCCGGCCCACCGGACGATCCTGTTGACGATGCACCGGCGGGAAAACCAGGGGGAGAAGATGGAAGAAGCGCTAACGGCGATCCGCCAAGTCGTCGAGGAGCGTGGTGACGTCGACCTGGTTTACCCGGTTCACTTGAGCCCCGCGGTTCAAGAAGTCGCCCACCGCGTCTTTGACGGGGTGAACAACGTTTATCTAATCGACCCGCTCGACGTGGTTGACTTTCACAACCTCGCCGCCCGCTCCTACTTGATCATGACCGACTCCGGCGGGATCCAAGAAGAGGCGCCGTCATTGAACCGGCCGGTCTTGGTGTTGCGCGACAGCACCGAACGACCGGAAGGGGTCAGGGCCGGGACCTTGAAGCTTGTCGGGACCGACCCGGCAAGGATCAAGGCCGCCTTGAACGGCCTGTTAGAGGACCCGCTGGAATACACCCGGATGGCGACGGCGGCCAACCCGTACGGGGATGGTCACGCCGCCGAAGCGATCGTGAAGGCGATCAAGGACTATGGTGCTTCAGTTTGAAAACGGTACCCCGGCGCGCTATCATAAATTTGAAATAAGCAAACTAACCAAAGGAGTACCAAAATGAAGATTCTAATGTACAGTACCCACGAGCACGAACGGACCTACGCCGAGGAATGGGCCAAGGAAACTGGTAACCAGGTGACCATGGAGATGGTGCCCCTGACCAAGGAAACGGTTGCCATGGCGAAGGGCTACGACGGGGTCAGCGTGCAGCAGACCAGCCGGATTGATGAAGAGGTTTATCGCGCCCTTCACGAGCTGGGGATCAAGCAGATCAGCACCCGGACGGCCGGGGTCGACATGTTTGACCTTCAAGCGGCAGCCCAAAACGGGATCACGATCACCAACGTGGCGATTTATTCACCACGGGCGATCGCCGAAATGGGGGTCACCCACGCCATGTACCTGCTCAGAAACATTGGACGCTTCAACCAGCGGATGGACAACGACTACGACTTCCGCTGGTCGGGTGATTTAATCGCCAAGGAAATCTACACCTGCACCGTTGGTTTGATCGGGGCCGGTCACATCGGTGGGGCGACCGCCCAGATCTACCGGGCGTTGGGGGCACGGGTGATCGCCTTTGACCGCCACCCGGACCCAGAACTGGCCCCATACATGGAATACGTTGACTTCGAGACGGTCTTAAAGGAGTCCGACATTCTCTCTTTGCACGTGCCGTTGTTGCCAAGCACCGAAAAGATGATTGACGCCGCCGCCATTGCCAAGATGAAGGACAACGCTATTTTGATCAACATGGCCCGCGGGGGCTTGGTCGACACCCAAGCTCTGATCGACGCCTTAAACAGCGGCCGCCTAGGTGGGGCCGGCTTGGACACCCTGGCCGACGAAACGACCTACTTTGGTAAGCAAGTCGACGCCGAAGAGGTGCCCGACGATTACCACGAACTTGAAGAAATGCCTAACGTGGTGATCACCCCGCACGTGGCCTTCTTTACCAACGTGGCCGTCCGTAACATGGTTCGGATCTCCTTAGACGACGTGGTCGCCGTGATTAAGGGCCAACGGACTAAAAACATCGTTAAGTAACCACGGTACTGAAAAGTTAACGGCTCCGCTTTGGGCGGGGCTTTTTGTTTGCTTGCGCTGAGCTGTGCTATACTATTCTCTATCACTAATCATTTGAATGGAGTAATCATGCCAAAGAATAAGATTAGCCTCTTTTCCGGGGTGATGCTGGCGCTGTCGTCTCTGATCGGCTCTGGCTGGCTATTCGGTTCGGGGACGGCCGCTAAGGTTGCCGGCCCGGCCGCCATTATTTCCTGGGTAATAGGGGCGGCGATCATGATCCTGATCGCCTTTAACTACGTTGAATTGGGGACGATGTTTCCCGAAAGTGGTGGTATGAGCCGCTTTGCCCAGTACAGCCACGGGCCCCTGCTGGGCTTCTTAGCCGCCTGGGCCAACTGGGTCTCTTTGATCACCCTGATCCCGATTGAAGCGGTCGCCTGTGTCCAATACATGGCCGGTTGGCCGTGGAAGTGGGCTAACTGGACGGCGAGCTTCATGCACGACGGGGCGATCACCACGAAGGGGCTCTTAGTGGTGTACGTCTTCATGCTGGTCTTTACCCTAATCAACTTCTGGTCGGTCAAGGTGTTGACCCGTTTTACCTCCTTAGTCGGGGTCTTCAAGTTGGTCATCCCAACCTTGACGATCGTGACCTTGATCGTGGTCGGTTTCCACCCGGGTAACTTCGGCCACAGCGCCGCAACCTTCATGCCGAACGGGACCCGGGGGATCTTTGAGGCGGTGACCGTTTCCGGGATCATCCTGTCTTACGACGCCTTCCAAACCGTCATCAACATGGCCGGCGAAATGGTGAACCCGCACAAGAACATCTTCCGCGGGGTGTGGATCTCCTTGACGATCACGGCGGTGATTTACATCGCCCTGCAGGTTGCCTTTATCGGGGCGGTCGACCCCACGACCTTAGCCAAGGTGGGCTGGCAAGAAATCAACTTCTCCTCGCCCTTTGCCGACTTGGCGATCCTCCTGGGTTTGACTTGGCTTTCAATCCTCTTGTACATGGACGCCTTCGTTTCGCCGTTTGGGACCGGGGTGACCTTCGTGGCCACCTCGGCGCGGACGCTAGCGGCGATGACGCGCAACGGCAACATTCCAGCTTGGCTGGGACGTTTGAACCGCCGCTACATGATCCCGCGCTTTGCTATGGTGGCCGACCTACTCTTGGCGATGGTGCTGGTTTTCTTCTTCCGCGACTGGTCCAAGCTGGCGACGGTCGTTTCGGTTTCAACCTTCGTGGCCTATGCCACCGGGCCGGTAACCGCCGTTTCCCTGCGCAAGATGCGGCCTAACTTCACCCGGCCCTTCAACTCCAAGGCCCTGTCTTGGGTCGCCCCCTTATCCTTTGTCTTGACCAGCATGGTCATTTACTGGGCAATGTGGCCAACGACCGTCGAAGTGATTTTCGTGGTTGTTTTGGGGTTACCAATTTACGCCTACTACCAAGTTAAATACGACCACGTGCCGCTCCGGACGCAACTGAAGGGGTCCTTATGGATGCTCTTTTACCTGGTCGCCCTGTCGGTGCTTTCCTACGTCGGTAGCAAGGGCTTTGGCGGGACAGGCTTGATCGAGTACCCGTATGACTTCGTGGTGATCACGATCTTGTCCTTAATCGTTTACCGCTGGGCGATTGCCTCGCGGATTGACGGACCAGACCTAAAGGAAGCCGCTAAGGTCAACGAAGACGTGTTGATTGACGAAGAATAGGAAGTGCGACCCAGCCATTAAAGCAGGCCGTGGGCTAAGTATAGGGCACGGGTTAGCGCGTCAGCGGTGTTCTGTGACCAGACTTAGCCACTAGGCCCGTGGTTGGGGAAGCACGTTATGGGATTGGAAAATTTTCCAATCCCATTTTTAATTGGGGCTTGTCACCCTCCGACACCCCGCTTATAATGGTTTTAATATCATGACTGTTGTTTTGAGGAGGGAAACCATGGAAAACGCACGCCACGGCTGGTGGTACAACCAGCTCTTTACCAACTGGAAGAAGTTTGAGGTTATCTACGTTAGCGTCCTCATCGCCCTACAGGTGCTCGTTTATCTAATCGCACCGGATAGCGTGATCGGGATGGTGTCGGGGGTCTTTGGGACCTTGTGTTTGGTCTATGGGATGAAGGGGCGCAAGATTTCCTTTATCTTCGGGGTGATTCAGTGCCTAGCGATGACTTATGTCGCTTGGATCTCGCACGCCTACGGTTCCTTTGCCATGGACATCTTCTACGTTATCTCACAACCAATCGGCTGGTTCATGTGGGGCCACGACGAAGCCACCAAGCGCTTCTCGAGCCGCACCCGGGGCTTAATCTTTGGCGGCGCCTTTGTGGCCTGGGCGATCGGTTGGTGGATCTTAGCGACCGTTCACGGCCAGCTACCCTACTTTGATTCGATTAACTTTGTCGTTTCCTTCATCGCCCAAATCCTTTACATCCTTAAGTTTGAGGAAAATTGGTCACTATGGATCGTTGTCAACTTGGCAAACATCATCTACTGGGGGATCCTAGCCGTCCAGGTGATGACCGGGGCGATCCACATTGGTTCCTTGGGGGCCAATTTATCGCAGGTAGCCCTGCAAGCGGCCCTCTTGTTCAACTCGGTCTACGCCACGAAGGTCTGGTCGAGCGGGGAGGCCGATAGCGAAGGTGGGGCCGGAAAGTAATCGCAGATCTAAAAAGGCGCCAGCCTAGTTCGAACTACGAACGGGCGGGCGCCTTTTAGCGTTATCGGTTAACTTGAACGGTTTGGGTGGTGAACTTGGCCAGGGCTGCCTGGTCGACTTCAAAGCCCAGCCCAACTTGGGTCGGCACGTCAATCATGGCCCCATTTAGGGTAACTGGCGGGGTGGTGATGTCTTGGTCGAAGTAGCGTGCGGCGGCCGAAATGTCGTTAGGGAGGGTGAAGCCGGGGAGGGTGGCAACGGCCAGGTCAAAGGCCCGCCCGATCCCGGTGGCTAACATTCCCCCGCACCAGCATTCTAAGCCGTGCTGGCGGGCAAAGTCCTGGATCCTTTTGGCGGCGCTCAGTCCTCTCACCCGGGCGACCTTAACGTTAATGATCCGGCCGCTGCCCAGCTTAGCCATCGTAGCGGCGTCTGCTAAGGAGTTGATACTCTCGTCTAGGCACAGGGCGGTCGCCAGTTTGGCTTGGAGGGCGGCGTGTTCGACTAGGTCATCGGCGCCTAAGGGTTGCTCGATCATGGTTAAATCGAGGTCGTCGAGCCGTTTTAGCAGGGGGAGGTCGCTGAGCCGGTAGGCCGAATTGGCGTCGGCCATCAGCATCGCGTTCGGGTAGGCCTCCCTAACCGCCCGCAGGTAATCGTAATCCTGCCCCGGCTTGATCTTCACCTTAATCCGCCGGTAGCCGGCCGCCAGGTAATCGCCCACCTTAGTCACCAGTTCCGCTGGGGAGGGTTGGATGCCGATGCTGACGCCGGCCTCGACTTGGGTCTTGGTACCGCCGATCGCCTGGGCTAGAGACTGGCCGGTTCGCTGGGCAAAGAGGTCCCACAGGGCGCAGTTGATGGCGGCGCGGGCCATTTCGTTGTGGCGGACGTAGGAAAACAGGGCATCACCGTCATCGGGATGGGCCAGGGGTGTCTTTAAGAGGCGGGGGAGGAGTTGGCGCTCTAACAGGGCCCAGTCGCCGTCCAAGAATTCCGGGGTGTAAAAGGGGACCTCAAAGGCGGCCCCCTCGCCAAAGCCGTGGTGGCCTAACTCGTCAACTAATTCTAAGATCAAACACTGCTTGGCGCCCATCTGCCCAAAGCTAGTCGTGAAGGGGTGTTTGAGGGGCAAAGATAGGCGATAGAGGGTGGCTTGAACAATTTGCATGGTAACACTTCCTAAAAAGGCCGGGAGAACGTGCTCTCCCGGCCTTGGTTATATTGATATGATCTTTAACGACCTGCCAGTTGGCTGGGTCACACTCACTGATAACGTGGGAAATGACCACAGACCTAGTGCCTAAGTACGGGCGAAGAACGGTGCCAAGGCACCAACCTTCTCCCTAGCTTAGTCATACGGTCTGTCGAGAAGGTCATTTCCCACTCACTAAGATAACGTGCTCCCAACCACGGGCCTAGTGGCTAAGTCTGGTCACAGAACACCGCTGGCGCGCTAACCTGTGGCCTATCCTTAGCCCACGGCCCGTCAAGAAGGTTGGGTTGCACTCACTAAGATAACGTGCTCCCCAGCCGCAGGCCTAGTGGCTAAGTACGGCCTGCTTTGTGGCTGGGTCACACTCACTTTATTCCGTCAGCAAGTACTTTTGGAACCGTTGCAGGTCCTCAGGGGCGATCTCTAACCGCAGCTTGGTGCCGTCCGGTAGGTAGTCGGTGTCCAAGATGTTGGTGTGTTCGTTTAAGTAAGAAACCACGTGACCGTCGGCAAACGGCACTAGCAGGGTGGCTTCTTGGTAGTCCTTAAAGAGGTGTTGGCGGATGACCTTGACGATCAGGTCGATCGAGCTTTCTTGCTTAGCTGAAACGATCACCCGGTCTTCACCCTCCATGGTCGGGAAGGCCACTTCGGTTTTGTCGGCCTTGTTGAAGACATAGACCATCGGGATGTTTTCGATCCCAATTTGGCGCAGGGTTTCATCGGTCGTCGCCATCATTTCCTCGTGGTGGGGATCGGAGTAATCGATCACCTGGATCAAGAGGTCGGCGCTGGCGGCTTCGGCTAAGGTTGATTTGAAGGCTTCGATCAGGTGGGTCGGCAACTTAGAAACGAAACCGACCGTGTCGGAAAGCAAGAAGCGCTTTTGGTCCGGCAGGGTTAGTTGGCGCACCGAGGTGTCTAAGGTGGCAAAGAGCATGTCCTTTTCAAAGACCTTCTTTTCGGACGAGACCCCGAAGCGTTCCACCAGCTGGTTCATGATCGTCGACTTACCGGCGTTGGTGTAGCCGACTAAGGCCGCCGTGGGGATCGTAGCCCGGTCACGCTTGGCCCGCTTGGTTTCTTCAGATTTGGCGATTTCCTTGAGTTCGTTGCGCAGGTGGGAGATTTGCTTTTGGATCACCCGGCGGTCCATTTCGATCTGGGTTTCCCCGGATCCCCGGTTGGCAAACCCAGCCCCACCACCGGTTTGTTGGTCTAAGGACTGGTTAGCGGCGGTGTGTAAGCGCGGCAGGCGGTACTGAAGCTGGGCAATTTGAACCTGGATCTTGGCTTCCCGGCTTTGGGCGCGTTGGGCAAAGATCTCCAAAATTAGGGCGGTCCGGTCGATCACCCGGATCTTGGTGGCTTCGGTCAGGTTGGCTAACTGACTGGGCGTCAGCTCGTCGTTAGCGATGATCGTGGTGGCTTGTTCGGCCGTGGCAAACTGAGTCAGTTCCTCAACCTTCCCCTTACCAAAGTAAGTGGCGGCGTTGGGTCGGTCAAGGGACTGGTCGAGGCGGTCGATGACTTCCATGTGGTTGGCTTGGGCCAGTTCGGCCAGCTCTAACATCGAGTACTCGTAGTTGGCCTGGCCGGTGTTTAAGCCAATGATAATCACTTTTTCACTGGGAACGGTGGTATCCATTGAGGTGAAGTTTCCCCCTATCTATTCAGGAACCTGGAGTTGATTGTAAAAGGCGAAGTGGGCGCCGTCTTGGTCCAAGACCAGCTTGGCCAGCGCGCCGTTTTGCGGTTGGGCAGTGTACTCTGCCCCGCCAAGGCGACTACCGATGGAGCGGATCGTCATCCCGTGGGAAACCACGAGGACGTTGGAACCGTCCGGTAGTTGGCGTAGGGTTTCAAAGCCCGGTTCCAACCGCTTCCAAAAGGCGTCGTCGTCTTCGGCTTGTTCGAACGGGTCGGCGGCCGCAATCTTGTTGCGGGTAGCTTCGACACCGTAGTTGGCGATCATTTCTTCAAAGGTCCGGAATTCTCGTGACACCGTGTAGGAGGTAGCATCGGAATTGAGCCCTTCAAAGTAGCCAAAGAATTCTTCGCGCCAGGCCGGATCTGGGGTGGCGTCGGTTAGCTTACCCGGGTGGTTGGCTAACAGTTCGTGCGCCGTTTCCATCGTCCGCTTCAGGTCCGAAGAAAAGGCGTAGTCAAAGTCAACCTTGGCTAAGGCCTGACCGGCCCGGGCGGCATCAGCCAGGCCCTTTTCGGTCAGCGGTGAATCGGACCACCCTTGCATCCGGTGGTAGAGGTTCAAGTAGGTTTGGCCGTGGCGAACAAAGTAGACGTTAATTGCCATAAATTTTTCTCCCTCACAATCGTAACGAATTAACAGTTGGCACCCGCCGGCGGAGCGCCTTGGGGTGCCTAACATTTAATTGTAAGTATACCAGAAAACATTATGAAATGCGGAACCGAGGGTTTTAAAAGGAGCCCTTTTTCATGATGATGTGGCGGCGTAAGCGATTGATCCCCCAGACGATGGCGGCCGGCAAAAAGGAGACGCAGATTAGCCCTAGTAAAACCAAGGAGAAGTGGTCCTTGACGAAGCTAATCGTGCCGAAGTAGTAACCGGCCACCCCGGCTAACAAGACCCACAGGGCACTGCCGATTAAGTTACCGATCAAAAAGCGGCGGGCTTTGAGGCCCGAGGACCCGGCGATTAGGGGGACGAAGGTCCGAATCAGGGGGACGAAGCGGCCGAAGATGACCGATTTAATGCCGTGGCGTTCAAAGAAGATTCGCGCCCGCTCCAGGTTAGGGCCATCCAGGCGTTTGAAGAGCCAGGGGAGCTTGATTAGCCGGGTGCCGATCAAGTAATTGACCGTATCACCCAGCAAGGCGGCGATAAAAAAGCCCGGCAACAAGATTTCAATGTGGATTTGGTTGGTCGAAACGGCCGATAGCGAGGTCGCCACAAAGATTAGGGACTCGCCGGGCAGCCAGGGGAAAACGACCAAACCAGTTTCCATAAAGGTGATCAAAAAGAGACACAGGTACCCCCAGTTGCCGACGGATTGAAAGAGCGGAATGATGACTTCCGGAATGTGGGTGAGCCCATAGGTGAGTTGGCTGAGCATGAGGGAAGGCCTCCTTTCTAAAGTTCTAATACCCCTATTTTAGGGGGAAATGATGGTCAGGGCGAATAATTTAATCATTAATACCAAAAGCTTTACCAAAATTGAAGAGCGTTAGAGCGGAAAGGGCTTGCTGATCGTGCTATAATAATTAGATTGATTTTACGCAAAAAGGAGCGATCGATTTGAATGACGCAACCCAAACACGTGAACAGGCCCACTTGGACCAGGTGATTGACCGGATTAAGGCCGCCGAACAAGAGGCAAGCCAAAAGATCCAGTCCGCTAAAAAAGACATCGATACGATTAGCGGGGACTTCAACGAGATCCGCATGAACACCACCACCTACTCGGGGATGATGGACACGGCGATGTCGGTGCGCGCCCAACAGCAGCTCCTCGATGAGCGGGAAAACTCTTGGCAACACGCCGCCGACCGCTTGGAAACCTTCCGGCGCCTCGAGGCCAAGCCCTACTTTGCCCGGATTGATTTCACCGAAGAAGCTGGCCAGACCCCGGAAACGATCTACATCGGCCTGGCCTCCTTTGCCGACTCGCCGGACCACTTTTTGGTGTACGACTGGCGGGCGCCGATCTCGTCAATTTATTACGAGGGCGAACTGGGCGAGGTTTCCTACGACACCCCTGATGGTCAACAGACCGTCAACGTGAAGTTAAAGCGCCAGTTCCAAATTGAAGACGGCGTGATCGTAACCCTTTACGACACGGCCGAAACGGTGACCGACCAAATGCTCTTGGCGGCCTTAAACAACCACTCGTCGACCAAGATGAAGAGCATCGTCACCACCATCCAGCGGACCCAAAACCGGATCATTCGTAACACCGACGCCGACCTGTTATTCGTGCAGGGGGCGGCTGGGAGCGGGAAGACGGCGGCCGTCTTGCAGCGGGTCGCGTGGCTCTTGTACCGCTACCGGGGCAACCTTAATTCCTCGCAGGTGATCTTGTTTAGCCCCAACCAGCTCTTTAACGACTACATCGACCAGGTGCTCCCGGAACTGGGGGAACACAACATGGTGCAGCTGACTTACTACCAGTACGTTAACCGCCGGGTACCGCGCTTACAAGTCGCCTCAATCCAGGAACGCTTCGACGCCGACCAGGAGGGGGTCAACGCCCGGGCCAGCCAACTGTTGACCAGCCTGACCTACTTTAAAGCCGTTACCCGCTATGCCAAGCGGTTAGGCCGCGATGGCCACCTGCGCTTTAAGAACCTGATGTTTAACAAGAAGGTCTTCTTTAGCAAGGACAAGATCGCCGAGCTCTACTACTCCTTTAACCAAAACTACAACCTGGGGAACCGGCTGGACGCTACCAAGCAGGAGCTGGTTAAGATGCTCAACCGGCGCATTTCCGGTGAGATGCGCTCCAAGTGGGTCGAAGAGCGGATCCAGACCCTAAGCAAGGAAGAGCTCGACGTCATTTACCACGAGTACGGTGGCGAGTTTAAGGACGAAGAGGCCGAAAACAAGTACCTGGCCCGCCGGATCGTAATGGAGGCCTTCAAGCCGATTAAAAAGGCGATCGACCATAACCGCTGGATGAACATCAACGCCCAATACATCCACCTGCTCCGGGTAACGCCAAAGCTGGTTAAGTTAGCCGACTTTGGCCTGACCGAAGACGAATGGGCGAGCTACGTTGACGACCAGTTAGCGGCCCTCAAGGAAAAGCGGATGAGCGCCAACGGAATCAGCGTCTACCTGTACTTATACGATCTCTTGACCGGTAAGCGAGGCCAACGCGAGATCCGCTTCGTCTTTGTCGACGAGGTCCAAGATTACGACGCCTTCCAGCTGGCTTACCTCAAGTTCTGCTTCCCCAAGGCCCGCTTCACCCTGCTAGGTGACTTAAACCAAGCCATTTTCACCCACAACAACGCCCGGAGCCTCTTGCAACAGTTGGGCACGATGTTTGAACCGGAAAAGACCAAGGTCATTCAGCTGACCCGTTCCTACCGTTCGACCAAGCAGATCACCAACTTTACTAAGGCGATCCTAAAGGACGGGGAAGCTATTGAGGCCTTTGAACGGGAAGGGGAACTGCCGCGGGTGCTGACGGCACCAAGTGAAGAGGACGCCGTTAACCAAGTTGTGGCAACCTTAGCGAAGTACCAAGCCGATCACGACACCACCGCCATCATCACCAAGACGCTGACCGACGCCGAAAAGATCACCGCCCTTCTAAAGGAGGCCGGGCAAGCGGTCACCCTGATTCAGACTGAAAATCAACGGCTGGCCCAGGGGACGATCGTGGTACCTTCTTACTTAGCCAAGGGGTTGGAGTTTGACGCCGTGATTGTTTGGGATGCCAACCAGGCTAAGTACCAAGGCGACGCGGAACGCCAGTTGGTCTACACGATTTGTTCGCGGGCGATGCACGCCCTGACCGTGACCAGCGTGGGTCCGGTCACGGACCTGATTGGTCAGATTCCGGGGGAATTGTACCAAACGAAGTGAGTGCGACCCAATCTATCAAACAGGCCGTGGGCTAAGCTAGGGCGGGGGTTGATGCGGCACGCATCGTTCTCCGCCCGTACTTAGCCACTAGGCCTGTGATTGGAGAGCACGTTATTGGAAGTGCGACCTAGCCTGTCCAGCAGGCCGTACGTTATGCATGACAGCCAACAACAAAAAGGGCCAGGGGAAATTTCCATTTCTCCTGGCCCTTTTTTAATTCGATGAAATTCTTTTGACAAACGGCATCTTCGCCAAGTCGAGTTGCATGAGCAGGTTGGCCAAAATTAGGATTACCCCGCCGATGACTAATTGTGGGGTGAGGCGGTCAAAGCCCAGCGCCACCGACATCAAAGAGGCAAAGAGTGATTCTAGCATTAGGATGATCCCGGCTGCCGTGGGGGTGGTGAAGTGCTGGGCGGTGATTTGCATCCCCTGGGCTAAGAAGGTAACCACGATGGCGAGGATGGCTAACGGAACCAGGGCCTGGAGCCAGTGGACGTGGGCAAAGCTTGGCCGCTCAAACAAGAGGGCGCAAACCCAACCGAGGCTCCCCTGCACTAGTCCGATCAAAAAGATCACGATCCAGGGCGAGGAGACCGTGGAGGCAAACTTGGCAAAGTAGATTAACTGAAGGGCCCAAAAGATCGCTGAGATTAAGGTCAAGAGGTCACCCAATTGAAGGGTAAAGTTAGCAGGGGAGACCCCAGACAGCAACGCCATGCCGATCACGGCTAGGATGATGGCGAAGTAGTCCTTGCGCCGCGGGGCCTGGTGCCAAAATAACCAGAGGATGAAGGGGGCGATCACCACGTACATTGTCGTCAAAAAAGCGTTCTTGGCCGGGGTGGTGTAGCGCAGGGCGGCCGTTTGCAGGTAGTAGCCGGAAAAGTTAATCAACCCGGCGGTCAGCCCGATTTTGAGGTCGCGGCGGCTCATCTGGTTGATCTTGGCGTGGAAGAGCAGGTAACCGGCGGCAACGCAAAAGGTGCCCCGGCAACCGTTGATCAGCCCCGACTGCATGCCGGCGTCGACAACTTGCTTAGCAAAGACGTAGGAGGAGCCCCACAAAATGGCAACGAGGACCAGCATCAAGTTGGCCCGGGATTGGGAAATTCGCATGTATATATTCTTCTTTCTCTTATAAAGTCCGCTCATGATCATACACCCGGCTGGCGGCCTGGTAAATGGTTAATTTCCCGGGATCAACGGCGGGGCGCCGCTCTATTTTCAAATATTTCCCAGGAAATAGGAAATTCTTAAGCATTTACGAAAAAAATGGTCAAGTAATTGCCAATGCCCGGAATTCTTGTATGATAGAGAATGTTGATATTTTTGATGGAGGAACACAAATTATGAAAACAGCGCTGCGAAAGGTCCGGGAGGTCTTCAATACCAAGCTCGGGTTCTTTCTTTTAACGGTGCTCTTGTTTGCGATCAAGAGTTACTGGGCGTACCAAACAAAGTTCACTCTGGGAGCGACCGGGGCGGTGCAGCAATTCCTGCTCGCCTTTAACACGATCCCCAGCGCAATCGTCTTCTTGGGGATTGGGTTATACTTTCGCGGGCGGTTATCCTATTGGGTGATGGTAATCGTGGACCTGCTTTTGTCCACCTGGCTGTTTGCCAACATCCTCTATTACCGTGAATTTTCCGACTTCATCACGATGAACGTGATCAAGGGGTCGGGGTCGACCTCCAATAACCTGGGGAAGAGTCTGGCCGAAATCATGAAGCCAAGTGACTTTTTCGTCTACTTGGACGTGGTGATTTTAATCGTCATCTTGCTCTTCCACTTCGTTCGCGTCGATATGCGCTACTTTAAAATTCGCTACGCCGCGACCTTTACGGCGCTGGGCTTTGTCTTGTTTGGCGCTAACCTGGGGATGGCCGAAAGCGACCGGAGCCAGCTGTTAACCCGGACCTTTGACTCTAACTACATCGTCAAGTACCTGGGGCTGGAAGCCTACACGATTTACGACGGGATCAAGACCACCCAAACCAGTGCGATCAAGGCCAAGGCCAGTGCCAAGGACCTCGCCCCGGTTGAGAAGTTCTTAAAGTCCAACTACGCGTCGCCAAACATCCAATACGAAGGGGTGGCGAAGGGTAAAAACATCTTCATCATCCACCTGGAAAGCCTCCAGCAGTGGGTGATCGACTACAAGGTGGACGGCCAAGAAGTAACGCCCAACTTAAACAAGCTCTACCACTCTAGCGATACGTTGGCCTTTGACAACTTCTTCCACGAAGTAGGTCAGGGGAAAACGTCCGACGCCGAAATGATGTTGGAAAACTCGCTCTTTGGTCTGCCGGAAGGTTCGGCCATGACGATTGACGGGACCACCAACACCTTTCAAGCGGCCCCGGCCCTGCTGGAACAAAAGCTCGGCTACTCGACGGCCGCCTTCCACGGGGACGTGCCATCCTTCTGGAACCGGGACAACGCCTACAAGTCATTTGGCTACCAATACTTCTTCTCTAAGGACTTCTTCCCGACCGTTAAGGATTCCGACGTCGGTTACGGGACCAAGGATAAGCTGTTCTTGAAGTACACGGCCGAGTACCTGCAACAATTGCCACAGCCGTTCTACGCTAAGTTGATTACGGTGACGAACCACTACCCGTACATCATCCACAGCGAAGACACCGACTTCCCGAAGCTGTCGACGGGTGATGACACGGTTGACCCGTACGTTCAAACCGCCCACTACCTCGACCAATCGATCGGGGAACTGCTCAATTACTTAGACAAGACCGGCTTGCGTAAGAATTCCGTCCTGATCTTGTACGGGGACCACTATGGGATTTCCGACAACCACAAGGCGGCGATCGCCAAGATCTTGGGCAAGAAGTCAGTTACTAACTACGACTTGGCCATGTTCCAAAAGGTGCCGTTCATGATCAACATGGAAGGGCTCAAGGGGGGCATCGACCACACCTACGGGGGTGAAATCGACGTCTTACCAACGATTGAAGACCTCCTCGGGATCTCTTCGGACAAGTACATCCAGTTCGGCCAGGACCTGTTGAGCACCAAGCGCAACCAGATCGTGCCGTTTAGGGATGGTGATTGGGTATCTAAGACCTACACCAAGTACGGTGGTGACTACTACTACACCGCTACTGGTAAGCAGATCACTAAGATGACGGCGAGCCAAAAGAAGCAGATCGACAAGATCCAAAAGTACGTCACGACCGACCTCGCCTTGTCCGACAAGGTAATCAACGGTGACCTCCTACGCTTCTACAAGCTACCGGGCTTCACCAAGGTTAACAAGTCTAGTTACACTTACAACGTCCAAAAGAGTTTGGCCAACTTAAAGAAGGTCCAACAAAAGAAGAAGACGAGTCTGCTGGCGGAAAACGCCTGGAAGTCGTTGTTCGATGATTACACGACCGACGCACCGGAAATCGCCAACAAGACCCTGAAGTTCCCGACGAAATAAGAAGTGCGACCCAACCAGTTAAAATAGGGCACAGGTTAGCGCGGCGCGCCAGCGGTGTTCTGTGCCCGGACTTAGCCACTAGGGATTAGCTGAATAACCGTTTAAAACCAAGGCAAGGGGCCGAGGGGAAACACGTTTTCCTCCCGGCCCCTTACTGCTAGTTAGGTTATTTTCCACTCGCACACTTTTGGGTATACAATGGTGGCAATTAAGGAGGTCTTGTTATGCAAACAGTTGTTATCACGGGGGCCACGTCCGGGATTGGGCTGGCCACCACCAAGAAGTTCCTACAAAACGGCTGGCAGGTCATGCTAGTCGCAAGAAACGCCACTAAGGGCGCCCAGGTCGTAGCGGACCTGGCCAAGGATTTTGACGAGAAGTTAATCGGCTTTGTGGCCGCCGACGTTTCCAAGGAAGCAGACACTAAGGAAATGGCTAAGTCAACTCTGGAACGCTTCGGCGGCATTGACGCCTTAGTTAACGACGCGGGGATTGTCGTTCACGGCAAGGTTCACGAGATTAGCGCTGACGACTGGGCGAAGGTCTTTGACATCAACGTTAAGGGGAGCTACCTAGCGGCTAAGGCGGTCCTACCGACCATGCTAGACCAACGACACGGCGCCATTGTTAACATCTCGTCCGTTTCCGGGATGGGTGGTGACTACGGGATGGTGGCCTATAACGCCACCAAGGGGGCCATCATCAACATGACCCGGGCGATGGCGATTGACTACGGTGAGGACCAGATCCGCGTCAACAGCGTGGCCCCGGGTCCAACTAACACCCCGATGTTCCCGCAGGATATGAAGGGGACCTTTGCTAAAAATAGTCCGCTCAACCGGATCGTGGAACCAGAGGAAGTGGCTAACGCCGTTTACTTCCTGTCGACTGATGAGGCCAGCGCCATCACTGGTGAAACCTTGCCGGTGACGGCCGGCTTTGAGATTTCGACGGGCCAACCGAAACAGGTATAAAGTGAGTGCGACCCAGCCCAATCCCAAGTGAAAAATCCCGCAGCAGATCAACCAACATTTGGTTGATTTGCTGCGGGATTTTGTTCTCCACTTCTTAATTTATTTAATCTGTTTTGGCGCCGGGTACAACCACCCCAGCGGCCAGGCAAACCAGCGGAAGTGGTGGCGGTAAATCACGGCTGGGTCGACCTTAGGATCGGTGGCCAGCAGTTGGTAGGTCACCGGCCCGTCCGCGGCCAGGTGCGGCGTTTGGTGAAAGTGATTTTTAAGGTAAAACCGCAGCCGGGCGAACCGTTGCTTGGCGTTAGTTGCCTTGGGGTCGGGGTGCTCAATTTCCAGCACGAGGGTTTGGACCGGGTAGGTGGCCTTTAAGTGGGTCAGAATCTGGGTACCGTAGCCCTTAGAGCGGACCTGATCGTTGACGGCTAAGTACATTAAGTAGTTAACGTTGTGGCCGACGATCAAGTAGGTGAAGCCAACCAGGTCCTCACCATCGTAATAGGCGGTGAAGTGGGCCCGGGAGCGCTTAGCCTTAAACATCAACCAGAACCAGGGAACCTGTTCGGCGCGCGGGAAGGCCCGTTGGTACAGGGCCTGGATGGCCGGGTAGTCGGCTAGACGTTTGGTAACGGCGATGGTTGTTAATGACAAATCAATTCCCCCTTTTGGCAGTCTATCCTACCGGGAATTGGCCAAGAATGCACGTAATTACTTGAGTATGTTAAAATGTAAGGGCTATCCAAATGAACGGAGAAATGATAATGGACGAATGGATTAATTACGATCAGTTTGACCGCCAAACCTGGCACAGCTTCTTTCCCAGCGAAATCACCTTCTTGACCCAGGAAAACCTGGACGAGATTAAGTCCTTAAACGACCAGATTTCACTGCGCGACGTCCAAGACATTTACTTGCCGTTGATTAAGCTGATCCAACTCCAGTACCAAAACTACCAGCAAATGCAACTGCAAAAGATGACCTTCTTGCGTAAGTCCTCGCGCCGGATCCCCTACATCATCGGGATCGCCGGCTCGGTGGCGGTCGGCAAGAGCACCACGGCCCGGCTGCTCCAAATTTTGCTCAAGCGCTTGATGCCAGACCGGCGGATCGAAATGATTACCACCGATGGTTTTTTGTACCCCAATGCCGAGTTAAAGCGGCGCGGGATCATGGCGCGTAAGGGGTTCCCGGAATCCTATGACATGGACCGGCTCCTGACCTTTATGAACGACGTCAACGCCGGCGAGGATCAGGTAACGGCGCCAACCTATTCACACTCGGTTTACGACGTGATGGAGGACCATCCCCAAACGATTTACAAGCCCGATATCTTAATCGTCGAGGGGATCAACGTCTTGCAACTACCGACCACCCAGCGCCTGTTTGTGTCGGACTTCTTCGACTTTTCCGTCTACGTCGACGCCGACGCCAGCTTAGTGGAGAAGTGGTACCTAGAGCGGTTCGGGATGTTGTTAGACACCGCCTTTCAGGACCCGACCAACTACTACTACCCGTACGCCCAGGGCGACCGGGCGGAGGCCTTTAAAATGGCCAAGCAGGTTTGGAAAGACGTCGACTTGCCGAACTTAAACGACTACATCTTGCCGACTCGGACCCGGGCCGACGTGATTTTGCATAAAACGGAGCACCACTACATTGATCGGGTGTACCTACGTGAGGATTAGTTCCACGTGAAAACAAAGACCGCCTAGCGTTTAAAAACGCCGGGCGGTCTTTTATTTCTATGCTGCAGTACTGATAACGTGCTCACCAATCACAGGCCTAGTGGCTAAGTCTGACCACAGAACACCGCGTGCCGCGCTAACCTGTGGCCTATCCTTAGCCCACGGCCTGTTTGATAGATTGGTTCGCACTCACTATTTCGTCATCTTCAAGCGAATCGTGAAGTAGAGGGTTTGGTTCTTGTAGCGGGCGCTAATCTTGCCCTTAAAGGCGTGAACCAAGGTTTGGGCCATCGACAGGCCAATCCCGTAGCCCCTCTTCTTGGAATTGTGGGAGGTGTCATCACGGTAGAAACGGTTGAAGAACTTGGTGTAATCAATCGCTTTGCCCTCCGCGTAGGTGTTGCCGACCTCTAGGGTAACGGCACGGGTGGTTTTGTTTTCCCGTAGTAAGACCGAAACCTTGCCCCCGTCGTCGCAGTACTTATTGGCGTTGTCGAGCAAGATGTTACACAGCTCGTAGAAGTAGTTTTCGTCGGCGCGGACCTTAACGCCCGGGGCGATGTTGGTGGAAAAGCCCTTCCCTTCGTGGGTGATCATCGCCTCGAAGCTGTCGGCGGCCCGTTGAACGGCGGCCGAGGCGTCGATGGTGGCGATCGTCATTTCCGGTTGCTCATCGAAGCGGGCTAAGGAGATCAGGTTGTTGATTAACCGGGTCAACCGGGCCACCTGCTGCTTATTGCTGGTCGTCCACTCGGTTTCACTGCTGATCATTTCGGATAACTCGGTGTTGGTTTCGATGATCGCCAGCGGGGTCTTTAATTCGTGGCCGGCGTTGGTGATGAATTCCTTTTGCCGTTTTTCGGCCTCAATGATCGGCTGGATCGCCCGGTTGGAAAAGGCGATCAAAACCAGGGTGAAGAGGAGCAGGCTGACAATTCCCATGGCGGCGGCGATCTTCATTAACTCATTGGCTGACGCCATGATGACCGATTCATCCAAGAAGATGATCGAAACCTTACCGTTCGACTTTTTGGTTAGCTTGTAGGCGTAGGTGGTACCGCCGTAATCGGTATGGCCACGGGCTTTCTTTTGCTTGTAAGCCCAGTGCGCCATGTCGGTAATCGCGTCTTGGCCGACCATGGCGATGTGGCCGCTATCGATCTTGGTGATGTCACCGGATTTGTCAAAGAAAACCGAAAAGTAGCGGTACTGAAAGAGGCTTTCCTTACTGGTGTTGGGGCCAAAGCGTTTTTGGACGGTGACCTGGGTGACGCTATCCTTATCGATTTGGCCGTCGTGGCTAGCGAGGACGTTTAAAACGTTGGTGACCTGTTGGGAAGCCTTGTAATAAGAGACCCCCAGCATGCCCCCCAGGATGGTTAAGAGGACCACGAAGAGGGCGCAGGTAGAAATGGCGATGAAGCGTCGCCGGAATTTTTGAATCATCGTCGCCACCCCCTAAGCTAGCTGGCTAAGGGTAAAGGGACCGCCCTTTTCACCGACGATCGTCACGTGGGCGTTGACGGCCTGGAGTTTTTGACGCAGGTAGGAGATGTAGATCCAAAGGTCGGTTTCGTCGGCCTCGTCATCTTTATCCCAACCCTGGTCTAGCAGAATTGAACTTTCGATGGCCTTACCCGGGTTTTTCATCAGGTAGGCCAAGAGCTTGGTTTCCTTTCCCGATAAGGAGATCGAGTTGTGGCTTTCCAAGCGTTGTTCGTCGTTATCCAAGGTGATGTCGGCGAAGTTTAAGACGTCTTCTTGATAATCCTCGCTGCGCCGTTCTAGGGATCGTAAGCGGGCCAGGAGTTCCTTTAAGGAGAAAGGTTTGGTCAGATAGTCATCGGCCCCGGCGTCTAGGCCAGTCACCTTATCGTCAATTTCGGCCATCGCCGTTAACATGATCACGTAGGTTTTGTTACCGTTTTGGCGAAGCTGTTTTAAGGCTTCGATCCCGTTTAACTTGGGCATCATGATATCTAAGATGATCACGTCGTAGGCCCGTTGCCCGGCTAAGTCGACGGCTTCTTGACCGTTGTAGGCCGGGTCGACGTGGTAGCCGGTCGCCTGCATGGCCGTCACCAGGGCGCGCGACAGCTGCTTTTCGTCTTCCGCAAGCAGAATGTTCATGGGCGGTTCCTCCTTAATTACTTTCGTTGATCAGCTGGCGGATCGTTTGCATTTGCACGTCGCAAGAGGCCAGCTGGTCGGCACAACGGCGGAGCTCTTTTTCAATTCGCTCCGGGTCGTTAACGTGGCGTTTATATTTCATTTCGTGTTCTAATGACGCCCACGAATCCATTGCGATCGTGCGCAACTGGATTTCGACGTAGTAATGACTAGGGGCGTAGCCCGTGTAGTCGGGGAGGTCGGTGGGAACGTCTAAAATTAAGTGGTAGGACCGGTAGCCGTTGGGCTTGGCGTTTTCGATGTAGTCTTTTTCTTCGACTACCGTGCACCAGTCGGCGGCCTTGATCCGGTCAATTGAACGGTAAACGTCATCGATAAAGTTGCAGACCACCCGAATCCCAATCGCGTCTTTGCACTTCGTCAGGGCCGATTCCGGCGTGACCGGGTAACCCTTGCGGCGGCATTTTTCTTCCATACTAGCCTGGGCCTTGACCCGCCCGATCAGGTGCTCGTACAGCTTGGGCCGGTCAGCGGCGACCTCCTTGTTGGAGAGGTCGCGCACCCGGTCCATCACAAAATCGAGCAGCTGGGGCAGGTAAGGGGTGGCCGTCCCGTAAATATCCATCATTGATCATTCCTTTGGTAAATTAACTCTAATTATAGCAAGCTTTTAGAAAGGATTCAGGTATCAACTAATTGTAGCGATTTAACCGGGGAGGGGCGAGAAATACACCTAACTTTATCCAAAAAGTTAGTCTTCCTTAAGAAAGGGTAAAAGAAAAGAAGTGCGCCCCAACCTCCTTGGTAGGCCGTATGGCTAGGGAGCACTTCGTTAATTTGCCAAAGAATCCGCAAAACCGGCCCTTCGCCATTGACCCACCCGGGTGAAACCCGTACAATGGTTAGGACGTTTGAAGATAATATAAAGGAGTGGAAAATTTGGCAAACATTAATCTTGACGCCTTCGACAAGATCATAGTGCTTGACTTCGGGAGTCAATACAACCAATTGATCACCCGCCGGATTCGTGATTTCGGGATTTATTCCGAACTTTTATCCCACAAGATCACGGCCGAAGAAATCAAGCAGATCAACCCTAAGGGGATCATTTTCTCCGGGGGGCCGAACAGTGTGTACGACGAAGGGGCCTTCACGGTGGACCCGGCAATCTACAAGCTCGGGATTCCAATTTTGGGGATCTGCTACGGGATGCAGTTGATGGCTCACGACCTCGGCGGGAAGGTGGAAGCCGCCGATGATTCCGAATACGGACGTGCCGACATTGAAGTGACTAAAGACGACGCCGTAATGTTTGCGGGCTTACCAAAGAAGGAATACGTTTGGATGAGCCACGGGGACCGGGTCGCCGCCGTACCAGCCGGCTTTGACGTGGTCGCCACCAGTAAGAACTGCCCGATTTCAGCAATGGCTAACAACGCCGAAAAGCTGTATGGGTTGCAATTTCACACCGAAGTGCGTAACACCGAATACGGGCTGGACATCTTAAAGAAGTTCGCCTTTGACGTGTGTGGCGCCAAGGCCAACTGGTCAATGGACGACTTCATCGACATGCAAGTCGACGAGATTCGCCAAACCGTTGGTGACAAGAAGGTCATCCTGGGCCTTTCCGGTGGGGTGGATTCTTCCGTAACCGCCGCTTTGATCCACAAGGCGATCGGCGACCAACTGACTTGTATCTTCGTTGACCACGGGCTCTTGCGTAAGAACGAAGCCGACTCCGTGATGAAGGCCTTAAGCGCTGACCTCGGGGTTAACATTATCAAGGTTGACGCCGCCGACCGCTTCTTGGGCAAGCTCAAGGGGATCAGCGACCCTGAACAAAAGCGCAAGACGATCGGTAAGGAATTCGTGGCCGTCTTTGACGAAGAAGCCAAGAAGATGAAGGACGCCGACTTCTTAGCCCAGGGGACCTTGTACACCGACGTGATCGAATCCGGGACCGACACCGCCCAGACGATCAAGTCGCACCACAACGTTGGGGGGCTGCCGGAAAAGATGGGCTTCAAGCTGATCGAACCACTCCGCTCCCTGTTCAAGGATGAAACCCGTCAACTGGGTGAAAAGCTGGGGATTCCGCACGACCTGGTCTGGCGCCAACCATTCCCGGGCCCGGGCCTGGGAATCCGGGTGCTTGGTGAAGTCACTCCCGAAAAGCTAGCAATCGTCCGGGAAAGTGACGCCATCTTACGCGAAGAAATCAAGAAGGCTGGCCTGCAAGAAAGTATCTGGCAATACTTCACCGTCCTGCCGGGCATCCGCTCCGTTGGCGTGATGGGTGACGGCCGGACCTACGACGAAGCGGTCGGCATTCGGGCCGTTACTTCAATCGACGGGATGACCGCCGACTTCGCCCAAATTCCGTGGGACGTCTTGCAAAAGATCTCGGTGCGCATCGTCAATGAGGTGGATCACGTTAACCGGATCCTCTACGATGTGACCTCCAAGCCGCCTTCCACGATTGAATGGGAATAAACGGACAATGTTATTTGAATGGTAAACCGTAATTTAAGGCTCTACACTAAATCTTGTTGATGGATTACCATAGTGGTGATTCGTTGACAGGATTTTTTGGTTTTGAGGGCACAAAAAAGGCCCCACCAGCCTTAAAATTCTGATCATTAACTACCACGCAAATTCCAGAAAGTAAGAGGTGTGACCTTATGACTGATTATATTAAAAATATCCTTCAATTAAAGACCCCAATCTTCATTTTGGACTTGACCCAGAATGATTATAGCATATAATTAATTTAACGATTTGGATAACCTAAACTTTTGTTTTT
>SKEM01000008.1_pt1 | contig 174689 bp, 166 predicted proteins | sample 4826731 | NCBI WGS metagenome assembly SKEM01 (sample SAMN11008809, study PRJNA524170) | human gut metagenome | biome: Human fecal sample; material: Feces; isolation source: fecal sample from pouch patient p37 | host: Homo sapiens | place: Israel: Tel-Aviv | collected 2015-07-27 | reverse complement strand
GTTTTCTCTGTTATACGGTATTAGCATCTGTTTCCAGGTGTTATCCCCTGCTTCTGGGCAGGTTACCCACGTGTTACTCACCCGTCCGCCACTCACTTCGTGTTAAAATCTCATTCAGTGCAAGCACGTCCTGATCAATTAACGGAAGTTCGTTCGACTTGCATGTATTAGGCACGCCGCCAGCGTTCATCCTGAGCCAAGATCAAACTCTCATATTAAAATGATGAGTCTTTTTCAAGCTCGTTAATTGTTTGTTTTTGCGAATTGACTTCGCATGTTTGTTCTCACTAAATCAATCTGATTTGCGAGTCCTCACACGATCGTTTGTCAAAATTTTGTTCAGTTTTCAAAGGTCTACCAACGTCGTCGTATCAACGTTTATAACGTTTTTGACAACTATTTAAATATATCATCATGAGAATCAATTGTCAACAACTTTTTTTAAATTGTTTTATTTGAAATCTCACTAACTGGCGAAAAACACCAGCTCATATATCTTAACATTAAGCATCAAAATCTGTCAACAACTTTTTTTGAGTTGAGATTTTTTTAAATCGCTCAACGCCTTGATGCGCCCTTATCGAAGAGCACTTAAATATAGTATCAAGATTACTAAATCAGGTCAAGGCTTTTTTTAAAAAAAATAAAAAAACGAGCTTATTCGCTCGTTTTTTTAGGTACTATCCGATTAATCCGGTTTGGTTTTATTACCGTTGCAAACATTCCCGCAAACATTCCAAAATAGTAAGTGAGCAAACGCCAAATTATCATGGCTAAAACCAGCTTGCTACTATTACCTACGAACTGGGCAAAGATAACACTAAAGCCATACTCCGCCCCTCCTGCGCCTCCAGGAATGGGAAATAGCGAAATCACCATGAAGATCAGTACATGCAAGCACGTCACCATAATTAGATGCACGTGAGTCTTTCCTAATGCTAATAGGATGAAATATGGAATTAGATAATAAAACAGTAGTTGCAAAAAGGTTAATAACGCTACCTTGGCTAATAACCGCCATTGCGACTTCATCCGTACGCTTTCTAAGTAGAAAGTGTCCACCTTTGCATCAATCGACGTCTTCCACCTTAAATAACGCTCCGGTTTAGTGAATCGTTTAATCGGAATAAAGATAAGGTCAAACATTTTCTTGGTAAAGTTATGCCAGTACATAATCATCAATAACCCGATAATTACTGCTAAGTGAATCAAAAAACCAAATAGCACAAACCAAGAAAGAAATTTAATCTTATCTTCCAAATACTGGAAGCCAATCAACAGACTAAAAATAAAGTTCAATACAACCATTGACTGAAAAACCACGAACTTCATTAATAGTACTGAACTAGCTCGGCCGCCTTCAATACCACTCTGCATTAAAGCCACTAACTGAGCTGGCTGTCCCCCGGAAGAAAAAGGAGTCAGTCCATTAAAGAGCTGCTCAATCAATGGAATTCGAATCGCATCTTTCCAAGACAGTCGATCGCCGTTACTTTCCACCAATACTTTAGTTGCAACGGCTTCGAAGCCTAGATACAAGATAATACATAATAGGGCCACTAAAAGCCAGCCCACGTTTAGATTCAAAATATCATGCGAGACTTGGTGCAAATTAACCCCACGCAACGAATAGCCAAAAATTACCAATCCGGCCAAAATCATCACGACAAGGACAATCTTGTTTTTCCTTGTAATAATGATTCCCCCCTATTTAAGCAAAGATGAATAATAATTTAGCCAAATCTCTGCTAAATGATCTTCTGAATATTCTGCCGAAGCTTGGTCTGCACGCTGCTGATAATCCCTCAGTTGTGCCGGATTTTTGACTAACGCACTCAATTTTTGATCCATTTCAGCGTAATTGTCCGCCGCAATGTAATAGCCCTTAATAATTGAATGATACAAGTCTAAATCACGTAACATCACCGGGGTTCCGCAACTGAAGGCCTCGAGAACCGACATCGGAAACAGTTCATTATAAGAAGGCAATAAAAATAAGTCCGCGGCATTATAGTATTCCACTAACTTATTCCGGTCCACAATTCCAGTAAATTTTAAGTTTGCTGGAGGATTATCAACCACCTTTTTTAAATCAGCATACCCATCCGTTAACCTACCAAACGAAAATCCGCCTGCCCAGATAAAATACATCTCTGGGTGTTGTTGAGCAAGCTTGATAAAATCCTTTACGCCTTTTCGTTCTTGCACCTGACCAATTCCTAAAATGGTAAACCGGTCTTGCACACCCAGTTGTTCCCTAACTTGGCGGCGTTGTTCGGCATCGTACTGGTAAAACTCGTCCTTCCGAACAAAATTAGGTATGTAAGTAATAATTTCCCGTTTAATTCCGTACTTAACTAATTGATCAATAAAAGTTGGGTTCACTACTACAATCTGATCCATTCGTTTATAGAACGCGATAATGTACTTATAGAATAACCAACGAAAGGGTTGTGGAATCTTAAGACTCCCCTCGATAGTTTCTGGGAGAAAATGAACGTACCCCACCTTTACGCCCCGCTTTTTAGTAAAAGTGGACACAAAAAATTGGGGATCAATTGTATGATAATGACTGATATCCGCTTGCGTATAACGATTAATTGATAAATCAATTTCTTTAGGAAAATGCGTCTTCAGCAAACGAATCAATTCTTCATACGCACTACCAACTCCTTGTCCCTTAACCTTACTGGCGGACGAAAACATGTTCACCTTAATTGGCATAACCTAACTAACCCCTAACGTTAAACAAAATTATTCCAGTTCAGACTCTTTCTTTGAGCCATGTTCCAAATCGGCATGAGCGCTGATTGCACTATTATAGTAATCTACAATCCGCTTTCCAAAATAATCCGCGGAAATTTCATAGAGCTTCTTTTCCCGAGGACGTGGATCATTAAATTCATCCGGATGTTCAATATACCGCTTAATTGCTTGCACGAGCTGCCCTTCGGTATCAAAAACCTTCCCTAACGAAGGATCATCTAGCAACTCGTCCGTATACGGCCCTGATTTGGCCACCACTTTTAAATGTGAAGCCATCGCTTCAATATACGTTAACCCCTGCGATTCCGAATCAGAAGCCGAAACAAATAGGTCGGCCGCTTGATAATAACGGTAAACTTGATCATTATTAATTTCGCCTGTAAATTTAACGTGCTTTTCCAAACCTAAATCATGAACCTGGTTTTCCAGGCTAGTCCGCGCAGGACCATCCCCCACTATCAATAACTGGGCATCCGGAACCTCTTTTAAGATTGCGGGGAAGCAATCAATCACTTCTTGGATATTCTTTTCGTACGCCAAGCGACTTAAGGATAGCAAAACTGGTGTCTTTGCATCATATCCTAATGCTTCACGGCATTGTTGGGGATTGCTATCTTTTTGGTACTGTTCCAAGTTAACCCCCGTTGGAATGATGCGCGTGGGAACTTGAATCCCGTAACGTTGAATTGTTCGCTGCACCCGTTCACTTGGAGCAACAATCCCGTCAATGTGATAACAAAACGCCCGCGTCATCTGCTTAACGTGGTACGGCTTGAGTAATTTCCCGTTGGCTACATAGTGTAAATAATCCTCATACATCGTGTGGTACGTATGGATTACCGGAATTTTTAAAGCTTTAGCAACAAACTTTCCCATCCAACCTAAGGAAAACTCCGTCTGGGTGTGGACAATATCAAGGTTAAGTTCCTTAGCAATCTGAGTAGCACGAATAAACCCACTGATTGCAATTCGACGGTCGGTAAATGATACAAACGGAATGCTAGTAAAACGAAATACGTTCCGTTCATAGACGTTTGTATCAACTTTCGGATCCGTCGTCGTGAAAATATAAACTTGATGCCCCTGTTTTTCTAACTGATCACGCAGCGTTTTAATTGACGTTGCTACCCCACTAACTTGTGGAAAATAGGTGTCAGTAAACAGTCCAATATTCACAGCGAATCTCCCTCTTTGTCCTAATTAAACTACTTTCTCTAATTATATTGGTTTAAAATGCGATATGCAAACAGCTGCCTCTACCTTATAAAAAACGTAAAACTAGTTGGTTGAATTGGGCAGGCTCTTCTGCCATCGGAATGTGGCCAACGTTTGACATTACCTCCACTTGAATACGGGAATTGAGCTGTTTAAGTGCATCCCCCATCTGGGGATTAAAAAACGGACTCTTTTCCCCTAAGATAAACAATACTGGTTTTGTGGCTGCTCGCAAAACCGGACGCCAATCCTTTCTCGCGTGTCCCTTCACTAAAGAACGGTTTTTAGGCTGTGAAAAAGGATATTTAGAATCAATGGCCTTAGAATTCTTGTAAACGTACCCCTCAATTCGACGGTAAGCTGGCCGTAAAATAGGCTCGCTCATCAGTTGTTCAAAGTTAGCTTCGTTTAAATTTTTAAAGCCGTAATGCCATTGATCATCGTTCATCATTCTAGGCGATTGATCAACGAAAATAGCCTTGCTAACAAAATCCCAGCCCCGAATCGATAAAATATTCCATAAAACAGCGGCCCCCATTGAATTGCCAATTCCAATCGGTTCTTTAATCTCTAACGCATCCACTAATTGAAGTACTTCGTCAGCCAAATCGCCAATCTTCAAATCATAGTCAACCCGGTCCGAACGACCATGGTTAAGGTAGTCCAACCGGATCACCCGGTAACCATGTTGTAAGAAGAAGTTAACTTGGCCTGACCAAATTTCCGTATTTCCGCCAAAACCCGTTAAAAACAGGATGGGGATCCCTTCTCCCTGGTCTTCGTAATAGATGGTTTCTCCAGTTTTTAGTATAAATTCCATACGTCGCTCCTTATATAAAACAAAAAGGAACCGCGACCCAATGGTCAACGGTTCCCAGTTAACTTATTCAGCTTACTTGTTATTAACAGTTTCTTCAACTAACTTAATTACATCTTTGTTAGTTTCCGCTTCTGTGATAGCCTTTTCAGCTAACTTCTTCATATCGTCCGTGCTTAGCTTCTTCATCAATGAGCGAGTCTTCAAAATTGAAGTAGCACTCATTGAGAATTCATCCAAACCAAGACCCATTAGAATTGGTACAGCGATTTGATCGCCAGCCATTTCACCACACATCCCGGTCCACTTGCCTTCCGCATGGGAAGCATCGATCGTTTGCTTAATCAAACGAAGCAGTGATGGGTTGTATGGTTGATAAAGATATGAAACCTTTTCGTTACCACGGTCTGCAGCAAATGAGTATTGAATCAAATCATTTGTACCGATACTGAAGAAATCAACATACTTAGCGAGCTTATCAGCGATCATTGCAGCTGCTGGGATTTCCATCATCATACCGACTTGGATTTCACCAACCTTAGTACCTGCATCGATCATCTTTTGACGCTCGTCGTCGTAAATTGCCCGAGCCTTCTTGAATTCAGCTACCGTAGCAATCATTGGGAACATAATTGCTAGCTTACCGTATGCTGAAGCACGAAGAAGCGCCCGTAATTGGGTCCGGAACAAATCCGTGCGGTCTAAACTAATCCGGATTGCCCGGTAGCCTAAGAACGGATTCATTTCTTCAGGTAATGGTAAGTAAGGAAGGTCCTTATCTCCACCAATATCCATAGTCCGAACTACAACTTGCTTACCGTTCATTCCTTCAACAACTTTTTTGTAAGCTTCAAATTGTTGATCTTCAGAAGGTAATTCAGAAGCATTCATGTACAAGAATTCAGAACGGAATAAACCAACTGCTTCACCGCCGTTATCCAGAACACCTTGTAAGTCATCTGGAGTACCAATGTTAGCAGCTAAGTCAAAGTGTACACCGTCTTTAGAAACGGTCCGTTCATTCTTTAACTTTTCCCATTCAGCTTTTTGAGCTTTGAAATCTGCACTCTTTTGTTCATATTCTTTGATTTCATCATCAGAAGGATTGATTAGCGCATCCCCAGTTAAACCATCGACAATCATCATATCGCCTTGCTTAACGCTAGTAGTAGCCTTTTCAGAACCCACTACCGCAGGAATTTCCAAGGTCCGCGACATAATGGCTGAATGTGAAGTCCGTCCACCAATATCAGTGATAAAACCTTTAACGTAACGACGATCCAATTGGGCCGTGTCACTAGGTGTTAAATCATGAGCAACAATGATGACTTCGGAGTCGATCAAAGCTGGATTTGGCAATTCAACACCAAGTAAGTGACTCATCAACCGTTTAGTAACGTCACGAATATCTGCAGCCCGTTCTTGCATGTAAGCATTGTCGGTCATTGCTTCAAACATCGCGATGAAGTTGTCAGTCACTTCTTTTGTAGCTTCTTCAGCGTTGATGGTATCATTTTTGATCTTATCTTCAATGTTACCAATCAACTCTGGATCTGAAAGAATCGTTAGATGAGCTTCAAAAACTTCTGCTTCTTCAGCTCCAAGATTTTCAGCAGCTTTAGCTTTAATAAGGGTTAGTTCCTTTTTAGACTGTTCTAAAGCATCATGGAGACGATTAATTTCAGCATCGACATCCGTAATAGTCTTCTTTTCGAAAGAAAGATCGGGATCCACCATTAAGTAAGCTTTAGCGATGGCAATTCCATCACTAGCTGCTATACCCTTTAATGTCCCAGTCATTATTCGGAAAGTCCTTCTTTCTTCATTGTGTCTTCAAGTGCAGCGATTGCGTCAGCTTCGTCGTCACCGTCAGCAGAGATTGTAACGTCTGCGCCTTGGCCAACACCAAGTGACATTACACCCATGATTGACTTCAAGTTAACAGACTTGTCCTTGTATGTTAATTGAATGTCTGAGTTGAACTTGCTTGCTGCTTGTACCAACAATGTTGCTGGACGAGCATGAATACCTGTTTCTGCAATTACATGAAAGTCGCGTTTTTCCATAATATATTTCTCTCCTTAGTAACACTAAATTTTGCTATAAATGAAGTTGCTTGTCGCGTCATCCATTTACAAGCCTTTGACAAGATAATATCAATTTACGAGCCTTAAAGCAAGCCCTTACATAAAACAAAAATCAACTGCCTTATTGTTTTTTGTTATTCTCGTAACGGTAAGTAATTGTTCCGCCACGTTGGGCTTCACCGATTAACTGCTTGCGTTCCGGAAAATCCATAAAAACCGGTTGGAATTCTTGGAACTCTTCGGCTGTGATCGTTAGCTCATCGAGTACCCCATCTTTTAAATCATTTAAAAGCTTCAAATAATCACGCATTTTAACACCTCATTTAGCTTATTTATTCTATACCTTTATACTAATTTTTACAATACTGGCGCCTCCACAATACCTTTTTCCAATTTTGAATCAAACTCCTTGCACAATTTAAAAGAGCGTGTATAATTTAGTTATGGTCAATATTGGTCAAACATTTTTTGACGTAATGGCTGATTAGTTTCTTTCATAACTTCATTATAGAAGGGAGACAGCACATGCTTTGTCAAAATTGTCATAAGAACGAAGCAACCATTCATCTATATACTAACGTGAATGGTCGAAGGACAGAGGTTAACCTTTGTCAAAATTGCTATCAACTTTTGAAGAACCAACAACTTAATAACAATAATGGAAATGGAGGTGCGCGTATGGCACAAGATCCATTTGGATTCGGTAACTTGGACGACATTTTCCGTGCAATGCAAGGTGGCAACGTAAGTCGTCCGGAAGATATGTACGGACAACAAGTTCCCCCTACTCAAGCAGGCCGCGGCGGTGGAAATAACCCCAACGGCGGTAACGGAAGCTCTCTTCTAGGCCAATACGGTTTAAACTTAACAGATTTAGCAAAACAAGGAAAGATCGACCCCGTGATCGGTCGTGATAAAGAAATTGAACGCGTTATTGAAATTTTGAATCGACGGACCAAGAACAACCCGGTTTTAATCGGTGAAGCTGGAGTTGGTAAAACTGCGGTAGTTGAAGGTCTGGCACAACGGATTGTGGAAGGCTCAGTACCACAAAAATTATTGAATAAACAAATTATTCGTTTGGACGTCGTTTCATTAGTTCAAGGTACCGGAATTCGTGGTCAATTCGAACAACGGATGCAGGAATTAATGAAGGAAGTTCAAAATAATCCGGACTTAATCGTCTTCATTGACGAAATTCACGAAATTGTGGGTGCCGGAAATGCGGAAGGCGGCATGGACGCCGGAAACGTTTTAAAGCCTGCCCTTGCACGGGGTGACTTCCAACTAGTCGGGGCCACCACTTTGAAAGAGTTCCGGGACATTGAAAAGGATGCGGCGCTTGCTCGCCGGTTGCAACCCGTTCAAGTCGACGAACCTAGTGAAGAAGAAGCAATCAAGATTTTGAAAGGTATCCAAAAGAAGTACGAAGATTACCACCACGTTCACTACACTGACGACGCGATCGTGGCGGCAGTTAAGTTGTCCAAGCGGTATATTCAAGACCGGTACTTGCCAGATAAGGCAATCGACCTTCTTGATGAAGCCGGTTCAAAGAAGAACTTAACCATCAACGTAGCGGATCCGGAAACCATTCAAAAGAAGATTGACGAAGCCGAAGCTGAAAAGAAGAAGGCTCTGGAATCGGAAGACTACGAAAAAGCAGCCTACTACCGTGACCAAGTTTCTAAGTTAGAAAAGAACAAGGATGGCGCAACTAATAAGGAAGATGAACCAACCATTACCGCAGAGGATATGGAAAAGATCATCGAATCAAAGACGGACATTCCGGTCGGCGACTTGCAAAAACAAGAGCAAGAACAGTTGCAAAACCTTGCTAGCAACTTAAAAGCGCACGTTATTGGTCAAGACGAAGCGGTTGATAAGATTTCCCGGGCAATCCGGCGGAACCGGATCGGACTTAACGGAACTGGACGGCCAATTGGTTCGTTCCTCTTCGTTGGCCCTACCGGAGTTGGTAAGACTGAATTGGCTAAACAATTAGCTGATCAACTCTTTGGTTCCAAAGATGCCATGATTCGTTTTGACATGAGTGAATATATGGAGCCACATTCAATATCTAAATTGATCGGTTCGCCTCCAGGGTACGTGGGCTACGAAGAAGCTGGCCAATTAACCGAACAAGTTCGGCGGCATCCTTACAGCTTGATTTTGCTTGATGAAGTAGAAAAAGCTCATCCAGACGTGATGCACATGTTCTTACAAATTCTTGACGACGGTCGTTTGACTGATTCACAAGGTCGGACGGTCAGCTTCAAGGATACGATCATCATCATGACTTCTAATGCTGGATCAGGCGACGTTGAAGCCGACGTTGGTTTCGGTGCGGCAATGCAAGGTAAGACCCATTCCGTACTCGACAAACTTGGCAACTACTTCAAGCCTGAATTCCTTAACCGGTTTGACGACATCGTTGAATTCCACGCGTTGACTAAGGATAACCTAATGCAAATCGTGGACTTGATGATTGCCGACGTTAACAAGATGCTAGCAACCCAAGGCTTGCACGTGAACGTTACCAAACCAGTGGAAGAACGCCTTGTCGAACTTGGATACGATCCTAAGATGGGGGCTCGGCCATTGCGGCGGGTCATCCAAGAGCAAATTGAAGATCGGATCGCGGACTTCTACCTCGATCACCCAAGTGAAAAACAATTAATTGCTCGCATCAAGGACGACAAGATTGAAGTTGCCCCTGACGACAAAAAATAATTTCTGATTAGTTTCTTTTAAAAATGGGACCAGGATTTCATTGCTGAAATTCTGGCCCCATTTTTTTATTCTGTTTGGTGGGCTTTTGAGTCGCTGCATAGCCGAAACGTGCTTCCTGCCCCAACTTCTTCCGGTTAACTAAAATAGGGCATCAATCGCCAAAAACGCGATTAATGCCCTAACTCCTCACTTCTCTGCTGCATAGCCAAAACGTGCTCTGAAACCTAGCTTTTTCCGGTTAACCAAAAATTAAGGCGCCGATTGCTTAAACCGCAATCAACGCCTTAACTTCGTGCCTCTCTGCTGCATAGCCGAAACGTGCTTCCTGCCCCAACTTCTTCCGGTTAACTAAAATAGGGCATCAATCGCCAAAAACGCGATTAATGCCCTAACTCCTCACTTCTCTGCTGCATAGCCGAAACGTGCTCTGAAACCTAGCTTTTTCCGGTTAACCAAATTAAGGCGCCGATTGCTTAAACCGCAATCAACGCCTTAACTTCGTTAATCCTCAAAAGCTGCCCAGGTTTCAGAGCACTCTTATAATATATCCCCATTAAAAATCGAATTCTTCACAATTACGTAGTCGACCTTTCTAATCGATTCCAAATCGCGTCCTCCCGCATATGAAATCGCCGACTGCAAATCTTCTTGCATTGCCTTCAACGTATCCGCTAAATGTCCGCGTTGATGAATCCAAATCTTCTTCCCTTCGACGTTTTTCGCCTCTCCCTTTTGGTATTGAGAAGCACTACCGAAGTATTCCTTATAGGTGACACCGTCTTCCACCTTGGTTTCCCCTGGTGATTCGATATGTCCTGCAAATAACGAACCAATCATCACCATGGTTGCCCCGAAGCGAATTGATTTTGCAATGTCCCCGTGGTTCCGGATTCCGCCATCGGCAATCAGTGGCTTACGAGCAACTTTTGCACACCAACGTAAAGCTGATAGTTGCCAGCCGCCGGTTCCAAAACCAGTCTTCAACTTAGTAATGCAGACCTTTCCTGGTCCAATTCCAATTTTAGTTGCGTCCGCGCCGGCACTTTCTAGTTCACGAACCCCTTCAGGAGTCCCGACGTTTCCAGCAATTACAAAACTTTCTGGTAATTTTTCTTTAATGTAATGAATCATGTCAATTACGGTTTGCGCATGCCCATGGGCCACGTCAATCGTAATGTAGTCAGGGACTAAATTCTTAGCAGCTAATTCGTCAATAAAGTCGTATTCGCCGTCTTTAACACCCACACTAATAGAAGAAATCAATCCTTTAGCCTTCATTTTTTTGACAAAAGCTAACCGAGTTTCTGGTTCAAAACGGTGCATGATGTAAAAATAGCCATCTGCCGCTAACTTTTCCGCAATTTCTTCGTTGATAATGGTCTGCATATTAGCCGGCACTACCGGTAGCTTAAACGTATGTTTTCCCAATTCAACTGTTGGATCACATTCACTACGGCTGCGAACAACACACTTAGCTGGAATTAGTTGAATGTCTTCATAATCAAATACTTTCATTCTGGTCCCCTCGAATTGATTAAATTAATGGCCAATCGCCACCAAGCAATAATATACACTAACTTTATCAACAAAACAAGTTAAAAAAGTTCGCTTTCTCACCTAATAAATCGTTAATATATTTCTTATCATCTAATGATAATGTCATTATGCGAATTATTCACCATTTCTCCCGCGATTCTAGTACAATTGATCCGCAAACAAAAAAAGCACCCAACTTTTAAATCGTTGGATGCTTCTTGAAAGGCATTTGGTTGGCACTTTCTTTCGAAATCCCTTTGTCCGCAACGCTTCAAGCCATATAACAATGTCCCCGGCGAGAATCGAACTCGCAACCTATCGCTTAGGAGGCGATTGCTCTATCCAGTTGAGCCACGGAGACCTAATAATTTAGTATTACATGAATTTTAAATTCTGTAAAGTTGTCCTGCCAGATTAGTAGCACCTCTCCTAAAAGGCATCTCTTCATTCCACCCCTAAACAACTAAAAAAACCGTCCCAGTAATTATTAGATTTTGTCTAACAAATATGGACGGTTCATAATTTCTGAAACCTTGTTCAGAATAATGCTCGAATTTGAAAATTTTTCAAGCCGGTGTAACCTAGTATTTCAAAAAATTATCTAGGAAGCTTTGCCTTTTCAATGTTTTTCTTATCCAAGTCTTCGTACTTAATCCCCGTTACACTTTCCATGCCTTCACGGGTAACGATTAATTGTTTACCAAATTTTCGGATTGTGCCTGTTGGGAAGCGTTCTGGATACTTGTTATAGATTGTTCGCACGTAATCCTTTTGCTTGCCCCACATTAGGCTTGCTTCACGACTTCCGATTAATTCATCTGTGTTAAGGTCAATTTTTAAATTTTTCGACATACTTATTCCTCTTTTCTCTACATTCAAACTCTCAGCGTGTCTTGTTATCTAAAGGGTAAATCTATTTATCCTTATATTAGCAAAAAAACTGTTATATGGCTTGTAATAGGCTCAAACTTAATCTTTCTTAAAATACTAGCTACTCCCCCCTATGTATCACAAGATAATAAACAAAAACGGGCATACTGTATTTTACCACAAAGAAAAAGATCAAGAACAATAAATGTAATAAAAAACCTCAAACCGGCTCTTTTAACCAATTTGGAGTTCTTAGAGGGGGCTTAAGCTTTTTTAGTTGCTTCACTCATCCGTACTACAACCCGACCATGTAAATCGTGCAATTCCTCTGAACGTGAATTAGCAACGCTGGCTGGGTCAATTTCGATTAAAATCGAGTTTTCATAGACTTTTCCAACGGTTCCTGCAAAACCAGTTGGTAGAAGATCAGTTTTCTTCACCGTAACTTCGTCGCCTACATCAAATAGTTTCTTTTCGTCAACTTTTTCCTTATCCGCCATTGTTATCTCCTTTAATTCCCTGCATTAATGTTTTCATTCTCTACCTGACTATTACTTACGTTAGCAGCTCCATTAGCTGATAACGCCGCAGTCCCGGTTTCGGCGTGCTTCAAGCCGAGGCCTTTTCTTATGAAATCAGTCACCCGTTGTAGCTCGGTGTGGGAAACAATTTCCATCGATTGTCCATTGACCATTTGACCACTGCCTTGAGCATGGGTTTCTTCAATGTTCTTCGATGCGGCCCGGTAATTCTTTGCCAAGTCCACGAGGTTACCAAACGTAAAGTCGGTTTGGGTTTCATTAGCAATTGAATCGATAAAGTCTTTATTAAGCAATGCTGAAACCGAACTGCTCTTGCCAAGGATAGCAGTTAACACTGCCCTTTGTCTAGTCTGACGCCCGTAATCGTTTTGCGGATCGTCATAACGCATCCGGGAGTAAGCCAGCGCCTTCTTCCCGTCCATGTGAGTCTTAACACCCTTTTTAAAGGTATAACCATCATACGTAAAGCTGAGCGTTGGAGTAATATCAACTCCACCTACTTCGTCAACGACCTTTTGCATGCCGCCCATGTTAACTAAGACGTAGTAATCAATCGGAATGTTGAAAACCGATTGTACCGCGCGAATCGCAGTTCCTGCCTTACCAAACGCGTAAGCAGCGTTAATTTTAGACGGCGACTTTTCTTCGTATCCTGGAATGGTAACCCCTAAATCCCGCGGGATACTAGTAATCGTCGTTTTATTTGTCTTTGGATTAATCGTAACCACCATCATACTATCGGTCCGTCCCTTATACGAACGACCGAGTGCTCCGGTATCCGTTCCCATTAATAGGATCGAAATTGGCTTTTTATTAGCAACTAAATCGGCGGTATTCCGTTGTTTTTTAATACCTGCACTACTGTAGGTACTATCAACCGCATTTTTGACGTTCTGGTACTTGCGCACCCCATAGAATATTCCACCAAGCAAAATAACTGCTATAACAATTAAAATAGTATTGCGCATCGTGTGCGACGCTCTTCTACGTTCTCTACGCATAAAATTATACCCACCTTTCAACAGTGACTATATTACACTATTTCAGGCCCTTTTTAACTAAAAAATTGATAATTAAGCAAAACTAAATAATATTTAATTTGATTTCTTTGCGCGGGGCTTCCCCTTCCGTTTCAAATGCTTCTTCTTCCCTTTTTTCTTAGGCTTTGAGGAAGCAACGGGGCTCACCTTCGTTGCTGCTTTACGAGCTTTAACATCCCGTAAAGGAGCTTTTTGTGGCGCTTCTTCGGCAACTGGCGCAGACGTTTGTTTTTCGTCCGCCACTTGTTCGGCAACTTGCCGAGCTTTAGTAGCGGTCATTATCTGGCGGTTAGCAATTGCCAATTTTTCTGCCGGTTGGTCCAGCTCCCGCAAGATCTTCTTTAAGTTTCGGATGTCGTGGTCATCTCCCAGGCTAATCACAAAGCCCGCCTGGCCCATGCGTCCGGTCCGTCCAACCCGATGAGTGTAGGTAGTGGCGTCCCGCGGAATGTCGTAGTTAATTACGGCCGGGAGGTTTTCAATGTCCAATCCCCGAGCCGCAACGTCGGTAACCATTAATAAGGAAAGTTCCTTCTTCTTAAACCGGCGCATTGCTGCAGCCCGGTCAATTTGTACCTGGTGTCCCGCAATTTTGCCGACCTTAACGCCTTCGTGCTTCAAAAGGGCGGTAATTTTTTCCATCGTCGCTACGTGGTTAAAGAATACCAACCCTTGGAACTTCTTTACCCGACTTAATTGGCGTAAAATTTGTGGTTTGTTCTTCGGTGAAGCAGTTAGCCAACCATGTTGCACCGCCCCCCGGGTCTGGTCTTCAGCCCGAACGTCAATTACTTGCGGCGTTACGCCAAACCAGGTTTGCAAATCATCTATTGCAAGGTCGTTAGTGGCTGAAAAGAAGCTCAATTGGACGTCACTCGGTAATTGGTCTTCAATCTGACGCACGTCTTCGAGGGCTTCCCCCGTCAAAATTTCGTCAGCTTCATCAATTACTAAACTCTGAATTTCCTTCACCTTGAGGCGTCGCTCATTAATCAAGGTAAGTACTCGCCCAGGGGTTCCTACGATAATCTCGGGCTTCTTCTTTTTTAACCGTTCAATCTGACGTTGCACGTTCGCTCCGCCGGTGATTGAGGTAGTCTTCAAGTTAATTAAACTTGCCCATTCGCGAAAAACGTCCGTGGTTTGGATCGCCAACTCTTGGGAAGGCGCCAATACTAGCAATTGCGGACCGTTGCCTAGAATCACTTTTTCCAGTAATGGCAAAGCAAATGCTAAGGTTTTTCCGGAACCAGTTGGGGAAAGTCCTAAGACGTTTTCCCCCGCCCGGAGCGGTTCGGCAACCCGTTCTTGAATTAAGGTTGGTTGCTTAAAGCCCTTTTCTTGAAAATGTTGTTGAAATAAATCGTTCATGAAAGTTTAATCCTCTTCTTTTTCATTGGTAAAGTATATCTTACCATTTTGCCGGAGGTTATAGAGCAATTTATTGACGTTTCGACTCAAAGTTAGCCATTCTTGGTAATCCCTTTGATTCTGCGGATCATCCGGATCGTTAATTACCCGCGCAAAGTCAGTTGCTTCGGCAATCATTGGGTTTTCGTCTGGAGCGGTGCTAATCAATTCCTTGTCTCCGGATGCATTCAAATATTCAACCCGGTTTAATTCAGCCGCGTTGTCCATAATAATGGTATCTTTCAAACCATAAATTTCTGAACCAATTTCTGAATTGACGTTCTTTCCAATGTTTAGAACCACGTCATATTCTGGGTAACGTAAAATTGCGACGCCCTTACCATCGGCACCAGTGCGCAATTTTTGATTGAAGTAAGCCACTTCGTCTGGCATTCCAAACCAAACCATCGCGTCGTATGCAAGGTAAACTCCGAGGTCTTGCAGCGCGCCTCCGGCAAATTTCAACGAAAAGATGTTTGGTTCGTTGCCGGATAGATAACTATCAAACCGACTAGAATACTTCGCGTAAGTTAGCGTTGCGCCCTGGATTTCGTCCATTTCGACAATCTTTTGGGTGATTGCTTTGAAATTAGGTTCGTGAATATGCCGAGCTGCTTCGAATAGTTTAGCTTGCGGGTGCGCCTTTAAAATCTTGTCTAATGCCATCCATTCGGTAGGATTGGCAACGATGGGCTTTTCCACTACCGCTACCTTACCGGCTTCCAAAACTTGTTTAGCTTGAGCGAAGTGCAAGCTGTTAGGTGAGGCAATGTAAACAGCATCAATTTCGGCATCGTTAACCATATCGGCAATTTGGTCGTAGAACTTAGTTGCCCCGTTCTTATCCCCAAACTCGTGTGCCTTTTCGAGAGTCCGTGAATAAACCGCTGTCAATTTCCATTCTTTGCTAGCATGGGCAGCATCCACATACTGCTGGGTAATCCAATTAGTTCCAATAATTCCAAATTTAATCATGCTGTTTTCCTCCTTTAAATTTCTAACTCTATTCTACCTTAATTAAGGTAAGTTATTCAGCGTAGAATTGCAAAAATGTTTTCTCAACTAGTAAATTCGTAAAGAATTTTTGTTGGCACAGATATTTAGCCACGGAAATATCATCGCCCTTGAAAAGCGCTTTCATTAATCGTTGCGGGGTGCAATATTACAAAACGATTTCGATTACTTCAATTTTTTAACAAGTGCTAAAAACTAAGCCGTTTTACTACTTCGCCTACCCAAATAATGTTATATTTAAGTGGACAATAAAGAGAAGGAGTATGGGCGTATGAACTGGCAAAAAACAGCACTTGGTGACCTTTTTTCATTAATTCGTTTCGATTCTAAAAAAACCGATAAAACTGAAGAAACCGTCAGTCCGTTTTTCTTTGCCGGGACCTGGTTATATCACGAGCCCAATACTAATCGAGAACACGAATTAAAAATTTTACCTAACTACGACGTTTACCTGGACGGAAAATTATTGAAAACGGTGGTCGAAGATTTGGATAGTTACCGAATCACCTTCATTGACCGTTTTGGCTACCACCTCGTGGTTAAGGCTAACGAATACCGCCCAATCAGCGTTTACGATGAAGCTAACAACGAAACTTACGCAATCGTTGATGCAGAAAAAGAGCCTGAAAATCGTCCCAAAAAAGAGGATTGATTTTCAGGCTCTTTTTCATTTACTGAAAGTTGCCCATTTAGTACTTTTGCCATTCCTGACGTCCGCCGTTAAAGTATGAAACTGGCAATTCAATTTCCCGGCGGTCGGTCTTCAGCGTCCGCTGATTATCGTATTCCACAAATTCTACATGCCGGTCGGCCTTTTGAACTTTCTCGGCTTCCAACCAAAACTGGCTTTGTTTAACGTATTTTGGATACAGACGTTGCCGAATTTCCGGAGTAGTCTTGATTACGACCGGTTGTCCATAATAATTAGCTAACCGCCGGACCAAATCGGCTAAGATGGGGCCCTGCTTCTTCCAATCCACCTTCTCCGCCGTATCTTCCCCGTAGTAGCTCACCCGGATTACCACCGGGAGCTGCCCGGTATTACTTTTCACTTTGCGACTAATATATTGAAGCTGCTTTACCGCACTTCTTTCAAAACTAAAGTTATGCACCACCCCGACCTTAAGGCTAGTTGCACGTAACCGGTCGTAGTTCGTGTTAAACGAATCATCAAAGTACGTGGCGCCCGTCGTCGCATTTAAATAGACAAATTTTACTTTTTGCTTAGCCAAATCTTGAAAATTGACGATCCCATCTGCTTGATCAATCACGCATCCGCGGATTGAATATGGTGAAAGGGTCTGCTGTTCCTGCTGTTGGACGTGCCAAAAGATTCCCCAGCCTCCCGCAATTAGTAACGCCAACGCGACTACGATGGAAAGAATCAACCGGCGTTGACGTTTAATGGCTGCCTTAGCAAACCGGGGACGCTGAGCCGCGCGCAGATTTTGTTTCATCGTGCCGCCTCCTCATTGTTGAATATTGTACACTTATCCCCTATAATATTCGAATTATCATTAAAAATATTTTCAGAAAACACGAACGTTTCTGGCAACGTTCGTTCAGGGGGTTTTTATGAATAATTCAAAACCAAAGCAGCTGCAAAAAAACATCGGTTTATTTGCAGCTTTTTCAACCGTAATGGGCACGGTAATCGGCGCGGGGGTCTTCTTTAAAGTAGCCAGCGTCACCGCCAGTACCCAATCCGCGGGGCTGAGTTTACTAGCTTGGCTTGCGGGAGGAATCTTGACCATTTGTGGCGGGTTAACCAGTGCCGAACTTGCCGCAGCCATCCCGGTGACCGGAGGCGCGATTAAGTATCTTGAAGCCAGTTACGGCAAACTGACCGGCTTTTTAATGGGCTGGGCACAAACCTTGATTTATTTTCCGGCTAACATCGCCGCCCTTTCAATCATCTTTAGTACCCAATTAATCAATTTATTGCACTTATCCAATGGGCTTTTGGTGCCCATCGCCATGCTTTGTGGCGCGTCGGTCACCGGAGTCAACCTGCTGGGCGCTAAGTACGGGGCGCGATTACAGTCGGTCGCCCTCATTGCTAAGTTAATCCCGCTGATCGTGATCGTAATTTGGGGACTGGGTTCCAGTAGTCCGGTGCACCTCAGCCTGCTACCAGCAAACAGTCACTTTTCCCAAACCTTAACCGGATTTAGCGGCGGCTTGCTAGCCACCCTATTTGCTTACGATGGCTGGTTAGGAATCGGCGCAATTGCCGGCGAAATGAAAAATCCCAAACGTGACTTACCTTTAGCAATTGGCTTAGGGCTCACCGGAATTATGGTGGTCTACTTAGTGATTAATTTCATCTTCTTGCGGACCCTGCCAATCCACGAACTTGCTGGCAACCTTAACGCCGCCTCCGTGGCAGCCACCCACCTGCTAGGTAACTTGGGCGGTAAACTAGTTACCATTGGAATTTTGATTTCCGTATACGGCGCACTAAATGGATACACAATGACTGGAATTCGGGTGCCTTACGCAATGGCTTTAGAAAATTCGTTGCCATTCAGTCGGGCTTTAAAACGGCTTTCCCGCACCAGCGTGCCGTACGTAGCCGGATTACTACAATTAGTAATCGCCCTTTTGATGATTAGCGTTGGTTCTTTTGACTTATTAACCGACATGTTAATTTTCGTAATGTGGATTTTTAACGTTTTAATCTTTTACGCGGTAATTAAATTGCGCCGCACCCAACCTGAATTAGAACGGCCATACCGGGTGCCGCTTTATCCGTTATTGCCAATTGTGGCGATCCTCGGCGGGACTTTCGTATTGGTCATGACCATCATCAACCAACCGGTTCTAGCAATTACAGGAATTATTATAACTTTGTTAGGAATCCCCGTATTTCTTGCGACCAATCGCGCTAATCGTTAAGATAAATGCATAACTAAATTAGGAGGCTAACTAATGTTTATTATTAAGTACATCCCCTTTCTTGGCCTCGCGTTAATCATTTTGATCGGCTGTTTGATTGCTTACGAGCGACGCCCTTCGTTAGACCGGGCCGTAGTTTTCGGTAGTTTAGCCGTGTACCTAGTTTGCGTAGCGTGGCTCTTATTTACCCCGGGACAATACTTCTTTGACCCGTACGCTTATTACGCCCGTTATTTCTATTGGCACCACGCTAAAATTATCTACTACCCTTCGGCATTGCGCTCGATGGGTTCGTACATGAACATCGTAATGACGATTCCAGCCGGAGTATATCTCGGAATTTTATTCCACCGGCATCTAAACTGGCTTACTGTCATTCTTTGCGCAGGCCTAGTCGGAATTTTCAACGAAGGTAACCAACTAATTTTGGACATGATCATTAACATCCAACGGACCGTGGACATTACCGACGTTCTCACTAACGCGGCTGGAGTGGTAATCGGCTACCTTGCCTTTTACTGCTTGGTTCGTCCGTGGTTGAAGAATACTAGCTTTGCTTAATTGCTCGATACCAAAAAGAGCGTGGAACAAAAGGTTGGTAGTTTGCAAGAATTAAAAAACGAGCGTTATGCCTAAATTTGGCATAACGCTCGTTTTTTGGTTAAGCGAAATAAAATAACTTTTGGCGCACGTTTCGACTTTATTAAAGTCAAAACGCCAAAATAATATTTAGTTTTTTCTCAGCTTCTTTTATTATGCCGTCGCTGACTTCGGCGCAATCTTCGCCCGATTCAAGAGTACCGAACTCGTGACTACGGATAATGAACTAAACGCCATTGCTAAGCCTGCTAATTCAGGACTGAGGATGATTCCGGCAAGGTAGAAAACGCCGGCCGCCACCGGAATGCCCAGAACATTGTAAATGAACGCCCAAAAGAGGTTTAACTTAATCCGGTTAAAGGTCTTGCGGCTCAATTCCAACGCTTTTGCAACGTCGCGCAAATCGTTTTTCACTAGTACAATGCCACCAGATTCGATCGCAATATCGGTTCCAGAGCCCATTGCAATCCCCACGTCCGCGATGCTCAATGCGGGAGCGTCATTGATGCCATCCCCAACGAAGGCAACCTTACCGGCCTTTTGGAAATTCTTTACCCGTTCCGCCTTATCCCGCGGAAGGACTTCGGCAATTACCGTATCGATTCCGACCTGTCGCGCAATCGCCTTGGCGACCACGTGGTTATCCCCGGTTAGCATGACCGGTTGTAACCCTTGGGCCTTTAATTCGGCAATGGCTGCCTTAGAGGTGGGCTTGGGTGCGTCTTGAATGGCAATTAAGCCGATTACCCGGTTATCTAGCGCCACCACGACCACCGTTTTCGTCGCTTTTTGTAAATCCATCATCGCATCTTGCCACTGCTCATCGATGGCAAGGTCGTCCAATAACTTTTCGTTCCCTACTAGGGCAGTTTTGCCGTTTAACTGCGCTTTTACCCCTTTGCCTTCCACGGCCGTAAAGTTAGTGACCGTCGCCAGAGCGATGTCCGCTTTTTGCGCCGCCTTAGTGATTGCAGTTGCTAAGGGATGTTCGGAAGATTGTTCGAGGCTAGCTGCCACCCGTAAAACCTGGTCACGGTCGCCAACCACGTCGGTTACTTCTGGAGTTCCGTTAGTAACCGTGCCGGTCTTATCAAAGATAATGGTTTTAACTTCGTTGACCTTTTCCAGAACTTCACCGTTTTTGATTAAAATTCCCATCTTAGCCCCCCGGCCAGTACCGACCATTAACGCCGTGGGAGTTGCCAAACCAAGGGCACATGGACACGCAATCACCACGACCGAAACCGCGAAGATCAACGCGTGTGCTAGCGTAGCACCGAGGAAGACGTACCATACTAAGAAAGTCGCGATTGCTAAGATCAAGACCACCGGCACGAAAATATCGGAAACCCGGTCGGTCAAATTCTGGATTGGAGCATGGCTGTTTTGGGCCTTCTTCACCAATTCAACAATTTGCGCCAACATGGTGTCATTGCCAACTTTGCTAGCTTTAAAGACGAAGGTCCCGGTGTTATTAATTGTCGAACCAATCACGTGGTCACCAACCTTTTTAGTTACCGGCATGCTTTCCCCCGTCACCATTGATTCGTCAATCGTCGAGGAACCCGATTCGATCACTCCGTCAACGGCAATCTTTTCGCCCGGCCGTACCCGAATCTGGTCGCCCACGGCCACTTCGCTGAGCGGCACCTTGACGTATTTTCCGTCACGGAGTACTTCGGCTTCCTTAGCTTGCAAATTAACCAGCTTTTCGACCGCTTCCGAAGCATTGTTCCGCATTTTTTCTTCAAAAACTTGGCCCAATAAGACGAAGGTGGTGACGAATGCTGCACTTTCAAAGAAGACCGCTTGGCCGGTAATCATCGCGTAAATGCTGTAGAAATAAGCCGTCGCGGTTCCGATTGCCACCAGCGTATCCATGTTGGAATGGTGTTTTTTAAACGAAGCCCACGCACTTTGCGCAAATGGGCGCGCGGACAACGCCATTACCACGGTGGTTAAGGCTAACATCGTCCAGTGGCCGCCGGGAAGCATGAATCCCCACGGTTTCAAGATCATTTCGACCAACATTGGTAACGAAAAAATTAACGAAATCCAAAAACGAGTTGTAATTTTCATTACTCAATCACCACTTTTCCGCTAAACATGTCCATGCCACAGCTAAACGGGAATTCCCCCGCGTGGTCCGTATTGACGGTGACCGACTTGGTTTCGTCAAGCGGTAACTGCTCTGCAAACCCTAGTTGCGAAGAATGCACCACGTCCAAACAACCTTGGGGGCTGGTCCGCCGAAAGTTAATTTGTGCGGGAATCCCCTTTTGAAAATGCACTTCGGCCGGTTGATAACCACCGGCAACCGTAACGTCAACAACTTGCATTTGCTCTTTCATTTAAATGACCTCCCTTAGCTATTTAACTTCGACTTTGCCATGGAACATATCCATTCCGCATGCCCACGGATATTCGCCAGCCTTGCTGGTATCGATTTTGATTGGCACGGTTTGGTTTTGTGGTAAGGCTTGGTTAATCCCAAAGTCCGCGAAAACCACCCGGTCCAAACAGCTTGACGGATCCTTCCGGGTAAAGTTTAAAACTGCCGGAACGCCCTTTTTCAGGACAATCTTTTCGGGAGAGTAGCCTCCGTTAACCTCCACGTCGACCGTCTGGGTATCGCCAGTAACTTCCGCCACTTCCGATTGGGCTTCGTGTTTACCGAAGAACCACCAAACGATAAAACCAATTAACGCTAATCCTACTATTAAAACAATCAATCTCGTCATCATCTAATCCCCCTCTTTCATGGTGCAAGTTTCGTCACAATCCGTTTCCGGAAGGCAATTGCATTCCACCTTTGCTGGCGCGGTGGAGGCTTTTTGTTGCAATAACTCCTGTAAATTGCTAATATCCTGCTTACTTAAGGTAGTCTGGGCAACTAAATTGGTAATTACCTGCCCCTTCTTCATGTTGCACATGTGAGCAAAGAGCTCGGTAGTCGTCGCCTCCATCGCCTGTTTTTCGGCAATGGTGGGATGGTAAATAAACTTCCGACCCAGCCGTTCGGTACGCAACGCGCCCTTGGCCACTAACCTGCGTAATAGCGTTTTGATGGTGGAAGCCGTCCACTTTTTTGATTGCTGCATCAAGTGGACAATTTCCGTGCTTTTTGCCTCACCGAGCGTCCAAACAATCCGCATAATTTCCCATTCGGCGCCGCTAAGTTCCGTTGCGGTATTTTCCATCGTGGCATTCCTCCCCTTTACGTTTACATTTGTAACCTTCATGATTAGTATAAAAGGCAGGTTTACATTTGTCAACGTAAAAGCTCCTTTCTTCTCATGACCCGCTATAGTATTCTATTAAAGGGGAAAATTTAACAACTGGAGGAGCTTTTATGCCAAAGTACCTAAAATGGGGATTAATCATCCTCTTTTTTCCAATTTCATTGAGTTATTATGCCTACCGGTGGAGTAAAGACCACCTTTGGGCAAAAAGTAATTATCCACGAGTCTTTTCGGGACTAACCGTCTGGGCAATTTGGCTGATGCTTTTAGTGATCGCCCAAAGTACATCCTTTGCCAATGCCGTATCATTACTAGGATTTGCTGGTTTGATTTCGTTTGTAATTGCCTTAATTATTGATTTATTTCATAAGAAATCAGCCCGGCCCGCAATTGTTCCCGTAATCTTGAGTGCCATCTTATTTGTGGGGGCAGTGCAGTTTACCCCGGACACGGAGTCTAGTTCATCCGCTGCTCAAGTAGAAAGCACCCACGTGGTCCACAAGGTGGCGCGCAGTGACCAAAAAGATTACCAAGCTGCTAAGGCAAAGCACGCCGCGCTCGTTGCCCAACTAAAAAAGGTTAAGCACGAGAACGCAACCTTAGCTAGTGAGAAAGCGGAGGCAACCACCGCAATCGCCACTTCCAAAGCCAAACGCGAAGAAGCTTCCTCACGCTCGGCCGCGGCAAGCGAAGCAGCCGCATCCCGCGCCGAGAGTGAAAGTAAAGCTGCCGCAGCTTCATCTAAAAAGGCTGCCCAAGCATAACAAAAGGCGGCCGCAGCACAAAGTCGGGCCGCTGCCCAACAAAGTCGCCAGGCCCGGCAACAATCCGCAGCGCAAGCAAGTGATGACGAAGGCGATACATACACCGGAACCGCCCAGGACATTATTGGTAACGTTAATTCCCATATTTACCACGTCCCTGGACAAGCCGGTTACCACATGAATTCAGCTAACGCGGTTCACTTCCATTCCGAAGCGGAAGCGCAAGCTGCAGGTTATCGAAAGGCGTTGAGATAATGAAATTAAAAGCAAAATTACTATTAGTAGTCGTGCCATTTTTGATGGGTAGCGTGGTTTACCACTCTACTCCAACGGTTCAAGCAAAGACCGTGGTGAAGTACACCCATCCGCACCGCAAAGCCACCCGTAAACTTCAGAAGGAAAACCGGGAGCTGAAGCAAAAGATTGCAAAAGCACAGGCTAAAAATGACCGGCTCACCAAACAACTAAACCACAAGAAGAAACAACTTCATCAATCGGCGGCTGCCAAACAAACCGATACCGCTAACCTAGCCAAGCTAAAATATGCTGGCCAACAAGAAGTTGTCGTTAACCACAATCAGCCGAAGTTTTCCAAGGCTGATCTAGCTATCGACAAAGGGGCTTGGCAACGTTACGGCAACCTTGACCACCTTAACCGAGCGACGGCTGCCAACGCCATGCTAAACCAATCCTTGATGCCGACCGCCAAACGCGAACCGCTAACCGTAAACCCCACCGGTTGGCATAATAAGCGGATTGCTTCGGGATGGTTATATAACCGCAGTCACTTAATTGGCTACCAATTAACCGGCCAAAACAATAACTTAAAAAACCTAATGACTGGAACCCGTTCATTGAATTCGCCAGAAATGCTCGCCCATGAAATGGACATCGCCTACTACCTAAAACAGGACCCTAAACACTACGTTCGTTACCGCGTCACCCCCATTTTCAACGGCGACGACTTATTAGCCCGCGGCGTCCAAATGGAAGCCCAGTCCATCGGTGACAACGACATCCATTTCAACGTCTTCATCTTCAACGTCCAAGATGGCGTGAAGTTGAATTACGCGGACGGGACTAGTTCGGTGGAGAAATAAGAGAAGTTACATCTTCAATAACCATATGTATAAACACTTAAAGAATAGCGCATTCATGGAGGAATTTTTATGAAAAAAATACTTACTTTATTAACAGCTGTATTAACAGTTTCGTTACTACTAATTGCCTGTGGAAACAAACAGGATAAATACGCTGACCAAGCTTTTATGAACGACCTATCAAAGGGGCTTGAAGCTAGATGGTCATTATCTGATTCTGATCCGGATAATGAAAGCAAGGATTTCTATAAACAACTAGACAAAAAAGAACTAGATTCTATTTCTAGTTACAGTAATAAAAAATTTAAAAATGATAAACTACACGAACACGCTATTGCTTACATTAACGCATTAAAAAAGCAGAAAGCTACGCTAAAATATTATGGCTCCGATTCTTTTTATGATAAGTGGAATAAGGCTACCAGCAACCGAAACGCTGAATTACTTGCCATTAATAAAATTCAAAAAGTAAAAGGCTCTGGAAAAGCCCAGGTAGAAAAAAATAACCAGAATAAAGAATTAAGTAACTTGATTAAAAGTATAAACTTCGAAGCACAACCAAAAGAATACCCAGAAGATACCTTTACTACCTATAAGGCAGTTGTAAAAAATACAACTGGAAAGACAATTAAAAATTTAGGGTTAATTGTAAAAATTATTGATAAGGATGACACTACCGCAGATACCCAATATGTAAATACAGAAAATTGGGAAAACGGTGATAAAGTAAAGCTTAGTTTTGATACAGATGCAGAAGTTAACCAAATTAAGGTAAGCAAAGATTATGTAGAATTTGGTAAATAATCTTCCAACCCTGGTGACCAGCAGCGGCTCAATTCTGCTGGTGGAAATAAAATATTAATTATAAAAAATAATTTTAATTCAACATTTTATTATAAAAGTGTGGATAAACAGCTTTAACTGTCTATCCACACTTTTTTACACAAAAAAACATACTATCAATTCTTAAAGTTTCAATCATGCCTTCCAAAACATAACCAAAAGTAAATGATAGTATGTCCCATAAAAATACTACACATGATAATTTCACTACATTTTGTTTATAACATCCCCTTAATCCTCCCCAAAAAGTCCTCATAACTCGTGCTTCCAACCAATTCAGCAATATTCTTTTCTTCCGTCATCACGTCCGATAACCTGTCAAAAATATTTCTAAACAACTTAGAATCTTCTTTTCGCACAGCTAAAGCGAATACTAGATAAACGCGACTTGTTCCCCAAGTTAGCCCGTTAGGATTGATATAAATGAACCCCTTGGTACTATGCGCTTTCATGGTTAACGAATGGGGAATTGCTATTTTACCAAACGCCGTGGACGACATTTGTTCCCTATCCAACAAATCTTTTTGGTAATCTTGGTCAGTTACCTTAGCTTGGTAAAAGGCATTGGCAATATGCTCAATAACGGCTTCCTTCGTTTTTAATTGTCGACTAATCGTGAAGAAACGTTGGTCGAAAAATGTTCCAATTTGGCTATCAAATGCCCTCCGCCGCTTTTCATTACCAATTTCATCGATCTTATTTTTCAACATGCGATTATCATTTTTCGTAAAGAATGGCGAGATTTGTACACTGGGTACTCTAGTTGAGATTCTATCTGTAAAGGCAATTAATAAATCAAGATCATTTTCTACTGTAGACTCTGTGGTGACGACCTTTGTAATTACTAGTTCACTACCAAAATTCTTCTCAATTTGATCGACAATTGATAGAAATTTTCCCTGATAATCTGGAATTAAAATTGTTGTCCTTAGCCGTTCTTTATCTTCAATCTGTTTTGCAATGGCATTTCCAATATGCATAGCAATATAGGCAATCTCGTTATCAGGAACCGGCACTCCTACATAGTTTGCAATCTTATGAGATATTAGCGCCGCACATTCGTAGACAGTAGGGCTTTGAGCCTTCATTTGATTAGCCATCGGATTTTGAATGCTTTTCCCGTCTCGCAACCGTTGAATTAACCGGCTAACGTGGATCGCAAATTGATTTATAAAATCAGGTCCCGTCAAATCAATTTTATAAATGCTCTTCACGTAAGCAAGAATGACGCGAATTAAGCGTAATGAACTTTCTGAAATACTGTCTTTCATATCAATCGTCCATCGGGAAACCGAACCATCAATGACCAGCCCCAGACTTTCTAAGTCATCTTTAGAAAAACGAACGTTTGTCTGACTGTTTTCAACTTTCTTTAGTAAATCTTTGGCAAAGCGACTACTTTTCCAGTAAAAATCATCTAGCTGTGGTTGCGTTTGATACCCGTCTCTAATCCGCTGAATGGCAATTACCACGTGCAAAACAATGTTATTCAAATCAAAAGTATTCAAATAAATATGATGATCCTTTGCGCATGCTTGCGTAATCGTGTACAGTCCATCTAAATCAATTGTAGGGAAGTTGCTTCGAATAATTGATTTATTAATAAAATTTCCGTCGCTTTCTTTATATAGCATGTCTGAAAGCATGTGTCGCTTATCTTCTTCGCTACCAGAGATAGAGAAATAATCCCCTCGCTGTTTCAAAGTTAAGTCAAAATTTTTCGCGTATTTTACGGCCGCTTTAAAATCAAGTTTTAAATTAGATTCACTAGCAAAAATTTCTTCAGCTAGATCGTACACATTTACCGGCGCATCGTTGCTTAACAATCTATTGAGTACGTAAAAAATCCGTTCCCGCTTAGTAGTTGGGATTTTGGACCCTTTTAATTCCGGTTGTTTTTCTTTAATTTCTCTAGTGCCCTCATATTTATAGCCCAACCTTGAAGAAACCACTGGGTGATCTGCCGATAAATTTTTATAGTACTTTTTAACGCTTCTACCCGACACATCCAAAAAAATCGATAGTTCTTGAACACTATGCCACCCCGGTTTGGTCATGAGGTACCGGAGCATTTCCTCTTCTCTTTTTGTGGACATCATTATATCCCCTAATCATGAGCATTAACTATGCTTAATTTGAAAAATTGCCAATTAAAACATGGCTTTCTACGCAAAATTTCGCGAAAAGCATTCAATATAGCTTAATCGCGAAATTATAATTTTTTACCTAAAGTTCTTCGCCATTCGTAGCGATAACTTTCTTGTACCAAGTAAAACTATCCTTTTTATACCGTGCGCCAGTTCCGTTCCCTTCATCATCTAAGTCTACGTAAATGAAGCCATAACGCTTAGACATTTGTTGAGAAGAACAAGAAACGATGTCAATAGGCCCCCATGCACAATACGCAATTACGTTAGCCCCGTCATGAATTGCACGACCAACTTGTTCAATATGTTGTCTTAAATAATCCACCCGGTAATCATCATGTACTTTTTTGTCTTCAGTTAATTCGTCATACATCCCAATTCCATTTTCCGCAATGATAATTGGCTTACCGTACCGATCCGCATACTGCGAAAGCGTGTTGTAAAATCCTTGAGGGTCAATTGCCCAACCCCATGGGGAAGCCTTCAAATATGGATTAGGTGTGATATCGTTAACTTCATACTTGTTCTTAGTGGAATCAACCATTTGAGAGTAGTAGTATGAAATGCCTAAGAAATCCATTGGGTTCTCTTTAATCAACTTCATTTCTGCATCAGTAATCGCCAACTTGATGTCGTGATCCGCAAAATAATTTTGGGCAAATTTAGGGTAAGCTCCCCTAAACTGCACATCGGTAAACATGTATTGCATTCGATTATGCTGCAATGCTAATACAACGTCAGCCGGTTTCGCCGTCGCAGGAAAGACGGTACCGTCAGCAACCATGGTTCCAATATTTAAATTAGGATGATTGAGAGATTTGGCATAGTTCTTAATCCAAGCCGCCGCCACCATCTGGTTATGGGTTGACTGGTATAACGCTTCTGCCAAATTATCATACTGGTCCGCTGCCACCCCCACGGATAACCATGGTTCGGTTTGTACCATATTAATTTGGTTAACTACAATCCAGTACTTAACCCGGTCGCCAAACCAATCTAGTAAAGTCTTTCCGAATTTCTCAAACATCGGAATCACATCTTTATTTGGCCAACCGCCATATTTAAAAGTGATGTTAAGCGGAGTTTCGTAATGGTTCATCGTGATGATTGGCTCAATATTTTTACTTAAAAGATAATCAATCATCTTTGAATAATGCTCTAATGCCGCAACGTTGGGTTCTTCGTCATCCCCGTTAGGAAAAATTCGTGACCAATCTAGGGAAGTTCGAAAGGTTTTAAAACCCATTTCACTCAGTAAATCAATATCACTCTCGTACGTATGGTAAAAATCGATACCGTAGCGCTTAGGATAATAGTGTTCCTGGTCGGTCACTCCTGCTTTGGCTTGTGCTAAAGTCATTCCTTGTACTTCTATTTTTTGGATTTCTTCATTAGAAAGTCCCTTTAAAAAGGGTTGGACATCTGAGGAGTTTAGTCCTTTACCATCATCACGATAAGCACCATCTGCTTGGCTAGCCGCTTGAGCTCCTCCCCACAAAAAATTCTTTGGAAAATACGAATACTGATTTTTCATAATAAAATTCCTTTCTTATCTTTTTCCTTCTTTGCGTTCAAATATGTCAATTAACTTCTTAGATAGATTGTATTCACTCATAATGGTCATTACCGTGTCTTGAGCATGGGTAAACAGCACTGAATACTCTACGGCATCGCCTTCCGCTTCTTTTTGTAGTTTCTTAGTTTGAATACGGTGAGCAGCTACCAATTTTTGATTGGCTTCTTCCATAAGTTCTTTAGCAGCGCTATAATCATTCTCTGCTACTTTATCAAGCGCTTTTGAAATAAAATCCCGCGCGTCTCCCGCATTAATAATAATTTCCATCGTTTCTTTTACAGATTCATTTGAACTTTCTTTATCAGCCATATTAATCAATTAACCTTTCTCAAATTATTAATTTTTAGTTTTCTTCTTTAATAAGATTACTGTCGTAAATTTTGAAGAATGGGTAATAAATCAATCCTCCTACACAGAATAGAATTGCAAGAAGAATTAAAGCACTAATCGCTGGACTTACTATCCATGTAACAAATGGGAACGGGATATACCACATTTGCATCAATGAATGCGGTATCGGTGATAAACCAAATTTAAACCAAAATACAGTAATTAATGGCAATACAATCCCGTTAATCCATAACGGCAGCATCAAATATGGATTCCAAACAATTGTCCCAAAAACTAGTGGCTCATTAATATTAAATATTGAAGGAACAACACATGCCTTTCCTAAAGCTTTTAATCTCTTAGATTTACTCCAGAAGAGCATCATTAGCACCAATGGCATGGTGCAACCTACCCCACCAATCCAAGGGAAACTATAAATCAGTTCACTAGTAAAAATGTGCGTAATCGCTTGTCCGTGTGCAAATTGTTGTGCGTTATTAGCAATGCCAGCAAACATGATTGGCTGATCAATCGCTGCTAAAACCCAACCAGAAATCCCCATTGAATAAATAAAACAGTCAAAAAATAGGAATAAAGTGAACCCCCACCAAGTATCTAATGAATTAGCTAACGGTGAAAATACTGCTACTACCAGCTGGTAAAGATCAAAGTGAACTAAATAAGTTAAAATCCATCCAGTTCCAACTACCAGGATGATAGGTAACATGGAATCAAACCAAGCAATCACAAAATCTGGCAATGCAGTATCTTCATTAAAAAAGCTAAATTTACCAAAGAACCCCATAATAATTGCAACAAAGCCGCCTACAACCAGAGCTACAAACATTCCCCCAGCTCCTAGTTCAGAGAATTGATATGAAATAATTGAACCTGTTTTATCCCAAGTTGGATTAGCAAACATCAGAAATAGCGCAACTGATGATAACCCAGCAATGATTTTTTGTTTATTTAATTTCTTTTGCTCCATCACGTTAAACGGGAAAAGAAAAGCAACAAAAATTGATGTAAGTCCAAAAGTAAAGTTACTAATCGGCGACAAATCTGGCCACCACTTAAAAAAATTAGCAGGAATATCAAGTAATGTAATTAGTGATCCAACAAAAATAAATGGTAAAACCTGTAGAATAGAATTCTTGATAGTCAATATCCATTGATTATTTGCAATTTTCTGTGCTCGTGGAGCAAAACCTTTATTTAAAGCATCCATGAACTTATTCATTGGAATGCCTCCTCTCCATTTAGTTAAACTTCTGATTTGATATGCTCAACAGCCGCTGCCCCATCTAAAATTGAATAGTAATCTGGCTTCATTAAAATCGTAACGACCTTGTCAGGTACGCTTTTTTGAAGTGCTTCGAATTCTGATTTCAAATGCGGACCCACCATTAAAACATCAATATCATTGGCGTAGTCATTAAGTTCTGCTTCGCTACGGGCTTGAATTTTATAATCTAATCCTGCTTTTTTGGCAGCTTTCCGCATATTTGCCGCCATAAAGCCTGATGAAGCTCCCGATCCACAAACTAATAAGATGTTTAAACTCATAATAAATACCTCCATGAATGATTTCTTTTTACACCTTTAGAATAAAGCCCTTTCATTATTGTTTAAATTAAGCTTTTTCACCATGAGGGGAAGTTTTATGTCCGTTTAAATCATGGGATTTTCTTTTTAAAAAATTGCCAAACGTTTGCTCACTTTTTTACCAAATTTTAAATAAAAAGCCTTAATCGCATCCATGCTGCGGGAAATCATCCCTCCTAAAACTTAATTCTATGCAAACAAAAAAGTATGCTTCCCAAAAATATTGAGAGCATACTTTAGTTGTTAAAATTATCCTTGTATTGTACTTAAAATTAATACCATTTAGTCTTTCTAAATATCTCTATTTCTGATATTAGGCAATCCTCTGAAACAATTTACTAATAACCAAAACCGTCTGGCAACTAAATAATACCACCTGCCATTTGTCTATTGATTTGGTCTTCAGACAAATTCTTCTTTGTAAAGCCTAATACTAATGCAGTGACAAATGAACCTAAGAGAATGCAGCCAACATAAATAATTGGATGGTTGCATGCAATCGGAATTACAAATACCCCACCGTGAGGAGCTTGTAATGTAATACCATAAGCCATACATAGTGCTCCGCCAACTGCCGCACCGATAATATTAGCTGGGATAGTATGCAACGGATCACCGGCCGCAAATGGAATGGCTCCTTCCGTAATGAAACTAGCCCCTAAAACGTAGTTAGCCTTTCCAGCTTCGCGTTCTTGGATACTAAATTTACGTCGGAAAAGCGTGGTCGCAATTGCGATTCCTAACGGTGGGACCATTCCGCCAACCATCAAAGCTGCTGAAGGACCATAAATTTTGGAAGCAAACATCGCTAAACCGAATGCCGAAGCCGTCTTGTTGATCGGACCACCCATATCCGAAGCCATCATGCCGGCCAACAAGGCTCCCATAACTGCTGCGTTAGCACCGTTCATTGATTTTAACCAGGACGTCAACGCATTAATTAATTCTGACATTGGGGTGTTCAGTATAAAGAACATAACTAGTCCAACAATCAACGTTGCCAGCAATGGGTTAAACAGTACCGACATCAGTCCCTGGTAAGTATGTGGAATTTTACGCGTACGTTTAACAATAAACCGCATTACATAACCGCCTAAGAACCCGGCGACCATTCCACCTAGGAAGCCTGAGCCGCCATTCACGGCCATCATCCCACCAATCATCCCTGGGGCAAGACCTGCTTTATCTGCGATCGACCAGGAAATAAATCCAGCTAGAATAGGTACGTAAAGCTTAAATGCGGCATTTCCACCGACTTCGTTAAAGAATCCAGCCCAGATATTGTACTGACTGCTGCTAGGGTCCGAAGCATAGATTCCAAACATGAATGAAATAGCGATAAATATCCCACCCACTACGACAAATGGAATCATATAAGAAACCCCACTCATAACGTGCGTATAGAATTCGCGTGCGATTTTCTTACCCACAGATAAGTTTTCTTCTTCGGGTTCCGTCGTTGTTTCTTTAATCACTTTATCTTTTCTTTCGGCCCGACCAGTGACCATCTTCGTTAATGCTTCATCTACCACGCCGCTTGGAGAGCTAATAGCCTTTTTAACTGGTACATCAACGTAAGGTAAATCACCAAATACACTGGTATCAACTTTAACGTCATGGGCCACCACAATCGCATCTGCTTCAGAAACATCCTTTGGCGTTAATTTGTTTTCAATCCCGGTTGATCCATTAGTTTGAATCTTAACACGCATCCCGCGTTCCTTAGCTTCATTAGCTAAGGCTTCTGCGGCCATAAAAGTATGCGCAATACCAGTCATACAAGCACTAATACCGATTAAATATTTACCAGAATTTTTGTTGACTTCATTGACCGTAGCCTCCGCCTCTTGTTGGAGCAACACGTCGAGTATTTCTTTATTAGAAGTAGCAACTAATAGCTTAGCTCTAAAAACTTCATCCATGAGAAACGTGGAGATCTTGGATAGCATCTTCAAATGCTCATCTGATGCTGCTTCTTCGGCAACAATCATAAAGACCAGGTTAACTCGATCTTCACCCCACTCAATCCCGTTGAGATCCTTTAATATCGCAATGCTAGCCTTATTTACAGCCTTACTACGAGCGTGGGGAATCGCAACGCCATACCCTACTGAAGTAGATATTTCATTTTCTCGTTTAAAAATCGCTTTAGTGACATCTTCACTATCATCAACTACTCCACTTTCAGATAATAGTTGCACCAATTTGTCTATCGCCTGATCTTTAGTTAGCGGGTCGTTAGTGACACTAATATTTTCCACATCTATCAATTCGTCAAACTGCATTCTCTTCACCTCCATACATTAAATATTTTGAATTAAACATTGTATAAAAACGCTTTACCAGTCGAACCAAATAGATCCATCTTACCTTCTACAACTTTTTGTGCTGCTGTACGGGCCGACGGGAATAGTTGATCTGGTTCATAAGCATCTGGTTTTTCTTCTAAGTTTTTCCGGAGTTGTTTAAAGAATGCAGTTTTCATATCCGTTGATAAATTAATTTTGGCCACCCCATGATGATATGTCTTCATGATTTCTGAATCTTTATTGTCTGAACCACCATGTAGAACCAATGGAATATCAACGGCTTCATGAATCTTTTCTAACAGATCGATGCGTAACTCTGGCTTTTCAACGTGAGAATAGTGGCCATGACGCGTTCCAATCGCAACCGCCAATGTATCGACACCGGTTTCTTCGACAAATTTGCGCGCATCTTCTGGGTCTGTGTAGAGAATTTCGTTGACACCATTATTTTCGGAACTTAATTCATTGCTGCCAATCGTACCCAACTCGGCTTCTACGGACACTCCTACTGTATGCGCAGCTTCGACAACTTTTTTAGTAATGGCAATGTTGTTCTCCCAGCTTTCCGCTGAAGCATCAATCATTACTGATGTATAGCCATTATGGATGCCTTTCATACAATCAGCTAAGCTCCCACCATGATCAACATGAATAGCCATCGGAATCTTTGTACGATCAACAGCTTGACGGACATATGCAATAAAGTTTTCGCCAACTAAACCGATTTCGTTTGGATGGATTTGAATAATTGCTGGAGCATTCTTAGCTTCTGCTGCAGCGATGATTGCTTCCACAAATTCACTATTCGCAACATTATACGAACCAACCGCAAATTCATTCTTGTAAGCCACGCCTAATAAATCTTTCGTATTGTATAACATAATAAATTACCCCTTTTTTTCGTTCCAAATTTTTATAAATTCTTCTTTACTACTTGTATCAATTAACTTATTTATATAGCCAATATTTTTTGTCTTCTGATAAACCTCATTGAAGAAAGCTTCGTCAACTTTTAAATTAGCATCCGGGATATACATAATGATTAATCTAACTTTTTGGTTGCCCCATAAAATTTCATGACTATTAATACCGACAATTACTTTTGAAGAGGTCTCCGAACCCTTCAAAAACGGATGCGGTAAAGCAACTCGATTACCAATATCAGTACTAGACATCGATTCTCGTTCCAAAAAATACGGACACAAATTTTGATATCCAGATTTTTTTAAAAGGTATTTAATAGCTGCACCTGAATCTTTAACGTTCATATGATAGTAGTCCATATTTTCAATCAAGTGATTTGTACCAATTAGATCAATGGTTTTCTGGATTTCAATTATGTTTTGCGATTCAAGACTACGTGTTACGTGCACCACATTATTACCTTGCAGTGTTTGCGCTTCTCCAACCTCGATTATCAATTGATAATCTGATAATTCCTTTTTTATTGGTATATAGGTTAGTGTTTTAACTTCTAAGTTCGGAAAGCGGGTTTTCAGCTTATATCTAAATAATTCAGCTTAAGCGCTCTTACCCTTGTATATTAACAATGCATTTATAGCCTTCTCTTCAATCTCCAACAAAATTAACTGAATTCGCATCGCCAGATATGCCACTTCTGAGTCTGGAATCTTAATATCTAAGTCTTCTTTTAAAAGCGCGTATAAATAACAAGCTATTGAATAAGCGTAAAAATATTCTCTTTTTGTCTCTCTCGAATAAGGATTAAAAATTGGAATACTTTCGTTTAACGGATAAAGCAGCCGGAAGATATGATTGCTAATTTGCCTGTAATAGTTATCATCTGAGTAAATTGGTAACTTATAATACTGTTCAACTTGCTTTAGGGCATTACTAATTTTCCGCTTTTTTCCCTCCTCAGTCGGTATTGCATATTGATTAGGAATATTTATCGGAAGGGCTAATAAATAGCTTGCTAAGGCCTCTATCTCAGCTTGATCTTTAATCACAATTGGTTGAGCACTTAATAACTCTTCTGCAACCATATACTCTGCATACTTTTTTATTGTCTTATCTGCCTTCAGTTCGACAATTCTTTCACCATTTATCCACCTTCTTTTAAGTATTAGAACGTGGCATAAAATCTTTACATATACCATAAAATCCATAGACACGTTTTTTGAAGAAAATACTTTATCAAGGACATCACTTTCAGTTCGTATATCGGACTGAGTAAATAGGTTTTCAACAAGATCTTGTAGTGACTTAGTAATATTTTCTTTAGTAATTTGGTTGAGCGGCAAAAGCAATTCGAGTAGTAGCCGCTTTTGCCCTTCCTCGCCCTCAATTCGAATCCCAGTAAAAATCTTAGAATCGATTTTAAGTTTCAGGTTACTTTCGGTAATCTTTTTAAAAAGTTCTTGGACCTTTTTTCTAATTCCTTCTGGCGAATAGTTCACTTGTCTTGCCAATTTATCAAACGAAGTATATTCCCGAACATTCATAAGATTAAAAGCGAGGACAAATAGCAAATTGTCTTCTTTTCCTAATAGGCCAGATTTTAACGCATCGTTGTATGGTTCTTTTTGGATTCGATAACCTTCATTAGACGAAATAATTAATGAATTAGCTGTTCCTCCGTTTAAATTGCGCACATAATTACGTACGCTTCGCTCGGTAACCCCTAATATATCGGCTAGTTGAGTTGCAGTTATATAGTCGTCCTGTTGTAGTAGGACATCCAATAAAGAAGCCATATTTTTGTTCATCTTGTCCCCTCCTTTCTTATTTGAATTACTCAACATCGTCAGTATACCTTTTTGTTAACCGCTTACATTTGCACTGTTTTTTCCTACCCCCTGAAAAATTTTTCTCTTTAAGTTAAACAATGTTCAGTTGGTTTTAAACTGCTTTGTAAATAGGATATATGATTTTAGTACGCATAATAAAAAATCCAGATTCTCAGGCTTCGCCATCCTAAGTCATCTGGATTTTTGTTTGTCTACTTATTCTTTAACCTGTCCTACTTAAAATACTGCTGCGACGATGTTTGGTCATCACCTAAAACATTGTGGTGCAACATGTAAAATACCCCTGAAGACCAGGAGAAGTTTGATGAATTCAAACCATCTCCGTTTAATGGATTATAGTTTTCACGAATTGGTCCGCTTCCCGTTAATCCTTCGGCGTGGTTGAATAGCTTTTCGGTTTGCTTAAGTGCCTCAGAATTGTAGTTATAATTCTGTAATCCTTCGATACCAAACATCGCTTGATCCAGCCAAACTGGTCCTCTCCAATATTGGGTTGCCGTGAATTTTTTGTTATCCCGCGAAGTAGTTGGGAAAGGCATGTACGTGTTAAACATCTTTTTGTTCATTAGAACTTGTTTTACTTGATCAGCCTGATCACTCGTTGCAACCCTTGCCCAAAGTGGAATCAACCCTTCCGGCCCCTTCCCTCGATTTGAAAGCAACAGAGTAGATCCATCCTTGTTACTTTGTAAGTCGTAAAAGAACCCGGTTTTCTTATCAAACATTTTAGATTGAATCTTATCTTGTAATTGTGAGGCTTCAGCGGTATATTTTTCAGCATCGGCGGTATATCCTAGTTCGTTAGCAATCGCCGCTAAAAATCCCTTATCAGCGTACAAGTAAGAATTCAAGTCAACGGACTCTTGGTTAACTGAATATCCAACAACCTTACCCTTGCTGTCCTTATCTGGATAAACTTTAACACCTTTATCAGCCTTGCCCACTCCAGTAGCATCAAACCTTACCGCATTGTCCATTCCAGATTCCCAAGCGGAAGCAAGAATTACTTCTTCTTTATTAACAACTTTCTGATTGTGTTTGTTCTTCTTGTAATGCAGTGGATCGACCGTTGCGCCATATTCAGCTAAACCGTCCTTATTATAATCCCTATTGGAGTACCACCAATCATGGTAGGCAACCAACTTAGGATACATTTCCTTCAAAAAAGCTTTATCATGATTTGATTTATAAACCTGCCAAACTGCCCATGAAGCTAATGGTGGCTTAGAATTACGTTCATTCCAGTTGATTCCATCCCCACCGCGTTCCTTATTCTTGTTGTAGAAGATGGCATCGGGAATCATCCCGGCATCTTGCGGACGCACCTTATCTTTTTTAGTAATTTGGTAATCGAATAACGCCTTAATTGAACTTTCCGCTAACTCCGGCTCAAACTCTGCCACGGCAGCGGCATGTTTCCAGGAATCCCATGCCCATAAGCCCTCGAACCACTGGTCAGACATCGAAGGAACGATTCCATCATGCTTTAGTGCCCCAGCTGGACTTATCCAATTGGTTACTAAAGTTTCCATTCCTTTAACTGCCGCCCGATCATACTTGGCTTTGTTGGCAACTGCCTTCTTACTTTTATCATTCTCCGTTGTCCTAGTGATATAGTTATTCCAACGATTTTCATTTTGTTGGAAGAGAGTATCTACATTTGCAAAATCATCATTAGCCTTTGCTATTTCAGCATCAGCCTCTTTTTTTGTAAAGGTATAAGATTGGGTAGACTCTAAGGTTTGACTTCCGCCTGGTTTAACGGTAAGAGTTTTATTTAAACTACTCTTGTATTTGTCACCCTTGATACTAGTTTTAACTGGCGCGCTGTAAACCACGTTAAACTGATTACCAGCGGTGGTCATATAATAGTTATCGTTTCTAACCTTCGAAAATTTGACCTTTACCACGTTAGTGCCTTTCACTAACTGCTGTTTAAAATTAACCGCTTTCTTTTCCCGGGTCTTTAACTTATTAATAATATCTCCCATCCAGTACGCTTTTAAACTTAGATTAGTCTTGCCAGTATTTTGAATGTTCGTTCTAACCATTGCTGTACGGTTATCAGTAAAGATTAGGTCTAAAGTAACCGTCAAATTTTTAAATTTGTAAACCTGATTCAAACGACCTGGATAATAGTTAAAACTTCTCTTAGCGTTCGCGAAGTTAAATTCTTTATTCGTTTTTGCGTTGATAATATGTAACTTAGAAATTTGGTGCGACAAATTGACTGGATATTCTTCAGCTATAATCATGGGCCCCGGGAAACCACCATACGTCGAAGATACCCCTTCTTTTGGCAAATAATAAGCATGCCAAGCGCCTTGATCTGAAAAAGATGAATACTTATTGGTAGATACTTTTTTATTCTTGGAATAGAAATTTGCGGTCGGATTGCCGCTTATATCCAAGACATTTTTGTAATCTTCTGCCGTGTCAGCTTTAACAGAATATCTGTTTTCGCTTAGTAAAATTCCAACACTTAGCCCACACACTACACCTAAAAGGCATTTTTTTATAAGTCTAGAATTGATCATGTGTTACCCCTCCCCGTAAAAACATCAATATCTCTCAAAAAAATTGGAAACATAAACTTTTTTAATAACAGCATATTTATCTCCACTTGCAATTAGAATGGCGATACATTACCACATTAGCTTTAATTTTTTATGCTTTAAAACACACTGTTTGTCAGCTATAACAATATCATTAAAGCGCATACATTTGAATGATTTTTTGATAATTAGGTTAATTACTTTTAGTGAAATTTCATGAAAATAAATACGTAATTTGGTAAATGTATCCACTACAACAAAAAAAGCCGTCAATCGGGGTGATTGACGACTTTTTCTTGTTAGATAAATATATTTCATAGATCAATAGACATGTTACCATTTATTAGTTAAGTTAACAAGGGTTATTACTGACACACCATTTTTTGCTGCCTCTTGATAGTTAATATTACGTGATATTTAAACTACCGCTTAATCATATTTTTAGCATCTTTTATGACTTTTGCCCTTAATATGAGTAGTAATGAAAAATAAATAGCCATCCCAACTAATACTTCAACTATTAGCATTGCCCAACTATTCTTCAACTTGCTGTCTAAAAAGAACACAACTATAAACATGATTAATCCAGCAAATAAATACTTAAAGGTGTCAGTAAATAAACTACGATACTTTATTTGTCCTCTAATAACAAACAATTGATATGCAGTAACTGCCAGTTCTGATAGTACGGTTGAAAGAGTTGCACCTAAAGCTCCCCAAGCCAAAATAAACGGGATGTTAATAACTATATTGACAACCGCTCCTATAATTACTGACTTAGTGTATGCACCATTTTGATTTGTTGGCAGTAAATACTGCGTTCCCAGTGCATTACTCCATGCAATTAACAGAATAACTACCGATTCAAGCATCATCAATGGGATTACTGCCATAAACTTGTCTGTGAAGAATAATGGAACAAACTTTGGAGCAACTGCAGCCACCCCAAACATCATTGGCACCGACATTGCTGTTACAAAAGAAAAACTATTGTACAAAAACTCCTTAGTTTTCTCAACTTCGCCTTTCATAAACGCATTGGCAACGTGAGGAAGCATAACCGTTCCAGTAGCTGTCACCACTGCAAGAATCATCTTGATCATCTTATCTGACTGATCAAAATAACCTGCTGATTGAACAGAAGTCATCGATCCTAACATAGTTTTGTTAACTACTAAGTAAATTTGAGTAGCAATTTGTGGCACAAATAATACTAAAGAAGGCTTAAGATGCCGCCAAATTTTAAGCTGTTTAAAGTTAATTTTTCCAATATAACGTCCCAGGTTAGGGAATAAGGTTAAATTACCAATAAGCAACGATAGTGACAAAATTAATATATAAATATATAAATCACTATACGATTTGACAAATAAAAAAATGCTAACTAGCGTTAAAATTTTAACGATTAAATTTCGTAACACTGTTACCCCAAAATTTTCCATTCCCATGAAAAACCACGATATATCAAAGGCAGCAGCGATAATCGAAACCGACTGCGCGAAATAATACGTATGATAGTTACCTGTAAACATTAGAAATACTAAAAATGCGGCATAAGCCAATATAATTGTCATTACCCGCATTAAAAATATTTCGTAGAACGTTTTCGTTAATTTATCTTTATCATCACGTACATACGCAATCTGTCGATTTCCATACAAATTTACTCCAATACTTCCAAACAAAATAAAATATTGAATAATAGAATTCGTATAAGCATTAATTCCAACTCCAGTTGGTCCTAAAACTCTTGCCAAATATGGAGTAGTAACTAAAGGAACTAACAAAATAAATACCTGATAAGTTGCATTATAAAGATAATTCTTAACGACTTGCATATCTACTTTTCTCCAAATTCACGTTCAACCGTCTGTAGAGCAGCCATAATCGTTTGATCCATGTTGTAATAACGGTATTGACCTAAACGACCACCAAACAAAACACTTGGCGCCTTTTCCTTGGCTAACTCGACATACTTGGTATAGAGCTCTTTGTTACGCTTGTTGTTAATTGGATAATATGGTTCGTCCCCACGCTTCCAAGTCTTTGGATATTCATGAGTAACCACTGTTTTGCCCTTGTTACCCTTACCGAATTCAAAATGTTTGTGTTCAATAACTCGAGTATATGGAGTTTCAGCATCAGTGTAGTTAACCACCGCGTTTCCTTGGTAGTCATCAACATCCATTACTTCAGTTTCAAAACGTAAACTCCGATATTCTAGTTCGCCTAATTCGTAATCAAAGAATTGATCAATCATTCCAGTAAAAATAATTTTTGCCCCAGAATTTAAGTATTCTTCCTTGTGATCAAAGAAGTCCACGCCAGTTTCTACCTCAATCAACTCATGATCCAACATTTTTTCGATAATTTGGGTATATCCGCCAATCGGAATACCTTGGTATGGATCATTAAAGTAATTGTTGTCGTATGTAAACCGAACTGGTAAACGACGAATAATAAAAGAAGGTAAATCGGTTGCTGATTGCCCCCATTGTTTTTCGGTGTAACCCTTAACTAACTTCTGATAAACATCAGGGCCAACCAACGAAATCGCTTGTTCTTCTAAATTCTTAGGCTTTCCATCAAGTTTAACGCTCTTCTTTTGTTCCTCAATCTTTGCCTTAGCTTCATCAGGAGTAATAACTCCCCAGAGCTTGTTAAATGTATACATGTTGAACGGCATACTGTAGATTTCACCATTATAATTAGCAATCACCGTATTAATGTAATTGTTAAAATCAGCAAATTGATTTACGTAATCCCAAATTTTCTTCATACTAGTATGAAAAATATGTGCACCATATTGATGAACTTGAATTCCTTCAACTTCTTTAGTGTAAATATTTCCCGCAACGTGATCGCGCTTTTCGATCACTTTAACTTTATGTCCTCGTTTTGCCGCTTCGTGGGCAAAGACTGACCCAAAGAGGCCAGAACCTACTATTAAATATTCTTGCATTTATTTCTCCTTCTTTATAGTAAGAGTTACACACATCATGGCAACACATTAAGTTCATCTAAGTTGCTTACTATACTACAATTTTTTCAATCCTAAATAGCTATTATTTAATACACCTGAGGATAATAGTGTTGGTAACATAATACTATACGCAGGATTTTGAAGTGAATCTTCTGTTATTCCGTTTATCAAAAAGACAATAAATATGCATGCAAAAAACCAATTTTTATTGCGCAATAGAATTTCTAACTTTCGGAAAACACACAATAAAAACAAGGCAAAAAATACAGCTCCACCCATAAATAATATGCGTGCATATGAATTATCTATATAAAAATATTTCAGTAGTAAGTTTTGACCTTCTATACCCCCGTTACCATTTTCAGCTATTCGTCGACCAAATAATGTTATTCCATAGTTATGCAACAAAGAATCTTGTAAATTCATTCTTTGACTTAACAAACTATTAAGCAATAAGTACATCTTTGTACCATAAGGAATGATAACAGTGAAAAAATTTGTTAACAAAATCAGTAGTACTACCAAATAAGGAATAATTTTTCCCTTAACTACCTTAGATTTTAATAGAGAATTTTTGAAAATAAGAATTAATGCTAGCATTGCTATTGTAAAAGAATCATTTCTAGCCCCCATTTTTGTAAAACACAGGTAGCTCATTACCATTAATACTAATATTCGAGTAAGTCTGTGTTTGTCTGTAAATAAAGTGAGGCAAATTGAGATGGAAAACAAATACCCTGACATAGACAATGGATAAATAGTACCAAATGAATAACGCTCTATACCATTTCTATAGTATAAAAGATTATCAATTTTTCCAAAAGTCGATAGAACAAACACTGTTCCAGTTAATATGATTAATGTAATCATGGTATATTTTAAAAGTTTATAAACGTCCACATTTCTCAACGAAAAAATAATTAAACTCATAATAAAAAAATTAGTATAACCTGTAGTTAAGTAATTAATACCACTTGTTGCTATTAACATCCCTCCCACAGTGTAGACAAATAATTTGTCTCTTTTTGATAACAGCAGCGAAAAAATAAAGATCAAAAAAGCTGTTACCAACTGTAGCTTCATTAATATCGATACATTGAGTTGATATCGAAACATGGAATTCTGCAGAAAGAAGAGAGTAAGCAATATTTCGTACATTAATATTAATATGTTTTCTGGGCCTCTGCTTATTTTAAGGGATGTGTCTAAACTAGAAAAAACATTTTTCTTAATAATTTGAACCGAATTTTCCACCTTTGTACTCCTATTCTATTTTTCGCAGTTAAAGAGTATACAGTAATACCCATAAAATACCACAATCACAACAAAACGTGGATCTTTTATGAAAAAGCTTCCTTAAATTGACAATTAACTTCAAAGCTTTTCTGTAGAAATTTAAACTTTAATTCAAGCTTTTTAAAAGTTTTTCAAGCGCAACATGCCAATCATCAATAACAAACCCCGTTGATTTAGCTTTACTTAAGTTCATAACAGAATGCTTAGGTCTATATGCCTTTTGTGGATATTCTTCAGAATTTACAGGTATCACTTTGGTATCTGTATTCTTTAAAATTTCTTTTGCAAATTCAAACCACGAACATTGTCCGTCATTAGAAAGCTGATACAAGCCAAACGAAATTTTATTCTCGATCGCATATAACATGAAATCAGCAAGCGTTCTAGTCCATGTAGGCCTACCAATCTGATCATCAACAACAGTTAATGATTTCCTTTGTTGCGCCAAACGCAACATTGTAAAAACAAAATTATTACCAAATTTACCGAAAACCCATGAAGTACGTATTATGTAATATTTCGTCATTACTTTTGATACTATTTTTTCGGCTTCAAACTTAGATCTTCCATACTCATTTCTAGGATTAGGCTGATCCTCTTCTAGATACATTTCCGTATTGTTACCATCAAATACGTAGTCGGTGCTTACAAAAACTAGTGTTGCACCGATAGATTCTGCCGCTTCAGCCACATTCTTAGTGCCTTCTACATTAACTTTCCAGTTTGTGGATTTTCCAGGCTCCTCTTCCGCTGTATCAACCTCGGTAAAAGCAGCACAATGATAAATAACGTTTGGCTTATTACTATTGAAAAAATTACGCACCGCTTCTTCATCTGTTATATCTAGTTCCTTTGAATCTGTTGCTACATATGCGATATTCTTTTCATCCAACAGTTTTCTCAACTCTGTGCCTAATTGACCTTTAGCACCTATAACTAAATTATCCATATTGCCTCCAATTTCAATGCATTACATTTAATAGCATGAGGATAACTTCAAAACATCCACATTCAATTTAACTATTTAATGTATTCTATTGCAGGATCAAAACTAATTCCTGTAAAAATTCCCTTTATAATAACTGAAAATCTCTTCCATTTCTTATTTTGTGAGCTTATCAAAACTCTTAACGCAAATATTAAATAGTAAATAAACAATTTTACAGTGCTTTTTTTACTTTTATATTTTTTATTGATATAAATCAAATTCCGGTAGAGGTAAAAATAGCGATTAATCCTATTCACAGAATCATTTTTTATAGTTACATTTGCCAAATTATTCTTTGTTTTATGCATTACTAGGCTGCTACTTACAAAATACGATGGTAAATCTTGAGTAATACGTACTGTGTACTCAGTATCGTCTCCCCAGATAAAGAGTTCTTTCGTTGGCACCCCATATTTTTTTACAGTATTTCTAGAAACTAAAACTGATACAAACGTGCCCTGAGATACTCCTACTAATCCCTCCTGAGCTAGTTCAGGCCATTTCTTTGTTGTCATTGGTATGTTACATGCAGAAGAATCTGTCCAACGTACATTACTGCACAAAAAGCCAAAATTATCATCCAATAAGCGGGCTTTTTCTATGAGTTCTTTTCCTGCTGTCTCAGTTGGTATCGTATCATCATCCATAATCCAAAAATAATCTGCGTTAGTTTTAGTGTAAGCCACTTTCATGCCAACAGAAAAGCCACCCGCTCCACCTAAGTTTTTAGTAGAATTTTTTATTATATAAAAATTCTTATCTAAAGAATCTAAATATTCTTTAGTACCGTCAGTACTGTTATTATTGACAACAACAATCGCACTAACATCTTTATTTTTTCTAAGTGCATCTAGGCATTCTTGTAATAATTGCTTACGATTGTAAGTCACCACTACAGCACAAATCGTCTTTTCTTTTTCTACATTTACCAATTTAAATCTCACCTTTTTGGAATCGAATTATTGTCCGTTAGCAGCATATTTCTTTTCCACAGCTGCTTTCTCATCTTTCCACCAATCTTCGTGATTCTTATACCATTCAATTGTGTGCCGCAATCCATCTTCGAAATTCGTATATTTAGGTTCCCAACCTAATTCTTCACGTAACTTGGTTGAATCGATTGCATACCTTAAGTCATGCCCTGGACGATCTTTAACTTGTTCGTATGCATCTTTTGGTTGTCCCATTTCTTGTAGAATTAACTCAAGGACTTCTTTATTATTCTTTTCGCCATCTGCACCAATTAGGTAAGTCTCGCCAATTTTACCTTTTGTTAAAATTGTCCAAACTGCCCGAGAATGGTCATTAGTATGAATCCAATCACGCACATTTTTTCCTGTACCATACAATTTAGGCTTAATACCACTCAAAATATTAGTGATCTGGCGAGGAATAAATTTTTCAATATGTTGATAAGGACCATAGTTATTAGAGCAATTGGAAATTGTTGCTTTCAACCCAAAAGACCTTACCCAAGCTCTAACTAATAGGTCAGAGCTGGCTTTTGATGAAGAATAAGGGCTACTTGGTTTGTATCTAGATTCTGGAGTAAACTTTTCCCCTCCACCTTCACCATGTCCTGGGAGATCCTCACGCAATGGTAAATCTCCATAAACTTCGTCTGTAGAAACATGGTGGAAACGAACTCCATATTTCCGACAAGCTTCTATCAAGGTATAAGTACCAACGATATTTGTTTGGATGAATGGGCTAGGATCAATTAATGAGTTATCATTGTGGCTTTCAGCAGCGTAATGAACAACCGCGTCCGCATCTTTAACTAGTTTATCAACTAGTTCTGCGTCCGCAATATCCCCCACCACTAATTCAACACGATCTTCTGGTAATCCCGCTAAGTTAGCGCGGTTCCCAGCATACGTCAACTTATCTAGTACAGTAACGTGCACTTCCGGATGATTTTCGACTACATAATGGACAAAGTTAGAACCGATGAATCCAGCACCACCGGTAACAATAATATTCTTCATTCTCAGCACTCCTTAAATTTCACCGTAAACAAAAGGATTATCTTTTTCAAATTCTGCAAATGTTGGTTGAGCTGCATCTTTTTCAGAAGTAATTGCCATGTCAAAATCAATTGGCCAGTTAATACCTAACTCTGGATCCTTGAAGGAAATCCCACCATCTGCTTCAGCATTGTAGTAATTATCACATTTGTATAAAAAGTTTACGTTGTCAGTAAGGGTAACAAAGCCATGCGCGAAGCCCTTTGGAACTAGTAGCTGACGATGATTGCTTTCTGAAATAATGTAACCTTCCCATTGTTTGTATGTAGGGGAACCCTTCCGCACATCAACAATTACGTCAAGAACCGCTCCGGTAACAACCCGAATTAATTTAGTTTGAGCTGCCTTCCCACGTTGAAAATGTAATCCACGTAAAACACCCGCTTGTGCAGAGAGCGACTGATTGTCTTGAACAAAGTCAAAATCAATTCCAGCCTCCTTAAAATCACGGTTTGAATATGTTTCAGTAAAGAAACCGCGGTGATCGCCGAAAACAGCTGGCTCGATAATCTTTACATCTTGTAGCTTTGTTGTTGTTACTTTTAATTTTCCCATAACTTATTCCTTACCCCTCAATCAATCTTAATAAATACTTACCATAGTCATTTTTCTTTAAGGGTTGCGCTAACTTAAATACTTGTTCCCGATCGATATATCCCATTCGATAAGCAATCTCTTCAAGACACGCGACCTTTAAGTTTTGTTGTTTTTGAATTGTCGCAATGAAACTTGATGCTTCTAACAATGAGTCATGGGTTCCCGTATCGAGCCATGCGTAGCCTCTTCCCATAACTTGCACATCTAGGTTTCCCCTTTTCAAATATGTATCATTAATATCTGAAATTTCTAATTCTCCACGATCAGAAGGTTTTATTTGCTTAGCAATTTCAACCACATCATTATCATAGAAATATAAGCCGGTTACAGCAAAATTACTTTTTGGATGCTTTGGCTTTTCAACAATGGAAACTGCATGACCATCGTCATCAAAATCAACAACCCCAAAACGTTCTGGATCTTTAACTTGATACCCGAAAACTGTTGCTCCAGACTTCTTTTCACTTGCTTCTTGTAAAAGCTTTGAAAGTCCAGCACCATAAAAAATGTTATCGCCTAAAACTAAAGCAACGGAATCATCGCCAATAAAATCTTCGCCTAAAATAAATGCTTCCGCTAATCCGTTAGGTTGTTCTTGAATCTTATATTGGATATTAATTCCAAGTTGTGAGCCATCGGCAAATAAATCCTTAAATTGATCGATAAAATCCGGTGTAGAAATCAACAAAATATCCTTAATTCCAGCAAGCATTAGCACTGATAGTGGATAATAAATCATTGGTTTATCATAAATCGGTACTAACTGCTTACTTGTTGCCTTAGTTATTGGATATAGTCTTGTACCCGAACCACCAGCTAAAATTATTCCCTTAGTCATCTAAACACTCCCTTTTAATATAATCATCAAACTTAATAAAGTTATACTTTTTATTAAAGTTATCATAAGTCTGTGTTAGCTTCTTATCATAGTCTGTTAAGTATTGGTTTAAAGTTTTTTCGTCAAAAAAATCCATCTCCGATAACTTTCTATTTCTTTTATGTATGTTTTCCTTAACAACATCAATCGGTTTATTAACATATACATAATGCATATCACAACTGGCCGATTTAACTATATCTAAAAACTTAACCAGTACGGGAACTCGTTGCTTGCTTTCTAATAAAAAACCCGTTATCTCCTGAACTAATCCCTGATCAGAAATTAAAACATCATATTCTTTTTCAAGATTTTTATCTTTATATATTTCTAGGTACATTAATTGTCTGAATAATATTTTTAACTTGTTTCTTGTATTTCCTAAGTAGTATTTCTTACCTTTATAAAATACAGATAGAAATAATAATTTGATAATCAGTAACCAATTCCTGCACTTAAAAATTTTTAAAATGTACTTACGTCTATTTAAAGACACTAAATCCTCATATTCATTTTCCCTTAAAAGGCAGCACTTATATCCAAATTTTTCAAACTTTCTATACAAATATACAGTTGCCACAGTTTTTCCGGCCCCAGGTACTCCAAACAATTCAATTATTTTCATAGTTATTCCTTACTTTAAATACTATTGATAAATGCTTTAAAACGAGTAGCAGTATTACTTAAACTATAGCTCACAGTTGATGTTTCCGCGTTCACTCGAATTTTATTTTTATCTTCATTCGACATAGAAATAATTTCATTAATTTTTTTTGCCATTGAAGTAGACGTATTACTTTCAGCGATAAATCCATTATAATTATTCTTAATATAAGACGCCGGTCCTGTACCAGATGTTGAAATAACGATACATCCACATGCCATCGCCTCTAACCCTACTAAGCCTAGACTTTCACTTTCTCTTAAGGATGGAAAACAAAATATATCTGAAGAATTAAATACTTCATTTAATTTTTCATGCTTCAAATAACTATACTTATAGATCAAATGCTCTAGCCCATACTTTTTAATCATTTTTCTCAGAACTTCTTCTTGAGATCCTGATCCTACTATGATGTATCTGTAATTAGGATATTTGTTTTTCAATTGATTAATGATTTTCACAAATAAATCCCATCCTTTATTTGCTTCAATTCTGCTAACAAATGATATATATTTATAATTTGGATTCAGATGCATATTTTTTAAAGCGCAAACTCTGTCATCACGATAGAAGACTTTTCTATTTACTCCGCCCGATGGAAAAACGTACACCTTTTTCGAATCATAGTCTGGATAACGTTCAAAAAACTTTTCTTTGAAATATTCAGAGGGTAGGACAATATAATCAGCTTGTTTTACAGCAATATCGGTGTTTTTTAAGAAAAACTTATCTTTTTCTTCTTCAGGAACTAGATCGTTTCCATGTATATTAACTACTAATTGTGTTTTATTTCGATACCAAAATCGCAAAGGGATCCCACTAAAAGCGGGATAATGAACATATACGATATCAAATTTTCTGAAATTAAGCGCAAAAAAAGCACAGACAAAAAATATGAAATATTTAAGTAATTTAAAAATCTTAATATTCGTCTTTGTTACTGCCACAGTGTGCACTTTGCACCCACAACTTTTTAGAATTTTATTAGTATTTTTAACAAATATTCCATAATGTGGAAACTTAGTCGACGGGTACATGTTTGACAGAACTAATACTTTCTTCATAAATTTAATTTTTTCCCTCCGTTATTAAATTTATATACGCTTCGCACGAATCCAACATGCATTTGTTAGTAAAAATTGCTTTCTTATATCTGTCCTTAAATGTCGTATCAGTAGAAACATCTTCATAATGATCCACTTTTATAGAGGGATCATACACCATTTTTTTGTTACCCTTTAATAATTGGTAATGTAAAATATAAGATTCCATGTACATGAACGTATTAGGATAGAAAAAGGTATTTTCAGATTCATAAAATTTCCTTGAAATGACATAGAATGAGCCATGAAGAGGGTACGTAGTATCTTCAGGTAAAGTTAAAGATTTCTTTTCATCTTCTTTGAACTTAAAGTATCTAGCAATTACATGCCATTTAATCCAAAATATAAATTTCAAATGCACTTTAAGCCAATATTCTGTCCGCATCCTTTTCAGCTCTTTGAGAGAGTAATTAGATTTTCTTTGTGGGTTTTGATGATAATTATATTTAACTGAATATACATCTGGACCTAATACATCAAAATTGTTTTTTTCGAAGCTACTTTTTAGAGCATCTTCAAAATTTGCTGTTTTAATTTTCATATCGTTATTCATAATCACTATAAACTGCGGTTTGTATTTTTTTGAAATTTCATAACCGATATTATTAGCTTTTGCAAACCCAAGATTTGTATCATTTAAAACCACTTTTACTTCTTCATCATTTTTATAAGTCTCTTTTAATTTTTCTCCTGAACCATTTGGAGAAGCATTATCTACAATTATTATTTTTTTCTCTTGAATTTTTAATCCCTTTATATTTTTTACACAAGTTATAGTTGTATCTACAGCGTTAAAATTAATCAATACGAAACATATCATAATTCTTTTTCCTTCCCAATTGTCGTTATCCCATCTATATCTTAAATCTAAGGATGCAGATGTAAAATATCAAAACAACCAATCTTATTTTTTAAAATACGCGTTATTAGACTCTTGAATATTTTTCTTTCTATCATATAGCGACTTAAATATTGGGATTTTATATAAGGCTTTTGCAAGCAAAAAAAGTTTTTCATATCCCTGATACATTTTATCTTCTAAACATTGAATTCTTTCTTCACCATTTTTATAGCTCCACAAATATGTCAAACAATATTTCAAATCCGAAAAATACATATATGGCTTATAATTAATTTTTTTAATAATTTGAGCACGTACTATCACACGAAATCTGGACATCAGCTTTACATTTTTCATGCTGTTCTTGCCAGTGATAAAAACTCTTCCACAAACAATCTTATTATCAATGTAAATTTTTTTACTCCATAAATTATCAAACCAAAAAAGCCAATCCTCACAATAATCTAAATCATTTTCAAAAAAGATTAAGTCTTCATTTCGAATTAAGATAGCATTAATCGGAAATAAATTATGAAATTGTAACTCATTAATATTTTCGGGTATTTTTTTGATTTCTCTTCTACTACTACTCAAATCAACATATTCCGTAGACCCACAAAACGCTTTGTATTCGGTATTATGTTCTAAAAATAGGACTGATTCCTGCAACCCTCTCTCAGTAAGCGAGTCATCTGCATCTAAAAACTTTATATATTTACCCTTAGCACGCTTAATACCTATATTTCTCGCGTTACTTCTGCCAATTTGATCAGTGTAAAAATATTTTACTCTTTCATCTTTTTGTATAATTTCAAATATCTTTTCTTTTGTCTGATCAGTAGAACCATTGTCAATTACTAAAATTTCTACATGATAAAAATCTTGTTTACGGCAGGATTCAATCGCTCTTTCGATAGTATCTTGGTTATTATGCGTAGGTATAATAATCGTCACTTTTGTTTCCACTTAACTAACCATCACTTTTTCATATTGCTTAACGATCTTTGTCCAATCAAAGTAATTAGTAATTCTTAAATCTGAAAGCAAATTCAAACGTTCAATTTTCTCTGCTTTCAGTAAGTCCGTTTTATCAATTAATTGGCTCAAATCACCAGTTTCTTTTGTCCAATACAAAGCGCCTTCTTCAGCAACCTCTTTATTAAAGCCAACATTTAAAAGCATATTTATCTTTGTACTGCCTAATGCTTCCAACAATGATGGATTAGTTCCACCAACTTCGTGCCCATGTAAATATGCATATGCATTTTCTCTGATAAATTTTAGTAACTCTGCATCATATACTGTACCAACGAATTTAATTCGAGTATCGTTTTCAAAGCCTGTTTTTTCTTTTAGATGTGAATAAAATTTATTTTTTTCAACATTTGTAATTATGACCAAGTCTTTATTAGTATTAGAATTCATGAATTCGCGGATCATAGTTTCGTAATTATTTTCTGGAACAAATCGACCTACAATGAGATAATAGTCACCCACATGAATATTGTGGGCGTTAAACCATTTTTGCACAACTTCATCTCTAAAACCTAACTTAGATGGAGTGATATCCGAACCATAAGAGATGTACATAGTATTAGGGTTATATTTTTTATATTCTCTTAAAATATATTTTTCAATATTCTTACTATCACAAATCAATAAATCTGCATGTTTAACCATTAATTTTTCAGAAATCTTCCAGTATTCTCGTACTGGTTTGCTCCACTTTGCTCTAAGCCATTCGTGGCCATCTGGATTAACGTAAAGCTTTCCACCAAGTTGCTTAAGTTGCTTCTTGTACTTGCTTATAAATGGACCTATCCTACAAGCTAAAACGTAAACAATAGGATTACTTACATTATGTTCTTTTATGTATTTAATGGACCAATTCAAAGCTTTTAGATCATATAAGATAGCTCGAGCGGGACCGACATTTGGAACACTAACGTTAAAACATGTCGCATTATTGTACACAAAAGTATCGCTTTTATTATCTGATAAGTCTCTACGACATGCTACAAAGTAATGAATATTATCGCTAATTTTTCTTTTCGTTAATTGCTCGACGAAAGATTCATATCCTCCATACTTAGCTGGTATTCCTTTTGCTCCCACAATAAATACATTTTGTGTTTCCACTATCTTACTCTCCTCTTATTTAGTATGCTCCATTTGGCTTAAAAATTATCGCAACTGTTCTGAATAAAATGCCAATATCAAATAAAATTCCACTATTCTCAATATAATTCAGATCCAGCTCAACCATTCCATCAAAATCCACATCATTTCGACCGCTAACTTGCCATAAGCCTGTACAACCAGGTTTTACGGCTAGCCGTTGACGGTCGTATTCTGAATATTCCGCAACTTCCCGTTCCAGCGGCGGCCGCGGGCCAACTAAGGTCATGTCACCAATCAAAACATTCCACAATTGTGGGAGTTCATCCAAACTATGTTTGCGCGTGAACCTGCCCACCTTAGTGATCCGAGGATCGTGTTTCATCTTGAACATGGCCCCATCGACCTCGTTTTTTTCAAGTAAATCTTCAAGCTTTTTATCAGCATCGACGATCATTGATCTAAATTTATACATTTTAAAAGGCCGCTGACCTTTTCCCAATCTTATTTGTGAATAAAAAATTGGTCCCCGATCTTCGGCCTTAATTGCTAGGCTAATTATTAAAAATAATGGGGATAACAAAATTAAACCTGCACCACTTGCAATGATGTCTATTGCTCGCTTAAAAAAAATGATAAATAAAACGTCGATTTTGATATTGCTCATCAATCACAATTTTTTTATTTTCTGTCATTTTAATCTCCATTTTAGAACAACCAGAACCTCTTTTTCTTTCTCTTTTTAACTTCCGATACGTGCAGGATATCGTCCGTAGCAATCGAGTCCCCATTTACGATTGCCTTTGCGTTGTAGTTAAAACTTGTTGTCTTTCTTTCAGTAGTTTTCTTCGTTAACTTATTAAATGCGTCCCGCATTAAGAACCGGCGCCCCTTAAAATTATGGGCGTCGGACGCAAAGATAAAACCTAAGTTAGCGTCAATAAAGCGTTGCGTCAACTCTTCGACATGATTGCCAAACACGCCCAAGTAGCTGCTGCTGGTCAGTTGCGATAAGCAACCCATTTCGATAAAATCGTATAACCGATCCGGATTTTTTTGAAATCCGTGATTTCGTTCAGGATGAGCCAGCACCGGAGTGATGCCCCGGGCAATTAGCTCAAAGACCATGTCTTCTGCGTACTCTGGAATTCCACTGTGCGGAAATTCGAGTAACAGATACTTACCCGCTTCATCCATAAATAAGATGTCGTCTTGGTCAATTGCGTCTAACAATTCACCAGTCAAATGCACTTCTTGGCCAGGAAAGACCGTCAAGGGAATTCCCGCTTTGTCTAATTCAGCTTGAAAAGCATTTGTTTTAGCAATAACGTCTTTTTTATGATTGGTGTACATTCCGTCCATGTGATGCGGCGTTAATAAGATGTGTGAAATTCCTTGTTTAACCGCCTCGCGCGCCATGTCGAGCGCCATCGGTAGGTCTTTCGCACCGTCGTCAACCCCTGGCAGAATGTGACAATGTAAATCAATTAAGCCCATGATTACTTATCATCCGTTCCATAATAACCACCATAGTAGCCACCGTAATAACCACCATAGTAACCCGTTGATTTTTCAGCAGATGCCCGGTTCAAAATGGCCCCCAAAATGTTTGCCTGAACCGTTTCGAGCATTTGTTTAGCGTGCCGAACGCCCGCTTTGTCCGCGATTCCTTGGGGCACTACTAAAACAGTTCCGTCCGCACGTGCAGCCAAAACTTGTGCGTCGGTAACCGTATTTACGGGCGGTGCATCAATAATAACCAAGTCAAACTTGGTGGTGAGCACCCCTAAGAGGTTAACCATCTTAGGTGAACCTAAAAGTTCAGATGGGTTAGGTGGAATTGGCCCACTAGGCATTACGGAAAGATTTTCTACTACCGTACTGTGAATTGCATCATCTAAGCTACCAGTTCCAGCCAATAGGTTACTTAAACCGATCGCGTTGCTGGTCCGGAAAGTCCGGTGCACGGTTGGGCGGCGCATATCCGCGTCGACGATTAGAACACTTTTACCTTGGTCAGCCCAAGTCACCGCCACGTTGTTGCTGACGGTCGATTTCCCTTCAGATGGTGCCGAAGAGGTAAAGACGATCGATTTTAATTGCTTATCCACTGACGAGAATTGGATGTTCGTCCGCACCGTCCGGAATTGTTCAGCAATTGTGGAAGTAGGATCATTATAGGTAATCAATCCGACCCCGTTTTTTAGACTTTCATTATCTAACTTTGGTTTCTTCTTAAAAAACATGCTTATCACCTAGACCCTTCTGCGCATTCTAGTTTCGCCATCATCACGACGCTTATTTCCGCCAATCTTAGGCGCAATTTTCCGCCGAATTTCGTTCTCGTCAATTTCGCTAATAATTCCAAGCCCCTTCAAACCGAGTTCCTCAGTAAGGAATTCTTCAGAGGTAACCGTCCGGTCGCTAAATTCACGTAAGAACGCGAGGCCGACCCCGAGCAAGAAACCAATTACGATTCCAGCTGCGATATTAAGTTTTGTCCGTGGACTAACCGGATCATCGTCTGGAGCGGCTTTAGAAACAATCGAAACGTTGTTGATGCTCATGATCTTTACCACTTTACGCTTAAAGACCTTAGCAGTTTCGTTTGCCATCTTAGCTGCCGTATTCGGGTTAGTGCTTTTGGCATTAATCGAGAAAACTTGGGAGTTTTGTTGACTACTGATTGAAATGGAGCTTTTTAGGTTATCAACGCCGCTCTTGTACCCCGGAAGACCGGTTAATTTTTCGTCCGCTTCACGTAGAACCGTTGGGCTAGTAATAATATCTTTATATGTATTAATCATTTGCACGTCGGCTTGGGTTTGTTGTAATTGTGCGCCCGCCATGTCATCCGGCAGCTTCCGATTAACCAAGATTTGAGTAGTTGCGCTGTACTTAGGCGTCATTACAAAGAACGTCATTAACGCAGCCAATAAAGTAATAATAAACGTGCTAGCAAAAATTAATCCAATATGTTTTCGAAGTATGGCTAAGATTTGGCCAATACTAATCTGTTGTGTTTCTGCAGTTTCCATGAAATCCTCCGAAAGTTATCTTAAGTAGTCAAACATATTTGTTGAAATTGTTGCGAGATTATCTTCCCCATTAACGTAATTACTAAATAGGAAGGTTCCCGTTTGGTCCTTCAAGTTCCATTCCACGCGGTTACGTCCGCCCGCAATTGATTGAGCCAGGCTTAATGAATCGCCATCGACTGCAAAGCCCGCTGCGTGACCGCCCTTAGCATTCTTGAAAACTTTGTCCAAGGTCGCAGGAGCAACGTAATCACTATTGAAGAGATAATTGAAGAGCTGTGCCATGTCGCTAGGCGAACTAACTAGCTGATCTTTACCAAGGCGGTTGATTACTTTAGTGTCCAAGTCGTCTAACGAAACTTTCGTGCCGTTAAGCGAGTCACCACTTTCGTAGTAGTCAACCGTCTTGTTCTTCAAACCAAACGTAGTTTGCTCAAGTTCGAGCTGATCCAGCAAGTCTTGAATGACCGACCGGTAACTTTGGCCGGTCGCCTTTTGAATAATTGCTGCTTGTAAAATAGTATTAACTCTTGAATCCGAATATGTACCTTCACTTGCTGAATCGTACGCACCGTCCGCATTAACCTTCTTAATCAAGGCCTTTGCCGAGCCGGTCGCCGAAAAGTCAGCGGCTGACAGCCCCGAAGTCTGATTCATGACTTCCTTAACGGTGATTAAGTCCGCACCGGCAACGTCCTTATCGTACTTCGACAGCTTGTCGTTTAACTTCACCTTGCCAGTGTCAATCAAGTGCATGATGACCGCGTTATTGACCACGTCTTGTATTTTCCCCATCACAAAACGACTATCTCGCGTCATCGTAATTTTATTTGCGTGGTTGCCGTAGCCACGCGAACTAACGAGAATTTTCTTACCTGTATTTAATGCTGCTGAACCATTATACTCGCCGTTGTTTAAAATCGAATCGAGGTTAGAGCTCTTCGATACTTTAAGCAAATCGGACGAAGATGATGTGGTACCTGAACTACTTGCGGAGTCGGATTTTGACCCCGTGTACTTTTCGATAAAGTGCGTAGCTAGAGAATCCTTATTGACTAAGGTCAACCCAAAGCCGGCGCCCGCGAAGACGACTAAAGACCCTACTGTAACCCCTAACCACGTTAGCGTTTTTTTCATACAGTATCTCTCCATTTTCAATAAGTCACAATTTAATCTATCATTTAACAGGGTAAGTTTCAACTTAATCGCACCCAGTCGGGTACAATGTCACTTAATTTACTTAGTTTTGTAACTCCGCTGTAATCTTTTGTAACAAAAATAAAGTGCGCATTTGCCGTCTTAACCTAGCTCACTTAGCACCTCACAACCTACTCCTTAAGCTAACTTAGACAACGATAGCCATTATACACAAAAAACGACTGGAAGAACATATCCAGTCGTTTATCGATTGCGCAAAAACCCTTTTAAATCAGGGGTTAAGTCTCTTAGAATTTTCTTGTGACCTACTCGTTTTCATCCGTTTACTTCCCATAAATCGAGCGCAAGCCGTTCAAGTCTTCTTCACTTAAGCCTTGTTGTCCCCGGTCAATGGGATACATGATTGAGGTCAAGCTTTGGCTATGGTCTAACCCTAACGCATGTCCCAACTCGTGAAGCGCGACCGATTGAGAAATCGAGCGGTCGTAATAAGTGTTTAATTTTGCCGAGGCATGGTTAGCAATCCGGCTGACGACCCCCTGTTGTTCAATCACGTCGGGGCCGCCCACCCCTAGTTCAATAGTCCGGTCTTGGTTTTCTGGCATGGCCTTTTGGTAAACACCTAGCGTCACATGGTTAAGCCAATTATGCATTGGTCCGGGTTCCAGATTCACGATTCCCGTCTGGTTGTACTGCTTGATTGCTTGCTGAAAGACCTTCTGAACGTTTTCTGGTGCATTCGGCGCAAAACTGTAGTAATAGGTCTTCGACAAATTCTTCCCCTTCACCACCGACTCAACCGGGGTTGCTTTTCCACTCGTTTGATCCGCCTTAGTCGCTTTATTCTGGTTAAAGTTCCAGTTGGAATCAATCACCGAATCTAAGCTGGCCGCCAGTTTATTAATTCCCGTACGGAAGGTTTGCTGAACGCCGGCGGGAATTGTTACCACGTCACTTTTAATCAACCACGCCGCAATACCGAAAATCAAAAGCCATCCCCAAAATGTTCTAAAACGCAAAAAGCATCCTCCTAGCGCGATTAGTTTAAGTTAAATAACGCATCGCTTTCCAATCCGATTGAAGATTTTTACCTTCTTGTATTTTAAAACGATTTAGGTCCTAACTAACCAAAAATTGCCTCACCTTTATAAAAAACTAAGCTTCTTGGTAATTTTGCAATACTTTGAGGAACTGTTCGCCATACTTGGCTAATTTATTTTCCCCAATCCCCTTAACGTCTAACATCTCATCCAACGTTTCCGGAAGCACCGCGCACATGTCACGAAGGGTTTTATCAGAAAAGATTACAAACGGCGGAACGTGTTGTTCTTCGGCTAAATCACGCCGCAACTGACGCAACTCTTCAAACAAGGCGTCGTTAGTTGGCAATGATTTTTCGGCTCTGACCGCCACTTTGCGGGTTACCCGCTGCTTACCACGCAAAATATCTAGTCCGGCTGCAGTATTTTTCAAGACGGGATATTGGCCGCCTTCCATCGCGATTATTCCCGAAGCAACTAGGTAATCGATCAGCTCGGTAACCTGCTTTTTGGTCTTTTGCTTCATTAGACCGTACGTCGATAACTTTTCAAAATGAAACTGCCTGACGCGCTGGTTTTGCGAACCGGTCAATACGAGCGCCACCATTTCTTTCCCAAACCGCTCGCCCATTCGGTGCATGCACGACAAAACTTGTTGGGTTTCAACGGTGATGTCTTGCGCTTCACGAGTGTCTAAACAGTTCCCGCAGTATCCACAGTCCAGACCATCTTCATGGAAGTAATTTAAAATGTAGCGTTGCAAACACATCTGGGTGTTGCCGTACTGACTCATTGCCTGGAGCTTCTGGTATTCGACTTCCTTACTTTCCTCGTCCCGTTCTGAACTTTCAATGTAATAATGTTGAATTTGCACGTCTCGCAACTTATATAGCAGGATTGCTTCACTAGGCAGCCCGTCCCGACCGGCGCGTCCCGCTTCTTGGTAGTACGCTTCAATGCTGCCAGGAATCTGATCATGGATAACAAAACGAACGTTACTCTTGTCAATTCCCATTCCAAACGCGTTGGTGGCAATCATCACCGGCACCCGGTCGAAAAGGAAGTCCTCTTGGTTCTGGCGCCGCTCCGCCTTACTAAGTTGTCCGTGATACATCGTCACGTTGAACTTTTTCTTAGTTAAAATTCGATGGAGCCGCTCCACTTCCTTAACCGTGCTGGCATAGATAATTCCGGACTGGTCCTGGTTTAACTTGAGATAGTCCATTAAGAAGCGGTCGCTATCCTGGTTCTTAACCACTTTAAACGCCAAGTTTTCGCGCGCAAAGCCAGTTTGAACCTGTTCGGTAATTCCTAAACGTTCCTTGATATCCGAGGCCACCCGCGGAGTCGCCGTCGCCGTCAGCGCAATGATCGTCGGTCGCGTTGGCAAATGTTGCACTAGGTCGGTCAGGTTTAGGTAACTAGGCCGAAAATCATGGCCCCATTGTGAAATACAGTGGGCCTCGTCAATTGCCAATAGATCGATCGGTAAGGAGGCCAGCTGGTCAAAGTAATCGGAATCTAATCGTTCTGGCGAAATGTATAACAATTTCACCTGTCGATTACGTGCGGCCGCAAAGCGTTCGTTAATTTCCATGTAATCTAACGTACTATTAATGAAGGTTGCGGGAATGCCATTGTCCACCAAGGTGTCGACCTGGTCCTTCATTAGCGAAATGAGCGGTGAAACCACGAGGGTCAGTCCCGATTGCATGAGGGCCGGAATTTGGTAGCAAAGCGACTTGCCGCCCCCGGTGGGCATGATTGCCAAGACGTTTTGCCGGTGAAGCACGGCGTCAATGACGCGCGCTTGCCCAGGCCGAAAGGTGTCGTAGCCAAAGTTAGATTTTAAAACGGTTTGTGGATCCATCGAATGCCTCTTTCTTTTTGTTGATAGTAGTTAAGTATAGTATGAAAGATTAGAGAACGGAAGCCCCTGGGTAGCTTGTGAGGATTAGCAGAAGCTAGTGATTAAGCACGGTCTTGGTGCTTGATTACTGGCTTTGGCTAACCGGAATAAGCTAGGGGCTGGAGTTCATTTTGGCTATGCCACAGAGAACACACCCCACCAAAAAAGCGGAAATCCGCCACGCATGATTTCCGCCTTCCTCCTGAAGTATGCTAGTTTTAAAGTCTTTTTATTTCCACCGATACTTCCAATCCTTTTGCGAATACGCCTGTTCCCAAAAATCATACTCTAATTCACAACTACGCAAAAAGCGGTGGGTAATTTCTTCTTTGCGTTGGGCACTTAATTTAGGTGCGGCCTCGTCCAGCATCGCAAATAGCTGGGTAACCGAATCGTCGCCAGTACCTTCTTCGGCACCCTGGTAGAATTCAATCCACGGCAAGAAGGGGTTGTCGGGTGCGGCGTTTTCCACAATCGCTCGACTAATTTCATTGTAGGTCCACGGGCACGGCAACACGACCGCCGCGATGTCTAACAAATCCCCTTCGCGAACCGCCGTGAATAAATGCTCCGTGTACAATGCGGTTAATGGCCGGGGTTCCGCGTGCTGGTGTTCGGTTAATTCAATACCGGCGATGTCACACAAAATCTGGTGGGCCGCCGACTCATCCGCAAGCGAATATTGAATTTGTTCGCTAAAAAAACGCATCCGTTCCTTGGTTTGACTTTTCACCAACGCCCCGGCAAAAACCTTCGCAAAGGCGTTCAAAAAACAGGTATCCTGCTCCACGTAAACCGCTAAGGCTGCGCTTGGAACTTTGCCTGCCTGAATCCCCTGCACAAACGGATGCTGTTGAATGTCGTGTAAAATTGGTTGGGCAGCTTGCTTTATTTCTTCGGAGAACATGCTGCACCTCCTGCTTGAGCGATCGTGGCTTTAATTTCAGCAATTTGTTGAGCAGGATCGGTCATTTGAATAAACATGCTGATGGCCGCAATTCCGGCCGCGCCAGTTGCCACCGTTTCAGCAACCCGTTTCAGTGTAATTCCACCGATCGCAACTACCGGAAATTTACTCATCTGGACTAATTCACGTAATTTATCCACTCCTAGGGCATTCCCAGCATCGGCTTTGGAGTTAGTTTCGTAGACGGTTCCGGTTCCCAAGTAGTCTACGCCGTTCAACTGGTTGGCAGCGGTGATCTGTGCCGCGGTATTGCACGAAAGCCCCACGATCATTTGGTCGCCAACTCGTTCCAAGACTGAAGTAATTCGTTCGTCTTTTTGACCGACGTGAATCCCCTCCGCCCCGACGGTCAACGCTAAATCTACGTCGTCATCAATAAACAGCGGAATCTGGTATTTTTGGGTAATCTGGTGACAAGCCCGGGCTAGTTCGACTACTTCGTCACGACTAGCGGTTTTCACCGCTCCTTTGTTGCGAAATTGAAAAGCGGTGGCGCCGGCTTGCACGATTCGTTCCACCGTCGGTAAGAAGTCCGTCTTGCTAGCCACGTCCTGGGTGCCGGCAATAAAGTAGGCTTGTAGCATGGTTGGATTAAATTTCATTTTCAACCTCCCGATATGCCCAGTGGTTCAACGGGCCGTGCCCGTGCCCCACCTGAATTCCGTCACTAATCGCGGCGTTAATAAAGGCTTTGCCAATTTGCAGGGCTTGTTTTAAAGATTTGCCCTTCGCAATTTCCGACACGATCACTGATGAAATCGTGTCGCCAGTGCCGTGAGTGTTGTTGGTTTCATAACGAGGACTAGCTAACTCTAACTCGCTACCGTCCGCGAACAGAACGTAATCGCGACTTTCTGCTGAATCACTAAAATGACCACCCTTAATCAAGACGTTTTGTGCGCCCAGTTCCTGCAAACGGGCAGCAGCCACTTTGGCATCTGCGTTATTTTTAATTGGCATCCCCGCTAATTTTTCAGCTTCGGGGAGGTTCGGGGTAATTAGGTAAGCCAGTGGCAACAACCGGGTCCGCACCGCTTCGATGGCTTCGTCGCTCAGTAGTTTCGCACCGCCCTTTGCAATCATCACCGGATCCACCACTAAAGGTCCAAAATCATACTTTTGATAGTTTTCCACAACCGCGTCAACAACTGCCGAATTAGCCAGCATCCCCGTTTTCGCAGCCTTAATATCTAAATCTTCGGCCAGCGCCGCAAACTGGTGGTCGATAATGTGGCGCGGCATCACCGCCACGTCGGTCACTCCAAGCGTATTTTGGGCGGTCACCGCGACCACTACGCAGGTTCCAAAAACCTGGCGTTCCTGCATCGTTTTCAAATCCGCTTGAATTCCAGCTCCTCCGCCGCTATCCGTTCCGGCAATCGTTAAAACTTGCGCTGGCTTTTTTGTATCCATGCTAATCATTCCTCAACTTTCATTCTTTCTTCAACTTGGGCAACCGTGATGTTTGCTAATTCATCCATCAGCCCGCTCAAAAAACTTCCTGGCAAATACTGGTCGTGCAATTTTTCGGCAACCCGTTCACCGGCGCACGACAAGGTCAAACTTGCGTTAATCGCCGCTTGCAACGGGTTCGGTCCGACTGCACAAAACGCCGCTGCTAAACTCGAAAGCAAATCTCCCGAACCCACCACCGCCGGTAAAAGTCGGGTTTGGTTGTGAATCTCGACCACCCGGGTTCCATCACTAATGTAGTCGGTTGCCCCACTCGCAATCACCACGTTATGGCACTTTTGCGCGCAAGCTTTCACCACTTGATGTGCATCTCCGTTGCCATTTCCGGCGTCAATTCCGCGGGTTTGCCAATCAATTCCCGCTAATACCGCAATTTCGCCTAAATTACCACGAATTACGTCGAACTGATACTTTTTCAACAACCGGAAGTTTAATTGCTGCCGGTACTGAGTTGCCCCGACCGCTACCGGATCCAAAACGAGCGGTTTTTGTTGGTCGTTAGCCGCTTGGCACAACGTTTCGATGTCTGCCCAGCCTTCTCGACGCACCGCTCCAAGGTTAATGGTCACCGCGGACGCCAAGCGGACCAGTTCTTCGGCTTCGCTTTCCTCTTCGCTCATAATTGGGGAAGCCCCCACCGCGTTTAACCCGTTCGCTACTAAAAACGGGGTCACAAAATTGGCGTAGTTAACCACCACTGGGTTAACCTCCCGAATTCGCTTAATTCCTTGTAAATCCATTTGATCAGCTCCTCATTCATATCTCCACCAAGTAGTGTACCGAAGGCGGTCGCTACTAGCGAACTATCGCTGCAGATTGACGACCGCGTTTACTAACATCCTCCATCGGCAACCAACAAAAAAACCACCCTTGAGAAGGATGGTTTTCGCCCAATAAACACTTTCCTTCGCAAGTATCAACTTACAGGTTCAAAGGGATCACGCTGCACAAGCGCATCTCAGTTCTTCTACGAACACCCCTAGTGTAGATTTTATTTTATTTGAATATGAATTCGGTTTCATAATACGCCTTTTAACTCCCTTGCACAAGTCCGTGAGCATATAAATTCACTTTTAAGGGCGCCCCCTGCTAAAATAAAGATGTACCAAAAATATTCAAAGGGGGATAATATTTATGGATAAAGACAGAATGGAAAACACTAAGGACAAAGTTGCAGGCAAAGTACACGAAGGTGCTGGTAAGTTAACTGGCGACAAGAAGGAAGAAAGCAAAGGCAAAGCGCAAAACATGGCGGGCAAAGTTAAAGACAAACTTGCTGACGTAAAGGATTCCGCTGCCGGCGCAATGGAAGAATTAAAGGACAAGTTAGACAAGAAAGACGATAAAGATCACGAATAATTAAAAAACCGCAAAGTTGCGGTTTTTTGTTTGGCCTAATCACATAGCTGGAAACTAATTCCTACCAGCCCATCATTCTAGAGTCCCTTCTCCCAATTCAATTTTCTACATACATTTTAATGAAGCGTTTTTTCTAATTGTACTCAATCCCTCGAATAAAAAACGGTTAAAATATTTAGAATGATAGAATCAACCGCACTAAGGAATTGGTTTACTCCAACATAACAAAATCCCCATCAATCACCTAAACCATGATTAATGGGGTTTTATTAATGCTCACAAACCACCCGACTTTGGTCTTACAGTTTGTAACATCTTCCATGAATTATTGAATATTAACGTCTGAAACTTGATAAAAGGCATTTGCTGTATTAGCAATATTCCATACGCTTAGGATCACGTGGTATCCTTTTTGGTCCGGAATGTTGACCTTGTGCGTTACTTCGGTTCCTGGGGTTGCCCCGTGATCATCAAAACTAGCAATTTTCTTGAAATCACTGAATTTTAACGGTTTGTTCGGGTCCCAGCCTGGTTTGGTAATGTAGTAATCCCACGTACTTGTACTGTGAGGAGCGGTTAGATGCCAGGTAACATCAAGTGGCCCACTCTTAATTGGGGTCTTGTACCAACGATCGGCAGTTTGCTCGTCTAATTGAGAAAACTTGGAAATCCCCGCACTCGCAATTTTACCATCGATAAAGGTATTTTTCGGTGCTTCGATGCTTTGCGGTTCGTACATTACTGGTCCAATATTTTCGTTCAATGGTTTACCAGGAAACTGGCTGCTTCCTAAATAGGCTCGACCGCCAGGATTAGTAACAAATCCGTGGGCAGAAGCCTTGATTGCGCCTAATCCTAACACAACAACTACAATACTAGCAACAACTAAAACGTAACGAATAAATCGGTTACTTGACTTTACCATAATACATCCCTCCTTATGTCTATAAGATAATATGATAAAAAAATCCGTTCTACAAAAACGCTTACACAAATAAAATGCCGGTATTCGTTAACGGCCTTCGTAGTTGATGCCGATCAGACTCGTTCCCCTACATAATAATGTCCTTTAAAAATCTTTCCAGGATAAAGAAAGCTTTAAATCCCACACATTTCACATCCGATACACTTTTATAAAGCTAAGTTCACCATCCTAGTTGGACAGCTCTTATGCAATCTCCACGATCGACAGCTCATAAATCAAGGCACAAAAAATGGGTAACCAAAACTTGGTAAACGTCCTTGTTTTGGTTACCCAGTGAAAATTAAAATTTAACAGACTTTTAGTTATTTCCATATTACTCGCGCTGATGGCGATTTCGTTTGGCTAAGTCAGGATAGCTTTGAAACAGCTTGCGTAACTCGGCTTGAAGTTCGGGATCGTTGCGTTTGCGACCGTGTCCCCGATATCTCTTCATGATTTCGCGTTGTTTCTTCCTTAAATCATGCAAATCAACGTTATTCGCACTCAAGAACTGATCCTGTTCGTCTTCCGGAAGTTCCGTAACGTCTTGGAAGTCCGTGTAATCATGCCGGGTGACCACAAACGAAAAGACCGGAATTGCCAAGTAGATAACTACGGCCCACTTCGGATAGAAATAGGCTAACACTAAAATTAGCACGCTCGCGAAGCCAAGAAAGTTGTTGTGGTTATCATAAATCTTATGGAAAATTTGTCTCATTTCGTGGTGGCTAGTGTACTTTTGTTTGATAACTTCATAACTGAGCCACATAAACAGGATGCTGACGATCATGGTCAACACCCCGTACGCCATTACGGTAGTCCGATTAGTGTCATAAATAATGACTTTGGTAAAAATTGGCGTCAAGCTTAAGAACGCCAAAAAGGTAAACTCCTTAACGAAAACGCGATCGTTCATGGTGTCACTGTCCTTGAACAACATGGCGTGTTGGTACCAAATGTTGGCTACGAAACAAAAACTAATAAAGAAAATGCCAATGCTTTTCCCGAATTGTAAATATTCACTTAACGCATCGTGTTGCGGTAACGGCAGCTCCAACACCATGATAGTAATGATAATGGCGATTACCGCATCACTAAACGCATCCATTCGTTCCTTCATTTTTTTCAATTGCTCTTTTCATCCCTATTCCACGTGCTTGCCATCGATGATCACAACGTCGATGTGCTTTGCCACGCGATTTTTTTCTGGAGGCAGCTCCATGTAGTCTCCGTACATGCGGGTTAAAATTTTATCATAATGCTTGGGAATGGCAACCTCAAGATTTTCAAACTTATGCTTAGTTAACTCGGTGAGCTCCCGCTGGCTCAGAACCTCTTTATCGTAGGCATATTGGGAAGCATAATTCTTATAATGGTGAAACGGCTCGTGATTATACAACCGCATGATGTTTTCCCGCCGTTCCTTCAGCTTCGCGACACTCATGAAGAGGTCCAAGCTTTTGTCCTTAGGATCCTTACGAAACGGCGTCTTAATGACGTTGTACCCAAGCCGCAGTAAGATTGCCGTATCCGCAATTTTGAACCGGTTATAAACCGCTTGGCGAATTTCGGGTTGACGAGGAACCTTATCAAACGGGAAAATGTCGATAAAGATTCCCTTCCGCGCGTCGTTGACGTTGTTTTTTTCTTCAATATAAGTATTGGTATCTAAAATTTTCATATAACTAAACGCAAAATTAGGATCCGTATCCGCAGTTTGCATAAAGTAATGGTTATGTTGGAACTCAACCGGCGCCACGGTTGCAAATTTATCATAATTTTCCCGGGTCATTCCCAAGTCGACATCGTCGTCCCACGGAATAAATCCATCGTGTCGAATTGCGCCTAACAACGTGCCGCCAATTAGCATATATTTAATATCATATTTATCGCAAATGTTCGTAACCACTTGTAGCATCTGCAACTGCACCCGATGCAGTTCTTCAATTTGGCTCATGGCGTCCCTTCCTTTCATCTTCTAGAATAATTGTTACATTTAAGGATTGGTTAAGCAATAGGCAAAGAAGTTTGATTTTTTTAGGGAATGTAATATGATAATGGCAGACGGGAGGGAGTTTTTATGAAACCAACACAAAACAATCTTTTAGGTTATCTATTGAAGAATTTACAAAATTCAGAATTAGTTGAACGCCTTTTACGCAACTTGCAGGGCCAACAATTGGCTTACCGCCCCATTCCGATTGAAAATGACAAGAAACGTCGGTAAAATAGAACGTATGTTATAATATTCATGTAACATGATTTTGGGGTCGTTATGGATTCGACAGGTATGGGTCGAACTGTAACTGCATTTCGTAGGTTACGTCTACGTAAAAACGTTCAGTTTAATTATAACTGCAAAAAATAATAACAATTCTTACGCTTTAGCTGCCTAAACAGTAGCTTAGCGTGATCCGCCTAGTCTCGTCCACGGGCTAGTAACGGGTCTCAAAAAGAGTGGACTTGCGCTTAAGGATTGGCCTGGATGCTTAAGAAGAGGATTTACAGACTAGCGTTTTAATGAGGCCCTGACATACGGCAGCTTAATTCGCGAATTTAAATAGTATGGATATGAATGTAGAGGTTACAGTGGCGACATGCTTGGACGCGGGTTCGACTCCCGCCGACTCCATAGTTAAAACTTAATCCCGTTATATACAGCGTCAAAACGTTGATATGACGGGATTTTTTAATGTTCTTAGATATGGTTCTCCAATAAACAAGTGTACATAGCAGCCTGAAAAAATCCCAAATCAACTCAATAGTTATCTCAATTATTTTTCCATTTTTAAATAAATATTTAATCAATCCTTATATCCGATTAAGGGGTTCCAATAATATTTTTCCATAATAATGCTAGGATTTTCATATGCACTTTATACTTTTTTGAGAGAGATTTCCTCTTAAGTTCTTTCATAAAATGATTTTATTAATGTGTTTGCGCTTCTTTAATCCTTAATACGTAAGTCAATAACCTTTTTTCTCGCACATCTATTAAGGTTTGGTCCCCCAAAAGTCAGCTTCATTTCGCGCGTTTTTAATCTCACAGTCTTTAAAAAAATGTTTTTACATTGTAATATGGACAAAAGAATTACGTGTTTATCTAATTTAAACTAAATCCAGATTTTATAATTTAGCTTTTGGGGTTATTCTGTTCACAAATACCCGTCCTTTTGATATTCTATATTATTAAATTTAATTAATTGCGAGGTCCTCAATAATGAAATACAAATGTCTGATTTTAGATCATGACGATACCGCGGTGGATAGTACCAGATACATCCACTACCCATCGTTTGTCGCTGCGCTTAAAGAACTACGTCCAGAAGCTCCGGTTCTTACCCTTAATGAATTTGTCAATTACTGCTTTAACCCTGGCTTTAATAAATTATGTACTGATATTATTAAATTCACACCTGAAGAACAATCGCGTCAACAAGAAATTTGGCGACAGTACAATAGGGAAAGGATCGCAAAATTTTTCCCTGGTTTCCCTGAACTAATTACACAATTTAAAGAACAGGGCGGGATAATAACCGTAGTATCGCATTCTGAGTCTGCAATGGTAAAAAGTGATTATATGAGAGCATGCGGTTTTGAACCAGATGCTGTTTATGGCTGGGAATTAGGAAAAGACAAAATTAAGCCTAATCCTTATCCAGTTTTACAAATCCTAAACCATTTTAGCTTACAACCTAAAGAGGCTCTAATCTTGGATGATTCTCGTTTAGGATTAGAAATGGCTAACAAGTGCAATGTTCCATTTGCAGCAGCAGGATGGTCTCCAAAAAATCTTACCATCCAAAAATGGATGCGGGAAAATTCGCCACTCTACTTTGATCATCTCAATAAATTAGTTAGATATATCGAATAATTTATCTTGAACAGCCGGAGAAACACCTCCTAGAAATAATATGCTTAGTTAAAGCTGCACCGTAACCCACAAAATCGGCGCCAACAAGAACTCAGTGATTTGGTACAGTTTTTTAAGAAAAAGACGATAATTTTATGGTTACGTTTGAATTACTAAACACATTTGCAATTAATTTGCTGCCGGCTAAGCAATCGTACTATTTAGTGAATAAATACATGAATCCCGAATCTGTCCAATCATATTTTGCAAGCACCACAAGTACCCCTACAAAAATTACTGATACACCACAAAGGCAGTTAATCGCTCTCAATCAAATAAATCGGCAGTTATCCCTGTTCAGGAGATAACTGCCGATTTCTAGTTAATACTCATAATTTTAACGCGTTCGGTTGCGCTTTATTCACTTACAATCAACAATGATTTAATCGCTTTACGTTGGTCCATCGCTTCATAGGCAGCTTGGACGTCGTCTAGCTTGAAGCGTTGGGTAAATACCTTGCCAGGATTGATTTTACCGTCCAAAACCGCTTGTAGTAGTCCGTTACGATCGTGCGTAGTAACTGCCGCAATTCCGCCTCGCAAACCAATATTACGTCTAAACAAAGCGTTGGTATCCATTTCAGGATTTTGCGGAATCCCAACTCGTCCCACAATTGCACCAGGACGGCCAACTTTAGTGGCGGTATCTACCGACTGTTCAGTACCCACACATTCTAAAACGGCATCCGCTCCGTGGTTGTCAGTGATTTCCATTACTTTAGCTACAGCTTCGTCGCCCCGTTCTTCAACAATATCAGTCGCGCCAAACTCAAGGGCTAACCTTTGTCGATCGGCATGCCGGCTCATTGCGATGATGCGTTTTGCTCCGCGCAACTTTGCCGAAATCACCCCGCACAATCCAACGGCGCCGTCACCCATGACCACCACCGTATCTCCAGGTTTCACTTCGGCGGTGAAGGCCGCATGGTAGCCCGTGGCCATAACATCAGATAGGGTTAAGAAATTATTCAGCATTTCGTCAGAATAATCGGCTGGTTGCCCCGGAATCTTCACCAGACCCCAGTTAGCGTTGGCATAACGAACGTATTCAGACTGGTAGGCATTATTACCTGGTTCGCGATTATAACAATCACCATCAAAACCAGCTAAACATGCGGGACAGCGCCCACATCCGTGCGTAAACGGGACGATAACAAAGTCCCCCACCGAAACGTTATGTACGTCGCTACCCACTTCTTCCACAATTCCAATTGCTTCATGGCCCACTGCTGAACCATGGTCGTGTTCCGAAATTCCTCTAAAAAACCATAGATCCGAGCCACACACACATGCTCTAAGCACTTTGATTACGGCGTCAGTTGGTTTCTTCAAAGTTGGCTTTTCAATTTCTTGGACTTCCACTTTGCCTGGTTCCATAAATACGGTTGCTTTCATGACGGTTCTCCTTTGTTGTTAACTATTTTCCTGTATTATAACGCAAATGAGCGTAAAAAAGAGAGTGGACAAAAGTCGGGTAGTTTGCGAGCATTATCTGAAAATTGCCCATCATGCCTGAATTGGGCATGATGGGCAATTTTTGGTTACGTGGAACTCATGAACTTTCCACTTATTATCCCACGTTAATAACAATCTTCCCCCGCGCATGGTTCGTTTGGCTACGTTCGTGTGCGGCTCGAAGACCATCTTCCGTAAGCGGGAACGTGCTATCAATGATCACCTTAACTTCACCCTTTGCCACTAAATCACCTAATTCAGCTAACTGTTTGCCATTAGGTTGGAGCCACCAAGCCGTTGCTGAAGGTTGCGCTTCTTGTTGCTGTTGGGTTGGATGTCCCGCAATCGTCACTAACTTACCAGTTGGTTTCAAGATTGCTAAGCCCTCATCCAAAGCATCGATTGTGTCAAAAACGGCATCGTAATCTTGAAGGACGTCTTCGATCTTGTGCTCATGGTAGTCGATCACTTCATCAGCCCCTAAGTCCTTCAAAAATTCTGCGTTTTTAGCACTGGCAGTAGTGGCCACGTAAGCACCTAAATGTTTGGCAATTTGGATCGCAAAAATACCCACGCCGCCGGCTCCGGCTTGAATTAAAACTTTGTCGCCCTTTTGCACCTTTAAACGGTCTACGATTACCTGCCATGCGGTTAGCCCCGCCAACGGAATTGCCGCTGCTTCTTCAAACGAAACGTTGGCTGGTTTCAACGTTAGTTTATCTTCCTTAACCGCCGCGTATTCGGCGTAGGTTCCCTTCGTCCCGTCTTCATAGATGTCAGGACGGGCAAATACTTCGTCGCCGACTTTAAAATCCTTAACGTCCTTACCAACTTTGGTAATCACGCCCGAAAGATCCCATCCCAAAACCACTGGAAATTGCCAATCGTACATTTGCTTCAAAAGCCCCATACGCGCTTTCCAGTCAATTGGGTTAATGCTAGTATTCTTGATCTTAACTAAAACTTCGTCGTCCGCAATTTGCGGAATCGCTAATTCCTCTTCGTGAAGTTGGTTAACGTCCCCATATTCTCTAATCGTGATTGCTTTCATCGTCATTCCTCCTCAGCGAGTGTAACTTATTTTTTTAGGTATGTTTTACATTGTACCTCTTGTAAAAAGTAAGTTGTATAGAAAATGCTCATTTTCCTCATTCCCAATTCATAAAGCCCTCGCTGTTCAGCCTGCAGAAAGGTCAAATCTTTTAAAGAGTTAGTTTTGCCTTCTATAAATTCTTCAAGTTTGGTCTTCAAATACATTATATTCCCCGTTAAACAATCTTCCAAAGGATGCAATCGACATCCCATGGCGGTTAGGCCTTCTATTTTAGAAAATATCATTTAGCGCTGATCCTCCAGCCCGCACAAATGATTTTTGGACATATTTGTCGTATTTTTAAAAGTAGATTTTTCCATTAGAAAGTAGTAATCTTTTCCAATAATAAAGGGAAAGGTGTGATTAATAATATGCTTTCAGAAAATCAAGAATATTTAAAAATTTTAGCTGATTTAATTAAAATCAAGTCCGTTAATGACCACGAATTAGAGGTTGCGGAATATCTAAAAGATTTATTCCAAAAAAATGATATTCATTCAGAAATTCTCCCGATTAAAGGTCAACGCGCTAATTTAGTTGCTGAAATCGGTAGTGGTGCTCCCGTCCTCGCCGTTTCGGGGCACATGGACGTTGTCGATCCCGGAAATTTAGCAGCGTGGGATAGCGATCCATTTACCATGACTGAAAAAGATGGCAAGCTTTTTGGTAGAGGAATTACGGATATGAAGGCTGGTTTAGCAGCTTTAGTAATTGCCATGATTGAATTGAAAAAGCAAGGCCTACCTAAAAAAGGTACCATCCGCTTGCTTGCAACTGCCGGAGAAGAAGTTGGTGAAGAAGGTTCCGCAGCTTTTTACCGTGACCACTATATGGAAGACGCGGACGGTTTGCTGATCGCCGAACCTTCCTCAACTTACGGCACTACTTCTGAACAAAAGGGTTCTTTTGATATTAAATTTACTTCTAAGGGTACTTCTGTGCATAGTTCGACACCCGAAAAGGGCTATAACGCCCTAGTTCCTTTGATGCAACTACTAAATGAAGCTAACGAATACTTTGAAACAATCCCTGCTGGGGAAATGGGTCCGGTAAGATTCAACATTGATGTTTTAAATGGTGGAAATCAGATTAATTCCATCCCTGATTCAGCTACGGCCTTAATCAATGTTCGGACCATTCCAGAATATGATAATGACCAAGTAGCTAAGAAGATTGAAACATTGGTTAAAACTTATAATGACGCCGGTGCACAAATTAGCACGGAAATAATTATGAATGAGTTCCCGATTGCAACAAGTCCTTCAAACCAATTAGTTAAAACTATTCAATCAATCGGTAAGGAATACGCTGGACGTGAGGTTGTCGTAGCTGCTAGCCCGGGGATTACCGATGCTTCTAACTTAGCAAAGGATAAACCAAACGATTTTCCTTTTGCGGTATATGGCCCAGGTGACGGCTCACAACATCAAGTAAATGAAAGTTTACCTAAAAAGATGTATCTTGACTTCATTGAAATCTACCAAAAATTGTTTATAGAATTCCTTGAAAAATAATATTATTTTTAGTTGGAAACGCTCCGTTTAGTTTCCAAATGAAAAAGTTCTAATCGCCAAGCGGTTAGAACTTTTTTATTATCATCCTATTCTTCATCCAGCGCATCCTTAAACCGCGCCTTCAATTTATCCTCACTATATTTAAGCAACGTTTCTGGGGCGATATCAAATTTACTACTAATAATTAATAGTTGGTCCAAAACGTCGGCAAGTTCTTCCGTAAGGTTGTCGCGCAGCTGCTCCGCGTTGGGCTGCGGTTCTCCAGGATGGTCCCGGCCAATTTTGATGGCCCGAATTGCTCGTGACAACTCCCCCACTTCTTCAGTTAAAAAATTAAGGCGCACAAATGGGGAAAGCTGATACCAATTCCGTTTTTGATAAAAATTAACTAGCCATTCTTGATGTTGATTAACTCGCAAAATCCTGCCTCCCTAAAAAATGTTGCATCTAGCATAGCATAACTTTGATTAGGGTGGTGGGTTAGGGAATGGATTTCATAGTAAAAATCTAATTCTATGATTAGATTCCCAGTTCCCTTTTCAACGCTTCGCTAGCAACCCGCGATACGTTAATATTCTGTTCTTTAGCCATTTCGTTCAAGTATTCTGGAACGGTAATCGTCTTTTTAACGGTTTTAGAATTCTTTTTTAGCCATTTGCTCATATCAACGGTAATGTAAACTAACCGATCATTTTTATTTAACTTCCAATTACTTGGATCTTGGACCTTAGGATAGGATTTCTCGCCATCTAACATGGTTCCAATAGCATCTTCCGCCCAGTAAACCGCGTCTTCGAGCGTATCCCCCTGAGTCACCATCCCCTTTATATTAGGAGAAGTGACTACATAATAATGACCATCATCGTTATATTCGCTTATAATTACTGGATACATTAACTTCTTCCTCATAGTTACGTATTGAATGTGCCGCTAAACTAATTAAGACCCGCTTGTTTTTTATAGCTTGTTCAGTTTCCTTTTTTATTTCCTTAGAATGAAAAGGTATTTCTGTTGTTCTACCATCGGGATGCCTATAACGTCGGTGACCTCCCTTACCTTTCCCCTTCTGAAGAATAAAACCAGCCTTTAAAATTTCATTTTCCAGCTGTTGTGGCTTTTTTGGCACGTCCTGCTCCTTTCTCTCCTTAATTATACTTATTTTATACGTATAAGCAAATCCAAGTGGCGTTTTTTTGAAGTTATGATGGTGCATTGTCTAGTCAGCCTTTCTATTTCCATAAGTACCAATTTGGGTTACAGGAAATAATAATATCCCCTATAAAAGCTAAACACGTTTATTATTTCATTAATTGATTACTAAAAAATGCGCAAATTAATACTAAATATTCTCTAAGATTAATAGAACGCTTGTAAATGTTAAAATGAAGTGCAAAATCAAACGTTGCATTAAGATTTTTAGCATAGAAAAATTAACTAGTGTTAAGAGCAATTCAAAGTTAAGGAGCACACTTATGAACCAGCAAATTGAAATCATCCAACGTTACTTCAACATGTGGAAAAATAAAAAGCTAATTGATTTAGCACAAATTTTTACTCCATCTGTGCATTACGTGGAATGCTATGGAGCGGAGTACGTTGGCATTCAAGAGATTCAGCGGTGGATAACTCATAAATTCAAGGTACAAACCGTGACTTGCTGGGACATTAAAAATATCTATCATGATGGCGCTACTTATATCGTAGAATGGATGTTTGCTTGCGTTGATCATGGAAAGAATTTCAAGTTTGACGGTGTTTCCTTAATTACCTTTGAAGATTTACAAATTGCTGAAATCAAGGAATTTGAAAGCAAACATTCTCATTACCGTCCTTATCAATAAATAAAAGACTGCTATAAATAGAAACTATTTATGGCAGTCTCTTACTTTCATTAAATTATTTCTCGTCATTCTTCTCTCAAAAAATCACCAAACTTGGCATTTCCCCACCTAACCCATACAATTAAAAAACAATCATTGCATTGAAAACGTTTAACAAGGAGGACGACCATGCATTTAGTTCAAGCATTTTTACTTTCATTTACCGCATTTTTTGCAATTATGAACCCCTTTGCTAACTTGCCAATGTTCGTCAGTTTGACTGCTGATAACAGCCGCAAGGAAATCAACGCGATTGCCCGGCTGGCTTTTATCGTGGCAACCGTCATCGTGGTTTTGTTTGCCTTTCTCGGAAATTACATCTTCACCATTTTTGGTATCAACCTTGCTGCACTCCGCATCATGGGCGGGATCATTTTGGGATTGATTGGTTATCACATGATTCAAGGTAACGTTTCGCCGATCCAGCACGATCCCGAAAAATCCGTTAAGGATTCCGTCAACAGTAGTAACACCAACGTCGCGATTTCCCCGCTAGCCATGCCGATTTTGGCCGGCCCCGGAACCATTGCTACCACCATGAACTTGGCTAGTGGAACCAACCCCTTCGTCGTCGTGGCCGCGTTTGTTGTTTTAGCAGTCATTGCTTACTTCATTTTTATCTACGGTGAACAAATCATGGACAAGCTGGGCAACAACATCATGAACGTAATCACCAAGTTAATGGGGCTGATTTTAGCAACCATCGGCGTCAAAATGCTGATCGTGGGTGTGCAAGCCGCCTTCCATCTTTAAAATAAAAACGCACCCCCAAAGTCGGCTAGTTCGTGAGCATTAACAAAGAATCGGTGGTTATGCATGGACATGGTTACCAATTACCTATTAAGCAGCGCAAACTGACTTTGGGAGCACGTTTTGGCTCTATTATTTAAAAATGTTTTTCACTTTAATTTTATTATCAATCAATAAAGAACGGCGTTAATTCGCCGTTCTTTTTATTGGGCAAAATTTTGCATAGCGTTCGCAAATTTCACAGCTTTAGCCAATACTGCCCTCCATCTGAAACTTAATCAACCGGTCTAATTCCACGGCGTATTCCATTGGCAATTGCTTGGTGAAGGGCTCCAAAAATCCCATAATGATTAATTGAGAGGCGGTCGCTTCGTCTAATCCCCGACTTTTCAAGTAGTACAATTGGGCTTCAGAGATTTTCGAAACGTGGGCCTCGTGTTCAATCGTGCCGTCGCTCGTTTCAATGTCGTTAACTGGGAAAGTATCGCTGGCACTGTCTTGATCCATCAAAATCGTATCGCACTCGACGTGGGACTTAGCCCGTTTGGCCGCCTTTGTGTACTTAATCAATCCCCGGTAGTCCGCCCGACCGCCGTTATGACAGATTGCTTTTGAAACAATCGTGCTGTGGGTGTTCGGTGCTAAATGGATCATCTTGGCGCCGGTATCCTGGTGCATGTTGGCACCCGCCGCCGCAATCGACAGCATTGAACCGGTGGCCCCCGCGCCCGTTAGGTATATGCTGGGGTATTTCATGGTGACCTTTGAACCTAAATTACCGTCAACCCATTCCATGGTGCTATTTGCTTCGGCCTGGGCCCGCTTGGTTTCTAAGCTGTACACGTTCGTTGACCAATTTTGAATCGTTGTGTAGCGACAATAGGCGTCCTTTTTAACGAACACTTCTACAACTGCGGCGTGCAGACTGTCTTCCGCATAATTTGGCGCAGTGCATCCCTCGACGTAGTTAACGCTGCCGCCTTCATCGACGATAATCAGGGTTCGCTCAAACTGGCCCGTCCGGCCCGCGTTAATCCGGAAGTAGCTTTGGATCGGCACGTCGGCATGCACATTTTTCGGCACGTATAGAAAGGTTCCACCCGACCAAACGGCGGTATTCAAGGCGGCAAACTTATTATCACTTGCGGTAATTAATTTACCAAAGTACTGTCGGACTAGTTCCGGATGCTGTTTCAAAGCTGAATCAGTATCCATAAAAACGATTCCCTGACTTTCTAAATCCTGTTTGAGGTTGTGGTAAACCGCTTCGGATTCATACTGTGCCGCCGAACCGGCTAAGTACTTTCGTTCAGCTTCTGGAACCCCGATTCGTTCAAAGGTAGTCTTGATTTCATCGGGCACGTCCTCCCAGTTGCGAGCAATGTGATCTGTCGCTCGCTGAAAGTATTTAATTTCGTTCAGATCAATCTCACTAAGGTCGGGTCCAAAGCTCGGCATGGGCATGGATTGGTAAATTTGGTAGGCCTGTAACCGCAAGTCTAGCATCCATTGGGGCTCTTGCTTCGCCCGCGAAATGGCTTGGATGGTTTCCTCGTTAATTCCGACCCCGGTTGAAAAGACCGGCTGGACGTCATCCATCGGCCCCCATTCGTCCTTAAAATTTCCTGGTTGCGTTGGGCTGACTTCATCCATCAAAAACTTCCCCCTTCTCCTTTAAACCTTCTGCAAGCGCGTGCCACGCTAAGGTACCGCACCGTACCCGCGTCGGAAACTGGTGCAAACTAGCGAAGGCCGCTAAATCCCCCAGCTGATCGGAATCACAATCCTTTTGTAACACTAAATTTTGGAAATTTTCCCAGAGTTGGCGGGCATCCGCTAGCGTGCGACCATTTAATTGCGCAACCATCATACTTGCCGATGCCATGCTGATCACACAGCCCGTCCCCGTGAAACCCAGTTGCTGGATCCGTTGCGCGTCAACTTCGGCATAAACCGTAATCTCGTCGCCACATTCGGGATTGCGCAACGCCCCGACACAATTTGCGTGGGGGACTGTCCCGTAGCCCACCGGGTTCTTGGCATGATTTAAAATAATTTTTTGGTATAACTCTTGTAAATTGTTCATGATAAAATTCGTCCCACTTGTTCTACCGCGTCCACTAAGCGTTGCAGATCGGCAACCTGATTTTCGAAGGTAAAGCTCGCCCGCACAACGCTGCTAACGTTTAAAGCTTGCATTAATGGTTCCGCACACAGGTGTCCGGCGCGCACGGCTACTCCCGAAGCATCTAAAATGGTGGCCACGTCATGGGCGTGGTGTTTACCGACGTTAAAGCTAACCGCTCCCACCCGTTGTTGATAATCTAACGGGCCGTAAATTTTAACCTCCGGCACTTCCTGGAGTTCGGTAAGTAAAAACTGCATTAAGCATGCTTCATGTTTTTGAGTAGCGGCAAAGTCTTGTTTTTCTAGATACTTCACGGCCGCTCCTAGCCCTAATACGCCAGCAACGTTGGGGGTCCCTGCTTCTAAACGGATTGGTAACGGCTGAAAAGTTGCCGAAGTTGGCGTAACCAAGTCGACCATTTCGCCACCAAAACGGACCGGTTCCATCTCCTCTAACCGAGCTAGCTTGCCATAGAGCACCCCAATCCCTGTGGGGCCAAACATTTTATGCCCGGAGAACGCGAGAAAATCGGCATCCATGGCGGTAACGTCAATTGGCAAATGGGCGACCGCTTGGGCAGCGTCCACCACTAAGATTCCGTCATACTGATGAACTAGTTGGGCAACCTTTGCCACGTCAACCACCGTCCCCAGCACGTTGGAAACCATCGTGAGCGCAACCACCTTGGTATGCGTATTGATAAGCTCTGCTAATTGAGCATAATCCAGGTTACCTTGCGAATCCATTCCCACCATTCGCAGGTGCGCTCCAGTTTGGGCAGCCACCCGTTGCCAAGGCACTAAGTTAGAATGGTGTTCGAGTACACTGACGATAATTTCGTCACCCGGCTGCAACCGCGGCTGTGCATAGCCGAAGGCAACCTGGTTTAACGCGTCGGTAGTCCCGCTGGTAAAAACGACCGACTCTGGTTGGGGAGCATGCAGCCACTGGGCGATTTGTTCGCGAACCGCTTCATAAGCGCTGGTGACCCGGCCCGCAAGCTGATAAATCCCCCGATGGACGTTGACCTTGTTAAACCGGTAATAGTCGTCAATTACCGCTAAAACTTCCTCTGGCATGGGGGTGGTCGCCGCGTTATCCAAATAAGTTAAACTTTGGTAATCCGTCATCTTAGCCAACCTCCCCGTTGCGTAAACGCCAAATCGGCTCCATAAAGTTATCAATTAAAATTTGCTTTGCCGTCGCCATCGGCAGTCCTCGACTTTGTAAGTAGTAAAGTGCATCTTCGTCATACTGGCCGACACTAGCAGCGTGGCCGGCCCGGACATCATTTTCGTCAATCACTAAGACCGGGTTAACGCTGCCCTTAGCGTGCGGTTCTACGGTCATTAACCGACTTTCCTGGTCCGCGTCCGCATCACTGGCCCCATGATCAATTTGGCCAATGCTCGTAAAGTTGACTCGGGAATTTTCGTACAAAACTCCCCGCATGTTGATTCGGCTAAAAGTATGTTGGCCCAAATGCTTAATTTGTCCACGGATGCCCACCCAGTCATCTTGGTAGCCGTAACGCGCCAAGTTAAGGGTTGCCCGACTACCGGTTCCAGCAAGCGTTACGTTTAAATCACCTAACAGCTGGCCCTTCGTTTGCGGCCACAAGGACCAATCGAGGTTAGCATCCCGAGCACTCACAAAATCACCTAGCAATAAACTTCGGGTAGCCTGGTGGCTTTGCGTGTCGGTGATGAGTGTCAAATTGCTTTCGTCCGCTAAAGCCCCTCCTATCAAACAGTTAGATTGCTGCACCTCTCCCGCTAAATCTAGCGTTAGCTTCGTGGTCAACCGACTATGGACCCCTAAATCAAACCAAACTGTCCATTCCACGGGAAAAGCTGACTCCGTTCGCAGGGTTAAGTTTAGCGCTGGCGAAATTTCCGCGTGATCCGGCAAACTGATTACCACACCCTGGAGTTGGTTTTGCAAGTGCTGTTGCACAAATTGGTTGTCCGTGGAAGCTAGTAATTGGGGCAAACCGGATAGTTCCGCTGTCGCACCATTAATGCGCCGGACAGTACCTCCCGCTGCATTAATGGCTTGCAAAGCTTCCGCGTTGGCCTCCCAGTCCCAAGCGGCCCTGGTAGAATCCGGCAAGGTAAAAGCTGCGGGGTCATACCGAATTCCTAAAATACGGGGATAGCTAGCGGTCGCCGTTTTATTCAAGGGAATCGCCATGGCTGGTTTCACTTCCTAACGTTTCCTCTAATTCAGCGTAGCCAGTCTTTTCCAGATCCGTAGCTAGTTCGGGGCCGCCGCTTTTAACAATCCGGCCGTCCATCATGATGTGCACCACGTCAGGCACCACGTAGTTCAACAGGCGCTGATAGTGTGTGACCATCAAGCAGCTAAAGGTGGTACTGCGCATTGCGTTGATCCCCTTCGCCACAATTTTGAGGGCGTCAATATCTAATCCGGAATCAATTTCATCTAAAATAGCCATCTCGGGTCGTAACATCATCATTTGCAGGATTTCGTTACGCTTTTTTTCACCACCGGAAAAATCGGCGTTAAGCCCCCGGTCCGCATATTCCGGATTAATTTCTAAAAATTCCATGTTCGCTCTAAGCTGTTTTAAAAAGGGCAGCACGGCAACTGGTTGGCCTTGGTTACGTGCGTTTAACGCTGCGTGAATGAAGTCGGCGTTGGAAATTCCCGCGACCTCCATCGGATACTGCATCGCTAAAAAGACTCCCGCCCGGGCCCGTTCGTCCACGTTCATTTCCGTGATGTCTTGCCCGTCTAACCAAATTTGGCCATCTACAATCTCGTAGAGCGGATTTCCCATAATCGTTTCCGAAAGCGTTGACTTCCCAGTCCCGTTAGGTCCCATCAACGCGTGAATTTCTCCCGGATTAATTTGTAAATTAACCCCGTTTAAAATGCGCTCGTCGCCCGCATTGACCTTTAAATTTTTAATTTCTAACTTACTCATCAAATTCTCCTACCTTAACGAAGCAATTTATCCCAAATGACGACTTGGTTTGCGGCTAACGATTTAGGCACGTCGATAATTCGTTGGTTGGAACTTCCCCGAAATTGAAGCGTCAAATCTTTTTTAGCTTCTAAAAACCGGCCGTCCACCAAGATATCTAGCTCGCTTAACAATTCCAATTTATCGTAAGATTCCTGCATCAGTTCGTCCCAGGTGTAACCGGTCCACGACCAGATGTCCTTGTCGTGCCCAAATTCTTGGCGCACCCGCCGGACTAGCCGCAAGCAAACCTGCGTGTTTAAGAAGGGTTCTCCGCCTAACAAGGTCAGCCCCTGTACGTAACTTTGCCCCATGTCTTCGATAATTTGGTCTTCTAATTCCTGCGAATAGGGGCGTCCGTAATGGAAATTTTGCGCCGCCTTGTTGTAGCACCCCGGACAGTTGAATAAACAACCCGAAACGTACAAACTGCAGCGAATGCCTTCCCCATCAACCATGTTAAACGGCTTATAGTCGGCAATATATTCTAAACTGCGGTCCTTCGCTAGCCATTCTTGCGGCTGGGGATTTCTCGGTGACCGTACTCGTCGTTGTCTAACCACGTTTTCACCCCTATTCCATATTTTTAACCCGTGATGAAATTTCTTTGTGCCGTCCATGAACCATTGGCCGGATCATTGGGTTTCCTAAGTAACCACAAGTCCGTTTAACCACGTCACAAGTTTTGGGGTCGCGGTTCCCACATTGTGGGCATTCAAAACCGCGGGCTGTGGGTTTAAAGTCGCCATCGAATCCACATTTATAACAATGGTCGATCGAAGCGTTCGTTCCTAAATAACCCACGTGGTCATAAGCCCAGGTCCAAACCGCTTCTAAAGCAGCCGGATTTTGTTTTAAATTCGGGTACTCACAGTAGTGAATAAAGCCGCCGGCCGCGTACTTCGGGTATTCCTCTTCAAAAGTAAGTTTTTCAAACGGAGTCGGATTTTTCCGGACGTCGTAATGGAAACTGTTAGTGTAGTATTCCTTGTCGGTGATATCCTTAATCTTACCGAATTTTTCAACATCATCCTCACAGAAGGTATCCGTCAGGGATTCGGCTGGCGTGGAGTAAACGCTGAAATGATAGCCGTACTCTTTTTCCCAGGCTAGGCACTGTTCGTACAGGTACTTCACGATTGAAACCGTAAAATCGTGGGCTTCCTGATTATCTTCCCAATCGGGACCGAAAAAGGCGGTTCCCACTTCGTACAAACCAATGTAACCTAACGATATGGTCGCCCGTCGGTGATTAAACAGTTGGTCCACGTCGTCACCATCCTTGAGGCGGGTCCCAAAGGCACCGTGCTTATACAAAATCGGTGCGTTTTGCGGTTGGGTATCCCGGCAACGTTTAATTCGGAAGAGTAAGGCTTTTTTCGCCAACGCCACCCGGTCTTCCATAATCTCCCAGAAGACTTCTCGGTCACCCTGGGCTTCAATCGCAATCCGTGGCAAGTTGACGGTTACGACCCCTAAATTCATTCGGCCACTATTAACTTCTTCGCCATCAGCGTTCTTCCAAGCTTGTAAGAAGCTCCGGCAACCCATGGGCGCCTTAAAGTTTCCGGTTAATTCCACAATTTTGTCGTACATTAAGACGTCGGGGTACATCCGTTTAGTTGCGCACTCTACGGCCAACTGTTTGATATCGTAGTTGGGATCCTCCGGATTTAAATTTATTCCGCGCTTAATTGAAAAGACCAACTTTGGGAAAATTGCGGTCCGGTGCTGCTTGCCGAGCCCCTTAATGCGGACTTTTAAGATTGCCTTTTGAATTTCCCGTTCGATCCACGAAGTTCCCAGGCCAAATCCCACCGTGGTAAACGGCGTTTGTCCGTTGGATGAAAACAGCGTGTTAACTTCGTACTCTAACGCTTGCATTGCGTCGTAAATATCTTTCTTGGTTTTTTCCTTAGCAAAGGTCTCCCGTTGTTCGGGGAGCACCCATTTTTTGGCTTCCTTCAAGTGCTTTTCGTAATTTAATTTTGCGTAAGGCGCCAACATTTCATCCGTCCGGTCTGACGAACAACCTCCGTATTGGCTCGATGCCACATTCGCAATAATCTGTGACATTTGGGCGGTTGCCGTTTGAATTGACTTAGGTGACTCCACTTCCGCATTTCCAATCTTAAAACCATTCGCTAGCATACTCTTGAAGTCAATCAAACAGCAGTTGGTCATTGAAGTTAGCGGTGAATAGTCCAAGTCATGAAAATGAATGTCGCCGCGCAAGTGGGCCTTTGCTACGGTCTGCGGCATCATCGTTAACCCAAATGATTTGCCGACCATTCCGGCCGTTAAGTCCCGGCGGGTGCTGAAAATATTACTGTCCTTATTAGCATTTTCGTGAACTACCGTATCCCGTCCATCAAATAACTGGCTTAATTTATTTTGCGGGTCAATCGCGGCCTGCCACTTGGCTTCATCGGCTTGCCGATATTCAGCATATTTTTCCCACAAGTCGTCCCGTTGGTAATCATGAAGGATTGTTTTGAAGACTGCCCGAATTTGTTCTACCGTTAGCGGCGACGCCATTTGCGTTAACTGTTCTAAAATTGCTTGCGTAATTTTTTGCCGTTCAACCTCGTCCGTGGTTAATTGATCAACCACTAGCGCGATTTTATAGGGGTAAAATTGCATCCTTTCCCCATTTGCTTTAACTACTTGTTTTTGACGTAATTCGGTCCAAGCGTCGGTTGCGATTGCTTGCGAATTGATCATTTTAACCACCCGTCCTTTTCTAATTTTTTATTCCAATCTCGTTCAATTCTCGCTATAATAAACAACGTTATTATTTTCTGTTTATTTAAAGCTGTTTGATATTCGAAACTGGCTTGATTGGTTTCTCTTCACATCATAGATTACTCCGATTTTGCAAAAAGATAAAGGTTGAAAACACAAGATATATGTGCTTAGCGAACGATTAACCACTATATATGGTGCATGTAACGTAATTTAAAATAGCAATTAAAAAACCTGGTCACCGCAGTTTAGTTGCGGACCAGGTTTTTAGATTTAAACTGTTTTTCATCACAAAAGCATGGAAAATAATTTGGCTTCACGTCCATAGTTATGACTGAGAAGCACATTATAAATTTATTTTTTTAAGTTAACTATCTGAACCCCATATATTTTTCTACTCATTACCAATATCACTACCACTAAAAAACTGGCCCAAATAGGCTTATTTACCTATTTGAACCAGTTTTATTAATCCATTATTAAATTGAGTAGCGCGTTAAACCTATTGTGCCGTGTATCCGCCGTCCACCACAAATTCGGAGCCAGTCGAGAAGGAGGATTCATCGGAAGCTAGGTACAACACCATGTTAGCAATTTCTTCCGCGGTGCCTAGGCGGCCAACTGGATGTAGTTTCTCCAAGTCCGCCCGCATTTCAGGATACGCATCCACCATTGGGGTGTGGGCGTATCCCGGATGGACCGAATTAATCCGAATTGGGTAATGTTTCTCCGCACAGTACAAGGCTGCTGATTTAGTAAGTAAACGCACTCCACCTTTTGAGGCGTTATACGCGTATAGGTTAGAAATCCCAATTAGGCCCGCAATCGAAGCCATGTTGATAATCGAACCACCCTTTTCCTTCATGTGTCGAATGCCATACTTCACTCCTAACATGATGCCGTCCAGGTTGATCGACAAAATCTTGTGCCATTCGTCAAGTTCAATATTTTCAGCATCGTCAAAGGCTAAAATTCCCGCATTATTAACCAAAATATCCACTTTTTCGAATTTATCAATTGCCGTCCTAAAAACGGGTTCCCAATTATCTTCCACCGCAACGTCTTGTTTGACAAAAACGGCCTTATCTTCGCCAATTTCCTGCAATGCTTCACTTGCGCCAGCAACATCAACGTCCGTGATCACCACTTTTGCACCTTCCCGAACAAAAAGTTTGGCACAGGCTAACCCAAAGCCTTTTACTCCACCAGTAATAATCGCAACTTTTCCGTCTAGTCTACTCATTTCATTGGCCTCCTAAATCTATTTTATTCGGCGCATTCCCTATCAATTTAAGCATAAACCTACCAGTACCAATTTGAGATCGTTTTCACAAACCGTCCTATTACCCCTATTGTTTTTTCGGTTGGGTCCCCTGTCATATCTAACGTTAAGAATAACGTGACTTTACCAATCTGTTCTCATAATTTTTAGGTAGACCATTTGCAGCCAAGTAACCGCTTTACAAGCCGATTACAAAATGCTACGATTGCTTCATAGTAAAAACTTAAAAACAACAATGCTGGGGTGCCGTTTTGGCTGAGATAATACCCATTGAACCTGGTCTAATTAGTATTAGCGTAGGGAGATATTGGATAATAACAGCCAGTTTTTCGTTGCCGAAAAGCTGGCTATTTTTCTGGCTTCTTGTTTCTAAGTAAATTTATTAATTTACTGAGGAGGTTTTTTAGTTATGAATACTAAAAAAGCAAACTGGAATTACTCGTTACGAGACGTAGTCTTTATTGTGCTAATCGCGATTTTTTGTGGGGTGATTTTTTTCGCCACTAATTTATCGTATAGTTTTCTAACGGCGGGGTTGGCCGCAGTCGGTCTCGGTCCGCTAGCTAACGACCTGTTACTTGGCCTATGGATGATTGCCGGACCTTTAGGCATCATGCTCACCCGCAAAATTGGATCCAGTATCATCGCGGAAACTCTGGGAGGTCTGGTTGAAATGCTCCTAGGCGGTCAATTTGGCGCTGGTGCAATTCTTTCCGGGCTCATTCAAGGAATTGGGAGCGAGCTTGGTTTCACCTTCACTGGCTACCGCCATTACGACAAACTGGCCTTATTTTTGTCGACCGTCACTAGCACCATCATTACCTTCGGCTGGAGCCTTGCCCAAGAAGGTTATGCCGCTTACCGTCCAAGCTTTTTAATCGTTTTGTTTATCGCTCGGTTTATTTCAATTGGTTTCTTCTGTGGCGTTTTAGTTGCCTGGATCAACCGGCTGGTAGAGCGTTCGGGCATTATGCGGCGGAAGTAGGCATCCAATTATGGAAAAAGTCACAATTAACAATTTAACTTTCAAATATCGGCAGGCAACTCAGCCGATTCTCAAACAACTTAACTTCCACCTAACGGCTGGTAGTTTCAACGTTTTGTACGGTCCGTCGGGTGGCGGAAAGTCCACCCTGCTACGGATTATCGCAGGACTGTACCCTCACTTTGCGGGGACAATTATCCAAGGAACCGTCAAACTGGAAGAAAAGGACGTTAACGCTTGGCAGCCCGCGGAGCTAACCCAAAAATTGGCGTTGCTCTTTCAAAATCCACGAGAACAATTTGCCATGGACCAAGTCGAAAAGGAATTCATCTTCACCTTGGAAAACCTGGCTATTCCCGCTGATGAAATTGACGATTTAATTACCCAAGCGCTTAGTCAAGTGGGGATTACTCACTTGCGTCACCGGCAACTCGCCACCCTTTCTGGCGGAGAACTGCAAAAAGTCGCCCTCGCGATTACTCTGGCAACCGGTAGTGACTTAATTTTACTTGATGAGCCATTTGCCAACGTTGACCTAAAATCTCGCAAAGCCCTCATCAAGCTTTTAAAAAAGCTGCAGGCACAAGAAGGCAAGACGATTTTAATTGCCGACCACGATCTCAACGACTATGCGGAAATTTGCGATCACTTATATCAGCTTGATCACCAACAAGTTAGCTTAATTACCGATCCACAACCGATTTTTGCACGTTACCAGTTAACCACCCGCACGGCGTTCCCGATTCCTAACGCAAACGTCGCTGCAATCCTAAAGTTACAAGATTTTGGGATTGAAAACGGGGGCCGGTATCTACTTCAGGCCGTCCAAACGTCCTTTCCCAAGCAACACTTAATTTTGCTTACTGGTGAAAATGGCTCGGGAAAGTCTACGTTATTCGAAGCAATTGCCCGGCTTCATCCCTATCAAGGCAAGCTTTTTTATGAAAATCGGCCGCTTTCCCAGTTCAACGCGCGAACTTGGGCGAAAACTGCTACGGTAGTCTTTCAAGATTCTGAAATGCAATTTCTTAAAATGACCGTTACAGAAGAAATCGACCTAAGCTTACAGCACGCCCGGGAACCCCAATATTGGACTGCCGACCGTATTCAAGACTGGCTGGAACGTCTCAATTTAGCGGGGTTACAAGATCAGATTGTTTATCAACTTTCGGGTGGTCAGAAGAAAAAGCTCCAAATCTTAACCATGTTAATTTTAGGCAACCCGCTCGTTTTACTTGATGAACCCTTGGCCGGCTTGGACTTAGCTTCCGTAAGGGTGGTTATGCAATTAATTCAAAAAGCTGCCCAAGTACAAAAACAAACCATCGTGATGATCAGTCACCAATTGACGGGCCTACCAGAATTTTTTGACTATCATTTGGCACTGACCGATCATCAGCTTATTTATCAGGAGGAACTAAATGGATTCATCAGTTAAATTCATTTTAATTCTGGCGATTAGTTTTGAAATTGCCTTTGTTAAAAGTGTTCCCGTTAACCTAGTGATTATCATTGGCGGATTAGCCTACTTGCTTTGGAAACGAATTGCAGTGCGCAAACTGGGACTGCTTTTGGTAATCCCGCTGCTTCCTGCCGTAGCAACTTGGATTTCGTTTTATTTAAACGGGACCGGCAACGCGGTGCGGACCGCTTGGATAATGGCTACCCGGGTTTACGCCTACATTGTTTTGGGTGGGGCATTTTCTTTTACCGCGACCGTCGAAAGTCTGCTAGGTTCCCTGGAACAAAATTGGCATTTGCCTACCAAATTCGTTTACGGATCGTTAGGCGCCTTTTACTTCATCCCCCGAGTAAAGACGGCCGTTCAACAAATTAAAACCGCAGCCATGATGCGTGGTGAAGTTTTACACGTCTGGTCCCCCACAATCTTTTTTAAAGCGATTTTACTATCGCTGCGCTGGTCGGATAACTTGGCAATTGCCATGCATTCTCACGGCTTTAGCGAAAATCAGACGCGCACCCACTACCAAACTTACGCCATTCCCCGATGGAACTGGGGCGTTGCCGTGGGAACTTTTTTAGCTTTACAAGTACTGGTTTGGTATTTTAGATAGTAAATCGGGTGTTGGGCCTTTAGTAAAGCCCAACGTACACCAAAAATTAGTTTGTTCCGCTTAACCAAAAATTGACCATTATGCCAAATTCAAGCATAAATGGTCAATTTTTTAGTTAACGCTCATAATTCCTCGACTTTTGTTTCCCGCGCTTATTTTTATCTAGTCTTTTTCTACTTTACCTGGCCAAGCTAACATTCCGCCGGCCACGTTGGTTGCATCAAAGCCCTGGACTTCGAGTACCCCGCACGCGTTTGCTGAACGTCTTCCCGAACGGCAAATCACGTAGTATGGGGTCGCTGGGTCTAATTCGGATAACCGGGTGGACAGTTGGCTTAAGGGAAAATTACGCGCCCCCACCACGTGTCCAGCCGCAAATTCGTCTGGCTCCCGCACGTCCAATAAAACGGCGTTAGTTAGCGGATATTTTTGGTAAAAATCTTCCATTGCAATTGTTTTAACCATTGCTTAACGCTCCTCATGTTAGTTTAAATTGTATATTGACCATGATAGCATTCCCTTTTCTAACTGAATAGTGATTGCCTATTTAGCTAATCGTGCTACCATTACAGTAAAAATCAATTGGAGGACAAGCACATGTTGAAAACTTGTACCACTATTTTAGTCGGTAAAAACGCTAGCCTGACGGGTTCCACCCTCATTGCCCGTAACGAAGACGGTGCCGATGATTCTAATGCCCAACGGTTCGTGGTCGTTACCCCCGAAGATCAGCCTCAACCCTATCATTCTGTCCATAGTGATTTAACGATTCCCCTTCCCGACAATCCGCTCCGCTACACCGCCACGCCCGATGCCGATCCCACATATGGCATTTGGGGTGCTGGCGGCATCAACAGTAAAAACACGGCGATGACCGCTACCGAAACCATTACTACTAACGCCCGGGTACTTAGCGTGGATCCGTTAGTCGAAAAGGGACTTGGCGAAGAGGATTTTCTTACACTAGTTTTGCCGTACATCGAGTCCGCCAAGGCGGGCGTCTTGCGCTTAGGTAAACTTTTAGAAGAATACGGTACTTACGAATCCAACGGAATTGCCTTCGCCGATCGCGAAGAAATTTGGTATATGGAAACCATCGGAGGCCATCACTGGGCTGCAATCCGAATTCCCGACGATGCCTATGCAATTGCGCCGAACCGCTGGAACATCACCGATTTCGACTTTAATTCAGCTGATTGCCTAGCCTCTGCAGATCTACCGGAATTCATTGCCAAAAATCAACTTAATCCGGATCACGAAGGCCTTAATTTACGGCACATTTTTGGCAGTGCCACGATTAAAGACCGGTACTACAATAACCCCCGGGCTTGGTACGTCCACCAATTTTTGGATGATAATTTTGTTGGGGAGCCTACCGACCAAGATTTACCTTTCATTAATCGTGCAACCAAGAAAATTTCTGTGGAAGATTTGAAGTTTCTTTTGAGCTCACACTATCAAGAAACACCCTACGATCCTTATGGCAAAACTGTGCCCAAGAAACATTTTCGGCCAATCGGCATCAATCGCAATCTAGAAACTCACATTCTAGAGTTACGCAACCAAGTTCCTGATGAAATCGCGGGAATTCATTGGCTGGCCTTTGGTCCCAACACGTTTAACGCCATGGTGCCATTTTATAGTAACGTCACGGATACTCCGGCTTGCTACCGCGATACTCCCACGGTAGTGAATACCAACTACATGTACTGGATTAGCCGGGTGCTTGCCTTAATTGGGGACGGAAATTTTGCCCTCTACCAAGACTTACAGGACAACTTTGCCCAAACGGTACTTCAAAACATGCTAAGAATGCAAAAAGAAACGGATCGCCAAGCGACCCCCACGGAAAAAACTTTAACGTCCGCTAACCAGGCAATGGCCGATTTCATCTTAGCCCAGGCTACTAAACTGCTTAACGATGCAATCAACCTCGGTTCCCGCAATATGAAGCTGCGGTTTTCGTTGGGGGATTAAAGTGCCCTCGTGATGCAGCCACTAAATATTAAAAAAAGCCTTGAATCCGTCATCGTCTGACTAAATTCAAGGCTTTTTGCTTACTATTAACGTTTCAAATTAGAAGCTGGCGTTACCCGGGGTCCGTGGGAATGGGATGACGTCGCGGATGTTTTCCACACCAGTAACGTACATCAATAATCTTTCGAAACCAATTCCAAATCCGGAGTGTTCCGTTTCCCCATATTTTCTTAATTCAAGGTACCACTTGTATTCTTCAGGATCCAAGTTAAATTCCTTAATCTTTTCGTTCAACTTAGCTAGTCGTTCTTCACGTTGGCTACCACCAATCAATTCGCCAATGCCAGGTACTAATAAGTCCACTGCGGCAACCGTCTTGTGGTCTTCGTTTTCCCGCATGTAGAAGGCTTTGATGTCCCGAGGGTAATCCGTGATGAACACTGGTTTTTGGTAAACTTTTTCGCTCAAGTATCTTTCGTGTTCAGTTTGGAGATCAATTCCCCATTCAACTTTGTTTTCGAATTCTTGGTCAGCAGCTAACAACTTGTCGATTGCTTCCGTATAAGTAATTTGGGCAAAATCGGCGTCGCGAGTTGCTTCCAAACGGGCCCGTAATTCTTGGTCCACGTTTTGGTTCAAGAAGTCGATTTCATCAGAAGCATTTTCCAAGAGGTAGTTGATCACGTACTTCAACATGTCTTCGGAAACGTTAATTACGTCTTGCAAGTTAGCAAACGCCATTTCTGGTTCAACCATCCAGAATTCAGCGGCATGCCGCGTAGTGTGTGAATCTTCCGCGCGGAAAGCCGGACCAAAAGTATAAACATCCCGGAAAGCCAACGCAAATGCTTCCGCGTTCAATTGACCACTAACCGTTAAGTTAGTTGGTTGCTTAAAGAAGTCCTTAGTAGAATCAACCTTGCCTTCTTCGTTCTTTGGAACGTTGTTAAGGTCTAAAGTAGTCACCTTAAACATTTCACCGGCACCTTCCGTATCACTAGAAGTAATCAACGGAGTGTTAACGTAGACAAAGTTATTCTTTTGGAGGAATTCGTGGATGGCAAAGGCTGCCAACGAACGAATCCGGAAAACTGCGTAGAAAGTATTGGTCCGCGGACGCAAATGTGCTTGTTCACGTAAGAATTCTGGTGTGTGGTGTTTCTTTTGAAGTGGGTAGTCACTGTCTGAGTTACCTAAAACTTCAATTTCAGTTGCGTGAATTTCAAACGGTTGCTTAGCTTTCGGAGTGTCCACTACCGTTCCGACTACTTTTAAGGTAGTGTAAATGGGAGCTTTCTTAATTTCTTCGTAGTTTTCCAACCCATTTTCCATGATTACCTGCACATTTTTAATGCAGGAACCGTCGTTAATTTCCAAAAAGCTAATTTTCTTGGAAGAACGGAGCGTCTTTAGCCAACCCGTTACTTCTACTGATACATCTTCATCATGCGTTGCTTGCGCATAAAGTGATTTAACCAACGTATTTTCCATTAAAAATCCCTCCATTATTATCTTCGTAAAAAGTCCGCCAATAAAAAAGTCTTCCATCCCGTAACAGGGACGAAAGACTTCGCGGTACCACCCAAAATTCGTTTAAAAATAAACATCTCTAAAAGCACATCTAAAGTATGCTTTCCAAACGATAACGTATCGGCCACGTCTAGACTTACTGGACGCTTAATCGTTCAGCCTAGAAACAAAGAAGATGTTTTTCTTAAAAGAATAACTTCTTGAGCTTCCACCATCCTCAATTCGCTTTAAGTTACGGGCTTAAAATACTTGTTCTTCTTACGGTTTTTGATTATATTCAATTAGCTAGCTTCAAGATTAGCATAGAAAATTATTTTTGTAAATTGGGATTTCGTTGTTTTCACGCCTTTAGTGTGCTATTCTATGCTCAAATATTTTCCCGAAACGGAGTATTCCACTATGATTAGTTTCGTATTGCTTTTAGCAATCTGTCTCATCCTGGCGACCGTTTACGTAACCTGGCTTAAAAATGACCGAAATCTCCACCTCGATTGGCATTCGCCACTTTTAATCCCCAAAGTATTTGGCTTTGGGGTGACCTTTAACCCGAATGATTTCTTTGGATTAAGCATGATTATCATCATTATTTTGTTAATTTTATTGCCTTTAATCCAATCACTCCACCTTTTTTAAAACTCGTCGACCCTATAAAATCCAGTTTGCTTTTATAGGGTTATTTTGTCTTTGTGTATCGCGACAATCCCCCAAAATATTAAGCTACGCATAAGGTAAGCAACGCCAAATCGTTTCAGTTCCCTTACTGGGATTTCTGATGTTATCATACGTTACGAACATCAAGAATTTATTTTACAGTTATGTTCTGGGGGGATAGTAACTATGTTATATAAAGATTTAAATGGAAAAGTTGCCGTAATCACTGGCGGCTCAAAAGGAATCGGCAGCGCGATTGCCGAACGCTTTGGGCAAGAAGGTATGCACGTCGTTATTAATTACAACTCTGATAAAGATGGCGCCAACGCCGTACGGGATCAAATTAACGCAGCCGGCGGTGAAGGCGTGGTCGTGCAAGCTGACGTATCAACCGAAGAAGGCGTTAATCGTCTAGTCGACATGGCCGTCGATCAATTTGGCGACCTAGACGTTTGGGTCAACAACGCGGGGATGGAAAATCAACAACCAACTGCAGAATTATCGTTTGAAAGCTGGAAACGAGTGCTCGACGTCAACCTAAACGGCGTGTTTTTAGGTTCAAAAGCGGCCATTAATTATTTTCTTTCGCATGACAAACCAGGAAACATTATCAACATGTCTTCCGTTCATGAGAAAATTCCGTGGCCAACTTTTGCACACTACGCTGCTAGCAAAGGCGGCGTAAAGCTGTTCAACGAAACGATTGCGATGGAATACGCCGACCGGCACATCCGGGTAAACGCAATTGGCCCAGGCGCGATCAATACGCCAATCAACGCTAAAAAATTTGCGGATCCTGAACAGTTAAAAACCACCACTAGCATGATTCCTATGCAACGAATTGGGGATCCTGAAGAGGTCGCGGCCGCGGCGGCATGGTTAGCTTCTGCTGAATCAAGTTACGTCACCGGAATTACCCTCTTCGTTGATGGCGGGATGACACTTTATCCATCCTTCCAAGGCGGTAAAGGTTAATTAAAATAGGTATTAAAATAACAGCACTGAGAGTTCGCAAACTTCTCAGTGCTGTTTTGGTGACGACTTTTTTAAGGACCCCAAATCGGTAGTTACGCCCAATTTAAGCACAACTACCGATTTGGGGTTAGTGCTCGCAAGCCACCCGACTTTTCCCACGTCCACCTACTTGTAAACCTGTTTTTCGGATTATTCGATGTGCTTTTTTAGCCAGGCTAAATGGGATGCTTCCCTTTCAACCGCCCGGGACAAAATTAAGTAATGTCCGTAATTTTCCTCAATCGCGGATGGTTCTTCAAACAGTAATTTTTGCCGTTGCTTTAAGTGGGCCACTTTTTGTTCGTGAAGATCCGCCGCCTGTTTTAAAATTTGCTGTAAAAGGGGATCATGTCGGTCAGCGATAAAGTACATTTTAAGTGACGTCAGTTCATCATTTTTGGCCGTAATCGGGGTAGCGAGCCATTCCCGCAAATCCGTTTGGCCCTTCGGAGTTATTGCGTAGTTAATGACTTTCCGATTTTGTTCATCGTCAACCACTTCAATTTGGCCTTCGTCCGTCATTCGTTGTAATTCAGGATACAATTGGCTGTGTGAAACCGTCCAGAACTCGCTAATTTCGTTCTTAAATTCCGCAATCATATCTTTTCCAGACATAACCCCATTCTTATTTAACAATCCTAAAACAATGTACGGTAAAACTCGTGGTCGTGGCATGCGAACTCCTCCAAAAATTAATTACTTGTTAATTCGCTTGTAGTTTTCATCAAAATACTTTCCGTTGCGAATGTCGCTGGTAATGCCATCGTATGGTTCTTCAGAAATAACATCTTCGTTATTTTGTCCAGCATCACCCATGTAACTAATTTTAGCAAATTCTGGAACAACTAGTTTAGGATAAGTTTCATATTTTTCACGAGATTCTTCCATTAAATCAATGTGTTCATTTTGGAAAGTAACCGTGATTTCAGGATGTTCTTCAACCCACTTAGGGAAGAAAATGGTTCCGTGCAACTTACCTTCGTTTGGCATGAAGTCTAACGCCACGTCCGTTCCAGTTGGTTCCGTCCAAGTAATCTTGTAAACACCTTCCGTCAACATTACGATGTCGGCTTCTTGGTCCTTAACCCAACGACCGGCAACCATTCCCCCATGAATTCGATAATCTACCGTATGGTCATTTTTAGCGTACCATTCATATTCCCAACCATTATCGTATGTGTAAATAAAGTGCGTTCCTAAAAAGTCTTCTAAAGTTTTAAATTGTTTTTCCATTATTACTTCACCTGCTTTTGAATTTTATGTCGTTATCGACAAAAGCAATTATATGACGTTATCGACATAAAAGTCAACATTTTTTTCTAAAATAAAAAACAGTGTGGGCTCTTTCACCTCCACACTGCTTTTAAACTATTTAGTAATGAAAAAAATTCAAATTCTTGATTCTTTAAGTTCCATTTTGCTGGACCCTTAATTTCGTAAGTTATCTCTTTTTATTTGTTGTTTCAAGCGAGTCTTACAACATTAATTCCCGCAACTGGTCATAAGAATGTGCCACCGCGGTTGGCTTGATTGGCGCATCCACCGCGATTTGTTGGGGATTATACCAAATGCTTTTGAACCCAGCTTGATTGGCCCCTAAAATGTCGGATTGCAACCGGTCGCTCACCATTGCGGTATTCTGGAAACTCATATCCGCATATTTATGCTTAATTGGCGCAAAGAAGCGTTCATCAGGTTTAGCATAACCAACGTCTTCTGAAATAAAGCAGTCGATAAAGTATTGGTCTAACTTGGAACCAGCGAGCCGACTCAACTGAGTCTTCTTAACCCCATTAGTTCCCACCATCAACCGAATTCCTGCCGATTTCAAATCCCGCAATAATGCTTGCGCGCCTTCAAATTGGTAGTAGCTAGTTGCCAATCGCTGGCGGTATTCCCGTTCAGCAGCGACCCCATCGCCATCCACTCCGAGTGCCGCAAAGGTTTTCGAAAACCGGGTTTTCAACACTTGATCCCGAGGTGCACCTTGCTCAATTGCTTCCCAGACCTGCTGGTTAATTTTTGTGTAGGTTGCCAATCCAGTCGTCAAATCTTGCACGCCATACTTACGTAAGACTTCGGTAGCTTTGATACTTTCACCCTTCTTAAAGTCCAGTAAAGTATCGTCTAAATCAAAAATCGCGTATTTTAACATTCCGATACCCCTTAAATAATTTTTCATCTATCGTAACGGATTCTTTAACATTTAGCAAACAAACGTTTGTGTAAATACTTTAAATTTACTATAATTGTTGATGTTGTTGAAATTATTAAACGTAATTACGTTTAACGGGTTTATTATGAACGGATATAAGACATGGCTAAAGCAAAGAAATTCAAACGTCCCAGAATCTTTTCTAAATCTAACTTAACCGTAGTTGTTTTGGCAATTCTGGGTTTTCAAACTTACCCTAATTTTACCAATCAACAATTAGATATTCATTCAAATACTGATTCCTATGGCGAGGAAAACACCTCCAATGAAGCCACCTTGATTGAAAATCAAATTGCGGATAGTTTTAACGGTCGCCTGCCTTTTCAAGTTAACTTTACGGACTCCCAGATTATCATTCGGGTCCCTAAGTTAAACTTGTTTGATTTCACCCAGCTTTACGCACCCAATATGGTCCATATTCTGAAGAAAATCCAGGGCGACACACTTCCCCGTTCGTTGAAGAAAATTCGGCTAAGCGTTGGCGACCAAACCCAAGTTTTTTCAATCAGCGCAATTAAAGAGGCTAACTTTAGTACCGAAAAAATTAAGGAATTTAGCCAAGAACAATGGGGCCAAATTTCCAAACAAACCTACCAAGATTACTACCAAAACTACGTCCTTCCCAAAATCACTCGTAAGTAGTAAAAGTACGCGTGACGGACTTGAAAACTTTACTAAGTCCTAACCCAAAATGCTAAGAGCAGGACAAAAGTCGGGTAGTTTACAAGCATTAATAAAAAATCGATCGTTGCCTAAATTGGCATAACGATCGATTTTTTGTTAAGCGGAGCAGCTGATTTCGTTGACGCTTCATTAAAATCAAACACTCAAATCAACTTTTAGTATTATTAAATAGATAATTTTAACGGAACATGGTCCGGGTTGCCTTCAAAAGCACCTTTGGATTCTTCTCGTAGTGGTGCACTGGGGTCATTTTTTCTTCAGGAATTCCTAAGAAATGGTAGACTGCCCGTTGTGCCGCCCGGAACGAGTATTGTTCGGTAAAGACCATGTCAAATGGCATTTCTGCAAATTGGCTGACAAACACCAAGTTTTTCGAGTGCTTTGGCACTACTTCGGGACGGTCTCCGACAGCTCGCGTATTGAACAGTGCACTAGCGTACGGCATGTAAACCGGAATTACGTTAACGATGCTATCCATGATTTCCTCTTCATGGTAAACAATGCTATCCGTTGCTTGATCAACTTCTGCCAAATGACCTAGTAATTCTTGCAGCATTTCTTTTCCGGTCATTTCAATTACCGGTTTGTCCACATAATCCCCATTTTTACGTGGGAACATGAAGTAGCCCCAGAAGACCGTTTCGTTTTCCTTTTGGGCGTGGAAATGTGGTTGATGATGAACCACGATGGATAACAAATTATTACTGTCTACCCAAGTATTTAAAGCATTCCCCGGTTCTTGTTGGGTAATCCGGCTAATTTGGTTTACCAAATAGTGGTTCTTCGTGGTTACCGTAAAGCTCATCCATTCACTTTGGGCACGGTCGTTAAAGAACTTGTCCGGATTTCCTAGATTATAGAAATGTTCGGTGGCTTGTTTCCATAATGCTGCGCTAGGAGCGTATTCCATATTTTCCTTAATTGGGGTGTTGAAATCACCAATCGATGAACTATCGGTAATCGCGCCGTTGATATCGAAAACGAGGTCATTTTCGTCAACCGGGATTGTGCCGGTTTGCTTATTTTCCCCTACGTCTTCGTACTCTAAGCCAGTAACGATGATATCATCGCGCAACGGAGTGTCCTTGAATTGGAAGGCGGTAATCTTACGGTTGTTGATAAAGGTAACCCCGTGGTCGCTCAAGTACTTACGCATCGGTAGAATGATACTTTCGTATTGGTTATACGGCGTTCTGGTAACCCCTTCAAGGGTGTTAATCCGACTAAATTCCAGAATCATCCGGTTCATGTAACGCCGCAATTCCATTGCGGAACTTTCCTTCTTAAACGCAAAGGTAGTTTCCCACATGTACCAGAAGTTAGTGGTGAAAATGTGCGGACTATCCTTAAACCATTCTGCAATGCTGACGTCGTTAAGCTTTGCTTCTTGGCTTTCAGGCATCATCATTAATTTGGTTTACAACTTCCGGTCTTGGTTATTAAATTGCATATGCGAATAGTCGTCCGCACCGCCATTATTCCGGATCCCGTTACGCTTATCCATTAGCCGGGCCACGTCATGGGTTGGATGAGCATGGTCAAAGTTTAAAATGTCATCCGTAACCGATTGCCCTGGGTGATCCAAAGACGGCACGCTCCGCAAAACGTCCCACAAGTTTTCATAGGTCTCTTCGTTAAGCATCCGACCGCCCTTGGCTAAAAAGCCCCGATCGTTAGATAGCCGCTGGTTGCCGTATTCCGTCTCGTAATCCGCAACCGCTGCCCCATCGTTAGCCCCGTGTTTATCGAGTCCGAACATGGTAATTTGATTACCGCTCCAACCACCATCACGAATCAAATATACGCCGGCAGCTAAATTTGCAACTCCTGTACCAATCATAAACGCTTTTCTCATCATCGATTCCCCCTTGTGGAAACAAACCTGATTATTCTTATATTTAAATTCAAGAATAGATTAACACGAAAAGCGAATTTTTGCGAGCGTTTACACTTGCGAATAAAAATTATTTTTTCTGGTACAAAAAAACTGCGAAAACCAAAAAATGCTTTCCCAGAATTAAAAAATTCTAGAAAAGCATTTGAATTACTTGAATTGTATAATGCAAAAACAGGCCTTAAAAGCCAAGTAATTATTCTTTATTAGCACTGATATGATTTTCGTGTAAAATCGCGTTGAAGTCCTTCATAATCCGGTCATCTTTTTGCCATTCTTCCCACGAAGTCATGTTTTCGTCGGGCATTTCGTAGCGTTCCCCGATGTATTTTTCATAATTAATTACATGTTGCGAATGCGATATGTTCAGCTGCATAATCCGCACTGATTTAATATAACCACGCTCGGCCGCTAGCTCAGCGCGACCATTCATCATCATGTTACCAATTTCAATGTATTTAGTACCATCCAAACGGGTAATCTCTTGAATCAAGGTGAATGTCTCATTGCTCTTCATTCTCTCGCCTCCACTTATCTAGTATAAAGCGCGTTACCGACTCCTGTCTAGAATTATTATGGCACCAAAAAAGGATCCGGACTTGTACGAGTCGGATCCAGCATAAGAGAGAAAGAGAATTGATTGTGCAGGTAGGAGATGCGCCACTACCTTACAACCGTATGTTAGCGCTTACACATAATAATGTCAACCTAAATTTCAAAAATATTCAAATTAAAATTTAGGCGACTTTGCACTGCTCTTCCTCCTATTCTACCGTGACACTCTTAGCTAAATTACGCGGTTGGTCAACGTTGTAACCCCGTTGCAAGCAAGCATAGTAAGCCAATAATTGAGCAGCAATGACGCTAACCAACGGCATCAACATTTCATCAACGTCAGGAAGAATTACGTCATCCGTATTCTTGGCGAGGCTTTGGCTAGCGAAGGTAATCACATGTGCTCCGCGTGAGATCACTTCTTCTAAATTGCTCCGGGTGTGATCGGCAGTTTTACCTTGGGTAATGATCCCGATAACCGGAGTCCCTTCTTCAATTAAGGCAATCGTGCCGTGCTTCAATTCGCCGGCTGCAAAACCTTCTGCTTGAATATAAGAGATTTCCTTAAGCTTAAGGGAAGCTTCTAGGGCTACTGCATAATCTAACCCCCGGCCAATGTAAAAGGTGTTACGCGCCTTTAAAAGGGTGTCTTTGGCCAATTGTTCGATAGCTGCCTTTTCATCCACCACCGTTTGAATTGCGTTTGCCACCATGCTTAATTGTCCTGCAATGTCAAAATCAGTTGCCGCATTGATTTGCTTCATCCGCCCCATTGCTACCGCTAGAAGTGCTTCTACGGCAATTTGCGCGGTGTAGGCCTTGGTCGACGCTACCGCAATTTCCGGACCCGCTTCTAAGGTTGCCGAGAATTCTGCTTCGCGCGCCAACGTTGAGTTAGCCACGTTAGTAATCGTGAGGCTTGGCTTTTGCCATTCATCATTTACCCGGACTAAAACTTGCCGACTATCAGCAGTTTCACCACTTTGACTAAGGAAGATGAAGAAGGCATCTTTTTCAATAATTGGATCGTCGTAGGCAAATTCGGATGCTAGCACTACTTCCGTTGGCACCTTGGCAAAGCGTTCCAATAACTTCTTGCCCACTAAACCAGCATGATAACTGGTTCCCGCACCCACAATGTAAATTTTACCGGCTTGGTTTAATTTATCTAACATTGCTTTATCGAAACGAACTGCACCCTTTGAATCAAGGTATTTTTCTTCGATGCGCCGGATTACGGCTGGTTGCTCGTCAATTTCTTTTAACATGTAGTATGGGTAAGTTCCCTTATCAGCATCGGACTGGTCAATGTCAACTTCAAAAGGTTCCCGCTGAATTGCTTGGCCATCTGCATCAAATAGCTCCACTTTATCAGGGGTGATTTTAACTACGTCGCCATCGTGCAACTCCACAAACCGTTTCGTCACGTTGATCATTGCTAAAGCATCGCTGCAAACTACGTTAAAGTCGTCGCCTACCCCAATTAATAACGGGCTCTTGTTCTTAGCTATAAAGAGGGTGTCCGGCATTTCCCGGTCCATTAAAACAAACGCGTACGAAGAATCCTTCAACAAGCTCAAAGTTTTCTTGAAAGCGTCCATGGTCGATAAACCTTCTTTAGCGAAGTGGTCAACTAATTGAACCACTACTTCAGTATCAGTATCGCTTTGGAAAGGCACGTCTGCTAAATAAGTTTGTTTTAACTCCTTGAAGTTTTGGATAACTCCGTTGTGCACGAGGTAAAACCGGTTGTCTGCTGAAAAATGCGGGTGCGCGTTAGCCACGCTCGGAATTCCGTGAGTTGCCCAGCGCGTGTGCCCAATTCCGGCACTGCCGTTCACGTCATCAGAAAGTTGAGCTTCTAAGTTTTGAATCTTTCCTTGCGCTTTAACTAGGTAATCCTTGTCTTGACCATTATTTACGTAAATTCCCGCAGAATCATATCCCCGGTACTCCAATTTTTTCAAACCATTCACTAAAAGTTTGGTCGTATCTGCTCTACCTGTTACTCCAACAATTCCACACATAATCCCTGTTCTCCTAAATTTATCTATTTGTTTTTATATAATTGGTATAATTAACGATTCTTAATATATTACCGCTTAAGGCGATTGTCAAACATTATTTTTCAAAATTGGTATATATCAAATGTGGGAATAGGTATAGCACAAGGGATTAGACCCCTTTAAATTTTTTACCCCAAACTCATTTTATTAGACAATCAAAAACGGGCTAGAGATTTTCTCCGCCCGTTTCGTTTTTTTATTATTTAGTTACAGTCGTTAATCAACACCAACTTCACTCTTAACTACCGCAACAATCCGGTCAACGTATTGGTTAACCGCTTCTTCAGTAGGAGCTTCCGCCATCACCCGAAGTAAGTCTTCAGTTCCGGAAGGACGGACTAATACCCGGCCTTCGCCAGCCATTTCGTCTTCAACCTTTTTGATAATGTCCTTGATGGCTTGGTTTTCAAGCGCTAATTTCTTATCTTGAACCCGTACGTTAACTAACTTTTGAGGATACGTAGTTACCTCGGCAGCTAATTCGGAAAGTTTTTTACCAGTTTGCTTAACCACGTACATTAACTGGATAGCCGTAAGCATGCCATCCCCAGTAGTGTTGTGGTCTAAGAAAATAATGTGGCCGGATTGTTCCCCACCAAGGTTATAACCATCCTTCAACATTTCTTCCACCACGTAACGGTCACCAACTTGGGTTTTAACCGAATGCATACCGTGTTTTTCTAACGCTTTGTACATTCCAAGGTTACTCATTACGGTCGTTACCACGGTGTCTTCCTTAAGGCGACCCCGTTCACTTAGAAACTTCCCGCAAATGTACATGATCTTATCACCGTCGACGATATTTCCCTTTTCGTCCACTGCGATACAACGGTCGCCGTCCCCATCAAAGGCAACTCCCATATCCGCGCCCTTTTCAACCACGAATTTTGCTAGAGCTTCTGGATGAGTCGAGCCGACTCCCGCATTGATGTTTAACCCATCGGGATTGGTTGCCATCGTTTCAAATTCAGTATTTAAGTCAGCAAAGATTTGGGAAACGTAGCCGCTAGTAGCACCGTTAGCAGCGTCAACCGCGATATGTAACCCTTCTAGGTCGTCCGGAATCGTTTGTTCCAAGAATGCCGTGTAGTTTAACCCACCTTCAGGGTAATCCGTTACGGAACCAAGTCCCTTAGCCGATGGCCGGGGAAGGTTATCTTTTTCAGCATCTAAGAGAACTTCGATTTCAGCTTCCAATTCGTCAGATAGCTTGTAACCGTCCGAACCGAAGAACTTAATCCCATTATCCTCTACTGGATTGTGCGAAGCGGTAATCATCACTCCCGCGTCAGCTTCTTGCTTACGAACTAAGTAAGCAACCCCGGGCGTTGTAACGATTCCCATATCCATTACTTCGATTCCTACTGACAAAAGACCCGAAATCAAGGCGTGTTTTAACAACTGGCCAGAAACTCGAGTATCTCGTGAAACCAGCACCCGGGGACGCTGATCAGCATCCTTGGCGTGCTTAGTTAATACGTATCCGCCAGTTCGCCCTAATTGGAAAGCTAGTTCTGGTGTCAACGTTTCGTTTGCAATTCCACGAACTCCATCTGTACCAAAATACTTCAATTTCATTATTGAAAATCTCCTTCTTTGCGACAAGACCTGTAGTCCGCCGTCAATCTCTTTTAACTCATTATCTAAATCACAAAATCAGCAATTTAATTAGCACAGCTCCCAAGCTAGTTTTCACTTATGAATCACTGTTGGAGCTGCGGATTCCCGTCACTGCTAGTATCATCCACGGACGAACTCTCGTCGCTACTTGCTGAACTCGAAGAGCTTTCTTCACTACTCGACGAGGGTGCGCTGCTTGCTGATTTTTCCGAACTGCTAGAAGAGGACGTAGCTTGACTGCTTGCCTCACTAGATTCCTTAGCTTTTTCTGTTTTCACCTTGGAAACTGGAATAGTGACATTTACCGATTGCGGAGTCAAGACTACATTTACAATGTTACCGTTTGAGTCCAAAGCTTGCAACACAGAACGCGCAGAAATATCCTCTGTAGTGTCACTAGGGACGTTAACGTCGGCAACCACTTGGCTAATCCGGTCAATTTCTGATGCGGAGCCCGTTGCTTGAACCGTCGTTACCGAGGTCTTTACGTTCCCCATCGTATACCCTTTCTTAACCATGTTAGTATCGTAACGGTAGCGAATTTCAAATTTCTTCGTCTTCCGGTGGGCAATTGTTATTTTGGATTTTTCTGGTTGGATTCGGTAACGAATATCCTTACCGAGTCCTTCCACTTGATACTTAACCGTATGCTTACCCGGTGCATAATCCTGCAATGCAAGGTACACCTTAAAATTACGGGTGTTGGTTAAAGTGGTAATCATTGCGCTGGAGCCGGTCAACGTAATTTTAACGCGTTCTTGGTAACCACTAACTACGTACTTACTTGAATCCACATCTAAATCCACCGGCATCGTAATTGTAGCCGTCTTGGTGGACATCAACGCGGTTTTATTCTGATTTGCGTCGGTCCCCGAAACCCGCGTTGAAGTAAGGTGATCGGTCTTTACGTACGCAAAAAGCAAAAGGGCTAAGACTAACGCAATCAACCGATAGCTAAAATTTTTGGTAAAAAATTTCTTCATCTAGTGCCGCCCCCTTTTTCCCTTAAAGAAGGCCGAAATATTTTCCGTAACCGAAGTGAAGAACGGGGTTGGCCCTTCATCACTGGTAATTAATTGAGTCCGGAAATACCGTAAATAGGATTCTTGCGACATATCCCGCAATAGTTCGCCGTCCTTCATAATAGAAACTTCTCCAGTTTCTTCTGAGACTACGATGGTTAATGCATCGGTAACTTCACTCATTCCGACTGCTGCACGGTGACGAGTTCCAAGTTCCTTAGGGATTAAGTTGCTCTGTGACAAAGGCAAATAAGCAGCTGCCACGGCAATCTTACCGTTTTTAATAATCACCGCACCATCATGTAACGGGGTGTTCGGGATAAAAATGTTGATTAACAGCTCTCCCGAAACGTCGGCATCCAGAGGAATTCCGGTTTCAATATAGTCATCAAGCCCGGTTTCCATCTGAATTGAAATCAACGCTCCAATTCGGCGTTTAGCCATGTACTGAATTGCCTTATCCAACGCCTGAATCATTTTTTCTTCCGCTTCTTTTTGCGAATGGTTCTTTGCAAAAATCGACCCGCGACCTAAGTGTTCCAGTCCCCGGCGAATTTCCGGCTGAAAGATGATCACCATCGCAATTACTCCCCAATTGATGACCTGATTCATAATCCAGTAAACCGTGCTTAATCCGATGTACCAGCTTCCCGCCATAATTATAATAATGACGATAATCCCACGAAATAACTGTACCGCTTTGGTTCCCCGCAGCAGCATAATCAATTCATAAATTACAAACCAAACCACGAGTACATCAATAATATTGATGACATCGCTCCAAGTTAACAACTGGGACCAATTTATGTTCATACCTGTCCCTCCAAATTCGTATTCAGGGATAATTATACCAGAGAGAATATAAAGTGACCTCCTATTTGTTGCAGGGGGTTAATTTATCGCACATTTACGCTTCAAGTATGCATAACTGCACTTCACCCGCTTGTCAAATCGGAGGTCACTTCGTTTAAATATTCAATTTATTTTTCTTCACCAATGATCCGGACTTCAGTTTCCAACTTAACCCCAAACTGTTTAAATACCGTGGCTTGCACATGGTGAATCACGTCTAAGTAGTCAGTTGCCGTAGCATTCCCGATGTTAATGATGAATCCGGCGTGCTTTTTAGAAACTTGGGCGCCGCCAATCGTGAAGCCTTGCAAACCAGCTTCATGAATTAACTTTCCGGTAAAGTAACCGGTGGGGCGTTTAAACACACTTCCGCACGATGGATATTCCAACGGCTGCTTGGAAGCACGGAGCCGATTCAGCTCATCCATCCGCGCCCGAATCTTAGTTTGATCGCCGGGACGCAACTTAAATGATGCTGAAATTACCACATCGTGATAATCCTGCACGCTGCTGTGTCGGTAACCAAAATCCAATTCGTGATTATTCAGCCGTTTAATTTGGCCATCTGGCGTTAACACTTCGGCACTTTCCACAATTTCACTGATTTCACCGCCATAAGCTCCGGCATTCATGAAAATCGCACCGCCTACTGAACCCGGAATTCCAGCAGCGAACTCAAAACCGGTCAATCCCGATTGGTAAGCGACTTCGGTGGCTTGAATTAAAGCTGCCCCCGCTTCCGCAATCACGGTATTGCCGTTAACTTGGATATTGTCCATCTTGGTTAAGATTAAAACTAGTCCGCGAATTCCTCCGTCACGCACAATCAAATTACTTGCATTTCCAATCACCGTTAGGGGCGTAGCGGTTTCCTTAGCCCAAATCATCAACTGCTTAGTTTCAGTCACCGACTTGGGAAATACTAGCAAATCCGCTGGTCCGCCCGTTTGTGTATTGGTGTATTTTGACAACGGTTCATCTTTGTAGACCTTAATTTCTGGAAATGCCGCGGTTATTGATTGATCCATCATACTTTCCCCTCTTACCTCGTTTACATTGTGAATCCTCACGATTCATCGAAAATCTCTTCGCTTATTTTATCACTTTCATACTCTGGATTAAACGGTCACATAGCGTATGGGACTTAATCACCGAAGCCGGAACTACCGGGTTGGGACCGTCATTTTCCACCGCCCGCAAAAAAGCTTCAATTAACGGCGCAAATCCCCGGGTTACCAGCATTTTTTGCCAGTCTGGCGTACTTTGGACCGTCCGTTTCCCGTCGTGATCATGGATTAGCGTTTGTAAATTTTCCACTCGGGCAACGCCGTGATCGCTAACTACCTCTGCTACTTCAGTATTCGCACCAGCGCGCAAATCAATTTGGGCCACGCCAGAAGCATCCCCGTTGGTTAGTTCGACCTCCGCCCAGACCAACTGACCATCCTGTTCTCGTAGGCGGCCATCCACGTATTCCACTTTTGATGATCCCATTAAAAACTGGACCAAATCAATTACGTGAATCATTAGGTCATAAACGGCAAACTGGGGACTTTGATTTTCCATCACCCGGGTCTTAGTTGCCCGAACTAAATGCGGGGTTCCCAATTGCCCGAACGCTTGGTGCAGTGGCGCAAACCGCCGATTAAATCCACAGGTTAATAACACGTGCTGCTCAGCAGCAATTTGGTAAAGTTCTTTCACCTCCGCCAAGTTTTCTGAAATGGGTTTATCCACATAAACGTGAACCCCGTGTTGCAGAAACTTTTTGATAATCGCGTAATGGGTGGAGGTAGCGGTATGAATGAACACCGCCTGAACGTTTTCCTCAAACAAATCATCCATCCGGGTCGTCCCGTGTTGAAAACCGTACTTTTTTTGCAAATGCTGCAATTTTTCAGCTTGCCGGCTGACCAAGTACCACTCGAAGCGATCTTGCAACTGACTATCTACCGGCAAATAAGCCTTTTGAGCGATGTTCCCCAATCCAATTACCCCAACTTTAATCATTGGAAAAACTCCTTTACGCACTAATCTTTATTCGTTAAACTTGACTTAAAATAATATAAGGACAGTGATATTTTTGAACTTTGTTGCCATTGATTTTGAAACTGCCGCGCCCGCGCGGGCAAGCGTTTGTTCAATCGCGCTGACGGTGGTTCAAAATGATCAAATCACCGACGAACTGTACTCTTTAATTAACCCGGAAACCAAATTTCATTGGCGAAACGTTCAAGTACACGGAATCCACGAAGCCGACGTTCAGGACGCACCCACCTTTCCGGAGCTATGGCCGATTTTACAGCCGTTCTTTACTCCCGACCAACTTGTCGTGGCCCACAACGCCAACTTCGACAATAGCGTTTTAAAGAAGACGCTGGAGCGTTACGAACTTAACCGGTTGCCTTACCAAACTTTGGATACTTTGCGGACTTCCCGCAGCTTTTTCCCTAATTATCCTAACCACAAGCTCAACACGCTCTGTGATAATTTGGGGATTGAATTAGAGCACCACCACAACGCCTTAGACGATAGTTTGGCGTGTGCGAACATCTTGTTGTATGAGAAGAAGCAGTTCGGTGCGGACGCCATCAGTAGCTTTATTCGTAAAGTTAGCTAAGCTTACGTGCCATTCGTTTTAAACTCCGGCCCTGATCATCCTTGATCGGGGCTTTTTTAGTTGTAAAGCCCATCTTTTCGTATAGGTGGATAGCCGGCTCGTTATCCGTCAGGACATCTAGCCAAATGGTCGATAAGGAGCTGTAATTTTTAGCCCAATATAATGCTTCATCGACTAATAGGGTTCCAATCCCGTTGTGCCAATACTTTTCAAGCACGCCGACTCCCAACTCTGCCTGTCCCTTTTTAGCGTCCGTTTCCACAATCGTTAGCAAGCCGATGGGAGCATCCCCCAACTTTGCCAACAATAAAAAGTTAGTCGGACTTTGCTGAATTAACGCTAAATTTTGTTGAACCAGCTTGAGCTCCAGCTGATGGATGGTTGGGTCAAACTCAATTGAATCCGTCTCCGTTTCTAATTGGTCAATTAGCCTCACGATCGCTTGGGCGTCCTCGGGAGTTCCCTCCGTTAGGTAAACTTCATCTTCCCTATTGGCCATTGATTTGATCCTTAAGGAACTTTTCAAATTGCTGGTACCGTTCGCCGTTGGGTTCGATAGTTAGAAACCGCTGGGTGTTATCGTGGTTCCGGTCCAACCCAATCTTCAAGTATTCTTCGGGCAGGTATTCCTTAATAAACTGAGCCCACTCAATAACGGTAACCCCATCACTTTCAAAATATTCTTCTAAACCAATGTCGTCGGCATTCCCATCTTCCAACCGGTACGCGTCAATGTGATAAAGCGGCATCCGCCCGTCATGGTACTCGTGGATGATTGTGTAGGTGGGGCTTTTTACGTAGCGTTTAATCCCTAAAGCTTGGGCAATGCCCTTCGTTAAGGTGGTCTTCCCCGCCCCGAGATCTCCGTCTAACACAACCACATCGTTAGGATGCAGAAGTTTACCAATCATTTTGCCAAATTCAATGGTCATTTCTTCGTTTTGTAATTGATAAGTTTGCATTTATTTTTCCTCTTCTACGTGTTCTGGTAGTTGCCAATCAATCGGCTTTTCCCCCATTGCTTCCAAAGCTGCGTTAGTTTTGGAAAACGGCTTGGAGCCAAAAAAGCCCCGGTATGCCGATAACGGACTGGGATGCGCAGATTGAATAATAATGTTTCTGGACTGGTCAATTAACTTAATCTTGTCACGCGCGGCCCGCCCCCACAAAATAAAGATCACCGGCTTTTCACGTTCCGACAACCGTTTAATTGCCGTGTCGGTTAGTCGTTCCCAGCCGTGACCTTGATGTGAAAAGGCCTGACCGTTGCGCACCGTTAATACGGAGTTAAGCAACAGTACTCCTTGGTCCGCCCATTTCTTCAGGTATCCGTGTTGCACCGGTTTGACTCCTAAATCATCCTGCAATTCCTTGTAGATATTTTGTAAAGACGGGGGCACCGGCACTCCAGGGCGCACCGAAAAACTTAGTCCGTGCGCTTGGTGAGGGCCGTGATACGGATCCTGCCCTAAAATAACCACTTTGACCTCCGAAAACGGCGTCCATTCGAATGCTTGGAAAATGTGATACATATCGGGATGGATATTTTGGGTTGCGTACTCCTGCTTTAAAAACTGGTGGAGATTTGCGTAATAATCCTTTTCAAATTCACTTTCTAAAACCTTCTGCCAATCGTTATGAATAATTGTTTTCATACCTCAATCTTCCTCGAACAATTTGTTACTTCCATTCTAACTGATTTCTGAAAAAAATGGCGGGGTTCATGTTAAAATTAGGATAAATATATGGATTGGATGTGCATAACATGATTTCAGTGATTGCTTCAGATATGGACGGAACGTTACTTAACGAAGAAATGCAAATTTCACCAGGTAATGCTGCGGCGATTAAAAAAGCGCAGGATGCCGGAGTTCATTTCGTCGTGGCAACGGGTCGCGAATATCGTGAAGCGAAACCCCTTTTAGAGACTTACGGGCTTTCCGTACCACTCATCACCCTCAACGGTGCCGCAATTTTTGACACCGAAGGCAAAATTCTTGATGAAGTGCCGATTACTAAGCCTAACGCGCAGTTAATCATGCATCAACTCGAGAAACGCGGACTTTACTACGAAATCACCACCAACCAAGGCGTGGTTTCCAACAGTCGGACCCGGCGGATTGAAACGGTCTCTCACCTTTTAGAGACCGTTAACCCAGATACGCCATTCAAACTAGCAGTGGCCATGTCTTCTGCCCGGGTAGAATTAATGAACATCCGGTACGTAGATAATTACCAAGTGCTACTTGACGATCCAAAAATTCAAATTTTGAAGCTGGTTGCGTTTGGTCAAAACGGCCAAAAGGGATTAAAACCCGTCCGGGAAGCTATTCAACAACAGGTTGACGTAGCAATTTCATCATCGTTTGAAAATAACATTGAAATCAACAGTCCCCGTGCGCAAAAGGGACTTGCCGTACAGAATTTTGCGGACCAACTTGGGATTCCGATGTCCCAAGTGATGACGATTGGTGATAACTTAAACGACGCTTCCATGTTGCGCGTCGCGGGCGTTAGCTATGCCATGGGCAATGCAATTCCCGAGATCAAGCGCCTGGCAAACCACCTCACCGTAACTAACAACGAGGATGGGGTTGGAAAAGCCATCCTGGAACAGCTTGCCGAAAATCAACAATAATTAAAATGAGGCTAAGCCGATGCAGAGATTCTATCTAAAAAGTCAAGGACTAGAAAATAAAGGTGCTACCACGGTTAGCGATGAAAACCATAATTCCAAATACCTTCTAGTTGGCAAATGGGGCATCAAACGTGATGCCCTTTCTGTTTACGATATGCAAGGCCAGCTCCGAGCTGAGCTTAAGCAAATCGCGGTAGGACTATTACCCAAGTTTAAATTGTTCTTAAATAACCACGAAGTTGGAACAGTGACGACTCCCGTAGGCTTCATTCGCGGGCTCTTGTACGTTCACAACCTTCGCTGGATTATTATTGGAGATACCGTTACCTGCCACTTTAAGGTTTTTCATGGCTTAACTAAAATTCTTGAAGTTAACCGCGTTCAAATCAACGGCAGTGCGTATATTGAATTGAACGTTTTCGTAGAATCCAATACGCCACTGTTTATTTGCTTAGCGGCGATTCTCGACCGCTGGATTCAAAAACGCCCCCCACTTCGGGAGCCTAAACTAGTTCGAACTTGGAAGATTGAGTCAGACACGGCTGGCTATAATAATTTTTCGAAGGAGAATTCTAATGCAAATCACTAAGGCCACTACTGAAGACATGCCCCAAGTTGTTGAACTACTCAAAATCATTCTCGATGAAATGGAGCTGCCTTTTTATTTGAAAAACGATCCTCAAGAAGTTACTAAACTATTCGTAGCAACTTTCCAAAGTCCCCTATATCAAGAGGCCGCCGACGTGGTTGTTGCTAAGATGGATAACCAAGTTGCGGGAGTCGCCTTTGGCTATCCAGGCGCTAACGAAGAGAAGTTAAAGGATGAATTTCAAAAACATTTTGACCAAGTTGCCCTCGCTCCTCAGCCCATTTACGAAGAAGCTGAAGCTGACGATGACGAATGGTACCTCGATTCGCTAGTAGTTAACCCTGATTTCCAAAATCACGGAATCGGTACTAAGTTGCTTAATGCCCTTCCCGAATACGCGAAAGCTCGTGACTTAAAAATGGTTGGGCTATTGGTTGATGATTTGAATCCTGACGCAGAACGCCTTTACCGGCGAATTGGTTTCCAACTCGACCACCGGCAAATTGTTTCTGGTCACCACTACCAACACTTGAAAAAAGAAGTTTAACCTTCTCAAATTCTCATTAAAGTATCCGAAACAAAAAATAGCTATGGATTATTCCCCTCGATGGAGGGAGTTATCCACAGCTATTTTTTATTATTCACTTATCAATAAACGCCGCCCGTTTAACGGTTCTTCAACGCGCGTTCAATTTCCCGTTGTTGGTCACGTTTCTTCAAAGTTTCTCGTTTATCGTATTCGTGCTTTCCTTTAGCAACCCCGATCAGTACCTTCGCAAAGCCGTGCTTAAGGTAAACTTTTAAAGGCACAATCGTGATTCCTTTATTTTGGCTAGCTTCTTGTAACTTTTGAATTTCTTTTTTGTGCAACAAGAGCTTCCGATTTCGCAACGGATCGTGATTAAACTGATTACCTTGCAAGTATTCACTAATTTGCACGTTCATCAAAATTGCTTCACCATGGCGAATTTGCACAAACCCGTCTCTGAGGGTGATCCGGCGTTCCCGAACTGATTTGATTTCCGTGCCGGTTAACGCAATTCCCGCTTCCATCGTGCTTAAAATGGAATAATCATGGCGAGCCTTTTTATTTTGGGCTAAAGCTTGATCCTTTACCTGTGGTTTTTTAGCCATACGAAACCCTCCTCTTTATTTTTTGTGAGAAGTATTCTTAGAAAAGCGTTTGACGTTTTTATCTTTGTAGAATGGTTTGTTGTTGGAATTATTCGAACGTTGCCCGTTTTGCCGGCGATTTCGGTTACCATTCCGTTGACCACCCTTATTACGGTTGAAGGATTGGCGTGGTGGCAACTTAATTTCGCTAGTTGGCGTCTTTTCCGGATGCAACAACTCAAAGTCCACTTCAGCCTGGTCCTTTTCCACCCGCATTAACTTCACCGCAACTGGTAAGCCAATTTGGAAGGTCCGGTGGGTGTTACGGCCCACTAGCGCCATTTGATTTTCCACGTATTCGTAGTAATCGTCCTTCATGGTACTAATATGGATTAAGCCTTCAATGGTGTTTTCCAATTCAACAAAAAGTCCGAACTTCATTACGGAACTAACCATGGCGTTAAATTGTTCACCAATGTGGTCGCCCATGTATTCAGCCTTCTTCATACTGTCAACATCGCGTTCCGTATCGATTGCGCGTCGTTCAAGTTGGGAAGTATGTTCCGCAATTTCCGGAATAATGTCCGCGTACTTTTCTTGAGCGTCTTTTCCAGTACCATCTTCCGCATAATGGCGAATCAGCCGGTGAACAAACAAGTCGGGATACCGCCGAATTGGCGAAGTAAAGTGGGTATAGTACTTAGCTGCTAACCCAAAGTGACCTAATGATCTAGCATCGTACTTCGCTTGGCGCATGCTCCGCAGTAACATAACCGAAATCATGGCTTCTTCGCGAGTTCCCGCAACTTTCTTGAGGACGCTTTGCAACATCTTTGGTTTAAGATCCTTAGTGCTTCCCTTAACCACGTGGCCAAAGGTTGATAAGAATTCGAAGAAGGTTAACATCCGTTCGCTATCTGGGGTTTCATGAACCCGGTATAGGAACGGTACGTGGGCGTCGTAGTAATGCTCTGCCACCGTTTCATTAGCAGCCAACATGAAGGATTCAATCATCCGTTCTGAGGTTCCGCGTTCCCGCACCTTAATATCAATTGGGTGCCCATTTTCGTCGACAATGATTTGTGCTTCGTTGTCGTCAAATTCAATGGCTCCACGTTGTTTACGCCGCTTCAAAAGCAGCTTGTGCAACTTGCCCATCATTTCAAACATTGGCACTAAATCTTGGTAACGCTCGATGGTTTTCTTATCGCGTGCTTCCAAGATTTTGTTAACGTCGTTATAAGTCATCCGGGCGTTAGACTCAATGACACTTGGGTAGATTTTATGGCTTAACACTTCGCCATCCGGACTGATTTCCATTTCACAAGTCATCGCTAGCCGTTCTACGTTAGGGTTTAAGGAACAAATCCCGTTAGAAAGCTTCCGCGGTAACATTGGAATTACCCGGTCCGTTAAATAAACACTGGTACTGCGCCGATATGCTTCCTTATCAAGTGGGGAGCCTTCCTTAACGTAGTGGGAAACGTCCGCGATGTTAACTAGCAAGCGATAGTTACCGTTGTCTAACTTTTGTAAGCCAACCGCATCGTCAAAGTCTTTTGAATCGTCGCCGTCAATGGTAACCACTACTTCGTTAGTTAAGTCCACGCGACCTTGTTTTTCGGCTTCAGTAACGTGGTCGGGAATTTGAGCAATTTCTTCTTTAACGTCATCCGGAAATTCAGTTGGTAACTCATGTTGGTAAACAATTTCCAGAATATCTACTCCCGGATCGTCGCGGTACCCAATCGTCTTTTCCGCAACCCCTGCAATTAACTTAGGGGCGTTGGGTTTTGGATATTGGGTAACCTGAGCAGTAATCACCGCTCCGTCTTCGGGGTGAATACCGCCTTCTAGCACGTCAAACTCGTAGTTAGACATCTTTTTATCTTTTAAATTAATGTGCCCGAGCACGTTATGAGCAGGGTCTGGAGCAAATTCAAACACTCCCACTGCTTGGGTGAGATGCCGTTTGGTAATCTTCTTAACAATTCCTTCCGGACCCCGGTCGTCGCCTTTTTTAGACGGACGCACGATTTTTACATCGACTTCGTCCAAATTAAGTGCGTAGGCGGTGTGTTCTTCACTGATATAAATATCAGGAATTTCATCGTCTTCTACCGCTACAAAACCAAAGCCGCGGTCATTTGCTCGAAAGGTTCCGTGAACGAGCAATTGGTTTTGGGGGCGGGCAATTTTAAACTTGTCATCCGCCGTGATTTCTACTTTGTGGGACCGTTCCAACGAAGTTAATTCTTTGACCAATTCGTTGAATACGGACGCCTTTTCTAAACTAAGACCCTTAAACAATTCTTCCGCGGTGAATTTTTGTGTAGGCCGTCGCTCCAAATAATTAATAATTGAAGCTTGAAGTTTACTTGATTCCATTACTTACCTCTATAAATTCATAGTATTAAATAAAAAAGCTAAAGACAAAACCATGCTCGATTTTGTCTTTAGCCATTCCTAATCCGTCCCAAAAATGCCTTAGGACTTCGCTAAATGCAATTTTTTTGTTAGATACGATCGCTTTTAATGGGCCGATACGTAAACCATTGCAATGGTGATAGCAAAAAACAAGAAAAGCAAGACTGCCGTTACTCTTTGCATGAACGCTTCAAATCCACGTGACTTTTGCTTTGAGAATAGGTCACCAGCCCCACCTGTCAATGAAGACATCGCATTATCAGTCTTTGCCGGTTGCATCATAACCGCAATGATTATGACCACTGACAGAATCAATAGAATTGTCATCAGAAGTGAGTACACAAGATGACCTCCTTTGTATTCTAAATAAGTTCTAGTATTAATTTAACATACTTACGGGTGAATTCCAATTTAAACAAAAAACTATTTACATTATGTTGCTTCTGTAGCTATTATTCAATTCTAATATTAGGACATTAAAAAACAAAGTAGCTTTCAATGCTAGATTAATCTGGCATTAAAGGCTACTTTAAAATTTTAACTTATCCCAGTTTACGTGTTACTCAGAAAATGTTTTCAAAGAGTTCATAATCAATTGGATAAACTTCTTTCGATCAATATCAAGTAATACTTCTGTATTTTTAGGTTTGTTAGTTAACTCATAATAGTCACATACCGTTTCTCCAGTAGTTAATTTTCCTTGCAGTTCTACATCAACATTCATTAACTTACTTTTGAACATTTGCGGATTGATTAACCACGCAATTGTACACGGATCGTGTAATGGAGCTCCTTTAAATCCCCATTTTGGGGTTTCATGATACTTTTCAAAAAAATTCAACAATCCATGAAAAGCATGTGCAACCTCATTATCGATTTTATTTATTTCTTCAATTTCGCTTTTTAAAATCTGAGCTTTATGCGTTACATTAAGAGGTGCCATTACTAAAGGGACTCCAGCATTCATCACAATTTTTGCCGCTTCAGGATCCACAAATATATTAAATTCTACTGAGGGAGTCCAATTTCCTAATCCCATTGCACCACCCATATATATTACTTTATCAAGTTTATGGAATAATTCTGGATAAACACGTAAAAATAATGCTGCATTGGTCATTGGTCCAGTCACTACTAAAGTTATTGGTTCTTCTGAATTTTCAATTGTTTTTGCCATCAGTTCAATAGCTGTTAATGAACTTGGAGTAATTACTGGTTCTGGTAGCGTAGCACCATCTAAACCCGACTTTCCATGAACATTTCCGGCTGTTTCAAGCGTTTTAACAAGTGGAACATGGTTTCCACCTGCCACCGGGATGTTTTCTTGTCCCATTAAAGTTAATAACCTCAAAGCGTTATTTAAAGTTTTTTCTGGGGTTTGATTTCCAGCTGAAGTTGTTACTGCGGTTAGATCAATATTGGACGATGCAATTGCTAACATCATTGCTAATGCATCATCATGTCCTGGATCGCAATCTAAAATAATTTTGGTCATATAAAATCCTCCTAGTAATTCTCAGTTAATATTCACCTACATGCTTGTTAAACAAATAAATAGTAGCTATCCCGACAATAGAAATCACAGTGAAAAATAGTTCGACTGTTCCCCATCTCTTCGAGGTTATTGTTATTACATTACTTATAAAGCCAATCATATAAACAACATTGATGAATCTTAAAAAGGTAGCAGCAAATCGTCTATGTTTAAATAATGTAAATAATCCCCAAACATATAAAAATAAAACGTAACAAACAGAGCGTTCGAATGAGCCTGCGCCAAATTTAAATCCTTGTGTAATAAATGGAAATGCATTATCAACACTAAATAAAATAACAATTAATACTGCTAAAAATACTAAGCTAATTTTCGAAGTCTTCATAAATTTATATCCTTCTTAGAAATACAAACCTACAATAGTACCTGTTAAAATAGACGCCAATGTAGCTCCTACAAGGAGTTTCATAGAGAATTTAGCAACATAACCGCCTTGCTCTGCACTAATAGACTTAATGGAACCTGTAATAATTCCAATAGTTCCAAAGTTAGCAAACGAAACCAAATAGGCTGAGATTATTGCATTTGCCTTAGTACTCAATTCCCCTGCCATACTGTGTAAGGAACCCATAGCTACAAATTCATTAGTAATTAATTTGGTTGCCATCAAACTCCCCGCTTTTAAAACATCATGTGATGGTACTCCCATCACAAAAGCAATTGGCGCAAAGACATACCCGATTATGTCCGTAAAACTTATATGGATAAGATACATAAAGGAATTATTCAAAAAAGTAACTAATGCTACAAATCCAATTAACATTGCTCCAACTGTAATAGCTAGGTGAAATCCATCAATAATATAATTTCCTAAAACTTGGAAAAAAGGTTCTTGTTTACTTTTATGAATTTCTACTAGCTCATCGTTAGCTTCCGGTACGTATGGATTAACGATACAAGAAATGATTAAGGCAGACAATATATTTAAGAAAACAGCTACTACTACAAACTTTCCAGGAACCATTTTCATATATGAAGCTAGCATTGCAGCTGATACAGCACTCATCGCTGAAGCACATATCGTATATAAGCGACGTTCATTTAATTTAGGTATTTGATCTTTAATAGTTAAAAAAACTTCTGGTTGACCTAAAATGGCTGTTGAAATTGCAAAATAGCTTTCCAATTCACCCATATCTGAAATTTTATTTAAACCACGTCCAGTCCACTTAATGATAAATGGTAATACTTTTATATAATTTAAAATTCCAACTAAAGCAGAAATAAAAACGATTGGCATTAACACTGTTAAGAAGAAAACTGAGCCGCCTGGTTTAATCATTAACCCACCAAAAACAAAATCAACTCCTCCAGAAGCTTGATTCATCAACCAATTAAAAAAAGAAGAAATTCCCTTTAATGCATTAATTCCACCTGAGGTATGTAAACAAACAAAGGAGATAATTATTTGCAGTAAAAATAAGCGTCCCATCGATTTGAATCTAATATTTTTGCGATCTCCACTAATAAGCCAACCAATTGCAAAAACAGATGCTAAACCAGTAAATAAAAAGAGAAAGTTCATAATATTCACCTCATTATTATGTTATCTGCCGTACTCGTCTAAGAAATCGCTTACGTTTTTATAAGTTAAATCCACTGGTGTATTTATTGCAAAACGTTCATTTAAAATTTCTTCAATATTACTTTTAATTTCCTTGGTAGTTAATCCATAATCACTAAATGGATGTAATCCCAAAATATCATCTCGGAAATCTTTGTAAGCCTTAATTGCAATATTGGTAGTGTTTTCTGGGCTAGGCTCTTCAGTAAAGGTTGCCCCCAAAATCTTACCAATTTCGCGAACCTTTTTTGGCATACTTTGTCCAACTAGTTTCAACACCCCCGGCAATGCATAAGCAACCGCCTCTCCATGAACAATGTGATATTTAGAACCCAAAATGTGAGCAGTAGAATGTCCAATATTAGTCCCAGCATTATTCAACATCCAACCAGCCAAACTTGCAGCTACCATGACTTTTTCACGCGCTTCACGATCCTTTCCATTTCTCACTGCTACAGGTAGATAGTTATAGATTAAAAACATAACTTTCTCACAGATAGCATCTGTCATAGGAGTAGATAATCTTGATAAATATCCTTCGGCAGCATGTGAAAATGCATCTAGTCCTGTCGCAATAGTCATTTTAGGCGGTAACGTTAATAATAAATCTGGATTTAATACAGCGTATTCACTGACCGCATTGTCAGACAAAATAGCCATTTTTTGCTTTGTCTTTTTATCTGTTAAAACTAAAGCATTGGACATTTCACTGCCTGTACCAGAGGTAGTGGGCACCGCAATAAGTCCTAGAGATCTTTTAATATTCCTTTTTTCTTTTGCGTAGTCCATAATATTGCCGCCATTAATTCGTACAATATTTATTCCTCTTGCTACATCGATTGAACTTCCTCCACCAATAGCAATAATGCTATCAGCCTTGGAATTTTCAAATGTTTTTACTCCTTCATCAACAACTTCTGTCGCTGGATCAGGTACTATTTGATCAAAAACATTAAATTCGATACCTTTTTTAGTGAACTTCTTTTGTACTTTTTTAATCACATCAAACTCAGCTAAAAAGCTGTCCATAACTATCAAAGGATGTTGATAACCTTCATGATGTAAAATGTCTACTAATGTAGTGGCTAAGTTATCTGTATTAACAACTTTTACTTGCTGTAGTAACTTATAATTTACCAAATCATTACTCCTTTTCGATTTTTAAATATTTTTTGAACCATCCACCTAAAGACTGTATAACTGGGCCAGTACTAGTAGCGGCAACAAGAGTAATTAGCCCAAATTTCCCACCTAATAAAATACCTAATGATGTTAAACATATATCAAAAATAATTTTGCTTTTACGAATACTCCACTCCGTTTTATCGCGAATAGTTAGCATAATACCATTAAAGGGATCTACTCCAATTTCAGTGGCAACAAATAGGCTAATCCCTACATAGTAGAGCGCTATTCCCGTAGTCCCACCCATCAATCTCGTCAAAATATCTTTTCCAGAAAAAATCATTGGATATAAGCGTGACCCTATTGTAATAAAGAATCCGTATGGTAATAAATAAAGGGCGGTACCTATGTTTACGTAACGTCGACCTAATGCTAGTAAAATTATTATCAATACTATATTAATAAAGTTAGAGACATAACCTAGATGTATTGGTTTCATATTAAACATTACGCGTATACCATCGTATACAATTCCGACTGGATCGTTTCCTAAACTAGTATTATTATTAAATGCCACTCCTATACAGACCAAAAGAACTCCAAATATAGCTAATAAAACTTTTTTAATACTTAACTTAGTAACGAAACTTGGACAATTTTTTGCCCATTCAAAGCCCCAACTTTGCTGCAGCTTTATCCGCTTCTTCACAAAATTCGCGAACTTTATCAATGTCCTTTTCCATATTACCGTTTTCATATTTAATGCTTGTCTTAGTAAGAGAATCAACCCCATATGGCTTAATTTTTTCAATTGCTTCAGCAACATTATCTGGACCTAACCCGCCAGCTTCTATTACTGGTACGTTTACTTCTTTTACAATTTGAGCGTCGATATTCCAATCGTGAGTTTGCCCGCTCGCTCCAATTCCTGTATCAGGTGCCAACCCAGAGTCCAATAAAATATAGTCGACATAGGAAGAAAAGCTTTTAGCACGGTCAATAGCTGATTCATTATCTACTAGAACAGCTTGCATTAATTTAGTACTTGGTGCTACTTCTTTTAGTCTCTCAACAAATTCCCGAGTGGCAGCATATCCATCACCAGCAATATGTAAAATATCAGGCTGGATTTCTTCTGCAATTTCAAGTATCTCTTCAGGATCATTAGTTAACATAATTGCAACAGAAGTGACCCCCCTACGTTTTGCTTCACTAAAAATTTTATGCACTCTCTTAATTGGAACTCTATGAGCAGGTACGCCACCATTTTGCATTGGTACTAATCCAATATTGTCTGCTCCTGCTTTCATAGTTTCTACTGCTTCATCATATTGAATTAAAGAATAAATTTGTTTAATCATTATTGTCCCTCCACAAACTAATTTAAAACTACTGTCATACTTGTTAGTTTAGAAATAATTTTCTTAACAGTTATATCTGGTACTGACTTAGGACTTTCTAAAGCAATAGAAGAAGCAGCTTGAGAAATTCGTCCAACTTCTCCCAAATTGCGTTGAGGGTTATCAAAATAACTCCATGCAATTGCTGCCATTCCACAATCGCCTGCTCCATTTGCGTTAATAATATCTGTTTCGTATGGGTGAATTATTAATGCTTTTTCTTTATTGGCGCACAAAATTCCATCAGCACCCAAAGATATGAATACATTTTTAACTCCGTAAGAAATCAAAATTTTTGCTGCCTTTTCAGCACTATATCTATCGTTAACTTTGATCCCTGTTAGTAAACTAGCTTCTAAAGCATTAGGCTTTAACATGGTTACCTTATTCAAAATATTCTCAAAGTGCGACGCTTTAGCAACTGAGACCGTGTCTCCAAATATTGGCACGCTGACATTTTTACCTATCCAATCAATTGTTGTTTTAGATAAGTTAGCGTCTACCACACAAAGACGAGCTTGATTAATAAAATCTAGTCGTTTTTCCAAAAAAGAAGGTGATATATGCTCACATATCTTCATATCGTTTACACCAACTAACATGTCACCGATTTCATCAGTGATATACATATATGTTGAGGATCTTTCTCCACATACTTTAGCAGCGTAATCAAGATGGATGTCGTTCTTTTTACAGGCCAACTCAAGAAGACTCCCACTGTAATCATCACTGTACGAAGTAATTAAATACGTAGGCACACCTAAATGTGCTAAATTTTGTGCAATGTTTTGCCCTACCCCTCCTACTGTCATACCTACCTTTCCAGGATTAGAATCGCGATGAATAACTTTTTGCTCAGGCATCCCAAATATATCCATATTCATACCACCAATAACCACTACGTAATCTAATGGTACGTTATCACCTTTTGGCATATTAATCCCCCTATCTATAAACAATTGTTTAATTGAATAAACCTTTGTTTATATTAAATTATAACACTTTTGAAAGCGTTGTCAATAGCCTGCACAAAAAAATCCTAAAAATTGAGTTATAATTCAAAACTCAATTTTTAGAAGTTTTACTTTTTTCTTTTATGACTCTAATCGTTTAGCAACTTTTAACAATACATCAGCACTCATATCTTCACTTACTGCTTCTTCACTTTTAGCAGTAATAAACGTTGCAGCTGTAGCAATTTGTCCCGTTTCACTAAAACTATTACCGTTTATTCTAGCATACACTATCGCTGCTGCAGCCGCAGCTCCATCACCATTAGTATTAACAGACACCATATTTTGGGTATCAATAAATTTTCCCTGTACTTTGTTAGCATATAATGTCCCTACATTATCTACGTAAGTAAATACATTTTTTACTCCCTTTTTTATCAAATACTGCACGGCTTTTGTAGCTGTCTTTTGATTTGTCGGTTCAATTCCTGTTAAAATTGGCATTTCAATTCCATTGATTACTAGAGTATCTATTTTAGAAAGCACCCTCTTTAGTCTTTCAGTTTTAGCTAATGAAACTGCCTTTGCCAATATAGGTCCTCTAAAATGATCTGTTAACCAAACAATTGATTCTTCGGGCAAATTTGTATCAATGATTAAATATTTTGCTGCCATTATTACTTCTGTACGTTCCTTTAAGAATTCGGGGGTAATATGTTTATTAATTTCCATATCATCTAACCCTATAAATCTCTCACCGTTTGGTTGATTTAAATATATATAATTAGATGTCGCAGTATTAGAAAATTGCTTTGCATAAGTAATATCCATCTCGTGATTTGCTGCATCCGCCTTAAATTCATTTCCCCAGAAATCGTCTCCATACACTGTAATGAAGTAATTAGTAATTCCTAATTTAGTAAGATTTACTGCAATATTACGTCCTAACCCACCCATAGCATGTATTACATGGCCTGGGTTAGAAGTTTTAACTTCAAATTGTTGTTTAGCAATACCATACGTGTCAATGTTCATTCCTCCAATAACAACAACATACTGCTGAGGCGCTAAAATATACCCCTTCCCCTTTAAATATCCTTTTTTAATCAAATTAAAAATATGCGCAGCTGCTCCAGAACGGGATATTCCAGCTAGCTCGGCAATTTCATTTTGACTAATTAAAGGATCTTGCCGAATCCATTCCAAAATTTGTTTTTCACGTCTCGTTAGTCCGTTATTACTTGGCATTCACTCACCCATCCATAAAAACTTATTCTTATTTACTTTAATGACATTTAGTCAACTTATCTAGTATTTCCCATATTTATTGTTGTAATGCTTCCCATGTCGAAACGATGTCGAGTCGTAGAATATTCGAAAGGCTTTCCATTTTGTAAAAAAACTGTTTGTTTCACTTGTAAAACAGGTTCTGTCAAATCACATTTCAAATATTCTTGGTCCATTTTATTCGGTTTATCCGCACTAATTTTCCGATAAGCTGCACCAATTTTTAAATTTAATTGTTGTTCCAAATAATAATAAATTGACTTCTTTAATACTCCATCCGTTAGATTACCTAAAATTTTGGTAGGCATAATCGAGTGCTCAATACAATATGGCGCCTCATCTAAATATCGCACACGTATAACGTCATATACTGCGTCAGTTCTATCCAATTGTAATTTATCTTGCTCTTTACTAGATGGTAACCGAAGCTCATTCTTTATAATTTTGCTACTTACACTTGCTTTATTTTTAAATAACTCAGTTGTACCAACGTATTGATTAATACTTGTATCTAATTTCGATAATGAATCAGCATTTGATTTTACAAAAGTCCCTTTTCCTTGCTTACTATAAATTAGCCCTTCGTATCCTAACAAATCAAGAGCTTTTTGAATTGTCATCCTAGACGTTTTGAATTCTTTAGATAATTTAACTTGCTCGGGAAGTGATTCCCCAGTAGGGTAAGTACCATTTAAAATTCGTTCACGTATAACTTTAGCAATATCTTTGTACTTTGCCATTTTTAATCACCTACCATTTACTATTTGAATTATAGCATATACATGATAATTATCATTGTAAGTTCATTTAATCATAAATGACTTTACATATATTGAATAAAGCGCTATCATTACAGACGAAATAGATGGGAGTGTGACAAATTTGGGATTAAGAACAAATTTTCTATGGGGTAACTCAGTATCTAGCATGCAAAGTGAAGGTGCTTGGAACTTAGATGGGAAAGGTATGTCCGTGTATGATGCAAAAACTGCAACTGAGAATACTTCAGATTGGAAAGATGGCATTGATGAGTATCATCGCTATAAAGAAGATATTGACTTAATGAAAGAATTGGGAATGAATTGCTATAGGTTCCAAATATCTTGGACTCGTATATTTCCTGATGGAGACGGGCATATTAATTTACAAGGCTTTAAATATTACGACAATTTGATCAATTACTTATTAAAGTCGAACATTACTCCAATGATTTGCTTGTATCATTTCGATATGCCATTAAATTTGGCACAAAAATACAACGGCTTTGTTAGTCGTTATGTAACGAATGCTTTTATTAGATTTTCTAAAGCAGTTATTGATCGATACGGAAAATATGTTAAGTATTGGATTAGTTTTAATGAGCAAAACGGATACCTGTTTGAAGCAGGATATGATAATAGTGGTTACATTAGTGGAAAAAGAGGCTTAAAAGAGTTATACACAATTGCTAATAATACAATGGTTGCTCACGCACAAATTGCTAACTACATTCACGAAAAATTTCCTAACGATCAAATAGGTGGAATGCTTGCTTATCAAGAATTTTATCCAGCTACTAATAATCCTGAAGATATTTTCATTACGCGTAAAGCTTCAGAATTTATTAATCAGCATTTCATTGATGCATTTACTCGTGGTAAATACTCCAAAGAAGTTATGTGTTATTTAGCGAACAACAATCTTATGTCGACAATTCAAGATGGAGACCTAGACATTATAGCTAGCCACCGGAATGATTTCATATCATTTAGTTATTATTACACAGTGACGTTAGATCATACTTTAATAAACGATAGTACCCCACCTAACTTTTATATGCGTGAAGCCAGCGTACCTAATAAATATTTGCAAACTACTGCATGGGGTTGGCAAATTGATCCTCTCGGATTTAGAAATGTATTAACAAAATTATCAAATGAAACAAATTTACCCATTTTCCCAATTGAAAATGGAATCGGAGTTAACGAGCATATCAATAAAGATAACGAAATCATAAATGACAACTACCGAATTAAATATCATAAAGAACATTTAAAAGCTTTATACGAAGCTGTAACAATAGATGGTGCTGACATTATGGGTTATTTAGGATGGGGATTAATTGACATTCCAAGTTCTAAAGGTGATATGCGAAAAAGATATGGTGTAGTGTATGTAAATCGTGAAAATCATGATTTAAAAGATTTAAGAAGAATACCTAAGGCTAGTTTCTATTGGCTAAAAAAGGTTATTAAAAGTAATGGTGAGAACTTAGATCACAATAATTAGGAGGATTTTTCATGGATAAAACAAAGAGCCAAAAGAAGTTTATAGAACAATTTACCAATATAGCTTTCAAAGTCGGAAATCAAATTCATTTGCGTTCTCTTCGAGATGCTTTTGCTATCATCATGCCTTTATTTATACTTGCTGGTATTGGTGTACTAGTAAATAATGTTATCTTTCCTTGGATAGTGTCTGGAAATACTCTTACTAAATTCCAATTTTTTGGTACTTACATAACAAATGGAACTTTAAATATAGCTGGAGTCTTAATTGCTCCCACAATTGGATACTGTCTAGCGCAAAATAAAAACTATCCTAATAAAATAACAGCCGCGATTATGGCTTTAGCTACTTTAATTATCATGATGCCCATTAACATTTCAACCACAGATATAAATAATAATCAAGCAGTTCATATAACTGGGGCATTATCATTTCAGAATATTGGTACAACTGGAATGTTCTCAGGTATTATTATCGGATTACTAGCAACTGAATTATTTATTCGTTTATCAAAAATCAAGAAAATACAAATTCACCTAAGTGATTCTGTTCCTTCCGCTGTAGCAGGTTCGTTTAATACAATGATTCCAGCTTTAATTACAATGAGTTTATTTGCTATTATATCTACAATTCTTGCAGTCATTTTTCACACAGACTTGATCACTTTAATTACTAACGTTATTCAAGAACCATTACGTCGTGTAAATACAAGTTTACCTGGGCTACTTTTAATATATGGAACAGGAAATTTATTATTTACTTTTGGTATTCACCAAGCAGTAATTAATGGTACTCTATTAGACCCTGTTTTGCTAATTAATATGAATAAAAACATGACTGCTTATGCAGCAGGCGACCATATTCCTTATATTATTAATAATGTTTTTAGAGATACATTCGGCATGCTCGGTGGTACAGGAAGTACAATATGCCTTTTAATTGCAACGTTACTTTTTTCGAAATTGAAATCTAGCCGAGATATTACAAAAATGGCGTTTATCCCTAGCATTTTTAATATTAATGAGCCTGTTATCTTTGGTTATCCCATCGTATTCAACATTGCATTAGTAATTCCATTTGTATTACTACCAAGTTTAGGTATAAGTATTGCATACTTCTTTACAGCAATTGGTTGGATGAATCGTGTAGTCGTTATGGTTCCTTGGACTACCCCGCCTTTACTAAATGCTTACTTAGCTACTGGAGGGGATTGGCGAGCTCCAATTATTCAAGGACTCACCTTGGTATTAGGAGTTCTCATATATCTGCCATTCTTAAAAATTAGTGAGCGTGTTGCAATGAAACAAGCCAGTTTAAAACTATAAACATAATTTTCAAAATCTGTTATTGGTATTTTATTTATAATTTACCGACAACAGATTTTTTTAACTTTAATTATTGTCCAAATTAATTTGAGTAAAATATTCCGTGCCTTAGATCTATACCTAAACGATGAATCCTTTCTGCAGACAGTCGCTACGCTTAAAAACGCAATAAAAAAAGGATGGACAAAATGTCCATCCTTCTTTTAGATCACTCGAAATGAATTACTTGTTTGTAATATCTTCGCGTGCTTGTGCACTAAGGTTGTAGAATGAGTGGATACCCTTGTATTCTGCAACACCTTCGAGTTGGTCTTCGATCCGCATTAATTGGTTGTACTTAGCAATGCGGTCTGTACGACTCATTGAACCAGTCTTAATTTGACCAGCGTTTGTAGCAACAACCAAGTCAGCGATTGTTGTATCTTCTGTTTCACCTGAACGGTGAGATACGATAGCTGTGTAACCAGCTTCCTTAGCCATTTCGATAGCTTCCATTGTTTCTGTAAGTGTACCGATTTGGTTAACCTTGATAAGGATTGAGTTAGCAGCACCCATCTTGATACCTTTTGCAAGGTATTCAGTGTTTGTAACGAAGAAGTCGTCACCAACAAGTTGAACTTTCTTGCCAAGTTCTTTTGTGATGCTTGCCCAGTCTTCCCAGTTGTTTTCGTCAATTGGGTCTTCGATTGAAATGATTGGGTATTTGTTTACTAAGCCTTCAAGGTACTTAACGAATTCTTCAGTAGTGAATTCTTCACCAGTTGACCAGCGAAGCTTGTACTTCTTGTCATCGTCGTTCCAAAGTTCTGAAGCAGCAACGTCAACAGCGATTGCTACGTCTTTACCTGGCTTGTAGCCAGCTTTTTCGATCGCTTTGATCAAGTATTGAAGAGGTTCTTCGTTGTTAGCAAAGTCAGGAGCGAAACCACCTTCGTCACCAACTGAAGTAGCTTTGCCGTCAGCAGCTAAAAGACTCTTCAATGCGTGGAATGTTTCTGAACCCATCCGGATAGCTTCCTTAACAGAAGGAGCACCAACAGGCATAATCATGAATTCTTGGAAGTCCACTTTGTTATCTGAGTGAGCACCACCGTTGATAACGTTCATCATTGGTGTAGGAAGAACGTGTGCGTTTGATCCGCCAATGTAGTTGTAAAGTGGAATTTGGAGTTCGTCAGCAGCAGCACGAGCAACCGCTAAAGAAACACCTAAGATAGCGTTAGCACCTAACTTACCTTTGTTAGGAGTACCGTCTAACTTGATCATTGCCTTGTCAATTGCGATTTGGTCAGTTACTTCAAAACCAACAATTTCCTTAGCAATTGGGCCGTTAACGTTAGCAACAGCCTTTTCAACACCCTTGCCTTCGTAACGGTTCTTGTCGCCGTCACGAAGTTCAACAGCTTCGTGTTCACCAGTTGAAGCACCTGAAGGAACGATTCCGCGACCAAAGCCGCCGTCTTCTGTGTAAACTTCAACTTCAACAGTTGGGTTACCACGTGAGTCTAAGACTTCGCGTGCATAAATATCAGTAATAAGTGACATTTTAATATCTCCTCACATTTTATAATCTGCTTATGCAGTTACCATTATATTATATTTCTAGAATTAAATTAACCCTGGTAGTTAACTAATTGTAGGAATGATTCTGGATCGAGTGAAGCACCACCAACAAGGCCACCATCGATGTCTTCTTTGCTCATCAATTCAGCGATGTTTGCAGGCTTAACACTACCACCATATTGGATACGAACTTTGTCAGCAACGGTTTGGTCGTATAACTTAGCAACCGTTTCACGGATTACGTGGCAAACTTCTTGTGCTTGGTCACTTGAAGCAGTCTTACCAGTACCGATTGCCCAGATTGGTTCGTAAGCAATTACGGTATTAGCAACTTGTTCAGCAGACAAGTCTTTAAGAGCGTTAGTAACTTGGCCAGCAACCCATTCGTTAGTTTCGCCAGCTTCGCGTTGTTCAAGCGTTTCACCACAGCAGATGATTGGCTTCATGTTGTTCTTGAAGATTGCCTTAGCCTTCTTGTTGATGTCTTCGTCAGTTTCTTTGAAGTATTGACGACGTTCTGAGTGACCGATAACTACGTAGTTAACGCCCATTTCAGACAATGCTTTTGGACTAGTTTCACCAGTAAAAGCACCTTCATCTTCGAAGTAGCAGTTTTCAGCAGCAGTCTTTAGTTGTTCATCTTTAGAGAATTGTACTAAAGTGTTTAAATCAATTGCAGGAGCAGCGATTACTGATTCTACAACTGAAGCATCTGGTAATTTGCCTTTGATACCTTCCAAGAATTCTTGTGTTTCTTGGGGGTTCTTATTCATTTTCCAGTTTCCAGCAATAATTGGAGTACGCAAAATAAAACATCCTTTCTTAATCACAAAATATGTAACCGAACGGGATTAGCAATCTCCGTGGATTCCCGACCCCATTCAAGTTAATTATTTGTTAGAAATTGCAGCGATACCTGGAAGTTCTTTACCTTCAAGGTATTCAAGTGATGCGCCACCACCAGTTGAGATGTGTGTCAATTGGTCGCCAACGCCTAATTGCTTAACAGCGGCAGTTGAGTCACCACCACCAACGATGGTTGTTGCGTCTGATAGAGTTCCTAAGAACTTACCAACTTCAAGAGTACCCTTAGCGTAGTTGCTCATTTCGAATACACCCATTGGTCCGTTCCATACAACGGTCTTAGCGTCTTTAAGAACGTCCTTGAATTCAGCAACTGACTTAGGTCCAATATCAAGGGCCATGTAACCGTCAGGAATGTCACCTTCAACAACTTTGTGAGGAACATCGTTGTCAAATTTTTCAGCAACAACACTGTCTACAGGAAGAACGATCTTGTCGCCACCCTTAGCAAGGATTTCTTTAGCAACGTCAATCTTGTCAGCTTCAACAAGGGAGTTACCAATACTCATACCTTTTGCAGCGTAGAATGTGTATGTCATACCACCGCCGATGATAACTTTGTCGGCTTTGTCAAGTAAGTGGTCGATAACACCAATCTTGTCAGAAACCTTAGCACCACCTAAGATTGCAACGAATGGGTGCTTAGGATCGTCAACAGCTTCACCTAAGAACTTGATTTCCTTTTCCATTAAGAAACCAGCAGCAACTTTCTTGCCTTCTGCCTTCATTGCTGTAGCAACACCAACGTTTGATGCGTGTGAACGGTGTGCTGTACCAAATGCATCGTTAACGAACATGTCGCCAAGTGATGCCCAGTACTTACCTAATTCAGGATCGTTGCCACTTTCCTTCTTGCCGTCAAGGTCTTCGAAACGAGTGTTTTCGAATAACAATACGTCGCCGTCGTTCAAGCCGTTAACTGCGTCTTCTAGTTGTGCACCGCGAGTTACGGGAACAAAAGTAACTGGCTTGCCAAGCAAGTCTGAAAGACGTTGAGCAACTGGACGAAGAGTCAATTCTTTCTTGTCTTCTTCCTTCTTGATCCGACCTAAGTGAGAGAAGAGGATTGCCTTTCCACCATTTTCAATGATGTATTTGATGGTTGGTAGTGCGGCTACGATACGGTTATCGTCACCGATCACACCATTTTTAACTGGCACGTTGAAGTCAACGCGCATCAAAACTTTCTTGCCTTTAACATCTAAATCTGAAACTGTTAATTTAGCCAAGATAATTCCTCCTTTTAAGTGAGCAATAAATTATTTTTTCTTAAAAAAAGAGACGGAGGAAGTGACCTCCCTCCGTCTCCAAGACCGATTAGACGGTTTGAAATCTACAAATATTTAAGAATTTAATCTTAAAGAGTAGCAAATTTCAATAAAGTACGTACCATTTGGCAAGTGAAGCCGTATTCGTTGTCGTACCAAGCAACAGTCTTAACTAATTGCTTGTCGCCAGCCTTTGTAACTTCTGTTTGTGTTGGGTCGAAGATTGAACCGTAAGTTGTACCAATGATGTCGCTTGATACAATTTCGTCTTCGTTCCAACCAAATGATTCGTTGCCTTCTGTATGCTTCTTGATTGCAGCATTAACTTCTTCAGCTGTAACATCCTTGTCAAGAATTGAAACAAGTTCTGTTAATGAACCGTCAACAACAGGAACACGTTGTGCATGTCCTTGTAATTTACCGTTCAATTCTGGGATAACAAGGCCGATAGCCTTAGCAGCACCAGTTGAGTGAGGAATTGTGTTAGCAGCAGCAGTACGTGCAGCACGGAAGTTTCCACCACGAACAGGGCCGTCAAGGATCATTTGTGTACTTGTGTAAGCATGGATAGTTGTCATTGTACCAACTTCAACACCAAATTCTTTGTTCAAGAAGTATGCCATTGGTGCCAAGCAGTTTGTTGTACATGAACCAGCTGAAACGATGCGGTCGTCAGCAGTTAAAACATCATCGTTTACGTTGTAAACAACTGTCTTAAGGTCTGAACCAGCAGGAGCTGAGATCAATACACGTTTTGCACCAGCGTCTAAGTGAGCTTGTGACTTTTCTTTTGATGTGTAGAAACCTGTACATTCAAGTACGAAGTCTACGCCGTCTTCCTTAACCCAAGGAATGTTTTGAGCTTGAGGTTCTGCGTAAACGTGGTACTTCTTACCATCAACAACGATAGCGTCATCTGTTGCGCTAACTTCGCCAGGGAAAGTACCATGTGTTGAATCATATTTGAGCAAGTGTGCTAATAATGCAGGACTTGTCAAATCGTTGATAGCAACTACTTCGATATCATTTGACTTTGCACCCAATTCGTGGATACGACGGAATGCCAAACGACCGATACGTCCAAAACCATTAATACCAATCTTTACAGTCATACTAAGATTTCCTCCTTTAGGAATCTAAAAAAATAATTTATTTTAAAAAGTTCAGTCACAATTGGCCTCACTTTTTTAAAATCACGTTTGCGGCACCTTCATCAGTAATTAAAATTGTCTGATGCGGTGCAATTTTCATGTACGACTCAATCGCTTGAGCCTTGTCATGACCACCGGCCACGGCAAATACATGATTGAAATGCTGGACATCCTGTAATTGGAGTCCAATGCGATGAACCTGATATAAGATCCGACCTTCCTTATTATAGAAAGAGCCGAACGCTTCTCCCACGGCCCGCGCCTTCCGCAAATAACTCTTGATTTCGGAGTTAACTCCTCGTCTTTGAGCCATCGCATCTGCTCGGCCAATCCCGTGGATGGCAACCCCGGCATGCACGATTAGGTCCAACACCGGTCTCACCGTTGGTTCATTTAGTAGCGGGTGATATGTGCTTTCGCTGAGTTGCTCCGGAATATATAATGACTTAGCTTCCCCTGCGGTCTGCTTGGCCATCGTAGCGGCAACTGAATTAGCTTGCTTAGAAACTGATTCGCCAATGCCGCCCCTTCCAGGAACAAAAATCAACTGGCGGTGCTGTGAGAGCTCTGGTTTAAGCCTCGTCGCTACCGACGCCATCGTCGATCCGCCCATCACCACTATAGTATTATTACCCTCCGGCAATAATTTTGCAAGTGCGTCATTTAAGACAATTCCTAGTTGCTTGGAAACGACCGGGCTCTCCGCTTGATCACCGCGAACAATGAAGCACCGTTCGATATTTAACCGTTCCGCTAATTGCTTTTCTTGGCTAGTTAAGCCCAAGAATCTATTAGCCACCGGTTCCAATCCGTTCATAACCCGACGACCTTCATCCGATAACGACATCCCCGCTGGCGAAGTCTTTAGCAACCCTTGAGACTTTAACACGTCCGTCTGGGACCGTAAAACCCGCTCGCTTAGATGTAAGTGTTCGGATAAAACTCGTCTACCAACTGGAGCCAACAAGTCGATTGATTTTAAAATATCAAATCTTTGTAGAAACTCGCTGATCAAACCCGGGACAACAGACTCTAATAAATCCATTTCATTATCATCCATGTTATCTCCTATATGGGACCTTATTTGTCCAGCTGTGTCATAAAACGACCCAACAACTTAAAAATAAATGGCACACAACCATAAGAACTACTTCTTGTTGCATACCTCACTTACAAATCAAATTATAACAAGCTCCCCATTATTTTGCAAATTTGCCTGCCTAAATATTCTATTTAATTTTAAGATTATTTTTCCAGATAGCGTTTTCGTTTTGATGACGACGGGATTCCCAACGCTTCCCGATACTTAGCGACCGTTCTGCGGGAGATCGTGACCCCCTGCGCCTTTAGCTGCTTTTCAATTTTAGCGTCTGAAATGGGTTTTTCCTTATCTTCTTGATCGATAATTTCCTTAATCTTTAGCTTGGCCGCATCGGCGGAGACGTCACTAGTCTGGTTAACCGCATTGCTGAAGAAAGAACGTAATTCGAAGGTTCCAAAGGGCGTTGCGATGTACTTGCCATTAACTGCACGTGAAACCGTCGATTCGTGTAAATGTAATTTATTGGCCACGTCTCGTAGCATCAACGGACTTAATTCTTTACTCTTCTGAAGGAAAAAGTCTTGTTGCCGCTCAAAAATTATCTTGCCCACCCTTAAAATGGTATCTTGGCGTTGCGTCAAGCTTTTGGCAATCCAATCGTATTCGCGTTTTTTCTCATTTACGTAGCTGCTTACTTCATCGTCAGCCTTTTTACGTAATTGTTCAAAGTATTCCTGTGAAAAACTAACCCGTGGTCGTGAAGCTTTCGATTGAATTAGTCGGGGTTCGCCATTTTCCAACTTAAAAATTAAATCTGGCGTAATGTATCCGCGATCTTGCTTACCAAAGCCCGCTCCTGGATTCGGGGTTAAAGTGCGCACGTAGTCGAAAACTTCTTGAACCTCAGCCAATGTAATGTCGTACCGCTGAGCAATCTTTTCCCAATTACGGTCAACTAAGTCGTCAAACGACTCTTCTAAGACCATATAAGCGATCTCAGGCGAACCCTCGTCATTTTCAGTTTGGAGCATTAATGATTCTTGCAGAGTTCGGGCACCGACCCCGGGCGGATCCAATTGCTGCAAAAGCGTGATCGCATCCATGATGGCAATGTCATCAGCCTGCGTTTTTTGCTTAATTTCGTCTTTCGTGATCCGTAAATAACCATTCTGGTCAACGTAATCCAATAGGAAAAGAACCAACTTCCTTAGTGGCGTATCCCGCATGGTTAGATGGACTTGATCCAGTAAATAATCAAATAATGATTGTTCCGTATCGCTAGCAATTTGATTCATAAAGGTCTCATGCGTGTCGGAATTTTTCGATACCTTGCTTAAAGGCCGTTCTTCAGCTACTTCAACGGTAATTAAGGGGTTGTCCATTTCCTTTTGTTTCAAGAAATTTTGCAACTCTTCAGCATTGTATTGCAGCATTTGAATTGACTGCTGTAGTGTTTGCGTCATTGCCAAACGTTGCACTTGCTTCTGCTGTTGCGTTTGGTTTTGCGTAAATCCTTGCTTCATTACCATAAAATTTTTCTCCATAATTCTATTATTTTTAGCTTGTTTTTTTTGCCAACATAATGTAAAATTTATTTTGTTAAGCGCCGTTAGTGTAATGGATAGCACGTGAGATTCCGGTTCTCAAGATCGGGGTTCGACTCCCCGATGGCGCATTTTTTTATATTCTGAAACGTAAAAGTACTAAGATGGCGAGTAATCGTCATCATCAGTTCCTGATATCTGTTATTAGTAATTTAATAATTGCTGATGACAGATATTTTTTTATAAACAACTTACCATTTTGATAAGCCCTTCTTTAACGTCGATTATATACTAGTAATAGCGCTTTATCCATGATAAACCCGTATTTAGTGTTCCAGCACAGGTTTTAACAAGTATTTTCATTTCTTCCCCCATCCTTCATTCCCTATCGGAGCTAGATCGTGCTTTTGAAGCATTAATTTTAATGAATGAGCAAAAACATTTGACCTTTTTTGACCAATGAGATAAACTAAAGCCATGGTTAGTAATTAATACTAAATCTTTATCCGAAAAGGAGGCTACTAAGTTATGAACTTGGTTCCAACCGTTATTGAACAATCATCACGTGGCGAACGTGCTTATGATATTTACTCACGACTATTAAAAGATCGGATTATTATGTTATCAGGTCCAATTGACGATGATTTGGCTAACTCAATCATTTCTCAATTACTATTCCTTGATGCACAAGACTCTGAAAAAGACATTTACCTTTACATCAACTCTCCAGGTGGCGTAGTTACTGCTGGATTGGCAATCTACGACACGATGAACTTCATTAAAGCTGACGTACAAACCATCGTAATGGGAATGGCTGCTTCGATGGCCAGTGTTTTAGCTTCTTCTGGTACAAAGGGCAAACGTTTTGCATTGCCTCATTCAGAAGTTATGATTCATCAACCTTCTGGTGGTGCTCAAGGTCAACAAACCGAAATTGAAATTGCTGCTGAACAAATTTTGAAGACTCGGAAAGAGTTAAACAAAATTTTGGCAGAAAATTCTGGTCAACCGCTAGAAAAAATCAATCTTGATACGGAACGGGATAACTACCTCTCTGCGCAAGACGCAGTTGATTATGGTTTGATCGACGGTATCATGGAAAAGAACGCAAGCCTTAAGTAAGCAATCTTACTGATACTTGCAAAGCAAAAGAGCTTGGAAATCGTTTTTGATTTCCAAGCTCTTTTTTATCTATAGTTTAATTTCCTAAACCGCTAACCATCACTTTGTACCGAAATTCATACCATTCTTCGGCCATTCGGGCTTCCCCTTCAATTTCTTCTTCCAAAGCAGAGAAGCGCCGTTCTACATCGGCATTTGGGAAAATGTAATGTTCGGGATCTTCCTTGCTCTTCATTTCTAGCCAACCCCAGAAATTATCTTCAATTAAATAGCCGCCACTGGACAGCGTCTTAATAATTGTACCCATTCGGCCATCCCATAGCTGAACAAATTGATATTCTTTATACTTCACTTTTGCTCATCCCCCATCACTCACTTATTAAAGAAGAGACTGTAACATTACGTTCCAGCCTCTTCTGCTTATACACCTATATTAAATTTTATCTACAGAAATTACAACGAAATTGCTGAGTTCAAGCCATCTAATTTGTAGAATCCATAGTTATTAATGCAATTAACAATGCTGCTTACGTAAGTAGGTGCCGTTGCGTAACCGCCAGCTTTGATTGCTTTAACTGATTCAACGTAGTTGTGCGCATGGTTAGAAAATGCATTTGCGTATTGTGGACGTGATTCTAATTTCTTAGCGTAGTCCGCAATCGAATCCTTGAATGAATCGTATTTTCTGAACGCAGCTGAAATAGTTACTACCCGACCGTTAATAACTTCTTGAGTATTCTTGGTATAGGTTGCACCATGCCATGTGCTGTCTGCCTTAATTCCAAAGAGGTTGTGTGCTTCTTGAGCCAAAGTTGAAGCACCATAAGCACTTTCTACAACGGCTTGTGCCATTGCAACGGAAGCGTATAAATGATTGTTTTGGCAAACGTTCATTACGTCTGATGCAATGCTGTTAACAAAGTTAGTTTGAGCAGCCGTCCAGTTTTGGTTGGTAAAGTGGTAATTGCTACCGTTGTTGTTGTGGTTATTATTGCTGTTGCTATTGTTATTATTGGATGAACCTGGAACGTATACGTCACCCTTATTAATCCAACTAATAACCTTATCTAACAAGAGGCGGTTACCGTTCATTTGGATAACTTTGTAAGTCTTACCCTTTACGCCGTAGTAGATATTTTGGCCGGTTGCCCAACGTTTAGCAGACGGCTTGATGGTTACATTTGTACCAACCCGTATCGTACCATCGTTATTATTAGCGTGGTTATTATTGTTGTTATTGTTATTTTGCGAACCGTTTGAACCAGGAAGGTGAACATCACCCTTGTTGATCCAGCTGATTACCTTATCCAACAATAGCCGGCTACCGTTCATTTGAATAACCGTGTAAGTCTTACCCTTTACACCGCTATAAATATTTTGACCAGTTGCCCAACGCTTAGCATTGTTATTGATGGTAACTTTTGAGCCAACGTGGATTGATTCTGTATTACCGTTATTATTGTGGTTATTGCCATTATTATGGTTTTGGTTGCCAGAGTTATTGTTATTCGAGTTCGAACCAGGAACGTGAACGTCGCCCTTGTTAATCCAGCTAATTACCTTATCCAATAAAAGACGATTTCCGTTAGTTTGGATAACCTTGTAGCTCTTGCCCTTTACACCACTGTAGATGCTTTGACCAGTTGCCCAGTGGCTAGCATTGTTGTTAATGGTAACCACGGTACCAACCTTAATGTCCGCATTGTTAGTAGTGTGATTATTATTATGATTGTTTGACGAACCGGAATTAGAACCCGCCTTGTAAACATCACCGTCGTTAATCCAGCTGATTACTTGATCTAACAACAACTTGTGACCATTAGTTTGAATAATCTTGTAAGTATGACCCTTAACCCCATTGTAAATGGATTGACCAGTTGCCCAGTGAGAAGCACTGTTCTTGATGGTAACCTTGTCGCCTACATGGTAGCTTTGGTTATTTTGGTTGCCATGGTTATTTGAAGAGTCATTTTGGTGGTTATTATTTTGGTTGTTTTGATTATCATTTTGGTGATTATCATTTTGATTATTGTTTTGGTTGTCGTTAGCAGCATCATTATCGAAACCATATGCCAAATCATGCGCAAACTGTTCCTTGGTAATTCCATGAGTACCTAAGTAACCGTATGGGTCAACGTGATTTCCCCAAACATGTTCGGTAACCCAAACATGTGACTTGATTCCAGTGTATTCATCACTATCCAAAGTTGTTGGAATATTCCACTTCTTTGCGGAATCACGGAGTAAGTTAACGTAAGTTTGGTAGTCCTTCTTGAATTGGCTATCCGAGTAAGTTTGTGCTAATTCAACTTGAACGGGAGCATTTTCGTTAGCCCATTTACCAGCACCCCAAGCAACGTACCCTTCTTCTCCAACGGCGTATACCCGTCCACCATCTCCAACGATGTATTGAACGTAGGTTTCACTACTATCCCATTCCCGCTTTTCGTAGATAGCAACGTCGCGAGCAGATGAGTATTGTCCAACGGCATGGGCAACGATAATTTTATTGTTAGTCTTTTGATCGCTACCTTCGTTATCAGCTAACCGATATGTATTATCAATCGTGTAGTCCTTCGATGAGTTATCGGTCTTCTTTTCTGCAGTTTTTTCCACTTTAGCGTCTTTTTGGGCAGCTTCAGAAACCGCACTTGAATTAACCGAAGTTTTAGCTGCGGCTGAACTTGATTTCACATTAGCTGCTGAAGATACGGCTTCCTTAGCTGCGCTATCCTTAACGGCTGCTGAAGTAACCGTCTTGCTTGCTGCCGAGCTTGGAGCTGCAGAACTAGCTACACTAGTACTTGCCTTTTTAGCTGCACTAGAAGCTGGGGCTGCTTTAACTGCATTAGCTGAAGCGGCTTCCTTAGCTGGTTTTACTGCTGAAGAAGTAGTTGCTTTGGTTCCAACTTTTGCTGCAGCAGAATGTTGGTCAGCCTTTGCAGTACTATCCGCGTTAACCTTAGCTACAGATTGAGCAGCACTAGAAGCTGGGGCTGCAGATTGTGCTGTAACGGCAGCTGAACTAGCTTTGACAGTCGCTGGCTTAGCTAACGTAACTTGCTTTTCGTTAACCGGAGCCGTCTTGGTCTGTTGATCAAGTTGACTTGCAGAATTAGTGTTAGCTTGCGCATCGCTATCCGCATGTGCTTTTTCAGCATTAGTATTGAGTGCTACCAAACCCAAACTAGCTGTAGCGATACTTGCGAATGCCCACTTCTTCCCTGACTTAAACATTTTGTAATGCTTTTTGATTTCCATATATTAACTACTCTCCTATATCCAAACCTTTTCGGCGTTGATTTATATATCCCCTTAAGGATAGCACATCTGTTTATTAAAACGTTTTACATTATAGTTACAAAGTCCGTAGTGTAGCGCTTTTGGCACATTTTACTTGCAAAATAAAAATACGCGAAGTTAACAGCATTCCTGTGCATCCCCGCGTATTTTAGATAAATTTATATTCATTGCTCTTATATTAACTAATGCAAAAGTTTTTAAGAAATATTTTTTATCGTAAAAACCTTTAAGCGCGCAACTTCTCTGCATACTGATTAATCTTTCTTAACCGGTGGTTAACCCCCGATTTAGAAATTGGCCCACCCGGCACTAGTTCGCCAAGCTCTTTCAAACTAACTTCCCGGTGTGCTAACCGTGTCTTCGCGATGTCGCGCAGCTTAGGCGGCAACTCGTCGAGTCCCACCACTTCATCAATGTACTGGATGTTATTAATCTGCTTCATCGAAGCGTTGGCAACTTTATTCATATTAGCATTTTCGCAATTTACCAACCGATTAACCGAATTACGCATATCCCGCATAATTCGAACATCTTCGAATTTTAACATTGAATTGGTTGCACCAATTAGTTGAAGAAAATCTGCGATGTGTTCGGCTTCCTTCAGGTAAACAATATAGCCGCTTCGGCGCTCCGTTGTCCGGGCGTTGAGGTGGTACTGATTGATCCAATCCGCAATCATTTGATTATGGGCTTCGTAAAGCGAATAGATTTCCAAATGATAGCGACTAGTTTCGGGATTATTAACTGAACCTCCCGCTAAGAAGGCCCCCCTTAAATACGAGCGTAGCTCCGATTCAGTTGATAGGAGCCCCTCCGGAACGGTTTCGTTAATTTGAAAATCGTCCTTTAAAATTGATAAATCGTTAAGTAGTTGCTGAGCGCCCGTCCGCAAACGCACAATGTAAAGGTTGTTTTTCTTCAGCTTCATCTTACGACGCACACTTAACTCTGCTTCTAAGTGGTAGAAGTTTTTTAGTAGCGAGTAAATTCGCCGTGCAATCGCCGGATTTTCCGTCTGAGTATTTAACACTAACTGCCGATTATTAATCCCAATTGAACCGTTCATCCGGATCAACGCCATCAATTCGGCCTTTGCGTTATGTTCGTGGACTTCCAAGCTAGTCAGCTCTTTTTTTACTTCACTGGCATAAGACACGACCACACCTCCTATGCTTGTTTCTTAATTGGGTTGCTACAGATGTGCATTAGCTCATCGACCACTTTTTCACCATCATGGAAAGCACCGCCGTCACGCAGTTTCAAAAAGTTGTCCGAAATTACTCGTACCCCTTGCTCGCGGAGTCCTTTAAAATTATGAATTACTTGTTTGGAAACTTCGTCATAACGGTTAAAATCCATGTACGATTCAGGAACTTTTTCGGTATTAACCAGCACGGTATCCACAAAGTTCCGACCTAGATGTTGGTTTAAAACGTGCACGTGGTCGGCATCGGTAAAGCCGATTGTTTCGCCTTTTTGAGTCATAATGTTGCAAATGTAAACAATTTCCGCTTGGGTCGCTAAAACGGCCTTACGAATGTCTTCAATCATTAGGTTGGGCAAAATGCTAGTGAATAAACTTCCCGGTCCTAGAATAATTTCGTCAGCTACTTCAATAGCTTCTAAGGCTTCTGGAACGGCCCGCGGCTTTTTATGCTCACTCCAGGGATTGTTTTCGACCCACACCTGTTTAACATCCTTGTGGGCCGCGGTAATTTCTGATTCACCTGCTAAGCGCGTGCCATCCGTAAACTTAGCGTGCAACACTAGTGGTTCAGCACTTGCCGGATAAATATGTCCTTCAATTTGAAGCATTTGCGATAATTCTCGGATTGCAGGGTCAATTCCACCCCGCATTTCAGAAAGTGCGGCGATAATTAAATTACCAATCGCATGTCCGGCAAGAAAGTTATCTTCACTTTTAAAGCGGTATTGGAAAATGTCCTTGAGTTCGGGCGGCATGTCCGACAAAGCCACCATGACGTTCCGAATATCCCCCGGTGGAACCACGTTAACGTAGTCTCGAATGATTCCCGAAGAACCTCCGTCATCTGCCACCGTAACGATGGCGGTCACGTCTGCATTGCGTTTGTGTAGCTCGTTTAAGATAACTGGAAGGCCAGTCCCGCCCCCGATTACCACAATTTTAGGTCCCTTGATTTTACTCATGAGCGATTTACCGTTTCCTTTCGCTTATTTACATCTCGGTGAGAAATGTGAGTAACGTAGTGCTTAGCTAAATCATTTCCTAACCGCTCCGCAATCGCTACTGAACGGTGTTGCCCACCGGTACAGCCAATCGCGATCGTCAAATTCGACTTTCCCTCTTGTTGGTACCCCGGCATAATATCCATCAACAGCTTTAAATAAGCTTGGTAAAATTTTTCCGTAGCCGGCTGGTTCATTACGTAATCGTACACCGGTTGATCGGTTCCCACCTGATTTTTTAGTTCTGGCACGTAGTATGGGTTAGGCAAAAAACGCACGTCCATAGTGATGTCTGCGTCAATCGGTAACCCGTATTTGTAGCCAAACGAAACTACTTCAATATGGAATTTAGGAACCGTTTTGTTGGTTGAAAATTGGTTAAAAATTTTACTTCTTAATTCGCGAGGCGTTAAATTGCTAGTGTCAATCACCAGCTGGGCCTCCGACTTGATTGGGGCAAGCAGTTCGCGTTCTTTGCGAATTCCGTCCGCTACCCGACCGTCCATCGCTAGCGGATGTGCCCGTCGAGTTTCCTTGTAACGCGCAATTAATTCCTCATTAGTTGCATCCAGGAACAAGATGTCACGATTAATTCCCGAAAGTGCTTGGGTATCAGTCAGCATCGTGACGACTTGTTCGTAAAATGCATCCGAACGTAAATCAACTGCTAAGGCAACTTTGGTGATGTTGCCATTTTCTTTAATTAATTCCCAAAATTTTGGTAACAGTGCTAACGGCATGTTATCAACGCAAAAGAAGCCCATGTCTTCGAAACTTTGCATTGCGACGGTTTTTCCGGCACCGCTCATTCCCGTTACCACTACCAATTTCAATGATTCGTTCATAATGATTCCCCCATTCCAAGGTAACAACTTCTCCAGTATAACACATCCGGGCGTGTCATTTTTTAAATGATACCACGAAAACTTGGCGACCACCAAAAGTCATCGCCAAAAATCCCCGCGGTACTACTAAAAAAGCGGAAATTTAACCAATCTAATGGTCTAATTTCCGCTTAAGATTTGATAAAATTACTTTTTCTGTAGCTTGCGATCTCGTTCTAAAACAGGTTTCAAATATTGACCCGTATAGCTTTCGGCCACTTCCGCAATTTCTTCAGGGGTTCCGGTAGCCACGATTTGTCCGCCACCGTCGCCGCCTTCTGGTCCTAAATCAATTAGGTGATCTGCTGTTTTAATAACGTCTAAATTATGTTCAATTACCAAAACAGTGTTGCCATTATCCACTAGGCGTTGTAAAACATCTAACAACCGCTTAATGTCATCAGTATGCAACCCGGTAGTTGGTTCGTCTAAAATATAAAAGTTTTTTCCGTTAGCTTTTTTATGCAATTCAGCAGCTAACTTCATCCGTTGCGCTTCGCCTCCGGATAGGGTAGTTGCGGATTGCCCTAAATGCACGTATCCTAACCCAACGTCAATGATGGTTTGAAGCTTGCGGGCAATTTTAGGAATTGGCGCAAAGAACTTAGCAGCTTCTTCAACGGTCATATCCAAAACTTCCGCGATGTTCTTCCCCTTATACTTAACTTCTAAAGTTTCAGAATTGTACCGGGTGCCATGACACACTTCACAAGGAACGTAAACGTCCGGCAGAAAGTTCATTTCAATCTTCAGAATTCCGTCACCTTTACATGCTTCACAACGACCGCCCTTTACGTTAAAGCTAAAGCGGCCCTTTGTGTATCCACGTAGCTTAGCTTCGTTAGTTTGCGCAAACAGCCCGCGAATATCATCAAACACGCTCGTGTAAGTTGCCGGATTACTCCGGGGGGTTCGTCCAATTGGGGTTTGGTCAATGTTAATAACCTTTTCAATGTTCTTGATTCCGCTAACCGACTTATACTTACCAGGCTTTTCCGAATTCCGGTTAAGCTTTTGTGCCAAAACTCGTTTCAACACCATGTTTACCAGGGTAGACTTACCAGATCCCGAAACCCCGGTAACGGCAATAAACTTTCCTAATGGGAACTTCACGTCAATGTTTTTCAAGTTGTTTTCTTGAACGCCCTTTAGTTGAATTGCCAAGCCGTTACCATCCCGCCGTTCAGTAGGGACTGGAATCGACTTCTTACCAGCTAAATATTGTCCGGTAAGCGATTTACGACTGCGTTCAACCTGTTTGGGAGTCCCCGCGGCCATTACTTCACCACCATTTTCTCCGGCGCCTGGACCAATATCAATCAAATAGTCTGCTGCCCGCATGGTATCCTCGTCATGTTCTACGACAATCAAGGTGTTGCCGAGATCACGCATCTTTTTCAAGGAACTAATCAAGCGATCGTTATCCCGTTGATGCAACCCAATCGAAGGTTCATCCAGGATATATAGTACTCCAGATAAGTTCGAACCAATTTGGGTAGCTAACCGAATCCGTTGCGCTTCGCCTCCGGAGAGGGTCCGTGCCGACCGACTTAAGGTCAGGTATTCCAACCCCACGTTCCGTAAGAAGTTCAACCGGTCCCGGATTTCCTTCAAAATTGGCGTTGCAATGACGGTGTCTTGTTCCGAAAAATTAAGTTTTTCAAAAAAGGCCGTACAACGATCGATTGGTAATTCAGAAACCTCACCAATGTGTTGACCAGCAATCTTAACCGCCCGCGCCTTCCGATTAAGGCGATAACCGTGACAAGTTTGACAAGTTAACTCCCGCATGTATGACCGCATTTGGTCACGCGTGAAGTCACTGTTAGTTTCTTGATAACGGCGGTTGACATTATTAATGACCCCTTCAAATTCGGTATCGACATCCCGCACTCCTCCAAAGTCATTTTCGTAATGAAAATGGAATTGCTTTCCCTTGGATCCGTACAAAATTAGTTGCCGTGCATCCTTTGGTAGGTCCTTGAACGGCGTGTCCATATCGATGCCAAAACTTTCCGCCGCCTGTTCCAATAATTTTGGATAATACTGGGAGCTAATTGGATTCCAAGGAGCCAAAGCCCCTTCCCGCAACGTTTTATCCTGATCAGGAACTACTAAGTCCATATCAACTTCCAGTTTAACCCCGAGCCCGTCACAATCTGGGCAGGCACCAAACGGAGCGTTAAATGAAAACAACCGGGGTTCCAACTCTCCCACCGTAAATCCACAAATTGGGCAAGCATAGTGTTCTGAAAATAGAATGGGGTCTCCGCCAATCACATCGGCGGTCGCGTATCCTTTACTTAATCGTAAAGCCGCTTCAAATGAGTCAAAGAGTCGGGAATGAATCCCCTCCTTAACCACAATGCGGTCAATGACAACGTCGATGGAATGGGCCTTGCTCTTTTCTAATTCCGGAACTTCTTCAACATCCATGGTTTCACCATCAACCCGAACCCGCACAAAACCTTCCCGCTTGATGCTGGCAAACACCTTTTTATGTTGCCCTTTTTTAGCGCGCACGATTGGGGAGATAATTTGTACTTTAGTTCGTTCGGGAAGTTCCATAACCCGATCCACCATTTGTTCAACCGTTTGGCTAGTAATGATCGTTCCATCGTTTGGACAGACGGGAGTTCCCACCCGCGCCCAGAGTAAGCGCAGGTAATCGTTAATCTCCGTAACGGTTCCCACCGTGGACCGGGGGTTCTTCGAAGTAGTTTTTTGGTCAATTGAAATTGCTGGGCTCAACCCGTCAATCGAATCTACGTCGGGTTTGTCCATCTGGCCTAAAAATTGCCGAGCGTATGCTGATAAACTTTCCACGTAACGGCGCTGCCCCTCCGCGTATAGCGTATCGAAAGCAAGCGAACTTTTCCCTGAACCAGATAAACCAGTTACCACCACTAATTTATTTTTCGGAATGGTAACGTCAATATTTTTTAAGTTATGTGCTCGCGCACCGTGAATGATAATCTTATCATTTACCAAACGGAATTCCTCCTAATCAATCTGGGCTTTTAATTCCAATACCGTATCACGCAGATTAGCAGCCCTTTCGAAATCAAGTTCTTTAGCTGCCGCGCGCATTTGGTCTTCCAGACTTTCAATCATTTCTTTTTGGTCTTTACGATCCATATCCGCGAAGTCCACATCCAAAAAGTCGTCCTTTTCACCAGCGTCTTCCGTCTCCGTGGTAGCTGAGATTAGCGAACGGATATCTTTCTTAATCGTGTGCGGGGTAATCCCGTGTTCCTTATTGTATGCTTCCTGAATCGAGCGTCGCCGCGCGGTTTCGTCGATGGTTTCCTTCATGGATTGGGTAACGTGGTCGGCATACATAATTACGTGTCCGTGTTCATTACGCGCCGCCCGTCCAGCCACCTGAATCATGGAACGGGTGTTACGTAAGAAGCCTTCCTTATCGGCATCTAAAATTGCCACCAGCGAAACTTCCGGAACGTCAATTCCTTCCCTAAGCAGGTTAATTCCGACCAAGACGTCGTACTTGCCCAGTCGTAAATCACGAATAATGCGAGTTCGCTCCAGCGTCTTTACGTCACTATGCAGGTAGGCCACTTTAATCCCCATATCCTTTAGATAATCGGTTAAGTCTTCGGCCATCTTCTTCGTCAAGGTAGTTACAAAGACCCGTTCGTCTTTTTCTACACGTTGGTTAATTTCGCCAAGCAAATCATCCATTTGGCCCATAATTGGCCGCACTTCAATAGTCGGATCCAATAATCCCGTTGGCCGAATGATTTGTTGTACCACGTGGTCCGTCCTAGCAGTCTCGTAGTCCCCGGGAGTTGCGGACATGTAAACCACTTGATGGACGTGTTTTTCAAACTCCTCAAGCTTCAACGGCCGGTTATCTAATGCACTTGGTAACCGGAACCCGTAGTCAATTAATTGTTGCTTCCGGGCCCGGTCCCCGTTATACATCCCACGAACTTGCGGCATGGTAACGTGGGATTCGTCAACTACCAGTAGGAAATCGTCTGGGAAGAAGTCCAGCAGCGTGTACGGCGGTTCGCCGGGTTTGCGCCCGTCCATGTGCCGGGAATAGTTTTCAATTCCGTTGGTATAACCCATTTCTCGCAACATTTCGATATCGTAAGTGGTCCGTTGCTTCAGTCGTTGGGCTTCCAATAACTTACCCTGGCCTTCTAACTCTGCAAGCCGGTCCTTTAATTCCGCTTCAATTCCTTCGATAGCGTGTTCCATCCGGTCTTCGTTAGTCATAAAGTGGGTTGCCGGGAAAATGGTGATGTGATCGCGGTCACCAATAATTTCTCCAGTTAAAGCGTCCATCTCACGCATCCGGTCAATCTCATCGCCAAAGAATTCCACCCGGATCGAGTGGGCTTCGTTAGCGGCCGGGAAGATTTCCACCACGTCGCCGTGCACTCGGAAACGCCCCCGTTGAAAATCAATGTCATTTCTTTCATATTGAATGTCGACTAATTCTCGGAGTAATTGATTACGGTCAATCTCTTGCCCCACGCGTAGTGATAAGGCTTGGTCGCGATATTCGCGCGGGTCCCCTAAACCAAAGATACTCGAAACTGAGGCCACCACAATCACGTCGTTCCGTTCCAATAGCGAGCTCGTCGCCGAATGCCGCAGCTCATCGATTTCGTCGTTAATGGACGAATCTTTTTCAATATAAGTGTCACTAGAAGGCACGTATGCTTCGGGTTGGTAATAGTCGTAATAACTAACAAAATACTCAACTGCGTTATTTGGGAAAAATTGTTTGAATTCACCATACAATTGTCCAGCGAGCGTCTTGTTATGTGATAAAATCAGCGTCGGCTTGTTGACCTGCTGAATTACGTTTGAAATGGTAAAAGTCTTTCCAGTTCCGGTCGCACCCAAAAGAATCTGTTCTTTTTCACCCTTCTGGATCCCATCAACTAGTTGTTTAATCGCCGTCGGTTGGTCTCCGGTAGGCTGGTACTTAGAAACTAGTTCGAACTGCCGATTTTCCTCGCGTTCAATCATTATTTTTCCCCCATTCACACAAAAAAACTGAGATGAACCCCGTTAGGTTCTGGCTCTCAGCCATTTGATTATTAACGTTTGAGTTACTGCCACTATTCTATCACACCGAACATACTTTCGCTATTTTTTTGCTATTGAATAATTGTGCGACTAATTTTTTCTAATTTTAGTTGGTCCGTAAACTCTTCATTTAACAATTCGGGTAAAACTTTTTCGAGGAAGTATTGCACACTCGGCATGTCCTTATATTTAACAATCGTGGTTAAGCTTTCCTTATAAATGTCGGTATAAACGTCTTCCGGATTTCCCTTTTGGATTTCACCAAACGATTCGTAAAGCAAGTCAATCTTATCCGCCACCGCTAAAATTTGGCCTTCGATCGTGTCATCCTTGCCCTCTGACAAACGTCGTTCGTAAGCAGCTTGGAATTCAGCGGGAATTTCATTTTTAATGAAATTATCTTTCATTGAATCTTCTACATTCGCCAGCATCTTCCGCAAGTCGGCCGTGGCATACTTAACCGGCGTCTTGATGTCGCCGATAAACCGTTCGTTATAGTCGTGATTAAGGGATTTTTCATAAAGTAAACGCCAATTAATTTGGTTTCCTGCATGTTCTTCCACGTCGCCTAAAAATTGAGCAATTTCCGCCACTTTGAAGGAATGTTCCGCGACCGAGTGCTTTTGGTACTTAAAAAAGCCCGGTGCCCGATAGATCGTTTCTAAATTGCTTAAACTTTTAAAAAATTGATGCATCCCCATAAAAAATTCCCCCTAAATAAATTTAAATTGTTAACATACTATCACAAATAAACTAGAATGTGAAAGTTTTCCGCCAGGGAACAAACTTGGCTCAGCACCCCTTTTTAAAACAGCTGGAAACTAAAAAAGATCCGGCCGTTAGCCAAATCTTTGCTTATTATTTATTAAATTGATGGCTAAGTTTAAACGTACTCCGGTACCTAGCTTTCTCCGGTTAACCAAATATCGGGACCAATCGCTCAAACCGCGATTAGTCCCGATATTCAGTTAATCCTCAAAATCTACCCGGGTCCCTGCGCACTCTAGTTTATCAACCCATCAATTGCCTTTTCATAGTTTTCGATCTTCTTCAAGGTTGCTTCTTCACTTTCGCCTACCGCTCCGATATAGAACTTAATCTTTGGTTCCGTTCCGGATGGGCGGATCGCAATCCATGAGCCATCTGCCAACTTAAACTTCAAAACGTCCGCCTTTGGCAATTCGATTGGCGAAGTTTCGCCATTATCTGCGTACTTAGTTTGACTTAAGAAGTCTTGGGTTTCAACCACCGCAACGTCGTCAAAATGGTCTGGGCGTTCTTCACGAACCTTTTCCATGATTGCTGCCATCTTCGCTTTACCATCCACACCAGGGAAATCTTTTGAAATGGTTTTTTCTTCATGGTAGCCATACGTTGTGAAGAGGTTTTGCACCCCATCATAAAGGGTTTGACCCTTACTCCGGTAATAAGCGGCAATTTCCGCCAATAGTACAATCCCTTGAATGGCATCCTTATCCCGAACAAATGGCCGAACAAGGTAGCCGTAACTTTCTTCAAAGCCAAACATAAAGGTGTGTTCGTTGGTTTCTTCATAATGTTTGATTTGATCGGCAATGTACTTAAATCCGGTCAAAACGTCAATCATTTCTACACCATGAGCTTCCGCAATCCGGGTTGCTAATTCACTAGAAACGATTGATTTTACGGCTGCAGCGTTTTTTGGTAAGTCTCCAGCTTCATCATGGGCGGTTAAAATGTATTCTAGCATTACCGCCGCAATTTGGTTTCCGGTCAATAACTTGTAATCGCCATTTGGTAAACGAACGGCCGCACCTAGCCGATCCGCGTCAGGGTCCGTCGCAATCAAGAGGTCTGCTTGCTGCTTTTTACCTAACTCAATCGCCAAATCAAAAGTTTGGGCAAATTCCGGATTGGGGAATGGTGTTGTGCCAAACTCAGGATCCGCAATGGCTTGCTTTGGTACCATCGTGTAATCTTTGAAACCGGCATTTTCAAGGGCACGGCCACCGACTACCTTTCCAGTTCCGTGAAGTGGCGAATAGATCAACTTCATATCTGCGCCATATTTTTTAATAAGGTCGTGGTTGATGGAAACCGTCTTTACTTGTGCAAGATATTTCTGGTCAATGTCTTCACCGATTAAGGTCATTAAGCCCTTTTCACGGAGTTGGCCTTGCGTCAAAGCTTTTACGCCAAAAATATCGGTGACCTTCCGAATGTATTCAGTAATCCGGTCCGATTCCATTGGTGGCATTTGTCCGCCATCCGGACCGTAAATTTTATACCCGTTATATTGTTTAGGGTTGTGGCTAGCCGTAATCATAATACCAGCGTAGGTATCGAGTTCACGAACCGTAAAAGAAAGTTCGGGAGTAGGCCGCATACTATCAAACACGAACGTTGGAATGTTGTGGTTGCCTAAAACACCCGCAGCTTCTAAAGCAAATTCTTGCGAATGGTAACGGGAGTCAAAACTAATTGCTACTCCCCGTTGCTTGTCTTCGGGAGTTAGCGTGTCCATGAAGTTAGCTAAACCTTCCGTTGCCTGACGAACCGTGTAAATGTTCATCCGGTTGATTCCCGGACCCATTACTCCCCGCATTCCTGCAGTTCCAAATTCCATCGGTGCATAAAAAGCTTCTTTTAGCGCTTGTGGATCCTTTGCTAATTCTTTTAATTCTTGTTTTAAGTTAAAATCTAAATCGGCAAAATCTTGCCATTCTTTAACTGAATCTTCCCAGTTCATTAAAAAATTCCTCCTCGGTGTGAGTAACTTAATTTTTATTATACAATACGATTAGTCACTCAGAAAGCGTTTTACCCAAAAATCACACTCTGCCATTACCTATAATTATAAAGTACAGCTAATCCATAAAAAAGTTTTTAATTATTAAACCACTCCAGTTCACCAAAAAAGCCTCCAGAAACCAAGGTCTTCCCTGGCTTCTGGAGGCTTCATAATTTTCTTAAATGGTTAATGACTTCACACTTTTAGGATAACGATTGAATGTACTCGTAAGCTTGTTGTCCCGCCGTGCCGCCTTCTCCAACTGCCGTAGCAACCTGGCGAAGGTTTTTCTTCCGTACGTCACCGACTGCAAAAATTCCCGGAACCTTGGTGTGCATTAGGTTGTCGGTTGGAATCCAGCCGTTTTCATCTAAAATGCCCAAGTCCTTAAACGGAGCGGTCATTGGCTTTACCCCAACGTAGATAAATACTCCCGCAGCTTCAATAAAAGAATCTTCGCCAGTTTGGTTATTTTTAACCTTTACGCCGGTAACTTTATCATCGCCCACAATCTCGGTTACGTTGCTGTTCCAAATAAATTCCATCTTGGGATTAGCAAACGCCCGGTCTTGGCTGATTTTTTGTGCCCGAAGTTGGTCCCGCCGGTGAATAACAGTAACTTTCGATGCCAATTGAGTCAGGTAAATACCTTCTTCAATCGCTGAGTCACCACCGCCGACCACGATTAAGTGCATTCCCTTAAAGAAAGCACCATCACATACCGCACAGTAGGAAACTCCCCGGCCACTAAAGTCTTCTTCACCAGGCACGCCCAGCTTCTTGTATTCTGAGCCGGTCCCAATGATGATGGCCTTGCCGATAAATTCTTCACCCATATCGGTCTTCACTAACTTAGTGGTTCCATCGTCACGAATTGATTCGACGCTTCCGTAAGCGTACTCTGCGCCAAACTGAGTGGAGCTTTCGTACATTTCTTTTGCTAAATCTGGTCCCAGGATGGACTTAAATCCCGGATAATTTTCGATGGCTGCCGTATTATTCATCTGACCGCCATAAATTCCGCGATCAAGCATCAGCACCGACAAATTAGCACGCGATGCATACAAAGCCGCAGTCATTCCAGCCGGCCCCGCACCGATTACTATCACATCATATTGCTTTGCCATAATAATCCTCCATATCTGATAATGAATCCACTATACACTTACTTTTAATAACTGTCCATGATTCTGTATTATAATCACTAATTTAAAAATTGCATTTTTAATGCTTAGCAAGTTACCAAGTAACTTAGAAAATAAATAAGGGAGCCCGGGACCAAAAGTCCGAGTCTCCCTTAAATAGCTATCGTTAATTTTTATTTGAGCGTTTTAGCCAATTCCTTGATGTAGGCCTTAAGTTCATCCTTTGTTTCTGGATGCTTCAAACCATATTCAATGTTGGTCTTTAAGAAACCAAATTTGTTACCCACGTCGTAACGGTCACCGTTAAATACTTTCGCAAACACCCGTTGCTTCTTGTTTAACGTATCGATTGCGTCGGTTAATTGGATTTCGTTACCTTCACCAGGTTTTTGGTTTTCGAGAATGTTAAAGATTTCTGGAGTAAGTACGTAACGACCAATGATCGCTAAGTTACTTGGTGCTTCATCAACTGCGGGTTTTTCCACAAACTTAGAAACGTTGTACAAGCCTTTTTCCACTTCTTCAGATGGATCAATAACCCCGTACTTCGAAACTTCTTCGTGAGGAACCGGTAAAACAGCCAATGTAGAAGCACCAGTATCTTCAAACGAATCAACCAGTTGCTTAGTTAGGGGAACCTTATCTTCCATCAAATCGTCACCTAACATAACGACAAATGGTTCGTTACCAACGAATGTCTTCGCAGTTAAAACCGCGTCCCCTAAACCACGGGGATGACTTTGCCGCTTGAAGTACATGTTCAGACCGGTGGTTTCTTCAACCATCTTTAACATTTGCTTCTTGCCCTTTGCCTTTAAGTTAGCTTCCAATTCAGGAACCGCGTCAAAATGGTCTTCAATTGCCCGCTTACCTTTTCCGGTAATGATCAAAATATCTTCGATTCCAGACTTCCGTGCTTCTTCGACGATGTATTGAATCGTAGGCTTGTCCACGATTGGTAACATTTCCTTAGGCGAAGCCTTAGTTACTGGTAAGAATCGGGTTCCTAATCCCGCTGCTGGTATGATTGCTTTACGTACTTTTGTCATAAAAACTCAAACCTCCAAATATTTACTCTAATTCTGATTTTCCATCCCGGTGCATAAGGTCATCAATGACTTCTTTAACACCTTTATCATTATACAACACATCGTAGATGGCTTCAGTAATTGGCATCTCAATATGTTTTTGTTGGGCTAATTCGTAAGCTGCCTTGGTAGAAGGAATCCCTTCGATGACCATCCCCATCGTATCGATAACTTCTTGCAGCTGCATCCCTTGGCCAAGTTCGTTACCAGCCCGCCAGTTTCGAGAATGAACACTAGTGGCCGTAACAATTAAATCACCAACCCCGGATAAACCAATAAAGGTCAGTGGTTTGGCGCCAAAGGCAACTCCTAAACGAGATATTTCAGCTAATCCCCGGGTAATGAGGGCTGCTTTAGCATCGTCCCCGTATCCCAGGCCGTGTAAAGCACCGGCGCCAATCGCAATGACGTTCTTCAACGCCGCTCCCATCTCTACGCCGATGATGTCGTCATTGGTGTAAACGCGGAAATAGTGGTTCATAAATAATTTTTGGACCATTTCAGCACTTGCTAAATCCGTGCTTGCCGCCGTTACCAACGTCAAGTCTTGTTTAGCAACTTCTTCAGCATGACTTGGGCCAGACAAGACCACGATCGCCTTCCGGTACTGGCTTGGAATTTCTTCTTCCAATACTTCAGAAAGGCGTTTGTGCGTTCCTAACTCAAGTCCCTTACTTGCATGAATAATCACTGGTTGTTGCTTTGTTTTTTCTAAAACGGCAACCATTTGTTGAGCAACTAAGCGCATTACCTTAGTAGGAACAACGAATAACACCGCATCAACGTCTTTCAACGCAAATTCTAGATCCGTCGTTGCTACTAAACGTTCATCATATTTGAAACCTGGCACGTAATGCTCGTTAGTGTGTTGGTCGTTAAGCTCTTGAGCTTGCGCCTCCATGTTTGTCCAAGCAACTACATCATTGCCATTTTGAACCAACATGTTTGCTAAAATACTGCCCCATGAACCGGCTCCTAACACCGCAACTTTTTTTGCCATTATTAATCCCCTTACAATCTATAAAATATAATTATTTAAAAATATGTACCCTCTCATTATCATATATAAAGGTACTTTACTCAAGGTCTTTTGGTGCGAACTGGTTTCCATCCAGGTAGTCGGGAACCGGATTTTGGACCCGTGTCCGGCGCCAAATCAACAGGCCAATCGCGCCCATAAATAACACTACCGACAACCATTGGGAGACCCGAATCCCCAATAACATAAGGCTATCCGTTCGCATTCCTTCCACGAAGAATCGGCCGAAAGAATACCAAATCACGTAGCTCAAAAAGATCTCACCTTGTTTAAAAAGTTTCGGTACATGACGTAAACTCATTAACACAATAAAGCCTAAAATGTCCCATACGGATTCATACAGGAAGGTTGGTTGGCGAAACGCACCGTTGATCCACATCTGCTGAATAATAAAATGCGGCAGGTGTAAACTTTGCAGAAAAGCTAAGCTAGTTACCCGCCCAAAGGCTTCCTGATTCATAAAGTTACCCCACCGGCCAATTCCTTGAGCCATGATCAGCACCGGAGCAATGATATCCAACATCAACCAAACCGGAATCCAGTAGTATCGACAAAATAGGTAAACCACGATTCCTGCACCAATCAACGCACCGTAAATCGCAATTCCACCGTCCCAAACCCGAATGATTTCGGAAAGGTGGTTTTGGTAGTAACCCCATTCAAAAATCACGTAGTAGGCGCGAGCACTAATAATGGCCACCGGCAGCGACCATAAAATCAAATCATAGATACGATCGGGATCCACGCGCCGGCGTCGCGCTTCCCGAACCGCTAGAATGGTTGCCAGGACCACGGCAGAGGCAATGATAATTCCGTACCAGTGCACCTGGAGGCTCCCCCACGAAAATGCAATCGGATTTAAAGCTCCGACACTTAAATTCACTAAATCCACTTCCTATGCTTGTGAGTTATCTTTAATCAACGCGTTAAGGTTTTGGTCGAAAACCTTCGTAGCGTCGTAACCCATATTTTTAGCCCTAAAGTTCATTGCGGCGGCTTCGATGATGTCCCCGAGGTTCCGTCCAACACGAACCGGAATCGTAATTTTGGGGATGTCTAAATCAAAGAAATGCCGGGTTTGTTCACCATTACCGAGCCGATCAAAATGGGTTTCCTTATCCCAATTTTGTAAGTGGACGATTAAGTTAATATCGGTACTATTCTTAACCGAACTAGCCCCGAATAAATTCATCACGTCGATAATTCCGACTCCCCGGATCTCTAACAAATGTCGGAGAATTTGGGGAGCTTCCCCAATTAAGGTCTGTTCATCTTGTTGGTAAATATCGACCCGGTCATCCGCAATCAGTCGGTGACCACGTTTAATAAGGTCTAGAGCAGTTTCACTCTTCCCGATTCCGGAATCACCGGTGATCAGTACCCCTAGTCCGTAAATTTCCACAAGTTCCCCGTGAACCGAATCCCGTTCAGCTAAACGGTCTTCTAGGTAGTTAGTCATGTTACTTAACAACCGGGAAGTCGGGAGGGTCGACGTTAAAATCGGCACTCCGTTATCCTTTGCCGCCTTAATTAACTCCTTAGGCACCGGAAGTCCCCGTGAAATTACGAAGGCGGGCGTTTGCTTATCTGCCATTTGACTGTAGACAACCGTGCGATCCGCGCTCGTCATGCTATCCTTTGCGTACGAAATTTCGGTTTGACCAAACAACTGAATTCGCTCGCGGGGGTAAAATTTAAAGTAATTGGTTAATTCTAATCCCGGCCGGGAAATGTCACTAACCGTAACCTGCTTTTTATCTAACAGGTCTTCCCCATAAAATACGTCGAGCCTAATTTTTTTAACTAATTCTGTAATTGAAACACTATCGGCCATTACGATGGGCCTCCTTTAATAACGATTGGAAAAATGATTCGAAATAATCATGTTACAAATCGACAAAATCACCGAGATCAACATCGTCATCCCGAATGACGAAAAATAGAAGTTAGCGGGACCAACCAGCGCCGACGTGAACGTCAGCATTAACGCGTTAATCACGATGCTGAAAAATCCTAAGGTCAATAACGTGATTGGTAGCGAAATAATTTGTAAAACTGGTCGCACGCTAGCATTTAAAATCGCCAAGACGAGGCTCGCCGCTAACGCAATCCAAATGTTAGAAACGTAGAAATTTCCGCTATTTTGGAAAAATCCCGTTAAAGCGACAAATAAAATTCCATTCACTAATACTCGTTGCCAAAAGCGCATTTGCATTCTCCTAATCTTTTATTCATCGACGTCGTGTACTTCGGCGTCCTTAATTTCTTTTCTTTGCCGTGATTGCTTTTGTCCGGGAGTTTTTCCCGAAAAGCCAGTCCAGTTGGCAAACTGCTGAAAGAATCCCGTATTTTGACTTGGCATGTACCAAGCTAAAATAAAGTATGGAATCAACAACAACCCGTGTGATAGTAAAATTAGTACTAACGCAATGATTCGGGTAAGGGACTTATCCCAGCCAAAATGTTCTGCAATGCCACCGCATACTCCAGCAACAAAACGGTCGTTAGACTTTGTAAACTTTGATTTGAAACCTGATTTCAAACATTTCACCTCTAAGCTTTTTAATTATCTGTAATTTTACAGCTTTTCACTTTCGATTAGCAAACTTTATCCCCATAAAAAGTACGGGTATTACCAAAATTTTAAATTAATCCCCTAAAAAGACAGCACACCTTGCGTTATTTTCCGTGATAAAAATAAAAAAGTGGAAATTCCTAACGCAATTTCCACCCATTTATTTCTAATTGTCTCCGGATAATTCCGTAATCTTTCCAGTCTGGTTGTACATGATCCACTCCACCACGTTAATTACGTGGTCGCCAATCCGTTCCAAATAGCTAGCAACCATTAAATATCCAGTTCCTCCAGTAACCACTTTGGCATCGTTTTTCATTTTACTGGCAATGCTTTGTCGAATTTTTTTAAAACTGGTTTCGATTTGGTGGTTGGCATCGATAATTTCTTTTGCAAGCCGGCCGTCATCCTTGACGTAAGCGTCAATCGTTGCGTCGAGCATTCCCCGAATCAAATGAGTCATTTCAGCAATTTCTGCTTCAATTATCGCATCCCGCTGGTGCCCCTTAATTCGGATCGTTTCCTTGGCAATCCCCACCGCGTGGTCACCGATCCGTTCCAGTTCCGAACTCGCCTTTAAAACTACGATCACCTGTCGAAAATCATTAGCCACTGGTTGTTGCAGCGCCATCAAATTAATTGCCTGATCTTCTAACCGCACTTCGGCAACGTTGACCTTTTCATCATGTTCGATCACGGACTGAGCTAGCTCACGATCGTGGTCAATAAAAGATTTGGTTGCCTGATAAATTTGTTCCCCCACGTCCAGTCCCATTTCCGTGAACCGTTCTAATAGCCGTTTAAGCTCTTCTTTAAAAATTCCTTGCATATCAATTCCCCCTTAACCAAATTTACCGTTCAAGTAATCACTCGTTGCCGTCTGATCCGGATTTAAAAATAGTTTAGCAGTTGGCCCCGCTTCTATTAACTGACCATTTAAAAAGAATGCCGTCTGATCCGAAATTCGAGAGGCCTGTTGCATATTGTGAGTCACTACCGCTAATGTGTAATTTTCTTTCAAAGCCACCAAACTTTCTTCCACCTTCCCCGCCGAGATCGGGTCTAGCGCACTAGTTGGTTCATCTAATAGGATAATTTCCGGTTGAACCGCTAACACCCGGGCAATGCAGATCCGTTGTTGCTGCCCGCCCGAAAAAGAAAGGGCGTTGCTTTTTAAATGGTCTTTAGTTTCTTGCCAAACCGCGGCTTGTTTCAGACTCGTCTCCACCCGTTCTGCTAAGACTTTGGGGTCGGTGATTCCCGCAAGGCGGAGTCCGTAGGTGACGTTGTCATAAACCGAAAACGGAAAGGGGTTGGGTTGTTGGAAAACCATGCCGACCCGCCGTCTTAAATCCGCTTCGTCAGTTTGAGCATCGTAAATGTCCTGCCCCGCAACCCGAATCGTTCCGGTCACCCGCACTTCCGGAATTAAATCGTTCATCCGGTTCAAACAACGCAAAAAGGTTGATTTACCACTACCCGAAGGTCCAATCAAAGCCGTAATTTGGTTTTGTGGCAAGTTAAGGTTAATCCCGTGTAAAGCCTCCGTTTCCCCATAAGATAAGCGCACGTCTTCTGCAGTTACCACGTTATTACTCATTACCCTTCTCCTTTAACCAAAGTTTCCTGAAATATAGTCTTCCGTCAATTTTTCACGGGGATTGGTAAAAATATTCTTGGTTGTATCAAATTCTACAATCTTCCCTAAATGCATGAACGCTGTATAATCGCTTAATCGTGACGCCTGCTCCATGCTATGCGTAACAATGATGATCGTATACCGCTTTTTTAACTCCCGCAGCGTGGTTTCAATCTTAGCAGTCGACACCGGATCTAGCGCGCTGGCCGGCTCATCTAACAGTAGAATGTCGGGATTCATCGCTAACGCCCGGGCAATGCACAAGCGCTGTTGCTGTCCGCCCGAAAGTGCTAAGGCACTCGCATTTAGGCGGTCATGCACTTCTTCCCACAGGGCAGCTTGTCGTAAACTTGTCTCGGTCACTTCAGCTAGTTGCGCGGAATCCCTTATCCCATGCTCGCGTAATGGAAAGGTGATGTTACGTTCGATTGACTTAGCAAACGGGTTTGGGCGTTGAAAAACCATCCCGATCCGGCGCCGCATTTGGTAAATATCAACGTTATTCGTATTAATATCTAACCCCCGGTACGTAATGCTACCGGTCACTCGCGCGATGCCATCGTTCATCCGGTTCAAGCTGCGTAAGTAGGTCGATTTCCCCGATCCCGAGGCACCAATTAACGCAGTAATTGAATACCGGGGAAACTGTAGCGAGGCGTCAAAAAGGGCTTGCTTTTCCCCATAGAATACCTGTAAATCGTGAGTTTCCAGTGCAATTTCACGGTTAGTTGGAAACCTTAAGATTGAACTTTCATTAACGTTGGTTTGCATTGCATCCATCCCCCTATCGGCTCGCGGTAATTCGCCGGTATACCCAGTTACCTAAGCGCCGAGCGCTGAAATTAAATATTAAAATTACAATAATCAAAACTGCGGAAGCCCCTGCAGATACCTGGCTAGCATCGGGCATGATTCCCTCCGTGTTAATCTTCCAAATGTGGACGGCAAGGGTTTCTGCCGGTCGAAAAATATTCAGTGGACTAGTGCTGCTAAGCGGGTTCCAATCGGCGTAATTTAAACTTGGTGCGCTTTGTCCCGCGGTAAAAATCAGTGCAGCGGCTTCCCCGAATACCCGTCCCGCACTCAGAATTACTCCGGTTAAAATTCCGGGTAAGGCAGCTGGCAGAATCACCTTGGTAATCGTGTGCCACCGGGAAATCCCTAACGCTAATCCTGCTTCTCGTTGTAAATTAGGCACCCCTGCCAGAGCGTTTTCAATGCTGCGGGTTAACAGTGGTAAATTGAACAGCGTTAGGGCAATTGCACCTGAAAGAATGGAAAATCCTAGTTGAAACTGCACCACGAAAAGTAAGAAGCCAAACAACCCGACCACTACCGAAGGCAACGAACTCAACACTTCAATCATGATTCGCATAATTTCAGTAATTTTATTTTGGGGCGCATACTCGTTTAAATAAATTGCTGCTCCTAACGCAATCGGTAAGGATAGTATCAGGGTTAGCACCAATAAATAAAACGAGTTAAACAATTGATCCCCAATGCCGCCCCCTGCACTAAAGGCGGCCGCCGAAGATGTCAGAAATCGCCACGACACGTGTGGTAATCCGGTCGCTAAGATAAAACCTAACAACCCAATTAGGATCAAAACGACCAATCCCACCATTGCGTAAATCACCCCGGTTGCAATCCGGTCAATTCGTTTTGCCTTCATTTAAACGCCCCCTTTTTGCCAATCATCCGAATTAATAGGTTGAAAAATAGTGACATTATCAGCAGCACCAGAGCTAAGGACCACAGGGCGTTATTTGGTAAAGTGTCCAACACCGTATTCCCAATTCCAGTCGTTAAAACACTGGTCAACGTAGCCGCCGGAGTCAAAACGTCTTTTGGCAAAACCGCTGCGTTTCCGATTACCATTTGTACCGCGAGTGCTTCGCCAAAGGCACGGGCCATCCCAAAAATAATCGCCGTTAACAACCCGGGTAAGGAAGCACGCACCACTACTTTAGAAATTGTCTGCCAACGGGTTGCCCCTAACGCTAAGGAAGCTTCCCGATAGTGACGGGGAACTGCTTGTAAACTATCCACGTACATTGCGGTTACGGTTGGCAAAATCATTACCAATAACACCAGGGCGCCGGCTAAGATTCCAAAACCGGTTCCACCGAAAATACTACGAAGGGCGGGGACCACCACCGTTAAGCCGACGAACCCGTAAACTACCGATGGGATTCCCACTAGTAACTCAATTACCGCTTGAAGAAGGCCCCGACGCCGTTTGTTTGCAATTTCCACCATGAAGATGGCCGTTGCCATTGCCAAAGGCGCTGCCAAAAGTGCCGAGCCCAGGGTTACTGCAAAAGAACCGACAATCATCGGTAATGCGCCCACTAACGGGGTCGGTTTAGCGGTCGGATTCCAGATTGTTTTGGTGAAAAAATCGCCTGCACTGATTTTGTTTTCTGAAAAAGTTGCTAAGCCTTTGGAAGTAATCATAAATAAGATTGCTAGAACCACTAGCATAATTACTCCCACACAAATCCGGGCGATTAATTTGCCCAATTGATCTTGCCGCGCGGCTGGTGACTTTTGGGTTAATTCCTTTTGAATTTCATCAATCATTTTGCTCCCCCCTGATCGGAATCACTTTTCCGTTCATGGTCCGTTTCACTTGCATATCATGAATGGAAATGTATCCTAAATCACTCACTAAATTTTTTTGTACCGTCTGGGACGTCATGTACTTAAGGAAGTCGCGGGTTGCTGAGTTAGTTTTCAGCTGGGTGTACATGTGCTCGTACGACCAAATTTTCCACCGGTTAGTTTGCACGTTTTCCGCGGTGGGTTGTACTCCGTCGATCGCGATTGGCTGTAACTGCTTATTGAAGTATGAAAAGGATAGATAACTGATTGCTCCGGGAGTTGCCTGTACTACCTTTTGCACCGTTCCGTTAGCATCCTGTTCCTGAGCATTTACCGCCCCACCATGCGGTAAAACCGTCTGTTCAAACGTTTTCCGGATTCCGCTGCCTTGGGCCCGATTGATTATCACGATTTTTTCATCTGGGCCGCCCACCTGTTTCCAATTGGTGATCTTTCCCGTGAAAATTTTTTGCAGCTCGGTCATGGACAAATTCTTAATCCCCACGTCTTTATTGATTACTGGTGCAATGCCGACTACCGCCACTTGATGATCCTTTAATTGGCTAGCTCGAATTCCATCTTGTTGCCCAGCATATACATCAGAGTTTCCGATTTGTACCGCTCCTTGTTGAACTTGACCAAGTCCGGTACCCGACCCGCCTCCCTGCACAGTAATCTGTGCTTGCGGGTGATTTACCTGATAATCTGCCGCCGCTTTTTCTACCAAGGGTTGCAATGCGGTCGAACCGACAATGGTTACTTTTTGGGTGGCGTCTTTATTCTGGCAACCCGCAAGTAACCCAATTCCCAAAATTAATCCGCAACTAAGCAGCAACTTAAGCCATTTATTCATTAGCGAACCTCCCGTTTTTCCTGTTCCTTACTTACATACTTAGCTTATGAAAGCTAGGTAAAGGTTCCATATGGGTAATGTAAAGATTATGTAAAGATGTCGAAACTAACGCCAAGATTAGCTAAGTTATCCACATCCCCATGAGTAAAAACTTACTTTTGCATCGTCAAAGTCAACAAAAAAAGGCGTCGGAATTTTCCGACACCTTAATTGTGTGAATTATTATTTTAAACCCGGCGCTTAAACCGAACTACGACGGTGGTTCCACTATCGTCATCGTCCGATTCAATCCGAACGCTACCGCCCATATCCACGACGGCTTCCTTAACAATGGCTAACCCCAGGCCGGTTCCGCCCTTCACCGCATTGTTAACCCGGTAAAAGCGCTCGAAAACTCGTTCAGACTGATCTAACGGAATTCCGATTCCAGTATCACTAACTGACAATTCCCAACTATCGTGATGCGAAGCGTATTCGACCTTAATCTTTCCACCATGGCGATTGTAACTAATCGCGTTAGTAATCAAATTCTTAGTGATTTGGAAAAGGTCGTTTTCTACCACAGTTTCCATGGCCGTTTCCGGAATTTTATTTTCCACCGTCAACTGCATTTCTTGTAAATTATTTTGTAACATGTGAAATTGCTGTTCCACGTAAGCGTACAAGTTAACTTTCTTCCAGGTCTTTGGTTCATTTTTAACCTGGGACATGGTCAAAATATCGTCCGCCAGGCGTACTAACTTGTCACTTTCTGACTTAATAATATTTAAAAAGTTATCCAGCGTTTCGGGATCGTCTTTGGCGCCCTCCAACAACGTTTCCGCAAATCCGGCAATTGAAGTAATCGGGGTTCGCAACTCATGAGAGGCATTGTTAACAAAATCCTGTTCAATTCGTTTCGACCGTACGCTTTCAGTTACGTCGTAAAGCAACACGATAATTTCAAACTTGTGGTGCACTTTGGGACTGTAAACTACGTTGGTTTCAAAAATATGAGATTGCCCGCCGTCTTCCAGTTCGAGTGTTTTAGTGACACTTTGGCGACTTTGGAAAACTTGGTCAACTAAGTTTCTGAGCTCCTGATTTCGCACGTCTAACGTGTAAGGGTGCGGAATATCGAGCGCCGTGATTCCTAACCGGTTAATGGCGTAAGTATTCGCCACCTGTAACTCCCGGTGTCGATTGATTACTAATACTCCCACCGGTAAGTTATCCATAATCGCTTTTAATTCATTTTGTTGGTTGGTCAACTCGTGAATTTGGTGACGCTCGTGTTTACTAATTTCATTAACGGCCTTAGATAATTTATAAAAGGGGTCGTCTGGATCCAGGTAAATTTTAGGAACCTTATTCCCTTTAATGGTCTCTTCCAGGTTAATTCGGAACTGGTGTTGCCGCTCAATGATGTTCTTTTGGTTACTCCAAAAAACAATCACTTCAATCACGGTAATCAATAAAATTACCGCAATCATTAAGGTCATGTCGACCCGGGTGACCCGCGGGTTTTCCTTAACAATTAATTTATAAACCAGAAAGGCCATAAACGCGTTCCCAATCAAACTTGCTAGCCCAAACTGGATGGTTTTTCTAATGCCCTTCTTTTGTGAAGAACTCATAACCGAACCCCCTAATAGTTTTAATCAACCGTGGATGTTTTGGATCGTCTTCCAGCTTGTCGCGTAAATGGCTGATGTGCATATCCACAATGCGCGTCTGCCCGCCATACTCGTATCCCCAAACCTGTTCGAGGATTTGATCCCGTGATAAAACTTGGTTACTATTTTGAAACAAAAACTTTAGTAGCCGAAATTCATTGGGTGTTAAAGCCACCGGTTGCCCATTTTTTTGTACCGTTAGCCGCTTAAAGTCAATCGTAACCCCCGTAACAGGTAATTCAGGGACAATCTTCTTTAAGTCGACCACTCGGTTAGTCCGCCGCAAAATGGCCTTAATCCGTGAAATTAATTCTTGTGGGCTAAACGGTTTGGTTAAGTAATCGTCCGCCCCTAATTCTAGGCCTAAAATCTTATCCACTTCGCTAGATTTAGCCGTCAACATAATAATCGGAATTTGCTCGTTGAACTTACGGATTTGTTTCGTAGCTTCGACCCCGTCAAGCTGGGGCAGCATCAAGTCCATAATCACAAAATCGACTCTCCCGCGTTGCACTTCTTTAACGGCGTCCACCCCGTTGTCTACGCTAATCACTTGGTAATTAGCTTGTTTTAAATTGTACGTTAAGAGTGTAACGATTGCCGGTTCATCATCGACCACTAAAATTGTCATTGCCATGAAAAAATCTCCTATTTAGGATTACGTTTCTGCAACTTCCATTGTAAATAAGCGTTAATAAAGTCATCTAGATCGCCATCCATCACACCTTGCACATTCGCAGTTTCTAGATTAGTCCGGTGATCCTTGACCATTGAATACGGATGAAAAACGTAAGAGCGAATTTGGGATCCCCAGCCGATTTCTAGCTGGGTTCCCTCTAACTTAGCCTTTTCTTCAGCCTTTTTCTGCTCTTCTAACTCGAACAACTTAGCCTTTAACATATTCATCGCGGTAACCCGATTTTGCAATTGGGACCGTTCCGCTTGGCTAGCAACTACGATTCCGGTTGGCAAATGGGTAATCCGAACGGCCGAGGAAGTTTTGTTAATATGCTGCCCGCCGGCCCCGCTAGAGCGGTAAACGTCCACCCGCAAATCGTCTGGGTTAATGTTAACTTCTACCGAGTCGTCTAATTCTGGCATTACGTCTACCGAAGCAAACGAGGTGTGCCGCCGGCCGGCTGAATCGAAAGGCGATAACCGCACGAGGCGGTGAACCCCTTTTTCCGAACGTAGGTAGCCGTAGGCGTTATGGCCCATCACCCGTATTGTAACACTACTAATTCCGGCAACTTCGCCGGCTTGATAATCTTCAACTTGGACCTTGAATTGGTGCTGCTCCGCCCAGCGGGTATACATCCGCAATAACATCGAGCCCCAGTCTTGGGATTCGGTTCCGCCAGCCCCCGGGTGAATTTCCAAAATGGCGTTATTGGCATCGTACTTGCCGTTCAGCAACAGTCCTAACCGGTAGTCACGCAGCAGTTTGGCCGTTTGGGAAAGTTCGTCTTCAAACTCCGCCTGCACGTCGGGGTCTGCTTCCATTTCTAAGAGTTCTAGGGTGACCTCTAAGTTTTCCACATGGTCAGTTAAATTTTTAAAATTGTCATATTTAGCTTTTAATACGTTAGTTTCGTTAATTATTTTTTGGGCTTTTTCCTGATCATTCCAGAAATCAGGTTCCGCCATCTTAGCCTCGTTAACACTGATGCTTTCATTCAACGCATCTAAGTCAAAGAGACCTCCCGAAGTCAGCGACCTCTTTTTGCATATCTTCAATTTGATGTTTTGCGTCCGTTAGCTCCATTTCATCTACTCCTTTTTTCTTCTAACTAAAAAAACTGGGTCAGCTTTGCCGCCTCCCCAGTTTATATTATAAAGCTACTAACGTTCAAGGTTTTGTCGAATTTCCGACTTCATGAAGAGTCGGGTAGTTTCGTACTCAATGTCCGTAACCATTTCGTTGAACATCCGGTAGCCTTCTTGTTGGTATTCAACTAGTGGGTTTAATTGACCATAACCCCGTAGCCCAACTGATTGACGTAATTGATCCATCGCGTCAATGTGGTCAGTCCAGTGTTGGTCAACCACTCGTAAGATAACTACTTTTTCAAATTCGAGAATTTGTTCAGGCGCGTACAACGCATCTTCCTTTTGCTTGTACATTTGGTCTGCTAGCTGCTTCAAGTAATCCTTGATTTCGTTAGCCGACTTGCCTTCTAAGTCCTCAATGTTAATATCATTTTCGTTTACCAAGGTGGTTCGGGCAAATTCCACAATCGTATCTAGATCGTAACTCTTCTTCGTCTTGGCTGTATGCGCGTCTACCACCCGGTCAATCGTCCGGTAAACCATCGGCATTAGCACATCTTTTAGACTGTGTTCTTCCATAATTACTTGTTGCCGTTCCGCGTAGATAACTTCCCGTTGCGCCCGCATTACGTCATCGTATTGTAAGACGTTCTTCCGCGCGTCGTAGTTGTTACCTTCAACCCGTTTTTGGGCAGATTCCACTTGGCGGCTAATCAAACGGCTTTGGATTACCGCGTCTTCATCCGCAACCTTCATCCGGGAAAGCAAGTCCTTAATTCGTTCGGAACCAAAGCGAATCATCAAGTCGTCTTCTAGTGAAAGGTAGAATTGCGACATCCCGACGTCACCTTGCCGTCCAGAGCGTCCCCGCAACTGGTTATCAATCCGCCGAGATTCGTGACGTTCGGTACCGATTACGGCTAACCCGCCTAGTTCGACTACGCCAGGTCCCAATTTAATATCGGTTCCCCGTCCAGCCATGTTAGTCGCGATGGTTACGGCACCCTTTTGGCCTGCGTTAGCAACAATTTCAGCTTCGCGAGCGTGGTTTTTCGCGTTCAAAACTACGTGCGGAATCCGTTCACGGTCTAATAACCGGGATAGGTATTCGGAAGTTTCAACCGCCACGGTACCAACCAGCACCGGTTGTCCCTTAGTATGCAACTTTTTAATTTCCTTAACTACCGCTTTAAACTTACTTTCCAAAGTTGGGTATAGTAAATCAGGGCGGTCGTCCCGGACTACTGGCCGATTAGTTGGTACACTAACCACTTCCATGTTATAAATTTCGCGGAATTCTTCCGCTTCCGTTTGCGCCGTCCCGGTCATCCCGGATAATTTCTTATACATCCGGAACAAGTTTTGGTAGGTGATATTAGCCATGGTCTTGGAACCATCTTGAATTTCAACGTGTTCCTTAGCTTCAATTGCTTGGTGAAGACCGTCAGAAAAACGCCGACCTTCCATGACCCGTCCGGTAAACGAATCAACAATTAGTACTTCACCATCATCAGAAACTACGTAGTCCTTATCCTTAGTCATGATGTAGTTGGCCCGGAGTGCTTGGTCAATATGGTGATTCAAGGCACTGTTTTCTACATCGTATAAATTATCCGTGTTGAAATACTTTTCACCACGCCGAATTCCGTTTTCGGTCAACGAAATTGACTTAGATTCCCAATCAATCGTGTAATCGCCATCGGTAAGGGTCTTCACGAAGCGGTCCGCACGTTGGTATAAGGTAACCGAGGGTTCAGTTTGTCCAGAAATAATCAACGGAGTCCGAGCTTCATCAATTAATACCGAGTCAACCTCATCAATTAACGCGAAGTTCAATGGTCGTTGTACCATATCTTCCTTGTACACAACCATGTTATCCCGCAAATAATCGAACCCGATTTCACTATTGGTGGAGTAGGTAATGTCACAATTGTAGGCTTCCCGTTTTTCGTCAGGCGACATTTCTGCCGTGTTAACCCCAACCGTCAAACCGAGCCACTTGTATAACTCACCCATTTCAGTAGAGTCCCGTTCCGCTAAGTATTCGTTAACGGTAACTACGTGAACCCCTTCGCCGCCTAGGGCGTTAAGGTACACTGGTAGCGTAGCGGTCAAAGTCTTTCCTTCACCAGTCTTCATTTCGGCAATATTTCCGCCATGAAGAACCATTCCACCAATTAATTGCACCCGAAAAGGGAATAGTCCTAACACGCGCTTAGCACCTTCCCGGGCAACCGCGAAGGCTTCAATTAAAATATCATCGAGGGTTTCCCCATTCTTTAAACGTTCCTTAAATTCTGGCGTTTTTGCCTTTAATTCTTCGTCACTTAATTGTGCCATCTCATCCTTAAGGGCATCAATTTTGTCGGCTTTTTTTCCTAGCCGTTTAATTTCACGGGCATCACTTTCAACCCATTTTTTTAAAATGTTTGCCATGTATAATTCCTTCCGTACTCTTCTAAATCGTGTCCACGATAAACTTGTCTAAGTTTATCATTTTTTTCTATATTATCAAAGTTCATCAAAAAAAGCTTAACAAACCTTGTGTGGTTTATTAAGCAATCCTTATTTTTTACATTTACAATTATTCGTTAGCGGATTCAATTAAACCATAGCGACCGTCGTGACGCCGATAAACAATATCAACCGATCCCGTATCAGCGTCTTCGTAAATAAAGAAGTTATGGCCTAACATGTCCATCTGCAAGATTGCTTCTTCAGCTCCCATCGGCTTCAAGGATACTTGCTTAGTCCGCACAATATCAAATTCACTGGCTTCTTCTTCGTCTTCACGGGCGTCTTCTTGTGGGATTTCAACTCCCTTATAACCCGTTTCCCGTGATTTACGATTAATTTTAGTTTTGTATTTACGAATTTGTCGTTCTAATTTGTCCGTTACTAAATCCACGCTTGCGTACAAATCAGGCGATGTCTCTTCTGCTCGTAATACCAAGTATGGTAATGGTATGGTAACTTCTACTTTAGCTGTCCGATCTTGGTATACCTTCAAATTTACGTGTGCCTTTGGGTTAGCACCTTGATCAAAGTACTTTTCGATTTTACCAATTCTTTTTTCAACGTAATCTCGAATTGATTCTGTTACTTCAATATTTTCACCACGTACATTAAAATCAAGCATAAGACTCTCTCCTTTCAACTGTGAACAAAGTGCGTCCACGTGCAGAAATATAAGTTTTACTTCATGTATTTCTGTACACTTATATTATAAATGAAAACGCTATAATAAACAATTAATACACTCAAAAACTATCGGCAAAGCGTAATTGAACGAACTTGACGCGCACCATGCTTGCTAAGCTCCCGTCCGGCTTGGCGAACGGTTACCCCAGTGGTGTAAATATCATCAATAATTACCCATTTGGCTCCGGCGACTTTATTAGGTTCAACAACCCGGAAAGGATTTTCACGTTGCAGCCGTTCCCGACGGCTGCGTTGAAACTGATGACGAGCTTGTTTAGAGCGTTGGCTAATTAAAACGGGCTCAAATTCCAAACCTTCTATTAACCCCGCCACCTGATTAAATCCTCGTACCTTTATTGTACCTTGATCGACCGGAATTGGTACTAAATGTTCATCTTCTTTAACTAAACTTTGAATAAAATTGATAAAATCGTTGCAAAAAGCTTTACGCAACCAGTAGTCCCCCTGAAATTTATAGCGCTGAAAAAATTCCTTCATGAACGCGTTGTATTGGAAAAGTGCTTGATTGTTAAATTGATCATTCCATTTTTGGCAGTCTGGGCATTGTAACTGGTTAGCTAGTCGTCCGCAGCTTACACAAACTTTACGCTCCTGCAAATTAACTAGCTGATTTCGACAATGGTGACAAAGCAGTTGCGGTTGTGCCCGCTGAAAGCTAAGGATAAAGGATAGGCCAACTCGTCTATTCAGCATTCGATTGCATAATAAACAGCGGTTCATTGCTTAAAGGTCTGCTGGTTCATAAATTTAATCTGGCGTTGGGCCCCTTTAATCCGGCGAGTTAACATTTGGCCAATAAATAAAACGGTTCCGGTTGGTCGTTTAGGACTGCGCCCGACCCTTCCAGCAATTTGTACGAGGGCAGCCATGGAAAAGATTTCATCATCCGCGCCTAAAACTGCTACGTCAATTTCCGGAAAGGTAACCCCGCGTTCCAGAATGGTGGTCGTAATTAAACCGGTAAGCTGACCTTCCCGCATTGCTGAAACCTTCTCAATCCGGTCCGGGTCTTCCGCGTACACCGTTGTTAAATTAAGCTCCGGAAATTGTTTTTGAATGGCCTGCAAAACCGAAGACAACTGATCAATTCGCGGAACAAAGACTAAAAACTGCCGCTGAGCCTTTACTTGAGCCATTAGAAATTGGCGTAGTCGTTCCGGAAGCCGCTGGCGGTGAATTAATTTTTGCCAATTGCACCCACTGACCACTTTAATTTCTGGTAGCGGGTACCCGTGAAATCGGCGGGTTAAATAGCTAGTAGGCAGCCGGTGCGCCCGACTCTCCTTTAACAATTGACCGTCTGGCGTGGCCGTCAAGTAAATGGTCGTACCGCACTCCTTACGCGCCTGGTGCGCCGCGTAGTGTAATGCCGAATTCATTGCAAAGGGAAACGAATCCACTTCGTCAATGATTAAAACGTCAAAGGCGTGGTAAAATCGAAGTAGCTGGTGCGTAGTGCATAAAACTAACTGTGTATACGTATAGGGAGTGGAAGTGCGCCCGTGTAATAATGCGATCGCAATTTCCGGAAACGCCGCTTGAATCCGGGGGTGCAGTTCTAACACTACATCGATACGTGGAGAGGCAATTGCAACCCGGAGCACCTTTTTTAACGCAAAGTTAATTCCCGGAAAAAGCATTTCGGTTTTCCCCGCCCCCGTAACGGCCCACAACAGCCGATCCGTTTGCTGTTTAATTGACGAAATAATTTCGTTGGCGCAACGCTGTTGGTCCGGGGTTAGTTGCCCTTGCCATTTTAAATATGAACGGCCCACAGGAAAGTGATTCGGTTCAGGCAAGTTTCCTAACTTAACCAATGTGGACATTCGACCGAGATTTATACAGTGTCGACAATAATACTGCTGTTTGGGTAAGCTGCCCTCCTTTAATTTGGTAGTCACTCCGCAGCGCTGACATTGGATCCGCCGTTTTTTTACGATAACGGCTGGAAAATAATTAACCGTTGGATCAGTAGCTTCCGCCTGATTAACCGGTACTAGCCGGCCGTAATATTTTTCTTTAACCTTTGCTTCCATACTATAAGATACTTAAAAAGGAGACCTTTTCTTGAAATTAATTTTATCCGTCAAAGAACCGGTTACCACTGAACAAGACATTAAGAAATCCCGTTTCATTAGCCGGATTATTCCGGTACAAACCGAAGAAGAAGCCCAAACTAAACTGCAAGACATCCGTGAAATCGAAGCTAAAGCTACCCATAATTGTTTCGCTTACGTGCTTGGAGACCACCAAGATATTCAACGCGCTTCGGACGATGGCGAACCTTCTGGCACGGCGGGAGCGCCCATCCTTGAAGTTTTAAAACGCGAAAATCTAACAAACGTTTTGGTAGTGGTCACCCGGTACTTCGGTGGCATCAAATTAGGCGCCGGCGGGTTGATCCGGGCTTACGGATCGAGTACTTCCCTTGCTGTGCAATCTGCTACCCTAATGGAATCGGTAGACCAAGAATTGCTAGCAATCACCATTGATTACCAAAATAACGATCAGTTAACCTACTACCTCGAACAACACCAAATCACCCAGGTGAATCACGAGTATACCACCCAGGTAATCACCACCGTGGCCGTTGACCAAGACCAAGTGGCCGATTTAAAGGCAGAACTAACCGGACTTTTTAGTGGCAACGTTAGCTTCAAAGACGGCGGACAACAACGCGTTCAAGTTCCGTACCAACCTCAGTAATTATTTAACAAAAAAGCATCACGCCTTACATAGTATCTCCAAAATCTAACTTTTAGGGATTACTACATCAGTCGTGATGCTTTTTTTGCTGGTGCCGTTCACTACGCGAACGCACCCGATCTTTTAAAGTATCTTCTTCTTTAAATTCATTGCTAGCAGTTTTAGAAGTAGTGGTCCGAACTAATCGTTTAATCCAGCTTAGCATCGGGGTCCGATTTTCCCCTACTAGCCCGATTGCTTCCACAAACAACTCAATTCCCACTAAAATTCCGATCGTCAACAATACCGAGCCCCACAATGTAGAAAGCGGGTAGAGCAACGCGATAAAGGAAAAAATCATTGAAATACCATAAATTACCAACACGGTTTGTCGATGCGTCAATCCCATTTGCATTAAACGGTGGTGCAAATGGCGTTTATCGGCGTGCGCAATTGATTGTTTATTTAGCAGTCGTCTCAAAATGGCGTAAATTGTGTCGGTTAACGGCACTCCTAAAATCATTACCGGGATCAAGACGGAAATGAAGGTGGCGTTTTTCAATCCTGAAAGCGAAAAGACCGCAATCATAAATCCAATAAATAACGCCCCGGTATCTCCCAAATAAATGCGGGCTGGGAAGAAATTATATGGCAAAAATCCCACTTCTGCAGCCACTAACGTAAAAATCATAATTACAATGTAAATATTAGTGGATGGTAAAAAGAACAATCCGGTAAACCCGGTCGTAAATAGCGCAATGATGGTGACCCCGGTAGCCAACCCGTCTAGACCGTCCAATAGGTTAATCGCGTTAGTAATCGCGGCAATCCATAGCAAGGTAATTGGAAGCGACAACCATCCTAAATGGACAATCCCGATAAATGGTAAGGTTAAGGTCGTCATTTGCACTTCCGCAAACCAATACACCGCTAAAGCCGCAAGTAAGATTCCAATCATTTTCTGCGAAGGTTTTAATTCAAAAATATCATCAATAATTCCGGTTAACATAATTATACATTCGCCGAAGAAGATTCCGTAAAATTGCGGGTTAGGAATTTGATTTCTTAATAAGAAAAAAAGTGAGAAATTAAATGCCAAGAAGATTGCTAACCCGCCCATCGTCGGCATCGGCACCTTATTAACCCGCCGAGCGTTCGGCTTATCAACCGCTCCAATTTTAAAAGCAATTCTTCGGACAAATGGTGTTAAAATCGCCGAAATGATCATGGTTGCAAATAAACTGACAACTATTTCAAATCGCATAATTTGTCCTCTTTTATGTTCATAATAAGCTCATTATACCGAAATTTGCATGCCTTATACAGTAACTTCATCGAAAACTCACATAATTTAACGATAATTTTCATTTTAAAACGACAACGTTTCTACAGAAAAATAACATCTATTCACTTCAACGAAGCTTTTCCCGGAGTATTTGCACAAAAAACGGGTTAAGGAAGCTCACTTCCTTAACCCGTTTACTTTTATTTCAAATGATAATTATACGTGGAAACAATAATGTTTTCGCGTGAATTTAATGCCGCCCGTAATCGTAAACCAGTTTGGTTATGCAAAATGTTTTGCCATGGTTTGCGGGGAACGAATTGCGGAACCAATACCGTCGTAGTGTAATTCCGTTCTGCCGCCCGTTTAGCAATTACGTCACAGAACCGAAGCGTCGGATTGGTAATCGAACGGTATGACGAGTGAATGTCAATAAACCGTACGTCCGGATATTCCGCTTTAAATTCCATCGCCGTCTTATGCTCTTTTTCTGGGTTAGCATCAAACGAAACGTGCATGGCGATTACGTAGTCCCCGATTGACCGAGCGTAGTTAATCGCACCAGAAGTTACTTGGGTAACGTTGCTAACCAACACAATTACAGTTGAACCGTCATAGTCGTGCAAGTTAACCTTGCCCTTTTCCACAACCCGCAGTTGATCAGCGACTTCGTCATAGTGCTTACGAATCTTGTAGAACATCCGCAATAACAGTGGCATGACCACAAAGTATGGCCAAACGTTACTAAAGTGTAGGAATAGCAAGCAGACTACTAAGACTGCCGACAGTAACGCTCCTAGTAAGTTAGCAGAAGCATTTATCCACCAATGAGCGCCGCCTTCTCGTTTCCAATGCACGATCATTCCGGATTGTGACAACGTGAACGGTACGAAAACCCCAATAGCATAAAGCGGGATTAAGAGACCGGTCTGTCCACCGAAAATCAAAATCAGCACGATTGCGCCCGCAGCTAACGAAATAATTCCGTTAGAGTAGCCGAGTCGGTCGCCCCGGTCCATGTAAGCATGGGGCATGAACTTATCCTTGGCCAAGTTGTAGGCCAACATTGGAAAGGCCGAGAACCCGGTGTTTGCGGCTACCGCCAAAATCAACGCGGTTGACAATTGTAGGATATAGTAGAAAATCCCGTGGCCGAAGACCGTAACCCCGATTTGGGAAAGCACGGTCTGCGAACTCATCGGCGTAATTCCGCTGTAGTAAGCTAAGAACGTGATTCCCGCGAAGAACGAAGCCAAAATCAACGACATGATTGCCAAAGTAGCTGCCGCATTTTTCCGCCGCGGTTTCTTGAAATTAGGCACCGCGTTACTAATCGCTTCTACCCCAGTTAGGGAAGAAGATCCAGAAGATAACGCCCGCATGAAGAGCACGAAGGTCATTCCCGGCACGGTCGAGCCAATTGCTGCCGCCGCATGATAAGTAACTTGTCCGGTAACGATGTTATATAACCCTACAATAATCATTATCGAGATTACCACTACGAACAGGTAAACCGGGATGGTAAGGAAACTTGCCGATTCCCGCAACCCTCGCAAGTTCAGGGCCATAATTCCGAGCACAATCAGCACCGCGATGGCCACGTGATACTTCTGTAACGCCGGAATCGCCGAGGTAATCGCTTCGGTTCCGGAAGTCACACTTACGGCCACCGTCAGCATGTAATCAACTAACAGCGACCCCCCGGCGACTAGCCCGGCCGAAGTCCCCCAGTTCTTGCTAGCAACTACGTAAGCACCGCCTCCCGAAGGATACGCCTTAATAATCTGACGATATGACACCGTAATTGCAAATAATAGCACTAACACGATTGCTGCGATCGGGATTGAATACCAAGTTGCCGCAGCTGATAAAACAATTAAAACCGAAAGAATTTCTTCGGTACCATATGCGATAGATGATAAAGCATCTGAAGATAGCAGAGCGAGCGCCTTAAATTTCGTTAACGCTTGGCCACTTTCGTCTAACGTCTTCAGTGGTTTACCAATTAAAATACGTTTCAAATACGAAAACATTTTTTACTCTCCGTTTTTAAAAATATGCAAGTGAAATTCTACTCCAAAACCAGTAAATTAGCTAGCATATTTTTGGATTCTCACTCATATACTGATAATAACAGAATTTAGGCAAATAAAACAAAATTCCTGATTAACTTTTAAAGAGATTTTGCGATAACCCTTTGCCCCGGTATTTGGATACAAAAAAAGACGCGCAATGCGCGTCTTTTCCTGGATTATTCAGTTGCCTTCAGTGATTAATTGCGGGGGTGGTTTACCATTTTCGGTAAGCATCTCCATCAGTCACGAAAGTTTGATTACATCATTCCGCCCATACCTGGGTTTGGAGCTGCTGGAGCTGCCGGCTTTTCTTCTGGTAAGTCAGCAACTACTGCTTCCGTTGTTAATAACAATGCGGATACACTAGCAGCGTTTTGAAGTGCTGAACGAGTAACCTTAGTTGGGTCAACGATACCAGCTTCAATCATATCAACCCATTCGTCAGTTGCAGCGTTGTAACCAACACCATCTTTTTGTGTCTTAAGTTTTGTAACGATGACAGAACCTTCTTCACCAGCGTTTTCAGCAATTTGGCGAACTGGTTCTTCAAGAGCACGACGAACGATGTTGATACCTGTTAATTCGTCGCCTTCTGCGTCAAGGTCTTCCAAGGAAGCAATCACGTTAACAAGTGCTGTACCACCACCAGGAACGAATCCTTCTTCAACAGCAGCACGAGTAGCGTTCAAAGCATCTTCGATACGGTACTTCTTTTCCTTCAATTCGGTTTCAGTAGCAGCACCAACCCGGATAACTGCAACCCCACCAGCTAACTTAGCAAGACGTTCTTGAAGTTTTTCCTTGTCAAAGTCAGAAGTTGTTTCACTGATTTGTTGCTTGATCATTGCAACCCGTTCAGCGATTTGTTCTTGGCTACCAGAACCTTCAACGATGGTTGTGTCGTCCTTAGTAACCGTAACCTTGTTTGCTTGACCTAATTGTTCGATTGTAACGTCCTTCAAGTTCAAGCCAAGGTCGTCAGTGATAACTGTACCACCAGTTAAGATGGCAATATCTTCAAGTTGTTCCTTACGACGGTCACCAAAACCAGGTGCCTTAACAGCAACCACGTTGAAAGTACCACGCATCTTGTTCAATACCAAGGTTGGCAATGCTTCACCAGTGATGTCATCAGCAATGATCAAAAGTGAACGGCTTTGTTCAACCACTGATTGAAGTAATGGCAAGATGTCTTGGATGTTAGCAATCTTCTTGTCAGTAATTAAGATGTATGGGTTGTCAAGGTTAGCTTCCATCTTGTCGTTGTCAGTAACCATGTATTGTGACATGTAACCACGATCGAATTGCATACCTTCAACAACGTCGAGGGTTGTGTCAACTCCACGAGATTCTTCAATAGTGATAACTCCGTCGTTACCAACTTTTTCCATTGCGTCCGCAATCAACTTACCAACTTCTGGGTTAGCAGAAGAAATTGAAGCGATTTGTGCGATGTCATCCTTTGTCTTTACTTCGTGTGACATGTTGTGCAATGCGGCAACTGCTTTTTCAGTAGCCTTTTCAATACCACGACGAATACCAACTGGGTTAGCACCAGCAGTAACGTTCTTCATACCTTCGTTAACAATTGCTTGGGTGAGTACTGTCGCAGTTGTAGTACCGTCACCAGCAATGTCGTTTGTCTTAGAAGCAACTTCGGATACTAACTTAGCACCCATGTTTTCAAAGTGATCTTCTAATTCAATTGACTTAGCGATTGTTACACCATCGTTAGTGATTGTTGGTGAACCGTATGATTGTTCCAAAACAACGTTACGTCCCTTTGGTCCAATAGTCGACTTAACGGTATCTGCTAATTTGTCGACCCCTTTTAGCATCTTTGTGCGTGCATCTTCTGAAAACTTAATTTCTTTAGCCATGATCAACACTCCTTTAAATTAATTATTCAACGACTGCAACTAAGTCCTTTTCATGGACAACTAAATATTTTTGATCTTCGTATGTTACTTCTGTTCCTGCATATTTATCGTAAACTACTGTGTCGCCTACTTTAACGTTCATTGGTAATGTCTTTCCGTCATCTAAAACGCGACCGTTACCTACAGCGACAACTTTACCGGTTTGGGACTTTTCTTTAGCATTACTTGCCAGAACGATGCCTCCGACAGTTTGTTCTTCTTCGTCTTTAGCTTCTAATATAACGCGATCTCCTAAAGGTTTTAACACGTGAATCCCTCCAAATTTCTGATAATTAAATGCATGATTGATTTAGCACTCGTTATACCTAAGTGCTAACTACACTGATAACTATATCATGTTTTTAATAGAATGCAAGTGTTTTTGACCAATATTAACCAATCAAATATAACAACCGTTCAAATATGCTATACTTACAGGAAATAAAGGAGTGTCATGATGAAAATTAGTAAAAGTTCTTTATTAACTTTAATCACTTATTTAGCAATTTTCTTGCTACCGAGCGTTATCAACCTTTTCGTTCGGTTGGGTGCATCATTTATCTGGGTGGAAACTATCGATTACCTAGTCGGAGCTGCCCTGCTGGTGGTTATTAACCTGAAAAATAACGAAATCAACCAAATTGAAACTCGGCGAATCCCCTTCTTCCGAGCAATTGCGTGGGGGATTATTGGAACCGCGTTAGTAATCGTGCTCCAGTTTGTGGTTAGCTACGTCACTTTTATTCTGGGGCAAAACCCTGCTTCCGCGAACACGGCTACGTTAGTTACCCTAGCGAAAATCAACCCGTTTTTTGTGTTGGCAATCACCGTTGGAGCTCCCATTATGGAAGAATTAGTTTTTCGAAAAGTTTTGTTTGGCAATTTAAGCACGCTGTTCGGGATGCGCTCGAACTTAGGCTTGACGATCATGGCGATCATTTCCAGCTTAGCGTTCGCCTTTATGCATAACGACAGCCACATCTTTTTATACGCCGCGATTGGGCTGCTATTTTGCTGGCTGTACCATAAAACGGGACGCATCCAAACTTCAATGATTGCGCACATTTTGATGAACGGCCTGGTGGTATTGCCGCTAGTGATGTAGGTAATTTAAGACGGTCTGACTGGATTGGGATTCGGTTGGGCTGTTTTTATTACTAAAAAACAACAAGCTGCTTAAAAGTTGTCACACTTTATCAAGTAGCTCGTTGCTTTGCTAGCGGGAATTTAAGGATTGCAATATTAAAATAAATAATCGTATCTATTTTTGATTATCCTTATTGATTTGGCATTCTTTTGAAACTCTTTTGATTACAATGAGATTCTTTAAATGACTTTTTAACCATTTAATAAATGGTATAAAAAATGTGGGGCATTCCCAAAATACCTCTGCGGTTCCAATAAAAAAGAGGTAGTACCGACTAAAATTAGACAAAATAAAACCGTTCGATTGATTTCGAACGGTTTTATTTTGCAAAACATCTAATTTCTGTGCAACTTGTTCAACTGTTTTTCCATTGAGCAGGCTAGAGATCTTATCAATCTAAAGGACAGAGAATCAAGGTCTTCGTTAGAAAACGTCAATTTCACCACCCTACTTTAGTAAATTTATTAGCGACAATATCAGAGCAACGACACTGATAGTCAAAGTTAAATATTGTAGTTTTTCTATGTTTTTCATTTTAATGCCTCCATTTTAAAATTGATGAACAGAAGAGAGACGTATCGCCTCTTTTACCTATTTTTTAAGCATTGTGATGAGTTGTACAATATCTGTAATCGTCTGAATGATTAGTGTCACTATTGTCATTTGCTTATTGCGATGCCTTTTTATTCTTCATCATCCAGTTTTTATCACTTTCTTAACTTTATGCATTTACTATATCAATATATTGGTATACTTTTACAAACTGAAAACCACCCGATCGTTTCGAGCGGATTTTATTTCCAACCACCACTAAAACGTCGTCTTCGAGTAATAATGCTAAACCTATAAATTCATTTGAACCTTAGTAGTTTATCATTCTCCGTAACTAGTAGTTTCATTAAAATTCCATTCTTCAAAGTTCACTACTAATACTATTGATAACTTCCTTAAAACGTTAACTCTTATTAATTTCAGTCAGTTCTTAACCTTATTGATCTAACATCCTTCTGAAACTTGAAATGGGATATTCCATGGTCAATGCGGGATCTTAACCTTATTGATTTAACATCCTTCTGAAACCGTATTGTGGGGAATTCACTGCTCAAATGCGATCTTAACCTTATTGATTTAACATTCTTCTGAAACTATAGAACACATATCATTACAACAACATTGGATCTTAACCTTATTGATTTAACATCCTTCTGAAACCTCCTTCCTTCGGAGTAACTTCCTTTAAAAGATCTTAACCTTATTGATTTAACATCCTTCTGAAA